>WNFG01007498.1_pt1 | contig 14020 bp, 10 predicted proteins | sample 5400431 | NCBI WGS metagenome assembly WNFG01 (sample SAMN13153346, study PRJNA577476) | soil metagenome | isolation source: 120 cm saprolite under Douglas fir tree site 2 hole 3 replicate 2 | place: USA:California | collected 2015-04-18
CTTGCAGGCGTAGCCGAAGAAGGCCAGGGCGACGATGGTCAGGAGAATGATGGTTTTCTTCATGTAGTTTTTTCCTCTCAGATGCTGCGTCTGTTTCGTTGTGGCGACAAGAGGTGTTCGATGTCGTTCTGGGAGTGCCCGCCTCACCTCCTTCGCATGCGTCGAATCGTCGATGTTGCGTGAATCGCCGGCGAGGCAACAACTGCCTCGCAAAATCGGAACATTGATCGGGACGAGAGGAATCGGGAACCTGGGGAGTTACAACAAAGACGCCCCGCGACGTACGCGGGGCGTCTCGATGATCGGATCGCGTGTTTAGTGCTTCTTCTTGGTGGACTTGCTCGTGCCGGTCGTGGCGGTCGTGGCGCTGGTGGTCGTGGCGGTCGTGCCCGTCGTAGACGTAGCCGTCGTCGCCGTCGTGCCCGAGGTCTCGCTCATTGTGCTGGCCGGCATCGTCGAGGTCGACGTGGAGCTGGTCGTGTCGGTCGCCATCGTGCCGGTGGTGGCCGTGGTGTCGGTGGCCATCGTCGACGCTGTATCAGTCGCGGTAGCGCTCGTCTCGGTGTTGTTGGCAGCCGTCTCGCTCTTGCAAGCGAAGCCGAACACGCTCAGGGCCAGGACTGTCAGGAGAACCAGAAGTTTCTTGCTCATTCGTTTTTTCCTCTCGTTACTTTTTTAATTTTGGTTTGTCCGGGGATTGAAATCCGATGAAAGAGTGCCTGCTCACCCCCCTTGGCAATCGATTAGAAATATCGAAGCGGTGCTTCGCAAGCTTTGGTCTGAAAAGGCGAGTTCTACACCTGACTTCCACACGATCCGCAACGTTGATGCCAGCCCGGCATCGGATACCAGCCAATAATGCAAACCACCAACCGTTGGAAACCGTGATTTTGAGCGTTCGAGCGCCCGAGGGAAGCGGCTATAGTCTAGGACGCCCATCGCTATGTCAAGTGCACCCGAATCGCTGCTCCCGCTTCACAGGCCCCCGGTAGCCAGAATCGTCTCTTCATTCGACGCCACTCCGATCGCTTACGACCTCTTCGATCATACGTCGCGCTCGCTGGTTCTGGTGATCCCCGGCTTCTGGCGCGACCGGCGTCACCCGTCGATGCTGACGCTCGCATCGCACCTGCACGAGCTCGGTTACCGTGCCGCGATCGTCGATCCGCGTGGCCATGGCGACAGCGGCGGCACCTACGGCTTCAACCTTTACGAGCACTACGATACGGCCGCGGTCGCCGAGGAGCTGCTGCGCCGGCTGCCAACCGTCGAATCGATCACCATCGTGGCTCTCTCCTATGGCGCGTCGGTGGCCATCTCCACCGTGGCGCGGCACAAACTGCCGATCGCCTCGCTGCTACTGATCTCCGCGGTCTCCGATTTTTCCAAGATCACGCCACGGATCAATCCCTTCACGTTGCACCGGCACATCGCTCTTTCTCAGGCGCTCAAGCCGCCGCATTTCGACTGGCAATTCATGCGCAGCCCGAAGCTGCGGGCAATCGACGATGTACGCGACGTACACGTTCCGATCTGCCTCATTCACGTCAAGAACGACTGGCTGATCGGCCACGACCACTCGATGGCGCTCTACGAGGCGGCCAACGAGCCGAAGGAGTTGCACGTCATCGACATCCCCGGCAACTACCACGCCGATCGGATCTTCTCCGTCGCCGCCAGCGAGATCGATCCGGTGTTCGGGGAGTTCCTGCGTCGGTATACGCCGGTGTAACTGCGGTTGTCGAACCCAATCCTGCGCGAAGACGCAGGATCTCCGGTGGCGTTGCAAGACCGAACTTGAAGCCACAGTCGTGCGGTATCACCGGAGATCCTGCGTCTTCGCGCAGGATGAGGTTCCCGAAGCCGCCTACCGATTTCTACTCACCACCAGCAGCGTCACGTCGTCCGCGAGCGGTACGTCGCCGACGTGGGTGAAGACGGCGGACTCGATGGCGCTGGTCAGATCGTCGGCGTCGGCACCGTGCATCGTGGCCAGGCGCCTGGCCACATGTTCGAGTCCGCCCAGGTCTTCGCCTCCATCGTTCTCAGCCTCGGTCACACCATCCGTAAAGAGCACCAGGGCGTCGCCGGGAGCCAGTTGCAGCTTGTGCTCACGGAAGTCGGCGCGGGTGACGACGCCGAGCACGAGGTCGGTCTCGCCGAGCTCCTCGACCCCATCGCTGCGGACCCAGAGCGGCGGCGTGTGTCCGGCGTTGGCGTACTCGATCATGCCGGTGGCCAGATCGAGGCGGCCGAGAAAAAGAGTCACGAACTTCGACTGTGGCAGGGTGTCCTTGAGGGCATCATTGAGCTGCGAGATGAGCGTGGCGGGCGACGGATCGTTCCTGCTGAAGATGCGGAATGACGCCTGAAGCCCTGCCATCATCAGGCCCGCCGTGATGCCCTTCCCGCTGACGTCGGCGATGACGAAGTAGATCCGGCCGTCGGGACGGCGTACGAAATCGTAGTAATCGCCGCTCACCGTCCGGCACGGCCGGTTGGCGCCGGAGAAGGTGTAGCCGGCCACGCCCGTCGGCGCCGGCGGCAGCAGGCCGCGCTGGATCATCGACGCGGTCTTCAACTCCTCGTCCATGATCCGTTTCTGGATCGCTTCCTCGCGCAGGCGCGTCGTTTCCAGTTTGATGGCGGCGAACCGCGCGATCTGCGCGACCAGGCGCACGTCATCCTCGGAGATCTTGCGCTGGTTGAAGAGGTAGTCGACGTAGAGGACGCCCACGACCGACTGCCCGATCATCAGCGGCGCGCAGAGGATCGACCGGATGCCCTGCATGATGATCGACTGCGCGCGGCTCAATTTCTCATCGACGCTGACGTCCATGAAGGCCAGCGCCTTCTTTTCCTCGACCACTTCGCTGAGGACGGTGTGGCTGATACGCAGTTCGGAGGCGTCGGTCCTGTCCTGCCGCCGCACCTCGACGTTGACGAACGACTTGCCGTCCGGGCCGAGGAGGCCGAGCGCCGCGCGCGAAGCCTGTGTGTGCTCGAGGACCCGGTCGACGATGAAACCGAAGAGCTCCTCCGTCGGGCGGTCTTCGATCAGTTCCCGCGCCAGGAGATTGAGCGTCTTGAGCTTTTCGAGGTCGCCGCCCGAATCGGCCCTTCCGCCGGGCTGCTCGATCTCGTTGACCGGGATCGAGATGGTCATGCTCGGCGACGTATCGGCGACGGCCAGCATCCGGTCGGTGTTGTGCTCGGCGGTCTCGAAGACGATCTCCGTGTCGCCGAGCCGGATGCGGTCGCCAGTGCGGAGCGGATGATCGCGCTCCACGCGCGATCCGTTCAGGTAGGTTCCGTTCGCACTGCCGCAGTCTTTGAGGATCCACGAACCGTTGTCGGCCACGATCTCGGCGTGCTTGCGCGAGAGATAACGATCCTTGACCGGTATGGAGCAGTCGGAAGCCCGCCCGATGGAAACGGCGGTGCCTTGCAACTGCTGCCGGAAGGGCGAGAACAGAGGCGAGTACACCGTGACCTCAGCGCGAGGGGCGATGGGTTCCATAGTAGACACCGATTGTGACGGCCGGGAGCGGGGATTGTAACTGAGTAGCACTCATCCTGCGCGAAGACGCAGGATCTCCGGCGGCGCCGCCCTGATCTTGCCATCGACCGCGCGGTATCACCGGAGATCCCGCGTCTTCGCGCAGGATGACTGCTATAAACCTTCCCGTGACCGACGGACCGCCAAAAGAAACCTACTTCCAGGAAATCGAGGCTCACTTTGCGCTTCGCCGCGGCACGCCGTTCATCCTCAGCGCCAAAGATTGGGCCTTGATGAAGAAGTGGCACGAGGATGGGGTGCCGCTGCCGATCGTCATCGAAGCGATCGACGCGGTTTTCGAGAGGAACGAGACCAGCGGCCGCAGGAAAGTCATCTCCAGCCTCAGCTACTGCCGTCATTCGATCAAGGAGCTGTGGACGGAGCGGCAAAACCTTTACGTCGGTGGCGGCGATGTCGCACCCGAGGCCGGCCCTGAGGCCTTGCTGGAATCGTTGGCCGCGCGGCTGGAACCATCGGAAGTCGCTGCGCCGTTCGCCGCCCGCGTTCGAGCGCTCGCTTCGGAGAAAAGTGTCCCGAAGATCGAGGAGCGGCTCATGGATCTCGAACGAGAGCTTCTCGATGCCTTGATCGCGGCGGATCCAGCTTCGATCGAAGCAATCCGCTCAGACATCGCCCTCGCCCTCGGCGACACCTCAAGACTGGATGAGAAGACACGCGCGCGGACGGAAGAGGCGAACCTGCGAAGGTTGGTGAGGGAGAAGTTCGGGCTGCCGAGGTTGACGCTGTTCTAATCCTGCGCGAAGACGCAGGATCTCCGGCCAGACCGCGCGGTCGACAGCAAGATCAGGGCGGTGCCACCGGAGATCCTGCGTCTTCGCGCAGGATGAGGTCACTTCAACGCCCGATCAACCTGCTCCATCACCCCTACCGCCACCCGCCCGCTGACGGGGGCGTCGATCCCGGCGCCGAGGGCTGGGTCGACGATGGCGCAGGCGGCCAGCAGCTTCTGCGGATCGTTTCCTGCACCGCGGGTGCACCCGGCACCGCGCATCGTGAGCATGCGCGCGGCAATGCGCGCGAGCGCGCCGGCGTTCACGGGAGAGTACGGGCCGACGCGGCGCGTGACCGGGTCGACCTGATAGATCCCGAGGGCCATGGCGCGAACGATCTCGTCCCGGCCGGGCGTCTCGCCGATATCGATGGCGATCGGTGGCGCGGCCATGTTCGAAGCGAAGCGCACCGAGGCCACCTTCCAGTACATCAGCACCGCCAGATCGCCGCGCGTGATCGCCTCGCTCTCGATGGCGCGGCGGAACTGCGGCGGCATGTTGGCTTCGGTCGCGTTTCGACAAACGCTCGTATCGCGCAATGGCGGCCTCGTAGCGGCCGCGGTTGATGTCGATCTCCGCCAGCGCTTCCTGAACCTCGATGCGGTCGGCATCACCGCTGTTGAGGATCGGCTCGAGCTCGGTCCGGGCTTCGTCGAACTTGTGCTGTCCGACGAGTTTCTGCGCCAATAAAATGCGCGCCGCGCTGGCGGACGGATTGATCGCCAGTGCTTCGCGCAAAAGGCGTACAGCTTCATCGTCCGGCGCCGCGATCGCGGCGCTATAGAGCTGATCGAAGAGCGTCGTCCGCAACTCGGCGATCCGTCCGGCGACGAAATCCGGCGCGTTGGGACGGGTGGCAAGATCCCGGTAGCGATCGTAGGCCTCGCGCGGCCGCTTCTCGGCGATGGCAATCTCAGCGGCGTAGACCTCGGCGGCGATGTAGTGCGGCCGCTTCCCGAGGATGCGCTCCACGATCGGCCGCGCGGCGTCGGTCTTTCCCTGCCGCAGCGCGATGGCGGCCTCGGCGAGTTGCGCCGGTGCATAGCCGGCCTCCCTGGAGCGGATGTCCTCGAGACGCTTGCGCGCCGTCGTGTAATCGCCACCGAGGATGGCGCGCCAGGCTTCGGCGAACCGCTTCGCATTCGCCGGGGTGGGCTGGACGTCGTATCCGATGCGCGGGTCGACGATGTACCGGTCATTGCCCTGAGGAGCGGGCGCAACGATCGGCGCCGGGGCCGGCGCGCAGCTCGACAATCCGATTGCAAGCGCGATTGCGAGCGTGGCAATCAGAAAAAGGTTCGATTTCTTTGTCACTTCGGTCCCTCTAGCAGCCGCATTGCGGCCGCAAACGTATCGTCAACCGTCGCAATATCGATCCATTGCACATTGCGCTCCGACCGCAGCCAGGTCATCTGCCGCTTGGCGTACGCGCGCGTTCGGCGCTTTGTGTCCGCGATCGCGGTATCGACGCTCATCTCACCCGTCACCACCGCCACTGCTTCGGCATATCCGATCGCGCCGAACGGCCGCGCGGTGCGCGGATATTTCGCCAGCAATCCGCGCGCTTCTTCGACGAGTCCGGCGGCGTACATCGAATCGACGCGCCGTTCGAGACGTTCGACGAGATGGCTCCGCTCCAGCGTCAATCCGATCTTCGTCGCCGCCATCTCTTCCGCCGTCCCTGCCGTGGGACGCTCCCACTCCGAAATCGGCCTGCCGCTGAGCAGCCACACCTCGAGGGCGCGTTCGAGGCGATGCCGGTCCGCGGGCGCGATTCTTTCACCACTTTGCGGATCGATCTTCGATAGCCAGCGATGCAGCCACACATTTCCACGAGGCCGGCCGGCGAGGCGGCGGATGCGCGCGCGCAGATCGGCGTCGCGGCCGGGCATCTCCGGCAGCCCGTGAAGCAACGCCCGGAGATAGAAAAACGTCCCGCCGGCGAGGATGGGCACTCTGCCGCGCGACGCGATCTCCCGGCACGCTTCGCGCGCCAGACGCGCGTAATCGGCAGCGTTGAAATCGACATCCGCGTCGATGATGTCGAAGAGATGATGAGGTAGCCGGGCCCGCACCTCGGCAGATGGTTTCGCGCTGCCGATATCGAAGCCGCGATAGATCTGCACCGAGTCGTAATTCACAATCTCGCCGCCAACCGTTTCCGCGATGCGCAGCGCGAGATCGGATTTGCCGGTGCCGGTCGGACCGGCGATGACGATAGGCCGCATTTCTCACAATGCCCTTTCGTCGAGAGTCCTTCTCCTCCCGCGGTTTTTTGCGGGGGGAGAAGGTGCCGATAGGCGGATGAGGGGGGCGAATACGCGACATGTGCGATCTACCGACTCCAGTCGGAAGCCGATTGGAAGCGTCGAATTCTGCTCGCGCGCAAATGACGTTCGCGTGAAGCGCCCCCTCATCCGCCTGTCGGCACCTTCTCCCCCGCAAGAAACCGCGGGGGAGAAGGGCTCTCGACGTAACAGGGTGTCGGCGATTCCACTCACGTGTGAGAAACGCGTGCGCACGCCGCAGTGTATCCACAGGCAGGTCGAACGTCAGTCCGATACTTCATGAGAGATAACCATCGTGCGTCTGAACTACCTCTTCCGCACGCGCGTCACGTGCGTGATCTCATCCTCGCTGCTCAGAACGCTGCGAAGATGGTGGCGGCAGTAGATCGCGCCGTGATCGATCGGCGCCCGGCAGACGACGCAACGGTTCTTCGTGACCGCTTTCGCGCCTTTTTCGAGAACGCGGAGGACGAGGCCGGCGGCGACCAGCAGTCCGCCCAGAACCAGCGCCTTCTGCAACATGGCAGGCGCGAAAAAGTCGACGAACGGTGCATCCTCAAAGGTCTGCTGCAACACATACATCGCCACCACGAGAAGGATGATCCAGAGGCCGAGCCGCAGAATTGTGGAGGACATGAGCGAAAATTCACTGTAGGACGCTCACCGGGGAGTGTCAAATTGTCGATGCACAATGATGTGATCCGGCAGGAAATCGACGTCGATCGTGCCGTTCCGATCAGTCCGCCAGGTGTGGATGCCCCGCGAACGCAGCGATTCGACGACGCTGGCGTGCGGATGGCCGAACGTGTTGTGCAATCCGCACGAAATCAGCGCGACCCGCGGGCGGACGGCGTCGAGAAGCGCGGGCGTCGATGAGGTCCGGCTTCCGTGATGCCCGATCTTGAGCACGTCGGCCCGGATATCGCGCTCCGCGAGCATTTCCTCGGCATCCCTCTCCACATCGCCGGTCAGGAGCGACGTCCAGTGGCCGATGCCGGCGCGCAGCACGACCGAGCTGTTGTTCTCCGGCGAGTGCTTGAACGTTCGGTCAGCGACCAGGGCATGGAGTGACATCGCTCCGACTGTCAACACGTCGCCGTCACGGACAAGGTGGATCGGAATCGCGCGAACCGCGCATGCCTCGAGCAGACGCTGCGCGCAGTCACCGCGGAAGCGGCGCGGTGAAATCCAGAGGCTTCCGACGTCGAGATTCTCGAGGACGGCCGGCAGCCCGCCGCAGTGGTCCGGATGCACGTGCGTCAGAAGGGCCACGTCGATGTGACGCACGCCGCGGTCGACCAGCATCGGCAACAACTCCGTCTCGCCGAAATGCGCATCACCGAGCCGGCCACCGGCATCGATGAGAACGACGTGTTTCGGCGACCGGAGAAGGAGCGCGTCGCCCTGGCCGACGTCAAGCATCGTCAGACGCGGAGAGGCGACATCGCTCCTGCCAACGATCAGTGCCGCGATCAGAGGAATGGACATGGCAGCGAAGATCGCGGTTGCTCGGACGCGCCCGCGCAGCAACGCCACCGCCAGCATCGCCAGCGTGTAACCACTCACGATGGCCACCAGCGGCGGCGCGGCAAAGAAGCCCCACATCGGCGCCGCGGCCGCGTTGACGAACGTACAGAGTTTGTGGAACAAGCCGACGACATCGAGCAGCGGCGCGCACGGGAAGACGCAGACGGCCACGGAAGTAAGCAGCATCGCGAAGACGAACGGCGTCAGCAGCATCGTCATCACCGATCCGCCGAGCGCGTACTGGTGAAAGTGGAAGAGCGTGAGAGGCGTAACCGACATCTCCGCCGACGCCGCATACGCCAGCCAGCGCGCGCGGCCGGCCGCCAGCGCCTTACCGGCGAAGAGCAGTGCCCCGGCGCCGGCATAGGTGAGGTGAAAGGCCGGCTCGACAAGGTCATGCGGCGCGATGACCAACCGCATCAGCGCGGCGACGCACCAGAGGTTCTCGAGCGTCGTCGGCCGGTGCAGGATGCGCGAGATGGCATAGAGGCCGATGCCGATGCTCGCGCGCGATACCGACGCCGTCGAGCCGATGAACAGCGGCGCGGCGACGGAGAAAAGGAGCAGCGACCAGTCGCTCGCCCGCGGCGCGTGCAGCCAGCGCAGAGCGAGCGCGATCAGCGCCGCCGCGAAGGCGATCTGCAGGCCGGAAAAGACCAGCAGGTGGTACGTTCCGCCGCGTTTGTAACTGTCGCGGACGTCGTCAGTCAGCCGCTCGCCGCGGCCGAGGGCCAGCGCCTCGACGAGCGCGACCTCGGTGGGACGAGAGGAGGCGAATGGGCGAAGGCGGTTTGCCAGTATGCGATTCCAGGCCGCCGGCGTAAAGGCGTTGAGCGACCCCTCGTAGGACATCAACCGCGGCGATTTGACCGTCAGCACCACATCGCCGCGATCGCTCCGGCGAAGAAATCCTTCCGCGCGGATCGAACGCTCCATCGCGATCACCTGTGGCGTGAACCGCGTGTAGATCATCAGCGGCGTGTCGATGACGACGCCGTCCGCGGCGAAGCGCGGACAGCGCAGGAGATGCGCGTCGCCGTGCACCGACCAATCACGATCGATCGGCGCGACCACCGTAACGAACCGGTCGGCGATCAGCGGCGCCACGCCGCCCTCGGCGGTGGCATTTCGTGCTCGCGCAAGCGACGCCGCGCAAACACCGCCCGCGAGCGCAAGGCAGAGCACGGCCATTCGCGGCTTTCGAATCGCGATGAGCAGCACCGCCACGGCGGCGAATCCGATCGCCTCGGCGTACGAATGCCCGAGGGCCAGACCGGCGGCGTATGCGATCAGCGGGAGTGCGGCGGGAACATCACTGCGCACGCTCGAACGAAGCGAGCGTTTCCACGTGATGCGTGTTGGGGAAAAGGTCGAGCAGGTCGAGCGAAGCGAGCCGCCAACCAGACGCGATCAGCCGGCTCGCGTCACGCGCAAACGTTACCGGATCACACGCCAGGAAGCAAACCATCTCCTTCGCACGCGTGGCAATGGCATCGATGACGTTGCGCCTCGCTCCGCTGCGCGGCGGATCGAGGAACACGAAGTCGGCGCGCGGCATCCGCTCCACCCACCACTCCACCGGCGCATGAACAAGCGTCACATTGTCCGGCACGTTTCGCTTCGCACATTCGTGCGCTGCTTCCGCCCCCTCGACCGCGGTCACACGTTCGAAGATCTCTGCCAGAGGCCGGCTGAAGAAACCGACGCCGGAGTAGAGGTCGATGGCGGTTTTGCGGGAGTCGGCAGTCGGGGGTCGGGGGTCGGAGCCAATCACTGCTCCAGCGTTCTCCGACCCCCGACCCCCGACTCCCGCTACCCGATTCGCCAACGTCATCACCAGCTCTCGCATCGTTGCCAGCAGGTGCCGATTGACCTGAAAGAACGCGCCCGTCGTGACGTGGTAGCCGTCGATGGTCATCTCGCCTTCGGTCACGAGCGTCCCGTCGACTTCCCAGGTTTCGCCGTCGCGCGGCTCTTCGCGCGTCCGCGGACCAACCACCTCACACTCCGGAGGAAGTTGCACCACGTCATTCGTCCGCATCGCGTAGAAGCCAACCTTCCCGCCGTCGCGATGCAGCCTGCTCCGCAGACGGTAGTTCAGCGGCGATGGGTGAATGGCGATCGGAGGCAACGTGGCGGGATCGATCTTCCCGATGCGCCGCAGAGACTCGGTGAGAATCCGCTGCTTCGCTTCGAGTTGCCTGTCGAGCCGCAGCGCCGTCCAATCGCAGCCGCCGCACTCGTTCGCCACCGGACACGGCATGGCCCGCCGGAACGGACTCGGCTCGATGAGGCGCACCAGATCGGCGTGCGCGAAGCCCTTCTTCACCTCCAACAGCCGCACCGCCGCGACGTCGCCCGGATAGACGTTCGTGGCGAAGATTGGAAAACCGTCCACGCGTGCAATCGCCGCCCCACCCGCCACCAGTTCCGTCGGCGTGATCGTGATTTCGTCGCCCGCGAGCATGGCTGGCGAGGATGTCATGAAATTCACGCGCAGTAGAATCGCCGCTCTCGATGAGACGACTTCGTCCCGCCACGCTGGCCGCGCTGCTGATCGCGGCCGGCGCCATCCGCATGGCCACGACGTTTCGGATTTTCTCGGCGACGAACGACGAGGCCACGCACGTCGGAGCCGGACTGGAGCTGTTTCAGTACCACCGCTACCTTCTTCTGCGAGAGAACCCGCCGTTGCCGCGGGTTGTCTTCTCCGCCGCGCCGTGGTTCGGCGGCATGCGCTACAACCCGCGCGGCACATTCACCGATCAGATTCACAGCGTCTTCTACGGTCGCGGCGACTACCGAACGAATCTGGTTCTGGCACGCGCAGGCACCATGGTCTTCTTCGTCATCGCCGCCATCGCGCTCTTTTTCGCCGCCCGCGACGCGCTCGGTGACGCCGGCGCCCTGACGGCAACCTTCCTCTTCACCATGGAACCGATCGTCCTCGGCTACTCGGCCCTGGCCACGCACGACGGCGCCGCGTTGGCAGGGCTGGCCGTGGCCCTCCTCGCGTTCGGACGCTGGCTCCGCGAGCCCGGCATCAAACAGGCGCTCGTCTTCGGTGTTGCGTTCGGTTTCAGCATCGATTGCAAGTTCTCCAGCATCGTCTTCGTGCCGGTTGCGTGCCTCGCCATCACCGCTGTCCGCCTCTTCCGCGATGCCGGCCTGCGCCAACGATTCGCGCGTGCCGTGGCCACCATGGTTCCGGCCGCGGCGGTGACGCTCATGGTCGTCTGGGCCGGCTACGGCTTCACGGTCGGCTCATTCGGAGAGCTCGATCCCTTTCGCAACGCATTCGGTCCGGCGACGCAGCGCCTCCTGGCACGCATCGGTCCCCGGACGCCGCTGCCCGCGTCCGATTTTTTCGTCGGGATTGCAGCCTTGATGAAAATCGACAAGGAGGGGTTTCTGACATTCCTCTGCGGGAAGACCTCGACGACCGGCTTCTGGTGGTATTTCCCTCTGGCGATCACACTCAAGACCACGATTGCCGCGCTGGTGCTGTTCGTCACCGGCCTCTGGTTCGCGCTACGCGACCGCAATCAGCGCGGACCGTTTGCGGAGTGGGGGCTAGCTGCTCTCGGCATCGTCCTCGTCTCGATGCCCACCGCGCTCGACCTTGGCCTCCGCTACCTCCTGCCGTTCTATGTTCCCTTCGCCATCGCCGCCGCCGCGACGGTTCTGGCGATGATACGCGCCTCACATGCGACCGCAACCATCGCCGTTGCCCTCCTGGTCTGCCATCTGGGCGCCTCGGCGCTGGCCCACCCCGACTACTTCCCGTACTTCAACGCCTTCGCCGGCAGCGACCCGTCGCGCTATCTCGTCGACAGCAACCTCGATTGGGGACAGGACGTGCTTCGCCTGCGGAGCGTCGTCCGTCGCCGTCACATCGACTCGCTCACGCTTTCGCTGATGGGTCCAGCCGATTACGCAGCGCTCGGTTTCCCGACCGTCTACAACGCCGACCCGTGGGCCGAATCGCACGGTTGGGTCGCCGTCAGCGACCACTCGTATCAGATGGCGAAGGCCCAGGGCGGATGGCAATGGCTTCCGAACGCGTACCAGCGCGTCGGGAAGTCGATTCGGCTGTATCGCGTACCCTAATTCACCGTCACCGGCTCCGGCTCGAGTGACAACTCGACCTTCCCATCCTCCCCGACGTTGACGAACACCACATCGCCCGGCTTGAACTTCCCCTCCAGCAGCTTCATCGCCAGCGGGTCGATGATCAGCTTCTGCAGCGCGCGCTTGAGCGGCCGTGCGCCGAAGGCAGGGTCGTAGCCTTCCTTCGCCAACTGTTCCTTGGCGTGGTCGCTGATCTCGATCGACAGGCCGCGGTCGCCGATCATCTTCGCCAGCCGTTTGAGCTGGATCTCGATGATCCGCTTGATGTGCTGCATGTCGAGCGCGTGAAAGATGATCACGTCGTCGATCCGGTTCAGAAACTCCGGGCGGAAGTGCTTGTGCAGCTCCTCCTCGACCTTCCGCTCCATCTCCGCTTCCTGCGGCGGCGTCTGCATCGACTTCTGATAGTCGAAGATGTACTGCGCGCCGACGTTCGACGTCATGATGATGACGGTGTTCTTGAAGTTGACCTCGCGCCCCTTCGAATCGGTCAGCCGCCCATCATCCAGGATCTGCAACATGATGTTGAAGACCTCCGGATGCGCTTTCTCGATCTCGTCGAACAGCACAACCGCGTAGGGCCTGCGGCGGATGGCCTCCGTCAACTGTCCACCCTCCTCATAGCCGACGTAGCCCGGCGGCGCGCCGATCAGACGGGCCACGGCATGCCGCTCCATGTACTCCGACATGTCGATGCGCACCATGGCGTTCTCGTCGTCGAAGAGGAACTCCGCCAGCGCGCGCGCAAGCTCAGTCTTGCCGACGCCGGTCGGCCCCATGAAGATGAATGAACCGATGGGCCGGTTCGGATCCTTGAGTCCCGCGCGCGAGCGGCGCACGGCGTTGGAGACGGCGGTGACGGCTTCCTCCTGCCCGATGACGCGCAGCTTGAGGTTGTCCTCCATCCGCACGAGCTTCTGGATCTCCGACTCCATCATTCGCGTCACCGGCACGCCGGTCCACTTGGAGACGATCTCGGCGATGTCTTCATCGGTCACTTCCTCGCGGAGGAGGGCGCCTCCCTTCTGCATCTCGGCCAGACGTGCCGAGGCGGCCTCGAGATCGCGATTGATCTGAGGAAGCGTGCCGTAACGCAGCTCCGCCGCCTTGTTCAACTCACCCTGCCGCTCGGCGGCGTTGGCCGCTTCGCGCGTCTCCTCGAGTTTCTTCTTCAGCTCGTTGATCTGGGTGATGACGCCCTTCTCGTTCTCCCACTGCGTCCGCAGGGTGCTGATCTTCTCCTGCAGCTCGCCGATCTCGCTCTCGATCTCTCCGAGCCGCTGTTTCGAAAGAGGATTGTCCTCGCGGGAGAGGGCCTGCTTCTCGATCTGAAGCTGCGTCATCCGCCGTGTCAGCTCGTCGATCTCCTGGGGCATCGAGGTCAGCTCGATACGCAGCTTCGACGCCGCCTCATCGACGAGGTCGATGGCCTTGTCCGGCAGGAACCGGTCGGTGATGTAACGATGCGACAGCATCGCCGCCGCCACGACGGCCGAGTCCTGAATCTTCACGCCATGGTGGACCTCGTAGCGCTCCTTGAGCCCGCGCAGGATGGCGATCGTGTCTTCGACCGTCGGCTCCCCGACGAAGACCGGCTGGAAGCGCCGCTCCAGCGCCGCATCCTTTTCGATGTGCTTCTGATACTCGTTGAGCGTCGTCGCGCCAATGGCGCGCAACTCGCCGCGGGCCAGCGCCGGCTTGAGCATGTTCGAAGCATCCATCGC
>WNFG01010671.1_pt1 | contig 14016 bp, 10 predicted proteins | sample 5400431 | NCBI WGS metagenome assembly WNFG01 (sample SAMN13153346, study PRJNA577476) | soil metagenome | isolation source: 120 cm saprolite under Douglas fir tree site 2 hole 3 replicate 2 | place: USA:California | collected 2015-04-18
ATTCGTAGTCAGGCACTCTCCCCGGATGATTGAACTCATGACCTCTCCCTTGCCAATGGGGAGAGCGCTCTGCCGGGATCAATCTGAACTCCCGTGATTGCTAGGTGATTGCTGGCGGGGGTGCCGGCATTTGAGGAGGACGAGCGAACGATCTAAAAGCCTGAAATTATTGTGTCCTTCCTGAGAGAAGGGTGACACTTCATTCCGGAGACATGGGTTACACAATTGGGCTTTTTGCGGGAGAGCAAAAATGCCCTGGAAGGAGTGTAACCTCATGGATGAACGGCTCAAGTTCATCGCCCGGTTGCTGGACGGGGAGAAGATGGCGGTGCTGTGCCGCCAATTCGGCATCTCGCGCAAGACCGGCTACAAGATCCTCACCCGCTACAACGAGATCGGCCTGGAAGGGCTGACCGACCGCTCGCGCCGGCCCTACCGCCACGCCAACCAGCTGCCCTTCCAGATCGAGACGCGGATCGTGCGCCTTAAGCAGGATAAGCCGAGCTGGGGGGCGCCGAAGATCAGGGAAAAGCTGACCCGCCTCTATCCGGATGTCCACCCGCCCGCGATCAGCACGGTGCATGCAGTCCTCGACCGCCACGGCCTGGTCAAGCGCAGAATGGGACGACGCAACAGAGCGAAGGGAACGGCACTTTCCCTTCCCGGCCAGCCCAATGACCTGTGGTGCGCCGACTACAAGGGCGAGTTCATGCTCGCCGACCGGCGCTACTGCTACCCGCTGACGATTTCGCCAGCCGCTATCTTTTCGCCTGCGAGGCGCTCTCCACCACCAAGGAAGCCTATGCTTTCACCGTGTTCGAGACAGTTTTCAAGGCGTTCGGCCTGCCTAAGGCCATCCGCACCGACAACGGCGTTCCCTTCGCAAGCCCCAACGCGCTCTACGGCCTCAGCAAGCTCTCGGTCTGGTGGCTCAGACTCGGTATCGAGATCGAGCGCATCAAGCCCGGCCACCCGCAGCAGAACGGCCGCCACGAACGCATGCATTTGACCTTGAAGCTGGAGACCACCAAGCCGGCCGGCAGCAACTTCCTGCAGCAGCAGGCCAAGTTCGATGACTTCATCGACTGCTACAACAATGAGCGACCACATCAGGCGCTGAACATGCGCTATCCGGCAGAACGCTACGTCCCTTCAACGCGGCCCTACAAAGGCTTGCCCGAGCTCGATTACCCGTTCCACGACAAGACCGTCACCGTGACCACGTGCGGGCGCATCTGCTTCAATCGGCAGAAGATCAATCTCAGCACCGTCTTCGCCGGTCAAAAAGTCGGTATCAAACAGGTGAGCGAACAGATTTGGCTCGTCAGCTTTATGGGCTACGATCTCGGCTACTTCGACCACGAGACCTGCAGGCTGGAACCCCTCGAAAACCCCTTCGGACCAAAAGTGTTACCCATGTCTCCGGTATAAACCGTAACCCATGTGTCCGGTATGGACCCCGCTCAACCCTGGTGCCGGGTGAGGGATTCGAACCCCCGACCAACGGTTTACAAAACCGCTGCTCTACCCCTGAGCTAACCCGGCTACCGCTCGGTTATCTGCCGGCCCGAGTCCAGGCAAGCACGAGCGCATCCTATCGCGTCTCGGCCGGCGGAACAAAAGCCGCGCGAATTACGAAAAAGCAACCAACATCGCGAGCGCGTACCTGCGACAGGCCGGCGGAAACATCCGTCTCGTGATCTTTGCACCCGGTACCGCCTTCGGCGAGCTGGCGATCCTGGATCGAGCAACGCGCTCGGCATCGGTCATCGCCGCCGACGATCTCGTCTTTGATATGTGCTGAGCGAGCAAGGATTCGCGGCATTTTCGGCGGACGGGAACGGGTTGACGGTTCGTAGCCCCCCTGACGCCGACGCTGCGATGTGGCTAACGGATTTATCCTCTCACTTTGTGTCTTCCCGTCAAACATCGATCACCGTATCTTACCGCTTCTATACCGTAGTTAGCCAGGGCGTGTCGCTTGGCCGCGACATATCCATAAGTAGCTACGGCCTGTCGTATTTGTTCACATTCAGCGGCGTTTGGGGCGGACTGCGCCAACGAGAAGTTCGTCAGTTGTAAAACAGCTGCTATTGCCACTAGAAACCTGGTCATATAACTGCTCCCCCTCTGAATTTTCCCCTGGACCGGTGCCTCGAAAGCGGCTCGCGGCGGGGAAGGCAGTCGGAACTCTACTCCTCTTGATCTCCGATTCAAGACCCGTCCACGCCGACCCGATACCAGGCGTGCGGGCGGTTGCGTCGAGCGAACCGGACGATACACCGGCTTGAAATGTGATGAAGCAGATCAAGGGTTATGTGAGGTTCTTAACCTATAGCCCTAGGTTTAATTGCGTTGACATGCTCACCCCCGCGGGCGCGCCAGCAGCAGCCCGTCATCGATCGGCACCAGAACCATGTCGACCCGCGCATCGTCGCGGATCTTTCGATTGAGTGCGCGGATTGCCGCGGTGTCGACGTCGTTGCACGCGGGATCGGCGACGGCGCCGTGCCACAGCGCGTTGTCGATCGCGATCAGGCCTCCCGGGCGGACCAGCTTCAGGCACTGCTCGTAATAGAGATCGTAGTTCTCCTTGTCGGCATCGATGAAGGCGAAATCGAAACTGCCGGTTTGGCCGGCCGCAATCAGCTTGGCGAGCGTGTCGGCCGCCGGCGCCAGACGCAGATTGATGCGATCGGCGATCCCGGCTTTGCGCCAGTAGCGCCGCGCGATCTCAGTCCATTCCTCGCTCAGGTCGCAGCAGATCAGCCTGCCGTCGGCGGGCAGCGCCAGCGCCACGGCGAGCGCGCTATAGCCGGTGAAGGTGCCGATCTCGAGCGCGCGGCGGGCATCGATGAGCCGCACGAGCAGACCCATGAGCTGCGCCTGCTCGGGGCTGATCTGCATGCTGGCATTGGGCAAGCGCCGGGTCTCGGCCCGCAATCGTGCCATGAGCCCCGGTTCGCGCACGGTCTCGTCGAGCAAATAAGCATAAAGCCGATCGTCCAAAGGCAGCAGGCGGCTGGTGTCGACCGAGGCGGCATCGCCGATCGCGCGCGGTACGGCCGCGGCGGGTTGCCGAGGCGGGGCGGCGCGGCGCCGGGAAGGAGCGGGAAGCTTCGGCATGTCGGATCCTGTTCCGGAAGGGACAACATGACGCATGCGGCTCCAGAAAAGAAGTCCCAAAGCGGCGAAATTCTCCGTTCCGAAGTCGGGAACGACCTTTCCCGTAACAAACATTCATCGGTGTTACTTGAGTACCAACCATCGGAACCGGACCGCCGAGTGCATCGTTTATCCATCAGGTATTGGCGAACAACGGGAGAACAACGATGCGCCCGAAACGGACTTCGATCGGCGTTTCCCGCATGAGCCGCTTCAGGAACAAACAAAAGAAACGGCAGGCCAAGCACTACCGCGGACAGGGCAGGCCTTCTTAAAATCGATCCGAGACCGGGTACTCCGATCTGTGATCCAACGATGCCGCCGCCGTTGGGGTGGAGCACTTGGCCGCGTGATATAGGAAGCATCCTCGCTCGCCAGGAACACGGAGCGCGACGCGACCTCGTTGGGCTGGCTGCTGCGCTTCGTCGGGGTAGCGGCGGCATGCTGGGGATGGCCGGCCAAATGGCTCATCTGTATGGCGCATCTGTCGGAACCTTCTCCATCTGTCGGAACCTTCTCGAAGCGGCGCCGTTGCTTTCCAACGAGTATCGCGGGCAAGTCAAGGATCCCCATCCGAGCTCGTGATCGGCAGCGTCGAGGGTCGCCGCGGCTGCGAGCCTGTGACCCCGACCCGATCTGTGGTCCGTCGGCGCCGGACGCTCGGCCGCGAAGGCGCGCTGTAGTCGAACGAGTTCGAGCATGGCCGAGCGACCCAGTTCAGCGGAGAATCAGGAAGAGCCCGCACTGGCCGCCGCGGCGCGGGGCGGCCGTGCGCGGCGGCCCTCGCGGTTGCAGGCGCTGACGAAACGGCTCGGTCTGCACCTGGTCACGACCGAGGCGCTGAACATCCGTCGTCGCCGTTCCGGGCGGGGCTTTGCCTATTTTCGCCCCGACGGTTCCCCCTTGCGCGACAAGAACGAGATCCGGCGGCTCGCATCCCTCGCCGTACCGCCCGCGTACCATGACGTGTGCTATGCCGAAGATCCGGCTGCGCACCTGCAAGCGATCGGGCGCGACGATGCCGGCCGGCTGCAGTACCGATATCATCCGGCCTGGGAACAGGTGCGCGAAGCGCAGAAGGCCCGGCGTCTGGGGCGGCTGGTCAAGGTCCTGCCGAAGATCCGGCGCAGCGTCGGCCAGCACCTGGCCGGTGGCGAGCCGTCGCGCGAGCTTGCCCTTGCCGCGGTCATCGAGCTTGTGGCCCGAAGCGGCATTCGTCCCGGCACGGAAAGCTACGCGCGCATGCGCGGCACGCGAGGCGCGGCGACCTTGCTGAAGTCGAACGTGTCCGTAGAGGAGGACACCGTCACCCTGTGCTTCCGCGGCAAGGGCGGCAGGGTGGTGTGCAGGGAATTCAATGCCCCACGGCTGGCCGAGATCATCGAGATGCTGCGCAAGCTTCCGGGGCGGCGTTTGTTTCAATATTGCAACGGGGATGCCGTGGTGCGGACCGTAACCGCCCGCGAGGTCAACGGGTTCTTGCGCGAAATCGCCGGCGTTAAGATATCGCTGAAGGATTTCCGCACGCTGCTCGCCTCGGCCGCCGTTCTCGAAACCCTCGCACGCCAGTCGCCGGCGACGAGCGCGCGGCAGCGCCGGCGGCAGGTGCTCGAAGCCGTGCGGATGGTTGCCGAGAACCTCGCCAATACGCCTGCCGTGTGCCGCCGCAGCTATGTCCACGAGACGGTCGTGGCCGCGTTCGAGGATGGCGTGCTCGAGAGTTTCGCCGATGCCTTCAAGAGAGACCGTTCGGCGCTCCGCCGCGAGCAATTGCTGGCGCAGGTGGTGGCGATCGCGTCCGATCCGAGCCAGGGCTGAGGCCGCGCGGCGCGCTGTTCGGGCAGGCCGGCGACCGACGGACCGCGTTGCCCGGTCGCGTCGAAGGCGATGGCGTTCCGTCAGCGGGCCGGCCGGGACGCTCTCGAGGCGAATTTCGTTTCCTGCAGGCACCCTAGCGATCCGGCCAACCAGGCATTGGTCTTCGACCAGGCGTGCTCGCGGCCGCAGACCGGGCAGCGGATCGGAGCCGCCGTCACGAAGCTCTCAAAACTGGAAGGATCGGTTTCGACGCCGGTAGGAACGTCTCGCCCCGTGTTTGGACAGCTGATCATGACCATGGCCATGGCGCGTCCTCCTGTACCTGGACGCCAAGCAAACATTGTTGAGCCCAATAGGTTCCCTTGTTGCATCGCGAATACGGGCGCCCCCGGCGCCTGACGGTAAAACCTAGGCGGCCGTCTGCCTGGTGGAAATATTGCGGCGAACGAGCTGATACAAGCCGCAGTCGCTGCAAACGAATACTCGTGGCTCGGCAGCGGCCCCCTTCTCGCGGCGCGGCTGAAACCGCGTGATCCGCATTGCAGCCGCACATGCCTTGCACGTCGGACAATCGGGACGAAATGTTTCCTCTACGGACGTCATGGGCGCGTCACCGTATCCCTAACTACGCCGGGCGGCGGGTTTGGGTTCCAGCCGATCACGAGCGAAGGTGGCGCGGCTGGTCCTGGCCATGAGCGTCAATGCGGGCGCGCGCGAGCTTGCTTCAGCCCGAACCTGCAAATCGCCGGGGTCTAACGGAACTGTTCCCCATCCAAAGTATTGATATTCATCGTGGAAACCGCGCCGGGAAACGCCGGATCCCGAACAGGAACGAAATGGCCGAACTTCTCGGGCCCGAACGGACGCGGCCCAATGGGATGCGCACCGAGATCGCGATCGCCCGTGCATTGGCCGTGCTGGCCGTCCTGGGAATCGTCGCGGCGCTGTATTTCGCGAGAGCGATTTTTTTGCCGCTCGCGCTGGCGATCTTGCTGACCTTTCTGCTGGCTCCGGAGGTGCGTCTGCTGCGAACCTGGGGAGTGCCGCGAATTCCCGCCGTGGTGCTCGTCGTCGCGTTTGCCTGCGCCATTTTCCTGGGTATCGGCGCGCTCGTCGGCCAACAGGTGACGCAACTGGCGCAGAAGCTGCCCGAATACCAGTTCACGATTCAGGAGAAGATTCGCTCGGCGCGCGATGCGGCGAGCGGCGGCACGCTGGAACGAATCTCGACGTTTCTGCGCAACGTCAACCAGGAGATCCGCAAGAACGGCGGCCAGCGCCCGCAGGGCGCGCCGGCCTCCGACACCGCGCAGAATGTCCCCGTCGCGGTGGAAATCCATCAGCCCGAGATGGCGCCGGCCCAGGTCATCCAGGGCGTGCTGCAGCCCCTCGTCGATCCGCTCACCACGGCCGGGCTCGTCGTCATCTTCGTGATCTTTTTTCTGCTACAGCGACAGGATCTCAGAGACCGCTTGATCCGGCTCGCCGGATCCCACGATCTGCAACGGACCACGGAAGCGCTCAACGATGGGGCGCACCGGTTGAGCCGCTATTTCCTGGCGCAGACCTCGCTCAACGTGCTGTTCGGCATCATCGTCGGCACCGGCCTGACTTTCATCGGGGTGCCCAACCCGGTGCTGTTCGGGATCCTGGCGATGGTGTTGCGGTTCGTGCCCTACATCGGCGCCGTGATCGCCGCGTCGTTTCCGGTGGCGCTGGCGGTCGCGGTCGATCCGGGCTGGACCATGGTGTTGCTGACGGTCGGACTTTTCGTCGTCGTCGAGCCGCTCATCGGCCAGGTGATCGAGCCGCTGGTCTACGGTCGCAGCACCGGGCTCACGCCGGTCGCCGTCATCATCGCCGCCACGTTCTGGACCTGGCTGTGGGGCCCGATCGGGCTGCTGCTGTCGACGCCGCTGACCGTGTGCCTCGGCGTTCTCGGCCGGCACATCGAATGGCTGCAGTTCGTCGACGTCATGATCGGTGACGAGCCGCCATTGAGCCCCGCCCAGAGCTTCTACCAGCGGGCGCTTGCGGGCGATGCCGACGAAGCGCTCGACCAGCTCGAGCAGGTCCTCAAACGCCGATCATTGTCGGTCTGCTACGACGAGATCGTGCTTCCCGCGCTGGTCCTGGCGCAGATCGATTTCCGGCGCGGGGTGCTCGACGCCAAGCATGTCGCCCAGATCAACGACACGGTGCACGGCCTGATTACGGATCTTTCCGAGCACGACGATGTGACGCCCGCGCGGATCATTCGCAAGGAAAAGCCGGGCGGGAGCCACGAGGAAGACGAGCAAGACGAGCCGCCGCCTCTGGACCTTCCCGTGGCGCGGAATTTGCGAGCGGACTGGGCCGGCGGGCCCGTTCTGTGCATCGCGGGTAGAGGCCCGTTCGACGGCGCCGCGGCGGCGATGCTCGCGCAGCTCCTGGAAAAGCACGGGCTGGGGGCCGGCCTGGAGCCCGATGTCGCCGTGTCTTCGTCCAGCATCGTTCATCTGAAGAGCGCCGGCGTGAGGATGATCTGCCTGTCGTATTTCGAGCTCGGCAGCAGCGCTGCCCATCTGCATCACTCGATCCGGCGCATTCGGCGGCAGGTGCCCGGCGCGCTGATCCTCGCCGGCTTGTGGGGCCGTGGCCGGACCCGGGCGGCGGACGACCAATTGCGCGCGAGGGCCGGTGCGGACACCTACGCTTTTTCGCTCAGACAGGCCGTGATCCTCTGCGTCGAGGCGGCTTCCTCCGGTGTGCTCGATGCGGATCCGCTCGCGACGGCGAAGGCGGGATCGAGTGCCGCCTGAGCGCCGGGCCGAGGCTGCGCGATCGGCCGCTCGCGACGGCGAAGGCGGGATCGAGTGCCGCCTGAGCGCCGGGCCGAGGCTGCGCGATCGGCCATATCGCGAGTTAACCCTCTGTCGGACCGTCGGTTTTTGGAACCAAACGGCCGCAGCGGCGTTGGTTTGCGTCGCAGTTTTCGTACTGCTGCAGGCAAATCGGCACTGTTTTGAGCAAAGACCGGGACGTACCGGAAGCGGATGTCCAACGAGAATCCCGACGCCTGCTGGTGCGCAGGTTCTGGGCGAGCGCCTGTGGTTTTTGGGGAATGGCCGGACCCCGCGGCGCCTGGGTGCTGACGGTCTCGCTGCTCATCCTGATCGCGCTGCAGATCTTCGTGCAATATCGGATCAACGTTTGGAACCGCTCGATCTTCGATGCGCTGCAGGCCCGCGACTCGGGGGCGGTGCTGTTTCAGGCGCTGATGTTTCCGCTGCTCGCCGCCGCCAGCGTCGTGCTGGCGGTCGGCGCGGTGTTTGCGCGGATGACCACCCAGCGGCGGTGGCGCGCATGGCTCTCCGGCCACGTCGTGGATCGCTGGCTCGCCAATGGACGCTATTATCAGCTCAACCTGGTTCCGGGCGATCACCAGAATCCCGAAGGCCGCATCGCCGAGGATCTGCGGATCGCGACCGACGCGCCGGTCGACTTCTGCGCCGGCGTGCTGCAGGCCGTGCTGTCGGCACTCACCTTCATCGCCGTGCTGTGGAGCATCGGCGGGCCGCTGTCGATTCGCGTCGGCGAGACCTGGATCGTAGTCCCGGGATTTCTGGTCATCGCCGCGGTCGCTTATTCGCTGATCGCCAGCGCACTGATGGTCGCCATCGGCCGCGGCTTCGTCGCCGCCTCGGAGCGAAAAAACCAGGCCGAAGCCGAATATCGTTATGTGCTCACCAGGCTGCACGAGAACGGCGAGAGCATCGCGCTGCTCGGCGGCGAGCAGGAGGAACGCGCAGGCCTCGACCGTTCCCTGCGCCAGGTGTTGCGGCGGTGGCGGCAATTGTGCTCGCAACACATGCGCACCACGAGCGTGTCACAGGCGAGCGTGCTGGTCGCGCCGGTGATCCCCGTGATTCTCTCCTCGCCGAAATTTCTCGATGGGACCATGACCTTGGGCGAGGTCATGCAGGCCGCATCCGCCTTCGTGTTCGTCCAGGCCGCATTCAGCTGGCTGGTCGACAATTATCCGCGGCTCGCCGACTGGGCCGCCTCGGCCCAGCGCGTCGCCTCGCTGCTCTATTCGCTGGACAGCCTGCAAGAAGCCGAGCAGGGCGAGGGGTTCGGCCGCATCCAGCGCGGCGAGATGCAAGGGGCGGCGTTGCGCTTGCACGATCTCTCGGTCACTCTCGACGACGGCACCGTGGTGGTCAACGAGGCTGACGTCGTGATCGCTCCCGGCGAGAAGGTCTTGGTGGTCGGCGAAAGCGGTACCGGAAAGAGCACGCTGGTCCGTGCCATCGCCGGCCTATGGCCATGGGGCCAGGGCGAGGTGCGGGTCAATTCCGGCTCGAAGCTGTTCCTGATGCCGCAGCGGCCCTATGTGCCGATCGGGACGTTGCGGCGCGCCACCACCTATCCGGCCCCGGCCGAGGAGATTCCCAAGGAGCAGGTGGCCGAAGCCCTGGAGCTCGTCGGTCTCGGGCATCTCTCCGGCCGCATCGACGAGGAAGCGCCCTGGGACCAGACCTTGTCCGGCGGCGAGAAGCAGCGCCTCGCTTTTGCCAGACTGCTGATTGCACGTCCCGACATCATCGTGCTCGACGAGGCGACCTCGGCGTCGATGCTTCCAGCCAGGAAAAGCTGATGCGAATGATCGGCGATCAGCTCCCTACCACCACAATCCTCAGCGTCGGGCATCGCCGGGAGCTCGAGGCATTTCATGAACGCAAGCTGGTGCTGGAGCGCCGCTCCGGCGGCGCACGGCTGGTGCGGGACTTGGCGCTGGCGAGCCGCCGGAGCCGCCGCGCGCGGCCGCGCTGGCGATGGCCCATCCGGATGGGACGCAACGGGAAGCGCAGACAGGCGGCCGAATGAAGCTCATTCGACTCTATGCTCGCGTGCTGGCTCTGCTGGGGCCGGAGCAGAACCTCGCCTGGATGCTCGCCGGCGCGAACCTCGCGCTTGCCGCGGGACAGTTCGCCGAGCCGGTGCTGTTCGGACGCGTGGTCGACACGCTCGCCAAGGCGCAAGCCGCCGACGCACCCCCGATCTGGTCGAATCTGATTTCGCTGCTGCTGATCTGGGTCGGCTTCGGAATGTTCAACATCGTTTGCGGCACGCTGGTCGCCCTCTATGCCGACCGCCTCGCCCATCGCCGGCGCCACGCGGTGCTCACCGGATATTTCGAGCACGTGCTGGAACTGCCGCTCGCCTTCCACGGCGACGTCCATTCCGGCCGGCTGATGAAGGTGATGCTGCAGGGGACCGATTCGCTGTGGTCGCTGTGGATCGCCTTCTTCCGCGATCACCTCGCCGCCTTCGTGTCGTTCCTGGTGTTGCTGCCGCTCTCGCTGGTGCTGAATTGGCGGCTCGGGCTGCTGCTGATGGCGCTGTGCGCGGTGTTTGCCGGACTGACGGCATTCGTGTTGCGCAAGACCGAGTCGATGCAGGGCTCGGTCGAGCAGCATTATTCCGAGCTCGCCGAACGCGCGTCCGACACGCTCGGCAACGTGGCGCTGGTCCACAGCTTCGCTCGCGTCGAGGCCGAAGTCTCCGAGCTGAAAGCCGTCGTCGACAAGCTGCTCGCCGCGCAGATCCCGGTGCTGTCGTGGTGGGCTGTGGTCGCGGTGCTGACCCGGGCGGCGACCACGATCACCGTTCTGTCGATCATCCTGCTCGGCGCCTGGCTGTTCGCGCAGCGGCTGGCTTCGATCGGCGAGATCGTCACCTTCATGAGCTTCGCCGCCATGCTGATCGATCGCCTGCAGCACGCGGTCGGATTCGCCAATCGGGTGTTCATGGAAGCGCCGAAGCTGCAGCAGTTCTTCGAGGTGTGCGACACCTTCCCGGCGATCCGCGACCGTCCGGATGCGGTGGATCCCGGTCGCGTGCATGGCCTGGTCACATTCCGGGACGTGTCGTTTTCCTACGGGAGCAAAACGCCCGCGGTGCTCCGGCTGAACTTCACCGCCGCACCGGGAGAGACCATCGCGCTCGTCGGCGCGACCGGCGCGGGCAAGTCCACGGCGCTGGCGCTGCTGCACCGCAGCTTCGATCCGCAGTCGGGCACGATCGAGATCGACGGCCGCGACATCCGCACCCTCAAGCTTACGGCACTGCGCCGCAATGTCGGCGTGGTGTTCCAAGAGGGTCTGCTGTTCGACCGATCGATCGCGGAGAATTTGCGCATCGGCAAGGCCGATGCGACGGAACAGGAGATGCGGCAGGCAGCCGAGCGGGCGCAAGCGCTGGATTTCATCCTCGCGGGGGAGGGCGGGTTCCATGCGCGCGTCGGCGAACGCGGACGAAAACTGTCCGGCGGCGAGCGTCAGCGCCTGTCGATTGCTCGCGCGCTGCTCAAGGATCCGCCGATCCTCATCCTCGACGAGGCCACGAGCGCGCTCGACGCGGCAACCGAAACCAAGCTGCTGCGGGCACTGGACGAGGTCATGCGCGGGCGCACCACGTTCGTGATCGCGCATCGACTCGCGACCATCCGCAAGGCAACCCGGATCCTGGTGTTCGAGCGCGGGCAGATCATCGAATGCGGCTCGTTCGGTGAGCTGGTCGAGCGCGGCGGAAAATTTGCGGAATTGGCGCGCGGGCAATTTTTGGCGCCCGAGGCCGCGCGTCCGGCCGAACCCGCATGGGCAGGCGTATCATGAGCCGGCGTGGGCAGCAGCCGGCGGTGAGGCCTTCGAGCCGCACTGGAACCGGCTTCGGGCGTTCGGCTCAGCCGACCGCAGCACGAAAGATCCGCATATAATTGCCGCCCGCAATCTTTCCGGCCTCTTCGGGCGCGAAGCCGCCGCGCAGCATCGCCGCGACGAGCTGCACCCACTGCCCGTAGTCCTGCACGCTGCCGGGGCGACCTGCTGGTCGGTGCCGATGCTGACGTGATCGACCCCGACGACCTCGGCCATCTCTTTGAGACCGTCGACATATTTGTCGAGGCTCGGGAAGAAGTGCCAGATGCCGATCGAGCCGCCGGTCTCGGCGATCGCGCGCGCGTGGTCGCGGCTGACTGCCGGCTGGTGAGCGGCGTGGGACCCATCGCCTGCGATCCAGCGAGCGCGGTGTGCGACAGCAGCAGGGGTTTCGTCGCGACTTTGACCGCCTGCTTCACCGTGTCCTCGGTCGCGTGGGCGACGTCGCAGACGAATCCGAGCCGGTGACAGGCGCGGATCATCTCGGCGCCGAATGAGGTCAGCCCCTGATGCGTAATGGTGCCCGTCTGGAAATCGCCAATGTCGTTGGGCGTGTAGTGCACGAGCTGCACGTGCCTGACGCCGCGCTGATGCGCTTCCTCGAGCCGCTCGAGCTTCCCCTCGAGGAAATCGAGGCCTTCCACGTCACCCACGATCGCGGGCTGCCCTGCTTTATGCGCCGCCTCGAGATCGGCAGCGGAAAGCGTGCGGCGCAGGCCATGGTTGGCGACCATCTCGTCCATCCAGGCGAGGCGTTCGAGATGGTACTGATAGAGCAGGCCCGGCTCGGGCGTGCGCACCGCGGCGAGGACGCCGGCCGCATTCCTGCCGAGGATGGGAGCGTCCGGCACGTCCGCGAGGCATGCGACCGCGAGCGATCCCGCACGCATGCCGTTCGCGAGATCGCCGTTGGGGGGCGCCTTCGACACGATGCCGGTCGTCCCGCCATGGGTGTGGACATCGACGGAGATCGATTTCCGCAGGATGTCGAGCGCGGCGGAGGCGGTCTCGGCCGTCTGGGCGGCGGCGGTCGAACCCCGCGGTGCCACACCGCCGCCGAGCATCGCGGCAACCGAGGTCAGCACCGTGCTCCATATCCACTGTCGGCGCGTGAGCGCGTGGCCGTGACCGCAGCAATCCATGCCGTCCTCCCGAGAACGCGGGCGTAATGGCCGCCACGCTTCAGCAATCTATTGAGCCTCAGGGCGCCTGCCAAATTCAAGCGCACGATCTCGAGCGGCCGAGCCGTCCAACCAGGAGGCCCGATACCGGGAGGTCGGTCCGGGCGGTCCAAAGCTACGCGAACCGCTCTCGTGCCCTCGCTCGCGCTTTCAGCGCTTCGGCTTCGCGATTTCGCGGTGCGCTCGCCGTCTCCAGCGCGTCCAGCAGCCGGCGGGCGGAATCCGAAACTTCCTCGATTGCGCACTGGAACGCCGCTTCGTTCGCCTTCGACGGGTGGGTGAACCCGCTCAGTTTACGGACGAACTGCAGCGCAGACGCGCGGATCTCGTCCTCGGTCGCGGGCGGCTCAAAATTGAATAGCGTGCGGATGTTTCGGCACATTGGGAACTCCTGGGTAACGCGCCCCCGTAGGGAGTCGAGATCGGCTCGCCGCATCTCGTCTCGGTCGGGAATATAAGCGAAACGCCGATCGGTGCCTCCGGCAATAACGAGTGTTGGCCGAGGGGAGAAAACAGCTGCGGACGCGGAAAAAGGTATTCGATCACCGGATCCAAGAACAGGTCAAAGCTGCAATCGCCGAGTTCAAGGACCTGACGCGGTAGGGGCGGAAAAGGGAAAAAGTCCCGGATCGAAAAGACGGAACCGGAAACGCTAGTGCGAATTGGCGAAGCGAGAACGCCGGCTTGAGTTGGAGACGGCCCGCAACTCGCCCATTTTGCCTGCTCGTCAGGCTCCCCGGGTGATGCCGTTCACATAGGCTACGGTCGGAAACCCGTAGAATTTTAGCGGTTTCCTTGAGCCGATTTTCTCGCGATTTCGATAAGCGGCGGCGTGTTGCCGCGGGTTTTTGCAATGAGCGAGCAAGTATCGCAATTGTCTGTGCCCGGCACTCAGGCTGAGTGTCCGAGATGCCGTTGCCGTTTCTCGTTCCGCAGGTCCCACGATCCGGTCATCGACGCCTGCGGCTTCGAGGCTTACACCCTGTTGTGCCCCGGATGCGGCAAATCATTCTCCGGGATCATCGATCCTTACGACGATGCCTTCCTGGCCGAGGTGGTCGAAGAGCCGGCAGAGCCAGCGAAGCGAAGATTGCCGGCCGCCTAGTCTGGCCAAGGGATTGTGGACAGCCGGATGGCACTGCCGGTCACAA
>WNFG01003038.1_pt1 | contig 14015 bp, 10 predicted proteins | sample 5400431 | NCBI WGS metagenome assembly WNFG01 (sample SAMN13153346, study PRJNA577476) | soil metagenome | isolation source: 120 cm saprolite under Douglas fir tree site 2 hole 3 replicate 2 | place: USA:California | collected 2015-04-18
GGGAGCAGGTGGATCGCAAGGAAGCTCTAAGTCCTAACCAGCCTCTCGATGTGGTTATCCAGCGCGATGGCCACACATTTGAGAAAAAGGTCGTTCCCGAACCCTATGGCGTGAATCAACTGGGCATTGCAGGGTGGGTCCCTAAGGAGCCCGGCGTCGTGGTTACGGAGCTAGAGCCCGGCATGCCGGCCGAGAAGGCAGGACTGAAAATCGGCGATCAGATTCTCAGCGTGGACGGCCAGCCGGTTCCAGCTCTCCAGGCCATGGTGGAAATCCTGAAGCGCACCAAGGACAAGCCTATCGAGATTGTGGTGTTGCGCGACGGGCAGAAAAAGTCATTCATGCTTCAGCCTGTCTTATCAGATATCAACGGCAGGCTGGAACAACGCTATCGGGTAGGACTCACAAGCATCCGCATAAAGGTCAGTCGGCTGCCCTTTGCAGCGGCACTCAGCAAGTCAATCGAAGAGAACAAGAAGGGCTCGTTCCTGATTCTGGAACTGCTCCAGAAGATGGTGCGCCGGAAGATTTCGATGCGCCAGGTTGAAGGTCCGATTGGCATCAGTGGCGCAGTAGGACGCGCGGCTCGCGAAAAAGGCTGGATGCCTCTCCTCGGCATTACTGCTGCCATCAGCCTGAATCTCGGCATATTCAACCTGCTGCCCATTCCCATCCTCGACGGCGGTGTGATCTTCCTGCTGCTAATTGAATCAATAATGCGGCGCGACATCAGCTTGCATATTAAAGAACGCATTTATCAGGCAGCGTTCGTTTTCCTGGTATTGTTTGCCGTGATGGTGATCTACAACGACTTGGTGAAGACTTTGCCTGGGCTGGCACAAAGACTACCCTGATCCTAGGACGGGCCCCAGCCCGTCCTAGTGTTCCCTTTACGCCCACCCCAAACCTCGGAAGTGTGCCCTGGTTTGCATGCTAAACTAGAGATTCCCGATGGCTAACATCCAGCGTAGGACATCTGTTACAACCTCGATTGGTGGGGTGCGGGTGGGAAGCGATGCACCGGTTGTGGTGCAATCCATGACCAACACCGATACCGCCGACATCGCTTCGACAGTCAAGCAGGTTGCCGACTTGGCGCGCGCCGGGTCGGAACTCGTTCGTGTCACGGTGAATAACGACGAAGCCGCTGCGGCGGTAGCGCCCATCGTCGACCAGCTCGACAGACAGGGCATCAACGTTCCCGTCATCGGCGACTTCCATTACAACGGTCACCTGCTATTGATCAAGTATCCGGAATGTGCGGACGCGCTGGCCAAGTACCGCATCAATCCCGGCAATGTCAGCGTCGGCCGTAAGGACGACACTAATTTCCGCACCATGATCGAGGTCGCGGTCAAAAATCAAAAGCCGGTGCGCATCGGCGTGAATTGGGGATCGCTCGATCAGGCCCTCCTTACCCGCATGATGGACGAGAACTCCCGCCTGTCCGAACCTAAAGATGCGCGCGAAGTCACCATGGAAGCGATGGTAGTAAGTGCTTTGAACTCGGCGAAGCTGGCGGAAAAATACGGCCTGCGTCCCGATCAAATTATTCTCAGCGCTAAAGTCAGCGGTGTGCAGGACTTGATCGACGTGTATCGCGTGCTCGCGGCCCGCTGTAAGTACCCGTTGCATCTTGGATTGACCGAAGCCGGTATGGGAGCGAAGGGCGTCGTCGCCTCCAGCGCTGCCCTGGGCGTGCTGCTCCAGGAAGGCATCGGCGACACCATCCGTGTGTCACTTACGCCCGCGCCCAACGGAGATCGCAGCGAAGAGGTGCGCGTTGCGCAGCAGATTTTGCAGTCCTTGGGCATTCGCAGTTTCACACCGCAGGTCACCGCTTGCCCCGGTTGTGGACGCACCACCAGCACCTTCTTCCAGGAAATGGCGGAGCAGATTCAGTCCTACCTGCGCGAGCAAATGCCAGTCTGGAAAGATCGTTACACCGGCGTGGAAGAGATGAAGGTCGCGGTCATGGGCTGCGTGGTAAATGGCCCCGGTGAATCGAAGCACGCCAGCCTGGGTATCTCACTGCCGGGAACGTTCGAAGAGCCCAAAGCTCCCGTCTACGTAGATGGACGCCTGTTCACGACGCTGAAAGGCGACAGGATTGTCGCCGAGTTCATTCATATCCTCGACGAATACGTAGAATCCCACTACGCAGTAAAAGTAGAATCGATGTCAATGTAGGGGCGGGCGTTCCCGCCCGTGCCACTCTACGCCAGCAGCGACAAGTTCGGATCTGTCGTATCCTCAGCCGCATCTGCGTACTTCTTTAACTCCGGATAATGCTTGATTAGCGTGTGCGGCGCGCTGACGCGCTTGCCGCTCAGCAGATGTTTGAGTTCAAGTGCGTTCACCCCAGCCTTCCCCTGAAAGTGATTATTGGCGACCACATAGGTCACCTCTGCGCGCTGGGCGATGCGCTCGATCTTTTCTTTCCATCCCGCAATTTCGCTCTGCGTATAAAGATAGTTGTAGCGATCGTTGCGATCGTCGCAATCGAACCACTGATCGTAGTTTCGGCCGTGCAAGCGCACGTAGCCAAGTGCGGATGTTACGTATTCAGTCGGCTCCAGCGCACGCCCGATCTGTGGCTGATCAATATTGCAGAAAGCCACGTTCTGGCGCGCGAAGTAGTCCAGGGTTTCCGGATTGTCCCAGCTCTCGTGCCGCACTTCCACGGCCCGCGGAAACTCGATGAACTGCCGCAGCAGGACTTCCAGGTATTCGCGATTAAGGCTGGTATTTTTGTAGGAGACCGGAAACTGAATCAGCAGTGCCCCTAGCTGGCCTTCCGCTGCCAGTGCCTCCAAGCCCTGACGAGCCAGCATTTCATCCTCATCTGTTGGTTTGATACTGGCGGCTGAAGTTGGCTCCATCACGGCATAAGGGTTATGAGTAAACGAGCGGTGCAGCTTGGCGGTAAAAACAAAATTCGGATTTACCGCCTTTACCCGGCGAGCCCAAAGCCGCGCCAGTTCTGGCCTGATGTGTCCATAAAAAGAAGTATTGATCTCCACCACATCGAAGAATTGCGCCAGGTATTCCAGCGGATGCACTTTATGCGTCCGCAATTCCGGCGGGTAGAAAATACCGTGCCAGTCTTTGTAATCCCACCCAGCAGTACCAATGCGAATTTGGCGGTTACTCTCCATAGTGACAGCAGATAAATAGAAACTGCTTGAAGGTTAGCACAGTGGAAGCAACTCGGACCGGCCTAACTCTGGAGCGAACGCAGCGGATTTTTTTGAAACGAAAAGAAGGTTCCCGGCTGAGTGCTGAGCGCTGAATGCGGGATGCTGAGTCCTGAGTGCTAAATCAATAGAACAACAGTGCGACCCAATACACGCCATTAGGATACGTGGCAGTGCGCGCATAACAGATGCCAACCGAAAAGTCGCGAAAGTGAGGGTTGTTAATCAGCTTGCTGGCCTCGCTGGGTAGAGCTTCCGGACGCGCATTTGTATAGGTGAGGACGTTGTAACGCTGCGCCAGTTCGTGAACGGCGCGCGGGTTCAACCGATCCTGATGCGCCATGGAACAGGCGGTGTTCTGTAAACTGTTATCGTCAATCTCTTGCAGCGGCGGCAACCCAGCTTGCGCCCGCGTCTGCCTCACCGCTCCGGCTACCAGGTTCTCCGTTTGGTCCGGTGAATATGAAGGCAAGCGGTGTCCGAAGTCCTGCACGACATAGAGCTGCCCGGCAGCGCGAACTACGGCGAATCCCACTACGTTGTAATCGCTATTGAGCAGATTCGCCCGATGTGGCGGGGAAAGCAGCAGGTGGCGTTCGGCCTCTTCGACGTTTGAATCCAGTGCAACATTTTCTCCCGCCCGGTCCAATCGTAGGCCACCCACAGCCGCGAGGCGTTGCGCAAGGGGCGGCTCGCCGGTCAATTGATGCGAGAGTCGCTGCTGCTCGGCCATTTCTGCGGCATGTGCGCGCGCCGCTTGCGCGAGACTAGAATCGAGTTGCAGCGGCGCAAGTCCCGCCCGCGCCCGGTCCTGATTGGCTAAATCGAAAAGCTCTTCCTCGGCTTGAGAATCATATTCAGAACGATCGTAGTTAGGGGAGGGCCGGTAGTCCGAAGCGTTCGGTGCCAGGCCTTCAGCTCTTGGGCCCGACACCGTCTTCAGCGCAACTTTAGCGGGGAGGGCTGCGCTGCCGGAAAATACAATTGCGAGGGACGCGATCAGGGCCCAGGTCATAAGGTATTGGCACCGACTCTTTAGGTACAAAACGAAGCAAAAGTTCTGCTTTGCTTCCTCGAGCCTAGACTCTAGAATCCAGCTAAGCACCTTACTATGGGCACATTATTGTTGGGCTTAGTTCTCGTCTCAAACCTAGTACTTCTGATTGTCGTAATCAGCCACTTCCGGCGCCAGTCGCGGCCTTTGCAAGATGATGCAATCATGGAACTTGCCCGGCAGGCCGCCACTCTTCACGAGTCGCTCTCCCAAAGGTTCACTACGGCCACTGCCGATATGGCCATGCGGCTGGAGCAGACCAAAGGGGACTTGAGGCAGCAGGTGTCTGACCGCTTGGAGCAAGGCTTTTCACGAATCCACAACTCGGTCGAGGAGCAGCTTACCTGTGGACGGCGCGAACAAGCCGAAGGACTAGCCGGGGCGCGCACCGAGCTGACCACATCGCTGGCACTCACCACATCGCAACTGAAGACCGAATTTGACGGTCTCAACCAGAAAACGGTGCAGAGCCTGGACGCCATCCGTGATCGCGTAGACGAAAAGCTGCTTGCTATTTCGGACCAAGTGCAGCAAAAGCTCGATCAAAATATTAAAGAGGGATTTGCCCAGTTCGAAAAAGTGCAGCAGCACTTGAAAGCTGCGGAAGAGCAGTTGCGCGAAGTCGGCGCTCTGGGACACTCCATCAACGATCTGAATAATCTTCTCAAACTTCCTCATCTGCGTGGCCATTTTGGCGAGGCCAGCCTGGAGCGCTTACTCTCCGATTTCCTGCCGGCGCATATGTTCGAGATGCAATCATCTCCGGGCGAAGGCGGCGGGCGCGCGGATGCGATGATTCAATTTCCTGACCGTCGCCTGCCCATTGATGCCAAGTTTCCCCGCGAGCAGGTACTGGCGTTATTTGAAAGCAATGACGCAAGAGAAATTGAAGATGCGCGGCATGAACTGGTGCGGGTGATGAAGGCGGAAGCCAAGCGAATCAAGGCTTACATCCAGCCGGAGAACGGAACCACTGACATTGCACTGATGTATCTGCCCAGCGAGACGCTCTACATGGAAGCCATACGCAATCGCGAACTTGGCGACTGGCTCAATCAGCAACACGTCTTTCCGGTGTCACCCAACACTTTGCTGATGACGCTGCAGACCATCGCTCTAGTGCACAAGTGGTACGAAGTCGCCAGCCGTTTCGAAAAGAGTCGGCTCGAGCTGGCCAAAGCGCAGAAGTCGTTCGACTTTTTCCAGGGCCAGTTCGAAAATGTCGGCAAGAGCCTGAACAAGGCGCAAGAAGCCTTCGATAAAGCTCAAACCCATCTCAAGACCTATCGCGGACGCGTGACGGTCCTCAGCGGTCAGGAGCAACTGGAGTTGGAAACGCCGAAGAACGGCGAGGAACCGCTGCCGTTATCGGATAAAGCCAGCGCGTGACGACAACGCAATGTAGACGCGGGCGTCCTCGCCCGTGCGACTTTTATGCAACGCCGGGAATGATGTACCCGTCCGCGCCTATGCCATCACGCGCTCACCCTTAAACTCTCCGCAACCCACAACCACCGATACTCCGACGGAAAATTCACCAAACCCGCGCGAACTGGATTTTGAATGATGTAGTCCACTTTCTCCTGAATCCTTTCCTCCCGTCGCAGCACCCGATCAAATGATTCGTTCTGCCAGACCAGCCCTTTGCGATTCGATACATGGTTGATCTTATGTTGCTGAACTGCTCTTTATCCCCTGCATAATTTCCGGAATGCAATAAAAACCGCTTCCGTCATAAAGGGGAGTCATTACGAGATGAACGTGATCCGGCATGATTACAAGCCCGTGCAGCGCGAAGCGCTTTTCATTACCCCCAACACACGCTTCCAGCGCGATGGCTCGAGCGGCTGGGGGAAGTACCCAGCGATGGTGGGTGGAAAACGTCACAAAAATGGCTTTGCAGTCGCTCTGATAGTGTGGAAGATGAGCGATATTCGTAGATTCTTTGACAGGAATAGCACAAAGGCTGGCACGGGCGAGGACGCCCGCGCCTACATCGAGTCTTTAGTTGTTCCAAAATGGAACCCCAGAAGAACAATGTAGGCGCGGGCGTCCAGCCCGTGCGACTTGATGCGAGCGTGAACGACGCAGGCAGCGGGGCGTTTCCGCCCACGCCACGCTTTCCAGAGAAAATAGCTGCGACGCCGAGTTCAGTGCGCCCCAGCGCCCGGATCGACCGTGGCGGCTACTCCCGGCGCTATCCCGGCGCGGACGGGAATTGGCAGTTCATCCCCGCGGAAGTATCGTCCCTTGGCGGCGCCCATCTCGGGCATGGCCGCATAGGGTTTGCTGTAGTCGTTGGCGGCATTCCAGAACAAGAAGCCGATCCCACCCTTATCTTTGGCAACCTGGACTTGCACTTCAATATATTTCGGTGAATATGTCTTGGTGCGCCAACGGAACGCCTGTAGCCATGGGCGTATCACGACACCGCTGCCTTTGGTGATCAGTTCAAAGCGATCCATGGATTCACCGATAAAATGCTCGGGCGCATCGCCGGGATGCGCGTAGCCATCCATCCCGAAAAAGTGTGATGGATAAATCATCGGGGAAAGCACATCGCAAAACTTTGCCATTCCCACTATGTCCTGGCCGGTATGAGCGAGGTCCACGGAGCGCTGCCAGGCCATTACTCCGAATACATCAAGGGACAGAAGAACGGCGTTGGGATGAATCTCTCCATAAGCGTGTTTCAAAAAATCAGTAATCACATCTGTGCGATGCCAGTCGGGGTGGTCCGTCTGAAACACAAAGCTGGCATCCTTCTGTTCGCCCTCGGCAGGGAAGCGGACATAGTCAAACTGCACTTCATCCGCTCCGGACTCGGCGGCCTTCTTTGCCAATGCAATGTTGTAGTCCTGCACTTTGGGCTGGGATGGGTCGGTCCACACCAGCTTCCCCTTCTCTCTCCAGGCCTGGCCGGTGCGGTGCGATTTCACTGCTAACTCAGGATGGGTTGTCGCCAGATGCTCGTCGCGAAAGATTGCAATGCGGGCAATGGCGTGCATGCCCTGAGAGTGCAAGTAATGCATCAGCTTGGGCAGATCGGAAATGTAAGGATGCCGGCGCTCGCCAGAAAGAGGATGGTCGAAGCTAATATTTACAATTCCATCGCTATCCTTGATATCGAATACTACGGCGTTTCCCCCCAACTCGCGCCAGCGGCGGATAATGCGCAATCCGCGTTCACTGGCCACCATCACACCAGTTAAGTAAATTGCCCGGACCTCGAAATCGCGAGGCACTGCAATCGGCTTTTCCACGATCGGCGCATCCAGCACCCCCGGGATCGCGAGCGATTCCCCAGCCTTTAGTATGTTGCTTTGCAGGTCGCCGTTAGCCTTACGGATAGCATCTCCCAACTCGGCTGAGGTCAAATACGAAGTTTTCTTCAACAGTTGCCGTGCCACCAGCGGAATACTTTCGCCTCGCTTGGCGACGTACACCGTCGCACCCGCCAGAGTGTTCAAGCCCGGCGAAAGTGCCGGCGGCTCTGCTGGCGGGCTGCTCGGAAGCGCAATCTTGGAAGTTGAAACATTTTGCGGTGCGGCTGTGGCTTGGGCAGCAACCGCCGAGGATCCGGAACTAATCCAGCAAACGCCAGCGACAATCAGCAGGCCGACCCCGACTCCAATCGAAATGGCATCCAGGCGGTGCAGTTTTTTCTCCATTATGAAACCCAAGCGGATAATATCGCTCGCTAAGTCTGGCTGCTAGTTACTTCCGACCAAGTACAGTGGCTACCATTATTACTGTATACAGAGACCAAAATAGTTCCCGGATACGCAAATAATTTATCTTAACCTGCTTACAAGCCGCTTCCCCTGTGATTCCACTTTTCGTCTACCCGCATCTAATGACGCAGAAAGGGAAGATGATAGCAGCCCGCGTGAGGATGGCGAGCCGCTTGCAGTGACCAAGGTGCTTGAAGTGACAGAATATGTCGCCCGCGGTTGTGCAGCAAATTGGCACACTTTCCCAGGAAGAGGTAGAACGGCCCGCCACCATCAGGTGGGCCTAAAAGACCCTATGAGAACGAACCTCGCCACTGTGCTCGACCCGACCCGTCGCAGCAATGATGCCAAAGAGTTTGACAATGCCCTCCGCCGCAAGATCGTAGGCCAGGACCAGGCCATCGAAAAGGTTGCGGAAATCTATCAGATGTTTCTGGCCGGTCTCAACCCCCCGGGACGCCCGGTTGGGAACCTGCTGTTCCTAGGCCCTACCGGTTCCGGCAAAACTCGCGTAGTTGAGGCTATGGCGGAATCCATGTTCGGCGACGCCCACGCCTGTATCAAGATCGACTGTGCCGAGTTCCAGCACTCCCATGAGATCGCTAAGCTGATCGGTTCGCCCCCGGGCTACCTCGGTCACCGCGAAACCCACCCGTTGCTCACTCAGGAAGCACTGAACCAGTGGCACACGGAGAAGCTGAAACTGTCGATCTTGCTATTTGACGAAATCGAAAAGGCCTCGGACGCGCTCTGGCAATTGTTGCTGGGAATTCTTGACAAAGCCACGCTCACTTTAGGCGACAATCGCCGTGTCGATCTCTCGCAATGCATCATTATCATGACGTCTAACCTGGGTGCCGGAGAGATGTGCACTTTGGTGGAAGGTGGTATGGGTTTCGCCCAGCGAGCCCAGTTGGTGGATAACTCCCTGGATGAGAAGATCGACCGCACGGCAGTGGATGCGGCCCGCCGCAAGTTCACGCCCGAGTTCATGAACCGCATTGACAAAGTCGTAGTGTTTAAAACGCTGCGTCCCGAGCACCTGCAACAGATACTGGAAATCGAGCTGGGAATGGTGCAGCAGCGGATTCTCATGGTCTCCGGTGCGAGCCAGTTCGTGTTTAACTGCACTTCGAAAGTAAAAAGTTTTCTACTGAATGAGGGCACCGATCCAAAATATGGTGCGCGGCACCTGAAGCGCGCAATCGAGCGTCACCTGGTTTTCCCTCTCGCCAACCTCGTGGCCACCGGACAAGTGAAATTAGGTGACTTCATTCGAGTTGATCTTAATGCCGAAGGCGGGTTGATGTTCGTGAAAGAAGCCGAAGGCGCCATGGTGCCAGTGCTCCTCGAACGCTACGGCGCGGCAGCGGCAGCGCCTCCCTTGGCTGCGCGCGCGGCTCGTGGTGTAGCGAGCAGGCGCGAATTTGGGGCCACCTCACCGCCTGAGGTCAAATAGTTTTTTGAGATTCGAGGTAGGTAAGGTGCTGATAATCGGCACCTTTTTCATTTCTAGCTTCCGCATGACTAATCCGCCATTCCGAAACAGCCAGCCCCATAGTACAAACAATTCTCCGGCCCGCATCTAAATTAGTAGCATGTCGTTACAATGCTTGGGCAATCGAGGAGGAATCATGAGAACCAGGTCGCTTGGGGCCCGCTTCTTGGCAGTGTTGTTAGCACTGTCCATGTCGGCGCCTGCCCTGCTGGAAGCCCGAGTTACTCCGACGCACGGCTTCGATATGTTTTCGCCCCAGGAGGAACTTCAGGCAGGCCAGCAGGCGCAAGCCGACGTCAGACGGAAACTACCCTTGTTGCCGGATTCCGACCCAGTCGTGAAATACGTTCAGTATGTGGGTGCACAACTTGCCGCCCATGCTCCCGGCGAGAAGTGGCCCTACAGTTTCCATGTCGTGAATCAGAAAGAGATCAACGCGTTTGCTCTGCCAGGCGGGCCGGTTTACGTGAACCTCGGAACCATCCAGGCGGCGGACAACGAAGCCGAACTGGCCGGAGTGATGGCCCATGAAATTTCACACGTCGTACAGCGTCATGGCACTCGCCAAGCCACCAAGCAAATGGCCGCACAACTCCCACTGGCTATCCTTGGCGGACTCATGGGACGAGGCGCTCTCTCCCAAGCGGCGCAACTCGGTATCTCCTTCGGGGTAGGCTCTTATTTCCTGAAAAATTCCCGCCAAGCGGAGCGCGAAGCAGACCTCCTCGGCACCGATATCATGTACGACAGTGGGTTCGATCCTCATGCCATGGCACAGTTCTTTACCAAGATCCAGCAGCAAGGGGGTTCGCGCGCTCCCCAGTTTCTGAGCGACCACCCCGATCCCGGCAACCGCGTTCAATATGTTTCCCGGGAAGTAGCGACGCTCGCGCCGAAGCAGTTCCGTACCGACAGCGCCGATTTCCGCCAGACAAAGCAGCGGGTCATGGGTATGAAGCCGCTTACCGCGCAACAAATCGCCGCCCAGCAAAAATCAAATAGTTCGGGACAGCCGGAAAACGGACAACCAAACGTTGGACGGTCCGCAGGTGACATTACTCCCAGCAGCAGCATGCGCACGCTCAACCACGATGCTTTTCAGCTTTCCTATCCTGACAACTGGCAAGTATTCGGTGACCGGAATTCAGCCGTAACTATCGCTCCTCGTGGCGGAGTTTCTCAGAATGCCGTTGCCTACGGCGTGATGATCAACGGCTTCCAGCCGGAAGATCCTAACGAGACTCTGGACCAGGCTACTCACGAACTGCTCGCATCTTTGCGCCAGTCCAACCCTGATTTGAGAGCGATCGGGCATGATGAAAATATTCGCCTGAACGGTCTCGCAGGAAAATCGATTGATTTGATCGGGAACTCACCCCTGCAGGATCAGAATGGGCGAGTTGCGCGGGAACGCGATTGGCTGGTCACGGCGAAGCGCACCAACGGCAATTTGCTTTACCTGATCTTCATTTCTCCTGACCAGGATTTTGGCACACTCCGCCCTGCCTTTGAACAAATGCTGAGAACGTTCAGAATGCGATAGGACAGTGGTCGGTTGCCAGTGCTCAGTGCTTATGCCCACCGCTGAGTCTGATAACGACGTCACCGCCGATGTCCGGAAAAGGGGTTGAATACCTGGAATGCTAGGCCGCCAGGAAAAAGGTGCTGACCACCAGCCACTGGCCCCGTCCTACCCCGCCTGCTTCAACTCCGTCAGCACCTGCTTGGCGATTTCCTTCAGCGTGTCAAACACACCGTTCCCCTGGAACGCCACTGCCTCAATGACCGGCTCATTCTTCCTGCGGAGTTCTTTCGCCAGCTTATCTACCGGCAGTACGTTGGGCAGATCCCGCTTGTTGAGCTGTAGGACGTAGGGGATTTTCTGAAAGTCATAGCCATGCTCTTTCAAATTGGACATCAGGTTATCCAATGCTTCAACGTTGGCATCCATGCGCTCTTGTTGAGAATCGGCCACAAAAACAATGCCATCCACTCCGCGCAGGATGAGCTTCCGGCTGGCATCGTAGAAAACCTGGCCCGGAACTGTATACAGGTGAATCCGCGTCTTAAATCCGCGAACCGAGCCCAAATCCAGCGGCAGGAAATCAAAGAACAGGGTACGTTCTGTCTCCGTCGCCAACGAAATCATCTTGCCTTTTTGCTGTTCCGCGGTCTTCTGATAAATAAACTGCAGGTTGGTCGTCTTGCCGCCAAGCCCGGCGCCGTAATACACGATCTTGCAATTTATTTCGCGGGCTGCAAAGTTAATAAAACTCAAGACTTTCCTCAAGAACTGCCGCGGACGGTCCACACCCTCGAAACGCCTCGCGTGAAAATTACGCTTTGGTGCTGCTGGTTTTATACCACAGGGGTATGCGTTACTGGCAGGTTACCGCGGTTACTAATGGGAGCCGCCGCCCTCTCTTGCCCCCCATACACTAGCGCCCCGGGGGCAGCGGATAATATCCATCTTTGGCATAAACGCTGACGCACGGCCGCTCCGACGATGACTTACATCCCGGACGGTGCACCAGCACTTCAAGCTGCCGGTACTTCTGGCTGGGGGTCAACCGAGTGCTGTAACCCAGCGTGTACTGGTTGCGTGCTTCGCCAAAAATGCGCGCATACGCGTCATCGATATCTTTCTGAGAGAGCTCGTTGAACACTTCACCCCCCGTCGCATTAGCATATTTGGGCAGAATATCGCCGTAACCGATGCGCGGCAGATGGGTGATCCGTTGCAGCTTGCCATAGCCGGGCACGGCGGCGCCCTCCACTCCAAGGGCATAGACCGTGACGTTATTCGAAAGCAGGACCTTCAAGACGTCCCTATACGACGCGTTGCTCCCATATTCACGGCCATCACTGATGATAAAAATAATTTTCCGCCGAGAACGCTCCTGCTTGCTCAGGTCTAACGCAGCCATGAGGACGGCATCGTTCAGCACGTGCGCCTCCCGCGGAGGCGTATTCACCGGCTGTACCGGGCTATCAATCGGTCTGCCGTTTACGATTGGCCCATGCGATGCCAGCGGTCCGCTCACCACCGGCGGCCCGTTATTGTTCCCGTGGACAGCCTTCAGTTGGTTCAGCGTGGCCGTGAGCTTCTGACTGACCGCCCCAAAATCGGCTAGCCGGCTGGCCGCGCTGCTGTAAGTGTAGAGAGAAACCTGATCAAACTGGCTGAAGGCGCCAGCCAGCGCCGGGAAAGTCTTGTTCACCTTTTGTACTGCCGAGTCCGGCATGCTCAAGTCCAGAATCACCGCCGCCGAAAGCGGAAATGCCTCGCTGGTGAAAAAGCGAAGCTGCTGCTTGACGCCGTCTTCCAGCACCGTGAAATCCTTGGGCAGCAGTCCGCTGACCAGGCGTCCCTCACTGTCTTTGACGGTCACCGGAACGAGCACAAAATTTACATTTACCGGGATTTTGTATAGATCCGATCGCGATCCGGTGTTGTCCGACGAGTCCTCAACATCGGGCGTAGCCCCACCCTCTGGCACAGTCTTGATCGGAGGCATAGGCGGCGGCGCAGAGGGCTGCTCATCTGAGCGCGGTACTGGTTCTGACCGAGGAACTTCCGCGGGAGGCGCTTCCTTAGCCGGTTCGGTTGCCGGTTTAGAAGTGGCCGGACTATTCGGAAACTGCTGCGGTGGCCGGGAAGCCGAAGGCGCATCCGGGATATTTTGTTGCTGCTCTTGCGTTTGCGTCCACGCGCCTGCGGCGTACAGGCTGCACAGCAACAGCAGAAGTGACACCCGCGCCGGCCTACCCGAAATGTAAGCCAAAATTGATCTCCGACCCAGCATAGGGACACAGCACTCTGACTTGGGATGCTCGAACCTGTCAATTTGGTGCATCTAAGGTTAAGAGATAGACTAACAAAAACCCCGAGAGATTTTTCTTATGTCGAAACTCCGCGCTGTGCCCGTTCTAGCCGCCGCCCTAGTGATGTGCTGTGTCGTCAAACTTTCCGCCCAATCTGTCCCGGCTCAGCCCGCCCCCAGTTCCGATCAGGATCAATCTGTCGACACCTTGAAAGTCAACGTGGATGTCGTCCAGCTATTTTTCAACGTGAAGGACAAACGCGGCGCCTTGATTCCCAGCCTGGCGAAGAGCGATTTCAATATCTTCGAAGACGGAAAGCCGCAGACCATCAAGTACTTCACCGCCGAATCGAACTTGCCTCTCACTCTCGGTATTCTGATCGACTCCAGCGGCAGTCAACAGCGCGTGCTCGGAATGGAAAAAGAGGTTGGCAGCGCCTTCCTCAACGAGATACTCCGGCCCAAAGACGAGGCCTTTGTCATCAGCTTCGACGTGGATGTTAATTTGCTCCAGGACTTCACCAACTCCAGCCATTTATTGCGTGCTGCCCTCGATCAGGCGAAGATCAACGCGCCCCCATCCAGTTGCGGCGGGGTTCCCGGTCTGGGTGGCGGCCCATTGCCGTGTTCCTCCACTCCCAAGGGCACGGTGCTCTACGATGCTGTCTATCTTGCCGCCCACGATGAATTGGCCCGTGAAGTAGGGCG
>WNFG01006394.1_pt1 | contig 14009 bp, 11 predicted proteins | sample 5400431 | NCBI WGS metagenome assembly WNFG01 (sample SAMN13153346, study PRJNA577476) | soil metagenome | isolation source: 120 cm saprolite under Douglas fir tree site 2 hole 3 replicate 2 | place: USA:California | collected 2015-04-18
CAAATAACCCTCAATCCATTCCTGCCGCTGATCGCTTGTTTCCGAAAACTGAACTCCCATGCCATAGGGAAAACTTGAGGTGTCCCGTGGATTGAACTCGTTGGCCCAGGCAACGCGGGCGCTGGTTTCGCAGACCAGCGCCCGCGTGAGACCGAATCGGATGTCGACCGGAGTCCCGGCGGCTAACGCGGTAAGCGTTCTCAAACCGACGCCTCCAGTGCTGAGGTTGTAAATAAAACCTGAAAGCCAGTTGACGCTGCCGGCCTCGCGAAAGTCACAGACGCGATAAAAGCGGGCACGAGGCAACGTTCTGTCGCTTCTACCTTGATGGAACTGAGCATTGACCTGACGAAGCAAGGCCTCCAGGTTGAGGGAGCTTTTGTTGATGAATTCGAAGATCCCCATCTCGTACAATTGTTCCAACGCGCCCGCGGTCTCCTCGGATCTGGAGATGACAAAGATGGGGAGCTTGGCAAGGTCCGGATGGGTGCGGATCTTGCGGAACAATTCGACCCCGTCCATTCCAGACAGCATGGTGCTCAACATGCACATATCCATCTTCGGCCGGCCTTGGACCAGGGTTCGAAGGGCACCGAGCCCGGTTTCCGCGTGGACCACCTCGTAGCCCGCCCTCTCCAGGAGATTGCCAACCAGGGTTCTAAAGAAACCCTCGTCGTCGGCGATGAGTATTCTCTTGATCGGCGTATCACGGTGCACCGGTTTTGAGGTTCGTCGATGGCCATCCCGAATGGCTTTGAGCTTACTGAGCATTTGATAAGCGTTGACTGGCTTGGGCAGAAAGTCGTCCGCACCTGACAAAAATGCGCGCTGGACCTCCCCCTCCGCCGCGGCCGTCATCACCACCACCGGGACGTGGGAAAGTTCTTCGTTGCTTTTCATGATCTTGCAGCACTCGTCGCCGGAAGTGTCCGGCATGTACAGGTCAATGAATGCCGCGATTGGCTCGAGGGAGGCGAGGCATCCAATTGCCTCCTTTGCGCTCGCGGTGACCACAGGAACAAATCCCGCTTCGCTCACCATGTCGCCGACCATTCTTCGAATAAGCCCATCATCATCCACCAAGAGGACTTGATTCGTTTCAGTCATGAAAATACCTCCGCTGCCGCACGACTTGTTTACAAGCGCCGAGCACGAAGAGAACGCGTTGATTGTCTCACGCTTCGAGCGCGCACTGTTTCTCGGCGATCCGAACCTTTGTACTGCTGAGCGCTCGTTTCGGTGTTTTTTTACATGAGGTGCATTCAGCTTAGTCGGAGTGATCTTCGCGCAGTTCGCGTTTCCGACCTCATTTTCTAAAAACCGACACAAAGTTTACTTCGCGAGTCCACTCGTCGTCGTAGAAAGCGATACAAGGCGTGGACCAGGACATACATTGTTCCTCCCGTCTCGCAAGCATTCGCTCGTAGTGTGTTGTAGCTGTACTCGAGATCGCGCTATCAGAGAGACGCGCTGTCAAACGACCCGCCGAATCCTTCGCGCGAGGGTAGGATGTCAGATTGGGTACCTATCGAAAACGAGCGACCCAGGGAAATTGGCGAATTCATCCGGTACGAGGGAAATCTGTGCAGCAACGGATCTTGGACCGGGTTCCGTCTGGCGCAAGGGGAAGTTCAGCCGGGCCAGCTCCCTGAGGGGTACCTGCTGACGCATCTGGTGTCGCTTCACCTGGGTAAGCCGGCCATCGTCGAGCGCTACGTCGTAGGAAACCGTCGGCGCACGGAGATGGTGACGCCGGAGAGCCTCTTTGTCTTTCCGGCCAAAGTTCCGTTTGCAGGCGAGTGGCAAAGCCGGTTACCGCGCCTCGACCTTCTGATCGAACCCGAGTTCGTGTCGAACGTGGTTCGACCGGAGGTGGCGGCCAACCGTTTGGAGCTGCGACACACTTATTCCGCCGGCGATCCTTTCATCGCGCAGGTCTTGTACGCGCTCCGACAAGATGTGAAAGAGGGATTTCCACGCGGCCGACTCTACGGCGAGACGCTGGGTACTGCCCTCGTGGTTTATCTGCTGCGCCACTACTCAGAGCAGGACAGACTAGGTCATAAGCCGAGAGGGCGTCTGCCGCCGAATCGCCTTCGGCGCGTGGTCGAGTACATCAACGACCGCCTGGAGACGGATCTTTCCCTGCCCGAGCTCGCTTCCTTGGTTGGATTGAACGCCGATTACTTCGCCCGCGCATTCAAGCAAACCACAGGGACTTCGCCACACCGTTACGTCCTGCTCAAGCGCATCGATCGGGCCTGCGCTCTCTTGAGCGATGCGCGGATTTCAATCGCGGAGATTTCGCAGCGGACGGGGTTCGCCAGCCAGGGCGCCTTCACGACCGCGTTTCGGCGAATCCGAGGAATCACTCCCTCGGTTTACCGCCGTGGCCTTCTCTAAGTCGAAAGCTGTGCTCCGAGGTGCCGGTGCGAGCGGCCGGCGCCGGGCAAATTGCCATTGGCCCGTTGATGCTGCGGCGTTAGAGAGGGACAGGAAGGAGAACAGTAATGAACGCAGCCATCAAAGTAGGCGCCAGGTTTCCGGACATCGAGCTGCCGGACGGCGAAGGCACGATCCATCGCCTATCGACGATCCAGGGCAACGATCCAATGGCGGTGATCTTCTATCGCGGCTGGTTTTGACCCAAGTGCCAGCGCCAGCTGGAAGGGCTCGTCGAGCTCGAACGAGAATTAGAGGTAGCGTACACAAAAGTGGTGGCGATCAGCGTTGACCCGCAAGCCACCGTCCGGGAAACGAAGAACGCGCTGAAAGCGAGCTTTCCGATCCTCTCGGACGAGAGCAGGCACTGGCAGCGGCAGCTCGATCTGGTGGAGTACACCGACGGGCATCATCTGCCCTACATTCCCTACGCGTTCCTCCTGGAGCCGGGCCTGCTCATCCACAAGATCTACAACGGCTATTGGTTTTGGGGCCGGCCGACGATGGAGGACCTACGCCAGGATTTCCGAGCGATATCGATCAAATGCCGGCCGGACTGGGACGCGCAGGCTCCTGCCGTGAAGGAGGTCTGGGAGGAAGCAAAGAAAGAAGGCCGGCGGCTCGACCCGGCTGAATTCCGTCGCCGGATCGAGGCCAAGCGAGGCAAGTAGTGAAACGGGTCGCGAGCCGTTGAGATGTCGCGTTCCTCGCCTGACCGGTGGCTGGTCCATTGAAGGACCTATTCGCTGCCCGCTCAGTGCTTGGCTCGTGCCTCGTCGCTGCCGACGCAGTGGTGGCAGAAGAAGAGCGCGTGCGGATCGTACTTGCGCTTGATCGCGAGCAGCTTCTCGTAGTTCTCGCCCCAGAAGGCGCGTTTCCAGTCGGGCTCGAAGTAGTCCGTCTCGTTCACATACGAGCCGGCGCCCGGCGTCGCGTCGCGCAGGATGCGCATCGCTTCGCCCACGCGTGCGCGGTAGTCCTTGGCGGTTGCGAGGTCCGGCTCGTGCCCGGGCACGCCGGGAAGCGCGTCGCCGCCGGCGCCGATGATCGCCAGCGCCGCCGCCTTGTACAACGCCGGATTCACCGACGTCTCGCGACCGCGGCGGACTGCGTCAGCGGACGCGCCGGCCTGCCCTTTGTTGAAGTGAAGCCCCACCGTCCAGTGGCGCGAAGCCTCGAACAGCACGGGGGCAAACTTCTTTGCCTCGCCGAATCGATCGAGAGGGACCCAGCGCGATTGGTACGCGTACCAATACAGCGAGACTTGATCACCATCGCCTGTCCACCAGTAGAGTCCGGGCGGCGCACCGGCCCGCTCGTCGGTGCGAATGGCGTCGGGCGGATTGCGCTTCAGGATGTCATGGTTCCACATCTTGTCGGCGGGGATGGTGTCGAATTTGATCTTGATCGCGAAGCTCTCCGGACGCTCCTCGACCCACGCGCGAAACGGCTTCCACAGCCGTTGGGCGTCGTCCTCGGTCATCCCCTCGAACGCCAGCGACAGCTTCAACTGGTTTCGGCGATTCACCGATACCTGCTCGCCCCAATGTTCGTCGCTGAGACTGGTCCGGTAAAATTCGAGGAAGTGCTCGATCAGCTGTTTGAACGCGGCATCGCTCTTGGCGGCGATCTCTCCGTTAATCCATCCGAAGATCTTCGGCAGCGGATGGGTCATCATCGTCATGCGCGTCACGACGCCGAAGGTGCCACCGCCGCCGCCGCGCAGCGCCCAGAACAGATCGTCACGACGCCGAAGGTGCCACCGCCGCCGCCGCGCAGCGCCCAGAACAGATCCTGGTTTTGGCAGGCGTTCGCGACGCGAAGCTTGCCATCGGCGGTGACCACCTCGGCCTCGAGCATGCTCGCCGCCGCGGTACCGTATTTTTTCGACCAGCTTCCGAAGCCGCCCCCCTGGATGAACCCACCCGCCGCGCCGACGCTGGTGCAGCCGCCGCCCTGCACGTAGCGGCGGTGCTTGCCGGTCACTTCCTGGTAGGCCTCGAGCCAACGCGTGCCGGCCTCGACGGTGACTGCGGGCAAGCCGGCCTGACCGGTCGGGCAGCCGCGCCCGACGAACGAGTCGTGCACGGTGATCTGGCGCATCTTGTGCGTCCAGATGAGCAGCGAGTCGGGCGCGTTCGAGCGGCCGAGGTAGTCGTGGCCGGTGCCCTTGATGACGAGGCGCAGATTGTGATCGCGCGCGAAGCTCACCGCGGCGGCGACGTCCTCGGCGCTCTCGGCGGCGACGGCGTACGCGCTTTGCGCGGCGGTCCAGGCATCGAGCCAGCCGGCCGATTCGGTGCCGCCGGCTTGATCCTGGAGGTAGTACGGGTTCTTCAGATCGCGCAGCGTCGCCGCGCACACCGCGCTCGTTGCATCAGCGGTGCACGGCTGCCAGGGCGAGGTCGGCCGCTCCAGCTTGCCGCGGAGGCTGGTGCGGAGCTTTTGCCACTCCTCCGCCGTCGGCCAGCACGGTTGGTTCGGGCGGCAGCGATCCGGTGCTTCGTCCGGCGGCGCGGTGCCCACCGCCGCGGGGAAACTGGTGATGATCAACGCTGCGGCAATTCGGTTCAGCATCGGGCTCCGGGTCGGATTCTTGCGGACCGCGCTTTGACCTTCCTCGTCGGCTTTCTTGATCAACTCGACCTGCGCCGGGAGATCGCGGAACCTACTCCAACCCGCCGCCGGGTCGAAGGTCGATCTTGATAAGGCAAATGGCTCGGACGCAGACCGCCTGGCGGCGCTGGAGCGCGCCGCTCAACTCTCGCCCGACGATCCGGTAGTTCTCAACAACCTTGCACGGGAATACCTCCGCCGCGGGCGAGGTCGGGAGGCGTTGTCATTGCGCACCTACGAAAGCGGGTGCGCGGCCACGCCACACTAACCCCGGGCCCTCCAGAATGACCGTCGACCCAGCTGTACCGGCGACATTGAAAGACATGATTCGCTGCGGGTGGTCGACACCTCATCGCTGCGGGGTAGCCTCCTCAGTCGATCGCGCCTTCGCGTGACGGACGCGCGCTATTGCCACGGAATTGCGACACCGGACGTTGGTGTCACGGATGTTGCTCTGTTGCGTGGCAATGCGTCCACTGCGTCTCGAAGTCGTTCTGCTGGTGATTTTCGGTTTAGTCGGGGTTCAAGCCTGCTCCGGCAAATCGATGCTCGCGGTTGAGGGTGATCACCCTCCATCGGGTGCAACGAGTACCGATTTGTCGCCCACCTGTACCGGGGTGCATGATCCAGGGCGAGTGACGGTTCATCGACTCAATCGATCGGAATACGACAACACGGCGCGAGATCTGCTCGGAGATACGACGGGTCCAGCGCGGGATTTCCCGGGTGACGATTCCGGCTATGGTTTCGACAACATCGCGGACGTCCTGAGCATCAGCCCGCTGCTCTTCGAAAAGTATCAAGCCGCTGGCGAGCGGCTGATCAATACCGCCTGGGATCGGGATATCGCCTCGGGCACCACCGTTCTCCGTATCTGCGACCCGAATGCAGACGCGGGCTGCGCGCGTCAGGTCCTGGCCCGGTTTGCCAGACGAGCCTGGCGGCGGCCGCCCATGAGCGGCGAGATCGACCGATATCTCGCATTTATTACGATTTCGTCTCAGCAGGGAGACGCAAGGGACGTCGGCGTCAAGCTGGCTCTTCAGGCGATGATGACTTCTCCCCACTACATCTTCCGCATCGAAATAGATTCGGATCCCCAGTCGCTGGCAGCGCACCCCCTGAGCGACTACGAGTTGGCTGCAAGGCTCTCCTATTTTCTCTGGAGCAGCATGCCTGACGGGGAGCTCGCGGCGAGAGCAGATGACGGTACACTGCACAATCCGTCGATCCTCGAGCAACAGGTTCGCCGCATGCTGAGAGACTCGAAGGCCTCTGCGCTCCAGCAGAACTTCGCCGGCGAGTGGCTTTACGCTCGCGCGGTCGACAACATTCACCCCGACGCCACCCTCTTTCCGACGTTCGACGCCGCGTTGGCAAGCGCGATGAAGCAGGAAACGGAGATGTTCTTTCAATCACTGTTGACTGAGAACCGGAGCGTGCAAGACCTGCTGGATGCCGACTACACGTTCTTGAACGATCGCTTGGCGGTTCACTATGGACTGCCTCGCGTTGGCAGCAGCACTCTTCGGCGGGTATCGACCGCAGGCACGCGCCGCGGTGGAGTCCTCTCGCAAGCGGGTTTCCTCGCCGCGACGTCCCAGCCCAATCGGACCTCGCCGGTGAAACGCGGCAAGTGGGTTCTGGCGCAGCTGCTCTGCGCCGAGCCGCCGCCCCCGCCTCCAGGCATTCCGCCGCTACCGGAGGGAGGCGGGACAGGAACCCTGCGCCAGCGCCTCGAGGCACATCGCGCGAACCCGGTGTGCGCATCGTGCCATAGCGTCATGGATCCGATTGGCTTTGGGCTGGAGAACTTCGATGCCATTGGCAGCTGGAGAGATCGAGATTCCGACGGAAGCACGATTGACGCTTCGGGCGTGCTCCCGGGCGGCACGACTTTTAACGGTGCGAAGGAGCTCGCGGTGACACTGAAAGCGGATCCGCGATTGACCGGCTGCGTCGTTCGGCAGCTGCTCACCTACGCGATCGGGCGAGGTCCGACGCCGGCGGACGCGTGCGCGATGCAAGAGATGACCAGGAAATTTGACGCCAGCGCGAACCGCCTGCCCGACCTCTTCTCGATTGTCGCCAGCAGCGAAGTCTTTACCCAGCGACGCGGTGAGGCGAATCCATGAAGAAGTGGCAACTCAGTCGACGCACCCTCCTCAAGGGCACGGGGGCGGCGCTCGCGCTTCCCTTTCTGGAACAGATGTGGCCCTCCGCCGCGGATGCGCAGGCGGCGCCTCCCCCGCGAAGATTTCTCGGCTGGTACGTGCCGTGCGGAATGTATATGCAGAAGTTCACGCCGCCGGACGTTGGGGGCGCGTACACGCTCACGCCGATTCTTCAGCCGTTGGCGGCACACAGGAACGACTTTCTGGTGCTTTCCGGCCTGGCGAACCGACCGGCGGAGCCCGACGGCCCCGGCGATCACGCGTCGGGCACCGCTGCATTCCTCACCTCCGCCCATCCGTTCAGGACAGAAGGCTCCGATATCAGAAATGGCATTTCGCTCGATCAGGTGATTGCCAATCAAATCGGTCAGTACACGCGATTCCCCTCGCTTCAGCTCGGTACCTACCAAGGAGCAAGCTTTGGCGGCTGCGACGGCGGTTATTCGTGCGCGTACTTGAACAATGTTTCATGGGCCGGCCCCGCCACTCCGCTGACCAAAGAGATCGAGCCTCAGGCGCTCTTCGACCGCCTCACCGGAGGCCTGCCGCTCTCGGACGCCGAAGCGAGGAAGAGGCGGCTCTATCAACAGAGTGTACTGGACGTCGTTCGCGAGGATTCCAATCGGCTTCAGGCGAAGCTCGGCAGAACCGACAATCGCAAACTGGATGAGTATTTGACGAGCGTTCGCGAAATTGAACGAAGGATCCAGAGTCAGGCGCCTACCTGCACCGCTGGTACTCGGCCCAATCTTGCCATCGACATCCGCGATCGCACCAGGCTGATGCTGGATCTGATCGTCCTCGCCTTTCAATGCGATCTGACCCGGGTGGTGACGTACATGCTCGAAAACGGTGGAAGCAATTACGCCTTCGATTTCCTCGGCCTTTCCGGCGGGCACCACGAGTATTCACACCATGGAACGATCCAGGCGAATTTAGATGCCCTCCAGGCAATCGACACCTGGGAAATGCAGCAGTTCGCGTACTTCCTCGCGAAAATGAAGGCAGTTCAGGAGCCCGGTGGAACTTTGTTGGACAATACCGTCGTCCTTATGTCGAGTGAGATTTCGGATGGCGATGCCCACAACCACAACAACCTGCCGACCCTCGTCGCGGGAAGGGGCAGAGGAGCGATCTCGCCGGGGCGACACGTCCGGTTCGCTTCTGAGGTTCCGGTGAGCAACCTGTACATCTCGCTGGCCGCGGCTTGCGGCGTGAGCCTGGCGACCTTCGGAGATGGGACGGGCCCGTGTCCTAGTCTTACCTGAGTTAGCCGGGGAACGCTCAAAGACTGTTTCGGTGCGCGGCCATGACCGCGAGGCTAGATCAGCTTCGAGGAGGCGGTCATGGGTGGATTTCGCATTGGCACGATCAAGGGAATACCCATTCGGGTGCATTACTCGTTTCTGTTGATTCTCCCCTTTCTCGCCTACCAATTTGGATTGCTGTTCCGGTCGGCGGCCAGTCACGCCGATGTTCCTCGCGAGATGCTTGGGGGCAATCCCTTCATCTGGGGTCTCGGCCTGGCGCTTGCGCTTTTCGGGTCGGTGCTCGTCCACGAATTAGCGCATTCGTTCTACGCGCTCAAAAAAGGCGGGCGCGTGCAGGACATCACGCTCCTGATGATCGGCGGCGTTTCAAACATCAGCACGCCTCCGAAAACTACTCGGCAGGAAGCGGTGATGGCGCTGGTCGGTCCACTGACGAGCCTTTTTCTCGCGGCAGTGTTCTATATCGCCAACCGGGTGGTCGCGGGGCTCGACTCGTTCGATCTTCAGTTCGCGCTGTTCTATCTGGCCGAGATGAACCTGTTCCTCGGCCTGTTTAACCTGCTGCCGGCATTCCCCATGGATGGGGGACGGGTGGCGCGCGCCCTGCTCGCTGAGCGCTATGGAGTGCCGCGGGCGACTCAAATCGCCGCCGGGCTCGGGAAGGCTTTCGCCGTCCTCTTCGGGATCATCGGCTTGTTTTCATTCAACCTCATCTTGATCATCATTGCGTTCTTCATCTTCCTCGGCGCCGAGGGAGAATCGCGCAGCGTCTTGATCAAGGCGATGTTGGGTCATGTCCGGGTGCGGGATCTCATGTCGCCGAGCTATGGATTTGTCTCGCCGGCCCAGAGCGTCTACGACGCGGCGGAGCAGATGTTGCGCGACCGGAGACTGGCCTTCCCGGTGGGTGAGAACGGCCGCGTCGTGGGTCTGCTCACCGAATCGGCAGTCGAGAAGGTCCCACCCGACGAGCGGCGGCTCACGACGGTAAGCAAGGTGATGCAGAACGTGGAGACCGTGGGCTCTGATGACGACCTGGGGCGCGCCTTGCAGCTGATGGGCGGAGGCGACGTGGCTCTACTGCCGGTCGTCCAGGACGGCGCGATGATCGGTATCCTGCAAAGGTCGGACGTCATGCGCGGCCTCAAGCTGCAGGAGTTGGAAGCGTCGCAGAGGCAGACGACGACCTATCGCTCCGACCGGCATCTGCACGTCGGGGCGTAACGGAACGGTTCGCCACTCCAGCGGGACCGCCACGGCCAGGGTGACCCAGCGCGTCCGCCCCGCCAAACCGCATCGAGAGCTAGCAAAACGCGACTCCGGTCACACTCGCGCCGTACATCATCAACCCCGCGGCGCCGTGTCGCTGCCACCGCCGGCTCGCGGCGACTGCGCTCGGCCGGCGCTGATCGTCTGGGGCGCGAAGGACGGAGGCTTCCGCGCCGCCGACCGCGAGCGGTTCGAGCGGACGTTCGCGAACCACCGCACCGTCATTCTGGAGACGGCGAAGCACTTCATCCAGGAAGATGTGCCCGCGCGGATTGCCGCGGAGATCCGTACCTTCCTCCGCGAGCCGCACGCCGCCCGGTGAGGAGGTACGTGATGCACACCGTTCAGCACTGCCCCTACCACGAACCCCGCAGGGAGATCTCCATTGTCCGATTGAGCACAGAACCGTCCAAGGCTCGCCCGTGCCGGTGCGGCTCTGGCGGATGGCGACCCAATCACCCCGGCGCCTTGTCTCTTGCGAGAGGCGGCACCATCTTCACGGCTTGCTCGCCGCCATTTCCCCTGTGAATTCAGACACCCCGCACCGCCCGGAACGGGTCCCGCCGCGGGTCAGCGCGATCATCACCGCCTACAACGGTGGGCCGTTCATCCGAGACGCTATCGAAAGCATTCTGGCGCAGACGTGCTCGGTGGATGAGGTGGTGGTCATTGATGATGGATCAACCGACGACACCGCGGCGATCGTGGAAGGCTATGCGGAAAAGGGCGTGCGCCTGGTTCGTCAACAGAACCGCGGCTTGCCCGAAGCGCGAAATCGGGGAATCCAGGAGACCACGGGTGAGCTGATCGCCTTCCTTGATTGCGACGACATCTGGCTTCCGGAGAAGACGGAGCTTCAGATGGGATTTCTGGCCGACCATCCCGACATCGGCCTGGCCACCGGCCTTACCTCGTGGTGGGAGCCGCAGACCGGCAGGCGCGGACTCTGGAAGCCCAACCTGCCGGGGTCCAACGGCACCCGGCGGCAACTCGTCGTCCACAATGCGGTCGGCAACGCCTCCACGGTGATGATTCGCCGCAGGGTGCTGGAGGATGTCGGGCTGTTCGATCCAAATCAGATCTGGGCCGAGGATTGGGAGATGTGGCGCCGCGTGGCAGAAAGATGGAAGGTCGGAAGCGTCGATCGCCCCCTGATTATCTATCGCAGCACTTCGAACAGCCTGACCCAACAGAAGCGGTGGTCTCGCGTCGACGCCTACTACCAATTCGCCACGAGCGGGATAGCTCAGTTTCGCCCCGCATATTGGCGACCGGTTCTCTTCCTGCAGGCATGGAGCCTGCGCGAATTTGGCCGAGCCGGTTGCGCCCTGGTCGAAGGAATGCCCCGGTGGAAATACCTCTGGCATTCGACGATGGCCCTGGTGTCATACCCGTTCCAGCTAGCAAACGAGAAGGCCAAGTACTTCGCTCGCGCGGTTGTCGGCGAGTGGATTTTCTCCGGGTACCGAAACGCGCGGGATCTCTGCCGCAAGGCCATTGGGCGCGATCGTCGCTCCCCACAATTCCGCTAGTATTTCGAAAATTGTGACGATGGCGTGCAGTGACTCGCCGCCTCACGTGCAGTAGCATGACTGGCCGCTGTTATTCCCCCTTAGGAGGCCCGTCGAATGCTGTCCAAGTTGAAGCGACTTGCCCTACTTCTCGAAGAGCCGCCCGCCAAGGTGCTTCGCCGGCGGGACGTGAAACGCCGCGGCACCTTTCGCGAGAAGGAGGCGTACGGCGTCGTCGGCAGTCCGGCCTATGCCTACGGGCTGCTCAAGGCGGCAGACCTCGCCCGCTTCGCCGGAAAGAACAAGACCACCGTGTGCGAGTTCGGGGTCGCCACCGGCAATGGTCTGCTGAGCATGGTCTCGATCGCGGAAGCGATCCGCGCCGAGACGGGCGTTGAGTTCCGCATCGTGGGCTTCGACGCGGGCGAGGGGCTTCCGACGATCGACGGGTACCGGGACCATCCGGAGTTGTGGTCGGTCGGGGACTTCCGGATGACCAACCGGAAAGAGCTGGAACAGCGCGTGGACGGACGAGCGGAGCTGATCTTTGGAGACATCAAGGATACCATCGACCCCTTCGTCGCCGGCCTCGATGAATCGGCGCCGATCGGCTTCATCTCGATCGACGTGGACGTCTACAGCGGCTCGAAGAGCGCTCTGCGATGCCTGCTGGGACGGCCGGAGCTCTATACCCCCGCGGTCAGCATGTACTGCGACGACGTCCAGTTCTTCTTCGCGAACCGCTGGTGTGGCGAGCTTCGCGCGATCGACGAGTTCAACGAAGAGAACGAAAAGCGGAAGATCGATCAGGATCGAAGCTTGCCCGGGCGACGGGCCGAGATCAACGCGCCGTGGTACCGCGCGATGTTCGTGGCCCATATCCTGGATCACGAGATGCGAACCCGACCTCGCGCGAGAAGCGGCCTGTCGCTCGAGGAACATTTCAAGTTCATGAGGGACTTCTCGGTCATCTAGACGAAGAATTCCTTTAGCTGAGCAACGGTTTCATCGGGCAATTCTTCGGCGAGATAGTGGCCGCCGTTGAGCGCATGGCCGCGAACAGTGATCGGCCAGGCGCGGAGCAACCTTGTGCCACATCACGTGCGATTGCGGATAGCCGTTCAACAGCAAGAGGGGTGGCCCTATGGTGAGCAAGGGGGCCACCGTTGGACACCTGGCGCAGTGTCATCTTACCTGGGCGATCGAGACAATATGAGCACCTGAAGGAGATTTGCTTGAAAGCCAACGAGCTCAAGACGCTGGGTTTGATCCTTGCCATCGGCGCGCTCGCGACTTCATGCGCGAGTACCAGCAACACGCCTGGTGATGGCGGAAGCTGGCGCCCCTTTAGCGGTGACAGCCCGTGGAACACGAAGATCCCCGCCAATCCGGACCTTGAACCCGGCAGTGCCGCGCTGATCAACGACTTCATGAACAGCTCGCCCTTTGGCGTTCACCTCGATGTCAATATCCAGGGATACTCGATTCCGCTCTATTGGGCCGACAGCTCGACGCCGATACGTCAAGTCTTCGCCGACGTCGGGGGGCTTGGCTGGACCGGCGTCAACGGGATGAATGCGACGGGGCCGATGCCCATTCCCAACGGCGCGACTCCGGACCCCCTGAGCGATCATTCCATGCTGGTCATCGACAAGCAGCGCGCCATGGAGTGGGGTTGCTGGGACATGGTCAATTCGTCCGGGCAGTGGCATGCCGGGCTGTGCGCCACCTCCGACCTCAACGGAACTGGAGTTCGGGTTCCAGCCACCCAGGCCCAGCCGTGGTACATCGCGCACGGCGCGCGCGCCTGCGGGTTCCCGCTCGTTGCCGGGCTGATCCGCACCGACGAGATCAGGGCCGGCGCTATCGAGCATGCGCTCGTCATCGCCTATCCGCACATCAGGGCCGGGTGGTTCACGCCCCCGGCAAGCACCGCCCAGGGTCGCTTCGGCGACAGCGCAATCAGCACGCGGGGCATCCCCTGCGGCGGTCGAATCCAGTTCGACCCGAGCATTGATGTGAACACGCTCGGCCTGACCAACTCGGGGAAGATCATCGTGAAGGCGCTACAAGACTACGGGGCCTACGTGGGCGATTTCTCCGGAGCGCTCAGCCTCTACGCCGAGAACTCCTCCGAGGCGCAGGCGTACTGGGCCACCGGGGTGCTCGACGGATCCGAGGTCGCCGTCGATCTGTCCAAGTTCCGCGTCCTCAAGATCGGCACGCTCTACGACAACGGAAACGGCAACTGAAGCCGCCGAGGGGATCGCCCGAGCGGGCTTTGCCCATTCACTTAGTTTGCAAGCCCCGGCGAACCCGTTTGCTCGACATCGCCACGCGCGGCTGCGAGCATGCCTTGGATGCTTGGACTCACCTCCCGGCGAGTTCTCTTTGGGCTGATCGGCAGCCTTTACCTGGTCGCGTTCCCCTACCATCCCCGATTGCGCTCCCCCAATGAGCTCTGCCGGCTGTGGCAGACGCGGGCGTTGGTGGAGTACGGGAGCCTGGATATCAATCAAGCGCTGCGCGACTACGGCCCCGTCGGAGACCTCTCGGTCAAGGATGGGCGCTACTTTCCCTCGAAGGCGCCGCTGCTCTCGTTTGCCGCGGTTCCAATCTACTGGGCGCTGAGAGGATGGGGTGGCGGGGGCCGTTTCGCGGTCCCGGAAGTGCCATTGGTGTTCTGGTCCCGCCTGTTCATCACCGTCCTGCCCACCCTGGTGATG
>WNFG01009329.1_pt1 | contig 14009 bp, 9 predicted proteins | sample 5400431 | NCBI WGS metagenome assembly WNFG01 (sample SAMN13153346, study PRJNA577476) | soil metagenome | isolation source: 120 cm saprolite under Douglas fir tree site 2 hole 3 replicate 2 | place: USA:California | collected 2015-04-18
ACGAGGGCGCGGGCGATGGCGCGCGCGCGGCGTTCCTCGCCGAGGGTCGCGATGATGGACGCGAGGTCGCGCTCGGAGGCCGCCGCCACGACCTCGGCGGCGGTCGGCCCCTCGCCTCCCATGCGCATGTCGAGCGGGCCGTCGTGGCGGAACGAAAATCCGCGCTCGGCCTCGTCAAGCTGCATCGAGGAGACGCCGAGGTCGAAGACGACGCCGTCGACCAGGGCTTCGCCGGCGCTCTGCGCCACGGCCGCAAGGCGCGAAAATCTGTCCTCCACCAGGAGGAGCCGGCCGGCGGCCGCCTGCACGACGTCGGCGGCAGCCGCGATCGCGCTGCGGTCGCGGTCGATGCCGATGACCTTGCAATCCGCGGCGGCGAGAATTTCGCGGCTGTAGCCGCCGGCGCCGAAGGTGGCATCGACATAGACGCCGCCGGCGCGGACCGCGAGGAATTCCACGGCGCGGCGGCCGAGCACGGGAATGTGACGAGCCAGTCCGCCAGCGACAGCAGGTTTGCTGCCGCGGCTCGCCATCATTCCCGTGCTCCGTGCGGACCTTCCGCCGTTACCCGGGAGCCCAGCTGCTTCTTGAGCGCGCGGACCTTCTCGGTGGCCTCCGCGAGTTCCGCGCGGAAGCGTCCGGGCTCCCAGACCTGAAACTTGTGGCCGAGACCGGCAAAGGCGATCTCGTCCTTGATGCCGGCATGATCCTTGAGGGGGTCGGTGAGCATCGTTCGCCCCTCGCCGTCGATCTTCAAGACTTCGCTGGTGCCGTAGAGCGCCGCCGCGAATTGCTCGCGCCCCTCCGAGTAGGGCGGAAAACGGCCGATCAGCGTTTCGATCTCCTTGAGCAGGGCGTTGCCGCCGGCATCGAGCGCGGGCCGGTCGAGCGCCGGATAGCAATAGAGGCCCTCGAAGCCGTCGCGCGCGAGCACCGCGCGAAAGGGCGCCGGGATCGACACCCGCCCCTTGGCGTCGAGCCGCAAGGTGTAATGGGACACGAAGCGGTCCATGACGTCCCTGGTTCACCCCCGCCGCTTGCTCCGGCGCTACTCGCGCACGAGCCGCAGGCGTCCACGCGACCCACGCGGGGGCGGTCTGGGCTGCCGCACCTCTGCATGGGATATTATGGGTTACCATGGGATTGCTTGGGCGTCAACGAATCGCCGGCGACGCACCGCGCCCGGCCGACCGGCATCTCGACGGCCCATTAGCGGGGCGCACGCTTAAGGAATGGTTGAGGCTTTGCTGCGGCGCGTGAGAACGCTGCACCGCACACGCACAAGTTCCAGAGCCGCGCGGAACGCGCGGACTGCTCGCGAGTTTAATGTCGGCGAGTTAACGAGCGGCAGTCCAGCAAATGGCTGTCGCAATCAACGCGTGTTCGTGGAGGCCAAAATGCTCAAGAAGCTGATGATTTCGGCTGCCGTCAGCGCCCTGATGGTTTCGGGCGCGCTGGCCCAGGCCAATCCCCCGGCAGCATCGGACGGCGGCGCCAAGTTCATTGCGGCGCAGAGCCAGGATCAGTGGGTGTTCTCGAAGTTCAAGGGCACCGACGTGCTCGGCGCCGATAATGCGCACATCGGCAACGTGAACGACATGCTGTTCGACCGGCATGGCAAGATTCTCGGGCTGATCGTCGGCGTAGGCGGCTTTCTCGGCATCGGCGAGAAAAGCGTCGCCATCGACATGAGCGCATTCCAGGTCGTGCCGCCCGAGACCGGCAGCACGACCGGAGCCGGCGGCCAGACCGGAGCCGGCGGTGTGGCGATTAGCAGCAACAACGACCCGACCGTCGTCAAGCTCAAAGTGTCGTGGACCAAGGAGCAGCTGCAATCCGCGCCGGACTTCCAATATTTCAAGCCGCCGCGCCCCGCCGCGCCCACCACCGGCATGGCGCCGCGGCCGACGAGCCCGAGCCCGTCACAACGTCAGTGAGTAGCGCAGGTAAGCGTCCGTAGCGTGTGACCGGTAGCATACCGTTTCAGTAGGGGTCGACGGTCCGGGTCGGCGGTAGTGCCGGCCCGGCCGTCGGCGCGTTCTGAGCCTCGCTCGCGGCGGGGTGCGGCCGGCGCGCAACACCGGCGGTGGATTCGCCGCACGCATGGGAGCGAGCCGCCCGCCTCGGCTTGTTTCGCAATCGTTTCTGCACAATCATTGCCGTCCTGCCGCGACGAATCTTCGTGCTGCGTCCGTCATCGGCGTCTGCAAACGCGTTGTGTGGTGCGCGTATGGTCGCGCTTTTGTCCGAGTTGCGCCCCGATTCCTGCGTCGTCGCGGAGGTGCGGTCGTCGCCGAACCATGGCGAGCGCAAGGGCCGCGGCGCGCCCGACATGATCGTGCTGCACTATACCGGCATGCCGGACAACCAGGCGGCGATCCGGAAGCTCTGCAACCCGACCAGTGAAGTGTCCGCGCACTACGTGGTGCTGCAGGACGGCTACATCGTCCAGCTGGTCGCGGAGTCGCGTCGCTCCTGGCACGCGGGGATGGCGTCCTGGGCCGGCGAAACCGACATCAACTCGTGCTCGATCGGCATCGAGATCGCCAATCCCGGGCATGATCACGGCTATCCGCCGTTTCCCAAACGCCAGATCGCCGCGGTGACGGCGCTCTGCCGCAGCATTTTCACCCGCCACCAGATCGCGGCCGGCCGCGTGCTCGCCCACTCCGACGTGGCGCCCACGCGCAAGCAGGATCCGGGCGAAAAGTTTCCGTGGAAAGTGCTCGCGGATTCCGGCATCGGCCTGTGGGTCAAGCCGGCGCCGCTCGGCCTTGCCGGGCCCATCTTCGTGCTCGGCGAGACCAGTCCGATGATCGAGGAGACGCAACGGCTGCTGGCGAAATTCGGCTACGGCGTCACCCCTACCGGTTATCTCGACGGCACCACGCGCGACGCCGTCGCCGCCTTCCAGCGCCATTTCCGGCCGGAGCGGATCGACGGCGTGGTCGACACCTCGAGCCTGATGACGCTCAAGGCGCTGATTGCGGCGCGCGATGCACGGCTGAATTCGATTTAGGCCGCGCTGAGGCCCGGCCGTCCACCGCCACTGTTAAGCAAGATCGCGCGCCGGCTCTTGATTTCGGCCGGAAGAGCCCCCATCCCTTGGGGTGTCAGTCGGCCGGACGGCTGCTCGGGCCGATGCCGAAAGGCGGGTCCGGGAGGAAAGTCCGGGCTCCATGGACATGCGGTGCCGGATAACGTCCGGCGGGCGCCAAGCCCAGGGAAAGTGCCACAGAGAACAGACCGCCACGCCCCCACCCATCCCTCTCCCGCTTGCGGGGGAGGGTAAGGGACGGGGGAGCGGCAAGGGTGAAACGGTGCGGTAAGAGCGCACCGCGCCGGCGGCAACGCCGGCGGCACGGCAAACCCCACCGGGAGCAAGACCGAATAGGGACGGCGCCGGCCGCCCGCAACCGCGGGAGGCCGGGGATCGATGTCCGGATCCCGCCGTCCGGGTAGGTCGCATCAGGCGCCGGGCAACCGGCGTCGCAGAGGAATGGCCGTCACGCGTGGGCCGCGCGCCCTCGCCCTACAGAACCCGGCTTACAGGCCGGCTGATGCTATCCAAGGGGGCTCGGCGGAAAACCGCCGGGCCCCCGCCAATTCCCGCAGCGGCGTGAAGGGGCGCCGCTTTCACATCGTCTGCTTCCGATACGTCTCAATCACGGCCTGACCATCGGTGCCGGCTTTTGACAGCCACTCGCCGGTCAATTGCTCGCCGATCCGCTGCAGGCCCGACTTCAGGCCCGGGCTCGGCGGCAGCACCTTCAAGCCGTGCGCGGCAAGCTGCTCGAGATACCACTTGGTCCTGTCGTGCGACCGCCACCAGCCGCGCGTCTCCGCGGCCGCCGCCGCCTTGAGCAGCGCCTCCTGCGTCGGCGTGTCGAGCTGCTCGAACGCCGCCTTGTTGACGAAGGTGACGTTCTTCGGAATCCAGGCCTGCGTGTCGTAGAAGTAGGCCATGGTCTCCCACGCCTTGGTATCGTAGCCGGTGGCGCTCGAGGTCATGAACGCATTGATCAGGCCGGTGGCGAGCGCCTGCGGCAGATCGACGGCCTGGATCGTGACCGGATAGGCGCCGACGATCTCGGCGATGCGCTTGGTGCCGGGATTGTACACGCGCCACGACAGCCCCTTCATGTCGGCGACCCGGTTGATCTCGGTCTTCGCGTAGATGCCCTGCGGCGGCCAGGGCACGGCGAACAGGACCATCAATCCCTGCGCCGCCAACTTGCGCTCGATCGCCGGCCGCGAGGCCGCCCACAGCCTGCGCGCTTCGTCGTAGCTCGCGGCGACGAACGGCACGACGTCGATCCCGAAGATCGGATCCTCGTTGTCATGGAGCGAGAGCAGCACCTCGCCCACCTGCGCGAGCCCGATCCGCACCGCGCTCTTGATCGCCGGCGCCGGGAACAACGCGGCGTTGGGATGCACCGTGATCGCAAGCTTCCCGCCGGTCGCCTCCGCCAGATCCCTGGCGAATGCGGCGAGGTTCTCGGTGTGAAAGTTGTCGGCGGGATAGGCGGACGGCAGACTCCAATTGACCGGCGCGCCGACCTGCGCAGCGGCCGGCGCAACCAGCAGCGCAACCGCCGCGGCGGCCGCGAAAGCACAGACTCGGGATTTGGTCATTGGCACGAGGCCCCGGGACGGAGCCGCAAGAAATTCCCCTCGGTCGCCATCCCCGACGATCATCCTAGCCGAGATTGCAGCGACATCATAGCGTTTTTGGCGGAAAACGCGCGTTCGCAGTCGGGCGCGCGTGCCTTATAAAGCGGCGGACCGGAGAACGAGTGGAGAGCGATGGGGACCGACGGCGCGTGGGATTTCTGGATCGATCGCGGCGGCACCTTCACCGACGTGATCGGACGCCAACCCGCCGGTACCCTCGTCGCCCACAAGCTCCTGTCGGAGAACCCGGAAGCCTATGGCGACGCCGCCGTCCAGGGCATCCGCGATCTCCTCGGCCTCGAGCCGGGCCGGCCGATCCCGGCCGGCGTGATCGGCGCGGTCAAGATGGGCACCACGGTTGCGACCAATGCCCTGCTCGAGCGCAAGGGCGAGCGCACCCTGCTGCTCGCGACCCGGGGATTTCGCGACGCGCTCAGGATCGGCTACCAGGCGCGGCCGAAGATTTTCGCCCGCCACATCATCAAGCCGGAAATGCTCTACGAGCGCGTGGTCGAAGTCGACGAGCGCGTGCGTGCCGACGGCACGGTCGAGCGCGCGCCCGACATGGCGGCGGTGCGGGCCGAGCTTGCGGCCGCGCTCGCCGCCGGCATCAAGGCGGTCGCCATCGTGTTCATGCATGCCTACCGCTATCCCGAGCACGAGCAGCGCGTGGCCGCGCTCGCGCGGGCGCTCGGCTTCCCGCAGGTCTCGGTGAGCCACGAGGTCTCGCCGCTGATCAAGCTCGTCGGCCGCGGCGACACCACGGTGGTCGACGCCTATCTCTCGCCGATCCTGCAGCGCTACGTGGCGCAGGTAGCGGCGGAGATGGGCACGGACGCAACAAGTGGAAAGATAGGGGGTCAAGGTCAGAGAGCCCGCCTCATGTTCATGATGTCTTCGGGCGGGTTGACCGCGGCCGACCTGTTCCAGGGCAAGGACGCGATCCTGTCGGGACCCGCAGCCGGCGTGGTCGGCATGGCGGAGACCGGGCGCGCCGCCGGCTTCGAGCGCCTGATCGGCTTCGACATGGGCGGCACCTCGACCGATGTGTCGCATTTCGACGGCGAGTACGAGCGCGCGTTCGAGACCGAGGTCGCCGGCGTGCGCATGCGCGCGCCGATGATGCTGATCCACACGGTGGCGGCGGGCGGCGGCTCGATCCTGCATTTCGACGGCGCCCGTTTCCGCGTCGGTCCGGATTCGGCCGCCAACGTGATGGTCGGCAAGCTGATCCCGGATTTCTTCCCGAAAATCTTCGGCGCCGGGCAGGACCTGCCGCTCGACGCCGACGCCGTGCGCGCGGGCTTTGCGCGGCTCGCGCGCGAGATCGGCGACGGGCGCTCGCCGGAAGAGGTGGCCGACGGCTTCATCAAGATCGCAGTCGAGAACATGGCGAACGCGATCAAGAAGATCTCGGTGCAGCGCGGCTACGACGTCACTCGCTATGCGCTCAACTGCTTCGGCGGCGCCGGCGGCCAGCACGCCTGCCTGGTCGCCGATGCGCTCGGCATGACCAAGGTGATGATCCATCCGTTCTCGTCGTTGCTGTCGGCCTACGGCATGGGGCTTGCCGACATTCGCGCCACGCGGCAACAGGCGATCGAGGAGCCGTTCGCCGACGCCGTGCTGGCCTCGATCGAGGCGACCGGCGGCAGGCTCGGCGCCGACGCGAAGGGCGAGGTGGCGAGCCAAGGCGTTCCGCCGGCCGCCATCACCGTGCACATCCGCGCCCACATTCGCTACGCCGGCACCGACACGGCGCTGGTGGTGCCGGCCTACTCGTTCATTCCGGACGCCGCCGAAGACAGCGATCCGGAAACGATAACCGCTGACAAGGATCATGGATTACGGGCCGCGCCGCTGCACGGCTCGGCCGGAATGACATTGCAGAAAATGAAGTCCGCGTTCGAGGCCGCGCACCAGGCGCGCTTCGGCTTCATCGACGAGAGCAAGCAACTGGTGGTCGAGGCGGTGTCGGTCGAGGCGATCGGCGGCGGCGCGAAATTCAGCGAGCCGGTCGCGGCAGCGACGCGCGCGCCGCTGCCGCCGTCCGCGCGCACGACGCGGTTCTATTCACGCGGGGAATGGCACGCATCCGCGGTCCATGCCCGCGAGCAGCTGGCGCCAGGCCACGCGGTGCAGGGCCCCGCCATCGTCATCGAGCCGCACCAGACCGTGGTGGTCGAGGACGGCTGGCAGGCCGCGATCACCGCCCGCAACCATCTCGTGCTCGAGCGCGTCGTGCCGCTTCGGCGGCAAAGCGCGATCGGCACCGAGGCCGACCCGGTGATGCTCGAAGTGTTCAACAACCTGTTCATGTCGATCGCCGAGCAGATGGGCGTGTCGCTGCAGAACACCGCCTACTCCGTCAATATCAAGGAGCGGCTCGACTTCTCCTGCGCGGTGTTCGCCGACGATGCCACGCTGGTCGCCAATGCGCCGCACATGCCGGTGCATTTGGGCTCGATGGACCGCGCGGTCGAGACCGTCATCCGCGAGAACAAGGGGCGGATCGCGCCGGGCGACGTCTATGTCATCAACGCGCCCTATAACGGCGGCACGCACCTGCCGGACATCACCGTTTGCACGCCGGTATTCGACGACGGGAGGCGGGAGATCCTGTTCTGGGTCGCCTCGCGCGGCCATCACGCCGACGTCGGCGGCATCTCGCCCGGCTCGATGTCGCCGAACGCCACCACGATCGAGGAGGAAGGAGTCTACATCGACAACTTCAAGGTCGTCGACCGCGGCCGCTTCCGCGAGCAGGCGCTCTACGATCTGCTCAATGGCGCCAAATATCCCGCGCGCAATGCGCTGCAGAACGTCAACGACCTGAAGGCGCAGATCGCGGCAAACGAGAAGGGCGTGCAGGAGCTTCGCAAGATGGTGGCGCAATTCACGCTGCCGGTGGTGAAGGCCTACATGCAGCACGTTCAGGACAACGCGGCCGAGAGCGTGCGCCGGGTGCTCGACCGCCTGCACGACGCGGGCTTCGAATACGAGATGGACCAGGGCACCTGGATCCGGGTCAAGATCAGCGTCGACAAGGAGAAGCGCGAGGCCACCGTCGATTTCACCGGCACTTCGCCGCAGCAGGCGACCAATTTCAACGCCCCCGAGCCGGTGACCCGCGCCGCCGTGCTCTACGTCTTTCGCGTCATGGTCGACGACGACATCCCGATGAATGCCGGCTGCCTGCGGCCGATCCGCATCGTGATCCCGAAGCAGTCGATGCTGTCGCCGGAATATCCGGCCGCGGTGGTAGCCGGCAACGTCGAGACGTCGCAGGCCGTGACCAATACCCTGTTCGGCGCGCTCAAGGCGCTCGCCGCCGCGCAGGGCACCATGAACAACCTCAACTTCGGCAACGCCAAATATCAGTACTATGAGACGATCTGCTCCGGCTCGCCGGCGGGCCCGGGCTTTCCCGGCACCGATGCCGTGCACACCCACATGACCAATACCCGCCTCACCGACCCGGAGGTGCTCGAATTCCGCTATCCGGTGCTGCTCGAGGATTTCCACATCCGCACCGGGTCGGGCGGACGCGGAAAATGGAATGCGGGCGACGGCGTCCGCCGCACCATTCGGTTCCTGGAGCGGATGGACTGCACGATCCTCTCCGGCCACCGCCGCATCCGGCCGTTCGGATTGGCCGGCGGCGAAGCAGGCGAGATCGGCGAGAATTGGGTGCGACGCAATGACGGGCGCATGGAGCGACTTCAAGGCTGCGACGCGACCGTGATCGATGCCGGCGAGGCGGTCGTCATCCAGACGCCGACCGCGGGCGGATATGGCGATCCGCGCGGGTGATCGACGGCAGCGGCCGGCGTGACCGGCGGCGGGTTTCCGGCTCGAGCAGCACGAACATACCGATGCGCGCCGCCTCCGAGCGGGCGGACGACGCGAGCCTGGCGTTTTCCGTCGGCTCGCCGCTGCGGCCCTGCTCCGCCCAGCGCTCGAGCAGCCAGCGCCCGTGCCGGAGGATCTCCTTGGCCGCCTCGATGTGCCCCCACGCGGCTTCGATCTCACGCCGGCATTGCGTGATGATTTGTCGCGCGAGCGCGTCGACGGACGGTTCGTCCATGCAATCGCAACGCTACACGTGCGGGCCGGTTCCTCAGGTTTGCTGGATCGCCGACAGCAGCCAATGGCCGCCGTGTACCCGCATGAAGGTCCAAACTTCGGTGGCTTCGTCCGGCCCGCCCTGCACCACGCGGCCGTTCTCGCGCTCGACCATTTGGTCGACGAGCGAGTAGCGCATGGCGAGGGTGGCGTATTCGGTGCCGCCCTCGCGCCAGGCCTCGGCGAGGTCGCCCTGCAGGAGCTTGACGTCGGAAATTTTGTTCACGACGCCGTTGCTCGTATTCGCGGCGAGCTCCTCGGAGAAATAGGACAGCATCTCCGGCGTCACCCGCGCGCGCAGGCGAGCGAGGTCCTCGGCGCCATAGGCGGTCTGGACCTCGCCTAAGAGCCGCTCGAAGGCGTTGAAGTCGTCGGGCGTCAAGCCGACCTCGTCGGTGCCGGACGCGCGCGCCCCCGGCGCCGGGCCGCGGCTGCCGAAGCCCGAACCCATCGGGGTGCCGGAGAAGGCGGAGAGGTTCTCGCGCAACGATGGTCCGCCCGCGAGCGCCGGCTGGCTGCGCCGCTGCCACCAGGCCCACACCAGCCGGGCAACGATGACGACCAGTGCCACCTGCAAGATCAGCCCCAGGATCGAGGCGAAGCCGCCGAGCCCGCCGAACAGGCCGTGGCCGAACAGCATGCCCAACAGGCCGGCGCCGAGGAAGCCGGCGAACAGCCCGCCCAGGAAGCCCGGGCGACCGAAGAAGCCGCCGAGCGGCGAGGTTGGCGCCGGACGCGTGACGGTGCCGCCGGGCTGCTGCTGGGTCATGCTGCGCTCGATCGGCCGGGCGCTCGGCGCCGTCGTGGTCGACGGCGGCGCGGAGAACGTCTGCGTGCCGCGGCTGCCGAAGCTCGAGCTGCGCCCGGCACGGGCATTCGCGTCGCCTGCCGCAAAGGCCAACACCGCCGCGACGGCACACAGCGCAAGCAGCGGACGACAGCGGAAACGGAGCATGGATTCCTCCCAAGGGCCGGTTTAGCCCGATATATCGGTATCCCAAGGCGACATTTTAAGAGGTGTCGCACGGTGTCGCAGGCACACCGCCGGCGCCGGCCGGTCCCCCTCGCCGCGGGGCGCGGCCGGCTTTGCTTGCATTAACCCCCGGAACGGGACGGATCGGGCATCGGCTGGAGATAGCCGTGCGCGCGGGCAGCGTGGTCGCGGGCGGCGCGCCGCGTCGGTGCGCCCGATCAGTCGTCCTCCCCGTCGTCGCCCGGCTCCGCCATCGGCAGGGCCCGCTCCTCATCGTCGGGATCGGACTTGAGCCGCTTCGGCGGCGGCGGCAAACGGTGATGGGTCAGCGAGCCGGTGACGGAAGGTTCGCGCCTTCCCGCGTAGCGGGCGCCGGCGCGCGCGGCGACCTCCTCCCCCGACACCGCGTGCGGATTGCAGATGCGATAGCCGCTCTGCCGGCGCATCAGGTCGACGTGGATGTGATCGTAGTGATAGACGTTCGAGCCGGGCGCCAGCACGGTGGTGAACTGATCGCAGGCGGCGCCCTGGACGTCGCGCAGAAACCCCTGCTCCTCCGGCACGCCCCCCCAGCCGCCTTTCACCGTGATCTTGCGGCCGTCGGCGAGGGTGAAGGCGGCGATGTCGAGGGCATTGCCGAAGGCGTGCTCGGAAATCCTGGCATTGCGATTGCCGTTCATGCCGCGGCAGGAATAGGCGGAGATCTGCTTGATCTCGGCGACCGGCGAGCCGAGCCAGCGCAACGCCGCCGGCTGCACGGTTTGGGCGATCCAGCGCTCGAGCTCGGACACGAGCGGGCAGGCGAGCGTCGCCGGCGGATTGACCGCGACCGGCGCGACCGTGCCGGTCGCCTGCGGATCGCGCGCGGGCGCCAAAGGAACGACCGGCGGCGGCTCGCGCCGACGCGAGACCTCCGTCACCTCGCGCGCCGAGCCGCGCGCGGCCTCGGCCGACAAATCGCGCAGCGGCGCGCGGCTGACGGCTCCGGGGGGATCACGCGGCACGCCCGGCGCATCGACCAGCGGCCGTCGCTCGTAGGGCTCGGGCGAGAAATCGTCGCGGGGCGAGCCGGCCGCCGACGGCGCGCGGTGCTTCGGCGGCGGCGCCGGCGGCGGCGCGCCATAGGGGCGCCGGAAATCGTAAGGGTCGGGAGCACTGCCTGTTCGCGCGGGGACGCCCGGCGGATCGAGCGATATCGGCTGGTCGGGCGCATCCGGTTGGCCCGACTGGTATTGCGGGAGCACCCGCGATCGATAGGGCGGAGGCGGCGGTTGCGGCGCCTCCGCATCGCCCGGCTTGGCGACCGGCCAGCGCGGGCTGGCGCCGCCCGGGATCGTGGCCGGCGGGCGCGGATCGTCGCTATAGCCGAGCGCCGCGCTCTCGCCCAGGATCGACACCTTGAGCGGAAAATCGGCGCCGCACATGCCGGGGCCGCGGATCGATTTGATCCGGACGATGCCCGCCCCTTCCCTGACCGCGCCCGAGTTGAGGCACTGCACCTCGGCCTCTTGCCGCCACGGCTCGCGCTCGGCAAAAAAACCGCCGCCGCTGCAACCCGCAAGCGCGCCGAGGACGAGGACGGAGCCGACGAGATACCAACGCACTCCCCACGCCATGACCGGGAGAATGCGATGGACTTTGTTAACGCCTCTTCAACGATTCGCCCGCGGCACGGACCTCCGGTTCGCGACTCGCGGCATGGTTAAGAAGGCGCCGCGCCCGAGCGCGGGCATGCGAGCGAGACGGGAGACCATGTGCGCCTGCGCCACGACCCGTTCAGGCTTGCGCAGCCTTTCCGGGTGGACAGTCACGGGAATCCCCGCCGGGAACCGCGATCGCGTCGAAACCGATCGCTAACCCTATGGTCCGCCACGTATTATTTCGGCAATACCGGGACGTCGGACAAGTCTAGGCAGGTATCCGCAGACGGTTGCCGCGGCGTTTCAAGAAAAATTCATGTACTCGGCAAGTTCCCGATGCAACCAATTTTACATCGAAATATCAGGATGTTGAGCAGGCGCGGCGGACCATTGCGCAACCATCCGAAGAGATTTCCGCAATGCAATATGGTTATCTCTTCGGACCCGGATCGCTCTCTGTTAGACTTTGGCATTACAACAAGCACGGAGGCTGTGACGTGGACCTTGCCTTGCGGCTCAATGTGCTGGCGGTGTTCGCGGCGTTCGCCGTCGTCGGCGCCATACTGCTGGGTGCGTTCTGAGTTACGCCTGGGTGCGTTCTGAGTTCGAGTTTTCAAGCAACATCGCCAGCCCCGACCAAGCTTTGCACACCGGAGAGGCCCGCCTCTCCGGTGTTATTCCGCCGCCGCCCGCGCCGCCGCCAGCGGATCGTAGTTGAGCACCGGCGCGAGCCACTTCTCGGCCTCGGCGACGGTCCATCCCTTGCGCCCGGCATAGTCCTCGACCTGGTCGCGCTCGATCTTGCCGACCCCGAAATAGTGGCTGTCGGGATGGCTGAAATAGAGCCCGCACACCGAGGCGGCCGGCCACATGGCGAAGCTCTCGGTGAGCTTGACCCCGATCCGGCGCTCGCCCTCGAGCAGCGCGAACAAGGTCGCCTTCTCGCTGTGGTCGGGCTGCGCGGGATAGCCGGGCGCCGGGCGGATGCCGCGATATTTCTCGCCGATCAGCTCGGCATTGCCGAGCGCCTCGTCCGGGGCGTAGCCCCAGAATTCCTTGCGCACCCGCTGATGCAGCCGCTCGGCGAAGGCTTCCGCCAGGCGATCGGCGAGCGCCTTTACCATGATCGCGGCATAATCGTCGTTCGCCCGCTTGAAGCGCTCGGTCACCGCCTCCTCGCCGCGACCGGCCGTGACCAGGAAAGCGCCGACGTAGTCGGCAAGCCCGCTGGCGCGCGGGGCGACGAAATCGGCGAGCGCCGCGTTGGCGCGCCCCTCGCGGCGCGCGAGTTGTTGCCGCAGCGTGTGCAGCACGGCGATCGGCTCGGACCTGCGCTCGCTGTCGTAGACGAGCACATCGTCGCCGTCGGCATTGGCCGGCCAGAACCCGAGCACGGCGCTCGCCCGGAACCAGCGCTCCGCCGCGATGCGATCGAGCATGGCCTGCGCGTCCTCGAACAGGCTGCGCGCCGCCTCCCCGTACTTGGCGTCGTCGAGGATCGCCGGATACTTGCCGGTGAGCTCCCACGTCGCGAAGAACGGGGTCCAGTCGATGATGTCGCGCAGCTCCGCGACGGCGTAGTCCTCCAATACTCGGGTCCCGAAAAAGCTCGGCCGCGGCGGCCGGTAGGCGCCCGACCAGTCCAGTCGCAGCGCATTGGCGCGCGCGTCCCTCAGCGACAGCCGCCGCTTCGCCTCCTCGCCGCGGGCATGGGCGGCGGCGATGCGGGCATATTCCTGGCGGATATCGGCGACATAGCCCTCGCGTGCCGTGCCCGACATCAGGTTGGCGGCGACGCCGACGGCGCGGCTGGCGTCGTTGACGTGGACGGTCTGCCCGCGCCGGTAGTTCGGGTGGATCTTCACCGCCGTGTGCACCCGGCTCGTGGTCGCGCCGCCGATCAACAGCGGCAGGTCGAAGCCCTGCCGCTCCATCTCGGCCGCCACGTGACACATCTCGTCGAGCGAGGGCGTGATCAGGCCGGAGAGCCCGATCATGTCGGCCTGCTCCGCCACCGCGGTCTCCAGGATCTTCGTCGCCGGCACCATCACGCCGAGATCGACCACCTCGTAATTGTTGCACTGGAGCACGACCCCGACGATGTTCTTGCCGATGTCGTGCACGTCGCCCTTGACCGTCGCCATCACGATCTTGCCGTTGGAGTTCTTCTTTTGGAGTCCCTGCTCGTTCTTCTCCTGCTCCATGAACGGCATCAGATAGGCGACCGCCTGCTTCATCACCCGCGCCGACTTCACCACCTGCGGCAGGAACATCTTTCCCGATCCGAACAGGTCGCCGACGATGTTCATGCCATCCATCAGCGGGCCTTCGATCACGTCGAGCGGCCGCTTTGCCCGGCGCCGCGCCTCCTCGACGTCGGCCTCGATGAAATCGGTGATGCCGTGCACCAGCGCGTGCGACAGCCGCGCCTCGACCGGCCGCTCGCGCCAGGCGAGGTCCGCCTCCTTCTTCTCCTTGCCGTGCCCGCGGTGGCGCTCGGCGAGCGCGAGCAGCCGCTCGGCGGCGTCCGGACGCCGATCGAGCACCACGTCCTCGCAGGCCTCGCGCAGCTCGGGATCGAGCTCGTCGTAGACCGC
>WNFG01007222.1_pt1 | contig 13997 bp, 14 predicted proteins | sample 5400431 | NCBI WGS metagenome assembly WNFG01 (sample SAMN13153346, study PRJNA577476) | soil metagenome | isolation source: 120 cm saprolite under Douglas fir tree site 2 hole 3 replicate 2 | place: USA:California | collected 2015-04-18
GCTGCGGGTCGAGCTTCACGCGGAGCCAGTCACCCAGGAGGTTGGCGGACAGCACCATCAGCATGATGCAGCAGCCGGGGAGCACGGTGAGCCACCAGTACCCCGCCATCAGGCCCTTCTTGCCGTCGGCGAGCATGAGGCCCCAGGCGGGCTTGGGCGGCGGCACGCCGACGCCGAGGAACGAGAGCGCGGCCTCGGTCACCACCACCACCCCCAGCATGAGGGTGCCGAGCACGATGGCGGAGTTGAGGACGTTCGGCAGGATGTGCCGCTTCATGATCGTGCGCTTGGAGCAGCCGGCCACGATGGCGAGGCGGACGAAGTCGCGCTCCTTGAGGGAGAGCACCTCCCCGCGGATCACCCGTGCGTACCGCGTCCAGTACACGAGGCCCAGGATGATCACGATGTTCATCTCGCTCGGGCCCACCACCGCGGCGAGGAAGATCGCGTAGGTGAGCGCGGGAATGGCGAGCCAGGCGTCGGTGACCCGCATGATGACCTGGTCCACCCAGCCCCCCAGGTAGCCGGACAGGATGCCGAGGCCGGTGCCGACGACGCCCGCGAACAGCACCGCGGTGAAGCCCACCACGATCGAGACGCGCGCGCCGAAGATCAGCCGCGAGAGCACGTCGCGCCCGAGGTGATCGCTGCCCAGGATGAACTTCTCGCTCCCGCCCTGCTGCCAGAACGGGGGACGGAAGCGCTCCCCCAGGCTGCCCACCTCCGGATCATGGGGCGCGAGCACGTTGGCAAAGATCGCGGCGAACAGCAGCAACCCCAGGATCGACATCGGGATCAGGGGGAAGCCCTCGCTCCGAAAGGAGGAGAGGCGCCAGGCGACGGTGAGCGCGGCCGAGCGGCTGGTCATCGTTCGAGCCGGATACGCGGATCGATCACCGCGTAGAGAACGTCCACGAGCAGGTTCACGATCACGATCATGAAGCCTCCCAGGATGACGGTGGCCTGAACCACCGGAAAGTCGCGGAATGCGATGCCCTCGGCGAGCAGGCGACCGACGCCGGGCCAGGCGAACACCGTCTCCACCACCACCGCCACGTTCACCATGATGACCAGGTTGATCCCGGCCAGGGTCAGCACCGGAATCAGCGCGTTCTTGAACGCGTGCTTGCCAATCACCAGCGCCTCGGGCAGTCCCTTCAGGCGGGCCAGCTTCACGTACTCCGAGCCCAGCACGTCCAGCATGGAGGACCGGGTGAGCCGCATGTGGGCGGCCGCGAAGTACCAGCCGAGCGCGAAGGCGGGCATGACCACGTGGGCGGCCGAGCCCGAGCCGGAGGACGGGAGCCAGCCCAGGTAGACCGAGAAGAACAGGATCAGCAGCAGGCCCACCCAGAAGGAGGGCAGGGAGAGGCCCAGCAGGGCGAAGACCTTCCCCGCGCTGTCCCACCAGCGATTCACCCGCACCGCCGCGATGATACCGGTCGGGATGCCGATCACCAGCGAGAAGGCCATCGCGGCGGCGGCGAGGAGGAGCGAATTCGGCAGGCGCGAGAGGTACAGCTCGAGCACCGGCATGCGGTAGTAGAACGAGTGGCCGAGGTCGCCCCGGAGTAGGCTCATCGCGAAGTGGCCGTACTGGACCCAGAGCGGGCGGTCGAGCCCGAACTGGGTGCGGATGGCGTCGATGTCGGCCTGGCTCGCGCCCGGCTCCACCAGGAGGACGGCGGGGTCGCCGGTCAGGCGCACGAACAGGAAGATGGTGACGGACAGCAGCACCAGCGAGATGAGGGCGTAGCCGACCCGCTTGAGGATGTAGCGCTTCACGGCCGCTTGAGCCTCAGGTCCTCGTAGGGGGCCGAGTAGGCGTGGTTGGCGATGAGCCCGAGGCCGTGCACCTCGAGGCGCGGGCCCACCCCGTTGAGGAAAGCCGGCTCGATCACCGGGCCGAACATGACCTTGTCGTGGATGAGCTGCTGCATCTTGTGGAGAATCTGCTGCCGCGCCCGCGGGTTCATCTCGTTGGCCTGCTCGCCGTAGAGGCCGTCGACGTCGGGGTACGCGCCGTAGGCATAGCGGCCGCCGCTGACCGCGTACTGCTCGAGGCGGGTGGGGGCGTTGCCGGGGGCACCGCTGCCGCTGAAGATGACCCCGCGGAGCTTCTTCTCGCCGTACTCCTTGAAGAACGCGGCCCGCTCCATGGGCCGCAGCCGGAGCCGGATGCCGACCTGCTGCAGATAGTTGGCCACCGGCTCGCCGATGGCCACCCCGTAGATCGTGTCCCCCGAGAGATCGCCGCTCTCGAAGCCGTTCGGATAACCCGCCTCCGCGAGCAAGGCGCGGGCCCGCTTCGGGTCGTAGGGATAGGGCGGCGGGCTCCAGAAGTACTCCATGCCCTGCGGGATGAACGAGTAGGAGAGCTTGGAGAGGCCCAGGTAGACGGCCTGGTTGATGCCGGCCCGGTCCATCGCCAGGTTGGCGGCCAGGCGCACCCGGCGATCGTGCCACGGCGACTTCGGGTCCCACTGGTCGGGGAAGACGAGCCAGGTGGTGAACAGGAAATAGGTCGGCACCAGGCGGAGGGCAGGGGTGCGCTTGACCTCCTCGGCCAGGGGGCCGGTGATCGAGTAGGCCACGTCCACCTCGCCGCGCGTGAGCGCGGCCAGGCGCGTCGACTCGTCGGGGATCGTGCGGAACACGAGGGTCTTCACCGCGGGGGATTTCCGCCAGTACGCCTCGTGGGCCTCGAGGGTCAGCTCCACGCCCGGCTTGAACGCCACGAACTTGTATGGCCCCGCGCCCACCGGGGCCTTCTTGAAGCCCTCCTCGCCCACCTGCTCCACGTACTTCTTCGGCACGATCCAGGCCGCGCCGGTGGCCGGCGTCGCGTAGAAGGCCAGGAAGTCGGGCCAGGCCTGCTTGAGGGTGAAGCGGACCCGCAGGGGATCCACCACCTCGACCTTGGCGACCTTGCTCTTGAGCAGGCTCGCGCTCGCGCCCCGGTAGCGCTCGAAGGAGAACTTCACGTCCTCCGCGGTCATGACCTCGCCGTTGTGGAAGCGGACGTTCTTGCGGAGCACGAACTCGTAGACCAGGCCGTCCTTCGAGGCGGTCCACGACTCGGCCAGGCTCGGGGCCATCGGCTGGCCCGGCATCGGCTTCACCAGGGCGTCGTGCAGCGCGTAGAGGACCATGAAGGGGGTGATGATGCCGGAGGTCTCCGCGGGGTCGAACCAGGTCGGGGCCAGCGTGATGTGCACCGCCCACGTGGCCTGCCCCTCGGCGGCGTCCGCCGGGGCGGGCCCGATCGGGAGCCCGGCGGAGAGGACGGCCAGGGGGAGCGCCAGGGCCAGGACGACGGAGCGCGCGCGCACGGGTCTCACGGTCCGGGTCGCCTCGCGCGGTCGTCGGACGGCAGACCGGTCTCGAGGGCGGCCGTGCAGGCCGTCGCGAGGGCCGTCGGGCGTGTCCGCCGTTGTCCGGTCATCACCATCGTCTCCTCCATGAGACGAAGGGCCGAGCGGGTAGAGAAGTTGATCGGGCCTGATTCCGGTCTGCGGGTGCCGCGATTATCGACGAAACGCCCGTCTTGTCAATGGCCCGCCTCGCGTCGACGGCGACGGTTGTCTTTACCCGGCGCCTCGCGAGCCGACCATCGACCTAACGCTCGGCGCGCTCCGAGGTGTAGCGCTCGATCAGCCGGGTGAGGGCGCGGATGTTCCGGTCGAAGACCTCCACCGCCCGGTGCACGGTGTCCACGCTGGTCGCGTCGAGCCGGAGGATGTGAGCCCAGCCCGCGATGGCGTTGAGCGGCACCCGCAGGTCGTGGCCGAGCTGGTGCCGCTCGGCCCGCTCTACGCTTTCGAGCCGCTCGACCGTCTCCCGGAGGGCCTGCACGCCCTCGACGAGCGACGCGCGGTCGGGTCCATCCGCGAGCCGCGTCACCCCCTGCTCGAGACGCTCCAGGCGGGCCCTCAGGTCCTGCGTCTTTTCGCTCGCGCTCATCGCGCCGATCATGCCGACCCGCCCCGGGGGATGTGCCGGTGCAGGAGCCCCCACCGCTGCAGCATGTTGTGGAGCGTCTTGGTGCTGATCCCGAGCCGATCGGCGGCCCGGGTCTTGTTGTTGCTCTCCGCGGCCAGGGTGCGCAGCACGAACTGCTTCTCGACCTCGCGCAGGGGCAGGCCGATCGGCGCGGTGAGCATCTCGGAATCGCCGCTCCACGACGCCACCGGCGCCACCGGGGACGTGCCGGGCAGGATCTTGGCGGTGATCATGTCGCCCTCGCAGGCGATGAACGCGCGCTCCACGACGTTGCGGAGCTCGCGGACGTTGCCCGGCCACGCGTGCGACATGAGGATCTTCAGCGTGGCGTCGTCGACGCCGGTGATGCGCTTGTCGTACTTGGCGTTGAACTCCTCGATGAAGCCGGTGACGAGGAGGGGGATGTCCTCGACCCGCTGGCGGAGCGGGGGCACCGCGAGGGTGAAGACGTTGAGTCGATAGTAGAGGTCTTCGCGAAAGACCCCGTCCTTCATGGCCGCGAACGGGTCCTTGTTGGTGGCGGCCACGACCCGGACGTCCACCGAGATCTCGGTCTTGCCGCCGAGGCGGCGGAAGGCCCCCTCCTCGAGGACGCGGAGGAACTTGGCCTGGGTGCCGGGCTGCATCTCGGCGACCTCGTCGAGGAGGAGGGTGCCGCCGTGGGCGAGCTCGAAGCAGCCCTCGCGGCGGTCGCGGGCGTCGGTGAAGGCGCCGCGCTCGTGGCCGAAGATCTCGCTCTCGAGCAGGGTCTCGGGCATGGCGGCGCAGTTGACGGCGACGAAGGGGCCGCTGGCGCGGGCGGACAGCTCGTGGAGGGTGCGGGCCACCAGCTCCTTGCCGGTGCCGGTCTCGCCGTGGATGAGGACGGGGGCGGGGGTGGCCGCGGCCTGCTCGATGAGCCGGTGGACCTCCTGCATGGGCGCGCTGCGCCCGATGAGCCGGCCGAGGCCCCACACGTCCTTCACCCGCCGTCGCAGGATCGTGATCTCGTCGAGCGTCCGGCCGCGCTCGAGTGCCTTCTCGATGAGCAGCCGCAGTCGGTCGAGATCCACCGGCTTGGTGAGGTAGTCGTAGGCTCCCTGCCGCATCGCGCCCACCGCGGTGTCGACGGTGGCCCGGCCGGTCAGGATGATGACCGGCACGCGGGGCATCTCCTGCTGGAGCGCGGTCAACAGGCTGAGCCCGTCCATGTCCGGCATGATCAGATCGGTGACCACCAGAGACGGGCGCAGCGCCGCCGCCTTCTCCAGCGCCTCGCGTCCCTCCGAGGCCACCTCGGTCGCGTAGCCCCAGGTCCCGAGGATCGTCTGGAGCGCGGCCCTCGAGTCCTCCTCGTCGTCGACGATCAGGAGGGTCGGTTTCGATGACATGGGCCACCTATCGAGCAATCGCCATGCCCGTTGCACGCGCGGACTGGAAGGCCGTGACAACACGGACGAACCGTCGTGCGCGGCCCGCTCTCGCCGCGGGAGGCGCCAAAAGGGTGCGGTAAGAACGACCGGAAGCAGCGCGCGCGCCGCGGGCGGGCGAGAAATTCCTACCCGGTAAGGAGCGCGCGCGGGTCGGACGCAACGTCGCCACTGCGCCGCGACCCGCCCGCCAAATCGGCCACGAGCCGAAGGATCGGCGTGGCAGCCCGCTTGCTTTACGCGAGGGGCTCACGTGGAGGCTCACCGAGGATCCGGACGCGGAAAGGAGCGGGCGATGACGGAACGGAACGAGCTGGAAGGGTCACTGCTGGCCGAGATCAACCGACGTACCAAGGAGATCTCGGAGACGCAGCACGAGCTGGCCCGGCAGCAGCGCATCCTTTCGAAGGCGGCCACTCTCCTGCGGCTCGGCAAGGGGGCGCCCACGGTGCTGGCCGAGATACGGGAACAATGCCCGGATCTGCTGCGGGAATATTGCGACCTCCAGGTGACGCTCACGCCGCCCCCGCCGCTGCGCCCCGTCCCACGCGCGGCGGCCTCGGCCTGACCGCGGGCGGCGCATCCCGCGGACCGAGGCTGGTCTCCGCCGGCCCGCGAGCCCGTCGCGGGCTCAGGCCGATGGGGCCAGCGAGCGAGCCCACTCCGGCCGGATCCGCATCCGGGTGAGAGCTTCCATCACGCGGTGGGGGCTTCCCAGATCCGACCACAAGATGCGCGGGAGCCGCGAGACACTCAGCGCCTCCGGGCACGTCTCGAGGACGGCCCGGGAGAAGTTCATCTTCGGCATCAGCTCGAAGGCCTGACGGACCGCGTCGGGCTCCTCGGGCGTTCCCGCGAAGGGCTCGATCCGGGCGAGACGCTCGCTCAGCTCGGGCAGCGCCTGGCCGCCGGTCTGGACCAGCGTCGCCACCTTGCCGACGATGATCGAGGTGTTCCAGAGATGCCCGGCGGTCATGCACGCGCGCGCCCGCGCCACCGCGGGCTTCTCCCAGAACTGCCGGACCCCCCGGATGGGGCCGCTGGACAGCTCGCCCAGGCCCTCGCCGGGCTCGATCCACCCGTACTCGACCTCCGGCGACGTCGGCTGCGCGCCCAGCAGCACGAGCCGATCGGGGTTCTTCTCGACCCACGCCGCCACCTCGGCCACGTGGGCCATGAAGCTGGTCTCACCCAGGAGGAAGTGGTCGGACGGGAAGATGGCCGCGATCGCCTCCGGGTTCCGCCACGCGATCCAGTGAGCCGGATAGAGCACCCCGGCGGCGGTGCCGCGGTCGACCGGTTGGACCAGGATGGTCGGGCGAGGCGCGGCGGCGAACTCCTCGGCGATATAGCCGGCGTGATGCCGGACGGTGACGACCAGGGTGCGCGCCTCCGGGATCGCCAGCCCGATCCGATCCAGGGTCTGGCGCAGCAGCGTCCGGGCGCCCAGCAGGCGCACGTACTGTTTGGGTCGGTCGTCGCCCATGATCTGACGCACCAGTGGCCGCAGGCGCAGGCCTTCGCCCCCCGCGAGGACGATGGCCCAGCAGTTCTGCTGCCCGGGCATGCGGATCGCGCCCTCGGTCTTGAATCCGTCTCGCGGTTGGGCGCCTAGAAGCGTCGGCTGGGTCATGCTCTCCTCCTGGCCTCGAAGGCCTCGGGCTGATGGTCGTAGCCGGCGGACGGAGTTCAAGCGACGTGCCATCGGCGCGACCCGCGCCGCGCCGCCGGGGCCCGCGATTTGCGCGGGGTCCCTCGAGCCGGAGGGAATGCGCCGCCGCGCACTCAGGAAGATCTACCGGGTTGTTTCTTCCTCTCGCGCCCGCGCGGCATGATGGGCGATGCGGGCCGCGCGGCGGAGATCGTCGACGAAGCGATGCGCTTCCGCCTCCCGGTTCTCCGGCTCCGGGATGCGGAGGATCGCGGAGGGATGAATCGTCACGCAGGTGCGAAAGCCCTCCGGCGAGGTGAGGGGCTCGCCCGGCTCGCGCTGATGGTGACCCGACGCTGCAGGACCGCCTGGGCCGCGGTCACGCCCAGGCAGACGATGACCTCGGGGCGGATCAGCGACAGCTCCTGCTCGAGCCATGGGCGGCAGGCTTCGACCTCGCTCTGGCTCGGGCGTTCGTGGATGCGTCGCTTCCCGCCGCTCCGGTCCTTCCTCCACTTGAAGTGCTTGACCGCGTTGGTGACGTAGAGCCGGGAGCGGTCGAGGCCGGCCTCCCCGAGCGCCCGATCGAGCAGCCGGCCGGCCGACCCCACGAACGGCCGTCCGGCCAGGTCCTCCTCGTGTCCAGGCTGCTCGCCCACCAGCACGCTCCGCGCGCGCCCATCCCCTTCGCCGAACACGGTCTGCGTCGTGTGGCGGTAGAGTGGGCACGCGGTGCACCCGGCGGCTTTCCGGCGGAGCGTCTCGAGCGGCGTCACGGTGTCCTGCCCGCGCACGCCGCGTGCCAGCCGGATCCGCCGCGGAAGAGGCATCCGGCGCCCGCATTCGCCGCCGCGGCCGCCCTGGACGCGGCGCGGGGTGGCGGGATGACTCGGTAAGGCTTACTCCGCTATAATGCGGGCCGTGAAACCACTCATCGTGCTCGGAGGACCCATCCACCCGGATGGGATGAAGCAGCTGGAGGCGGAGGCGCGGGTGGTCGTGACCGACGCCACGAGCGAGGCGGGGATGATCGCCGCCGCCAGGGACGCGGAGGGGATCCTGTTCCGCTCCAAGCCGGACTGCAGCCGCAGCCTGATGGCGGCCTGCCCCAAGCTCAAGGTGGTGGGACGGCACGGTGTCGGCCTCGACATCGTGGATCTGCCGGCGGCCACCGACCTGGGGGTGGCGGTGGTGCACGCGCCCGGCTCCAACTCGAACTCGGTGGCCGAGCACGCGATCATGCTGATGCTGGCCTGCGCCAAGCAGGCGGTGGTGGTGGACCAGCGCACCCGCAAGGCGGATTGGGGCAAGGGCCGCTGGCAGGGCCTCTTCGAGATGAACGGCAAGACCCTCGGCATCATCGGGGTCGGCAACATCGGCCGCCGGGTGGCCAAGACCGCGGGGGCGCTCGGCATGCGGGTGATCGGCTACGACAAGTACGTGCCCGCCGACGAGATGCGCAACCGCGGAGTCGAGCCGATGCCGGACATGGCCTCCGTGCTCCGCCAGGCCGACGTGGTGACCTGCCACACCCCGCACACCAAAGAGACGCACCACATGATCGACGCGGCCGCGGTCGCCCAGATGAAGGACGGGGTGATCTTCGTGAATACGTCCCGGGGAAAGACCCAGGACGAGAATGCGCTCGTGGCCGGACTCGAGAGCGGGAAGATTCGCGCCGCGGGCATCGACGTCTTCGAGGAGGAGCCCGCCTCCTCCGACAACCGCTTCTTCCAGCTCGAGAACGTGATCGTCTCCCCGCACATCGCGGGGGTGACCCGGGAGAGCACGCGGAACACCGCGCTCCAGGTGACCGCGGAGATGCTCCGCGTGCTGCGCGGCGAGAAGCCCCACGTCCTCGGCAACCCCGATCTCTGGCCGAAGCTCGGCCACCTCAAGTAGACCGACCGGAGGCCGATCATGCCCATCGACGCCCGTCTTCCGAAGGAGATCCGCGCCGATATTCGAGCCGGACGCCTGAACGCGGTGACCGCCGGGCTGGCGCCCGGCTATGTGCAGGCCAACCTCGCGGTGCTGCCGAAGGAGCAGGCTTACGATTTCCTGCTCTTCTGCCAGCGCAACCCGCGGCCGTGTCCGCTCATCGAGGTCACCGACGCGGGCTCGCCGGAGCCGGTGGGGGTGGCCCCCGGCGCCGACCTCCGGACCGACCTGCCGCGCTACCGCATCTACAAGGACGGCGTGCTCGCGGACGAGGTGACCGACGTCCGGCCCTTCTGGCGGGACGACCTGGTCGCCTTCCTGCTCGGCTGCTCGTTCACCTTCGAGTGGGCCAGTTCCACGGCCCCATGGTGGTCTCGATGCGTCCCATCCCCACCGGGCTCCTGTCCAAGGCGGTGACCGCGTCCGCGCGCTTCCCCGGCGCCCACGGGGCGCCGGTGCACGTGGGCGATCCGGCCGCTCTCGGCATCGCCGACGTGAACAAGCCGGACTGGGGCGACTCGGTCGGCGTGCGCGCGGGCGAGGTGCCGGTGTTCTGGGCGTGCGGGGTCACTCCGCAGGCGGTGGCGCTGGCCTCGAAGCCCGCGTTCATGATCACCCACAGCCCGGGCCACATGTTCATCACCGACCTGCCGAACCACGCGCTGGCCGCGATTTGACGCTTCGCGCGCGGTGACGATCTGGCCCGAGCCGCGCCTCCTGCCGTGCGGGGATCGCGCGGTCTCCGTCGAGCTGGGCGACGAGGTCAACCGGGAGGTGAACGCCCGGATCCTCGCGCTCGAGTACCTGCTCCAGCAGCGGCGGCTGCCCGGGGTCGGGGAGACCGTCCCCAGCTACCGCGCCCTCCTCGTCTACTACGATCCGCTGAAGATCGACTACGAGACGCTCGGTGCGACGCTGCGCGAGCTCTGCGCGGGGGCCCGGCCGGAGGTCCTGCCGCCCGCGCGGACGGTGGAGCTGCCGTGCTGCTACGAGGGTGAGCTCGGCTTCGAGCTCGAGGCCGCCGCCCTGAAGCTCGGCCTCGCCCCCGCCGAGGTGGTCCGGCTGCACGCGGCGGCCGACTACTACGTGTACTTCGTGGGGTTCACCCCCGGCCTGCCCTACATGACCGGGATGCCCGACCGCCTGACCATCCCGCGCCTGCAGAACCCGCGGGCCAAGACGCCGCCGGGCAGCGTCAGCATCGGGGGGATCCAGTGCTGCATCTACTCCGTCGAGAGCCCCGGCGGCTTCTGGGTCCTGGGACGCACCCCGGTGCGCCTCTACGACCCGGACGCTTCCGACCCGATCCTGCTGCGCGCGGGTGACCACGTGCGCTTCCACGCGATCGACCGCGCCGAGTACGACGCCATCGCGGCGGTGGTCGAGACGGGCCGCTACGCGCCCCGGATCACCGGCGCGGCCTCGTGAGCGACCTGCTCGTCCAGGAGCCGGGCCCGCTCACCACCATCCAGGACCTCGGCCGCTTCGGACACCTGCGGGTCGGCATCCCGACCTCGGGCCCGATGGATCGCGACGCGTTCGTGCTCGCCAACCGGCTCGTCGGCAACCCGGACGGCGCCGCCGCGCTGGAGTGTACCGTGATCGGCGCCCGCATCGAGCTGACCGACGATCGCCTGGTCGCGGTGACCGGGGCCGACATGCCGCCGACCGTGAACGGGGCGGCGGTGCCGGCCTGGCAGGCGGTGGCGGTGAAGGCGGGCGACGTGCTGCGGCTCGGCCCGGCCCGGAGCGGGGTGCGCGCCTACCTGGCGGTGGCCGGCGGTCTCGAGACCCCGGTCGTGCTCGGCTCGCGCGCGACCTACGTGCGCGGCCGCCTGGGCGGCCTCGGGGGCGGCGCGCTGCGCCGGGGCGACCGGCTGCCGCTGGGCCCCGCCGTGGCGGCCCGCTCCCGCCGGCTGAGGGCCGGCCAGGTGCCGGTCTACGGCGCCGAGGCCACCGTCTCCGTGATCCTCGGGCCGCAGGACGACCGGTTCACCGCGGCGGGCATCGCGGCCTTCCTGGAGGGGCCGTACGAGCTCCTGCCGCAGAGCGACCGCATGGGCGCGCGGCTCAAGGGTCCGTTCATCGAGCACACCCGCGGCCACGACATCGTCTCCGACGGCGTGCCGATGGGCGGGATCCAGGTCATCGGCGAGGGCCAGCCGATCGTGCTGCTCGCCGACCGGCAGTCGGCGGGCGGCTACACCAAGATCGCCACCGTCTGCTCGTTCGACCTGGGCCGCATCGCCCAGCTCAAGCCGGGCGGGCGACTCACCTTCCGCCGCGTGACAGTGGCCGAGGCTCATGCGATGCTTCGAGACAGCCGCCGGGCGCTGGACGCGGCCATCGAATAGGAGGAGGAGCCCATGACTCTCGAGCGCGCCGTCACCGACTACCAGGCCAAGACCCCCCGCTCGCGCCAGCTCTTCGAGGAGGCGCTGCGGGTCATGCCGGGCGGCAACAGCCGTACCACCACCTTCTTCGATCCGTACCCGTTCTACATCACCCGGGGCGAGGGCGCGCGGATCTGGGATGTCGACGGGGTGGAGCGTGTCGACTTCAACGGCAACTACACGAGCCTGATCCTGGGCCACGCCAACCCGGCGGTGGTCAAGGCCATCCAGGACACCGCGGTCCACGGCATGTCCTTCCCGGGCCCGAGCGAGCACGAGATCCGCCTCGCGGAGAGCCTCACCACCCGCATCCCGGGCCTGGAGGTGGTGCGCTTCGCCAACTCCGGCACCGAGGCCACCATGCACGCGGTGCGGGTCGCGCGGGCGTTCACCGGCCGCGCCAAGATCGCCAAGTTCGAGGGCGCCTACCACGGCACCCACGACTGGGTGCTGGTGAGCGTCGCCCCCGACCCGGCCTCCGCGGGCTCGCGCAAGCGGCCGAAGTCGGTGGCGTGGTCGGCGGGCGTGCCTCCGATGGTGCTGAAGCACGTGGTGGTGCTGCCGTGGAACGACGCGGACGCCTGCGCGAAGATCCTCGAGAAGCAGGGGAGCGACATCGCGGCGCTGCTGATCGACCCGCTGCTCGCCAACGCGGGGATGATCCCGGTGCGCGAGGGCTTCCTCGAGAAGCTCCGTGAGGTCACCGCGCGGCTCGGCATCCTGCTCATCTTCGACGAGGTCATCTCGTTCCGGGTGGGACGCGGCGGCGCCCAGGAGCGGTTCAATATCCGGCCCGATCTCACCACCCTCGGCAAGATCATCGGGGGCGGCCTCGCGGTGGGCGCCTTCGGGGGGCGCGCGGAGGTGATGAACTACTACGACCCGCGTGACGGCAAGGGCCGCATCAACCACGGCGGCACCTTCAACGCCAACCCGCTCACCATGGCGGGCGGCGTCGCGACCATGGACCAGCTCACCCCGGAGGCGTACGCGCGTCTCGAGGCGCTCGGCGACCGCCTGCGCGACGGGGTGCGGCGGCTCCTGCGCAAGAAGGGCTACGCGGGCCAGATCACCGGGGTGGGCTCGCTCTTCTGGCTGCATCACACGAAGAAGAAGCTCAGCGACTACCGCTCGGCCCGGCCCGACGACCCGCAGGCGCCCGCGCGCACCTTCCTGGGCCTGGTCAACGAGGGCGTGCTCCTCTCGCAGCGCGGACTCGGCGCCTGCTCGCTGGCCATGACCGACGCCGACGTCGACCGCTTCGTGGAGACGCTGGGCCGGGTGCTCGACTAACCCCTCTCCCCTGAGGGGAGAGGGTAGGGTGAGGGGTGGGGTATGCCGAAGACGATCGATCTCAACTGCGACATGGGCGAGTCGTACGGGCGCTGGACGCTCGGGGCCGACGAGGCGATCATGCCGCTCATCAGCTCGGCCAACGTGGCGTGCGGCTTCCACGGCGGCGATCCCCACGTGATGCGCAAGACGGTGGAGCTGGCGCTCGCGCACGGGGTGGCGCTGGGGGCGCATCCCTCGCTCCCCGATCTCATGGGCTTCGGCCGCCGCAAGATGGACGTGAGCCCGCGCGAGCTGCAGGACTACTTCGCCTACCAGACCGGCGCCCTGCGCGAGCTGGCCCGCGCGGCCGGCGCCACCCTGCAGCACATGAAGCCCCACGGCATCCTCTACGGCATGATGGAGACCGACGAGGCGCTCGCCACCGCGGCGGGCCAGTCCGCGATCGACTCGGGCCTCATCCTGATGACGCTCGCCTCCGGCCGCTACGACGCGACCTGCCGGAAGATGGGCGCGCGGGTCGCCTCGGAGGGCTTCGCGGACCGCGCGTACAACGTGGACGGCACCCTCGTCTCGCGCAAGATCGAGGGCTCGCTCATCACCGACCCGGCCCGGGCCGCGGCCCAGGCGGTCCTGATGGCCACCCAGGGCAAGGTGCGCACCATGGACTCAGTCGACATCGACATCTCGGTCCAGACCATCTGCTGCCACGGCGACACCCCGGGCGCCGAGCGCATCGTGCGCGCGGTGCGCGAGGCGCTGGAGAAGGCGGGCTGCCAGGTCAAGCCGCTGCGCGACTGGCTGCCCGCCCACTGATGTCTCGGCGCGCGGCCGCGCTCGGACTGCTCGCCGCGCTGGCCGCGGCGGGCTGCGGGGCGACCAAGCTGCCGCCCACCGCCGCCCTGCGGGAGCAGACCGCCACCCAGCAGCGGCTCGACACCATCGACTGCCGCGCCGAGGTGGGCTATCGCCTGGACTACAACGGCGACGACTCCGAGGCGGTCAACGTGGTGCGTCGCGTCTTCACGCTCGGCGTGGCGGGGGCCGCGCTCGGCGGGGTCGCGACCGGGCTCTCGCCGGCCACCGCGACCGGCTCCGCGAGCGAAGGGCTCATCGCGGGCTCGGGGGCGGGGGTCATCGCGGGCGGCCTGCTCGGCATCGGCGGCCGATCGCGCTTCGAGCGGGCGTGGATCGCCTGCATGGAGAGCCGCGGGTACGCGATCGTTGCCCCGTCCGGCCCCATCCAGTAAGATGACGGCGCCGATCTGATGACTGACGCGACCGCCTCGACTCCGCTCAAGCACACCC
>WNFG01013539.1_pt1 | contig 13992 bp, 11 predicted proteins | sample 5400431 | NCBI WGS metagenome assembly WNFG01 (sample SAMN13153346, study PRJNA577476) | soil metagenome | isolation source: 120 cm saprolite under Douglas fir tree site 2 hole 3 replicate 2 | place: USA:California | collected 2015-04-18
TCACCTTCGGCCGCCACGACCTCGTCACCTCGACGCGGTTTGCCGAGCGCATGCACAAGGGCATCGCGGGCTCGGAGCTCGTCGTGTTCGATGGCTGCGCGCACGCGCCGATCTATGAGAACGTGGCCGACTTCAACGCCAGGACGCTCGCGTTCCTGAGGCGCCACTAGGCCCGGAAGCGCAGCGTCACGATCACCAGGCCGAGCGTGAGCAGCGCGATACAGCACCTTCCCATCCGCAAGCAACGTCGCGCTGTGAACGCCGAGGCGCAGCTCGGCAAGATCAAGGCGCCGACGCAGATCACCTTCGGCCCGACTTCGATGCCCTCGTCGTCGCGATGTCTGCGACGGCGAACTGCTATTCGCACAAACCTGTTCCGCGGGGCGAGTTCGCACAGGTAAGCTCTTGCCGTCGCAAGCGATGCCATCTTCGCCATCGGGACGCGCCAGGTTGCCGGGCAGGCGGACGGCGTTCGTATCGCGTGTCGCGCAGCAGTCCGCTGCCCCCTACTCGCACTCAGCCACAACAGCGCCGGACCGACGATAGTCGAGACCGATGAGTACCTCAAATGAGCACTAACGCGAACCGATGAGCCTCGTGCCGAGACCCGGGGCCACCTGGTCCCAAGCCAAATGCCTCGTGCCACGCCGTGCCATCGTGGACGAGGCGCGTAGCGGCGGCGCACGAAATCCGCGATTCGGCCCCCGACTCTTCTACACCTTGCACACCCGCCGCAACTAGTTGCTTACGGTTGCTTGAATACGTCTACAACGATCAGCACCGCTGGGCTAGTCCCTTTATTCTCGACCCAGTGAGTAATACCCTTTCCTGCAGTTGAGAGCGTATCGTTAGAGCGCACCTTGATATAGCCGCCCGCTCGATATTCGGTAAGCGTGCCCTGAACGAGGTACGAGGCATCGGGTCGGTCATCGTGGCTGTGAATTCCGAGGACGCCCCCAGGTTCCACGTTCAATTTCCGAATGCGGAGTTGACGGCCTTTCATGTCGTCGGCCCAAGGGGCGAGATCGATCGCTACAGGGGCGCTGATCTGAACGCCTTTGTTCTCCGTTGGTGGCGCCTGTTCCCCGACTACCGTGCCGATTCCGAAGGCCAACGCCATGGCACCAATCAACAGGCCGATTTTGGTGTATCGCTGCATGTTCATGCTGGTTCTCCCTTGATTCATTGCTTCGCTTGGTTCACGGGGATCGTTACTGGTTGGGCCAAATGCGGTGATCCCCATCTGCGGCTTAATCACACTTCGCTTCTGTGGTCGCGGGATCCACGCGGCCTCCAGCGCGCGATGCCGCACCATGCTAGCCCAATGCGCACCGGCCCGTGAGGGGTTCCGCAATGGTGCAAAGTTATCGTGCCGTCGATTGCCGGGGGGGCTGGCCGTACCCTGTCTGCGTTTCAGCCGCCGTGGTCCGCCAGGAAAGCGAGCAGGGCCGGTTGAATGGCTGCGGGTCTCCTCTCCCTCCACCGGCTGAAAGTTTTCCTTTTTGTTGCGGTCGGAGCTTGCCGTGAAGCCCACTTGACCTTGGTAGCGCGGCCGGGTTACCGAAGTCCGAGCGCCACGCCGCATGCCGGCTGGCCATTCTCCACGCGCCGGGGTTCGCCCGCCTTGATGATGTACCAGCCGAACAACCGGGTGTTGATCGTGCCGCTGTTGACGATGGTGTGGGGCTGATTGCTTTCGGTGAGCGATTGGCCAGCCGTGTAAGTGTGCTTCACACAGTTTCGATCGTACCAATCGATCGCCCCTTCTTTGACAGTGACCATCAGGAGGCCTGGGTGGTTATGCCACCCGCTATATCCACCGGGGCCGATAACGATCTCCTGGGAGTAGAAGTCCGCCGGACCACTGGTTTGCAAGGTAAGCTCCCAATCCTCCCCGTCCTCCCCTCCTCTTCTTACCGTGAGATCCTCTTGTAGCGCACCCGCAGTTCTCCCCTGGGATGGGAACACGTTCGAAAGGATTCCAAATGGTGGAGTTGCAATCGCGATCGCCGGAATGAGGATACCGCCGATTGCAAACAACGCTTTCCTTGTCGTGTTCATTTTGTCGAGCCTCCTTTTTTGAGCGGAGTCGTGCCCGCCGTATTCACCAGGACGGCGACAGCACCTCTTGTCGGAGCGACACACGTGGAAGTCGGCTTGCCTCTAGCGATGGGTACGGGGTCGCGGGCGGGTGTGACGGGTCGTTCTGCGGTTTCGCCCGTGCTAACCTCAGGCCGTGTCCGCCGACGAACGAATGCTGTCGTTGCTGTCCGCAGGGGACGTGCGCCAGGCCGCGACCGAAGTGATCCGGGCGCACGGGCCGGCGGTGCTGCGCTATTTGCGCGCCCTCCTGCGCGACGAGGCATTGGCCGACGACGCCTTCTCCCTCTTCGCCGAGTGGGCTTGGTCGGCGATCGGGAGCTTCCGCGGGGACTCCCCGATTCGCGCCTGGGCCTTCGGCATCGCCTGGAACGCAGCCCAGCGCGTCCGCGGCGAGGCCTGGCAGAAGCGCCGCGAGCGGCTGCCGACGAGCGAGGCCTCGAAGCTCGCCCAGGACATCCGGACGTCTTCAGCCCGCAAGCGCGAGCGGCGGGCGGACGAGTTGGAAGAGCTGCGCAGGGAGCTGGCTCCGGACGAGCAGAACCTGCTCGTGCTGCGCCTGGAACAGAATCTCTCCTGGAGCGAGATCGCAGCCATCCTATCCGGCGCGGGCGAGTCCGTGGGCGCCCCGGCGCTCCGCAAGCGCTTCGAGCGGCTGAAGGAGCGGCTCGGACAGCTTGCGCGCCGGCGCGGGCTCCTGTCCCGAGAGCGGCCGCCGTAGGTTGACGGTCCTGGCAAGCCGGCGATTCCGGCCGGGTGCCGAGTGGACGCAGTAGCAGGTCCGGACAGGGGGCCGCTCTCTAGGGGACCGCTACTCGGGGGCGCTCCGGACTGGTAGGCTGTCCACGGCGACCAGGTGAAGGCATGGCGAAGCAAGGCCCGCGAGTGGCCGGAGACTCGACAACGGCAACTGACTCGCAGCGCGAGGCGGGAAGCATCGCGCCGGGAACGTTGTCGGCGCTGCTCGCGGAGCTGGCGCGAGCGCCCGAAGAGCGGTCGGAGGATCCTGAGCCCATCCCCGGGACGGTCATCGGTCGGTTCGAGCTGGTGCGCGAGCTGGGGCGCGGCGGCTTCGGCGTGGTGTGGGAGGCGCGGGACCGTGAGCTCGACCGGTCGGTGGCATTGAAGCTGCTGCGGCCGGGGAGGAAGGCGGAGCTCCGGGGGGAGACGCTACGGCGGGAGGCGGAGGCGGTGGCTCGGCTGTCCCACGACAACATCGTTGCACTCCACGACGTGGGGAAGAGCGAGCGCGGGCCGTACCTGGTGCTGGAGCTGCTCCATGGGAGGACACTCGCGGAACGGTTGGCGGAGGGTCCGGTTGCGCTGCGGGAAGCGTTGCGGATCGCCGTCGAAGTCGCAAAGGGCATGGCCTATGCCCATGCCGAAGGGGTGGTGCACCGTGATCTCACGCCCGGGAACGTCTTCTTGTGCGACGACGGCCGCGTGAAGCTCCTCGACTTCGGGCTGGCGCACGCCTTCGGTCAGCAGCGACAGCCGGGAGGGACGCCGGCGTACATGGCTCCGGAGCAGTGGCGGAAGGCGCCGGAGGACGAACGCACCGACGTCTTTGCGCTGGGCGCGATCCTATATCGGATGCTGGCGAACGCGCTGCCGTTCGACGGCGAGAAAGAGACGATCGGGAGCCGGCCGGCGCCGGCGCTGGAGACCCCGGACGCGCCAGAGCTCGGCACACTCGTCGCGCGGATGCTGGAGAAGGACCCAGTGAAGCGCCCGCGGGACGGGAGCGAGGTGCTCCGCGAGATCGAGCAGCGTCTGGAGGAGCTGGAGCGGGCGGACCCGGGGGCGACGCCAGCGCCGGTGACGGCGCGGCGGCACCCGAAGTGGCGCGTGGTGGCGCTAGTCGCGGCGGGCTCGGCGACCGGGATCACCGCCAGCATGGCCTACCGGCTCTGGCCCCGCACAGAGATCCCGCCGGTCGTCCTCTCGGTGGCTGATTTCGAGAACGACACGGGCGAGAAGGATCTTGACGGTCTTTCCGGGATGCTCATTACCACGCTCGAGCAGTCGAAGCGGTTCTCGGTCCTGACCCGCGCGCGCATGATCGACCTCGCCCGGCAAGCGGGGGCCGAGCGACTGGAGCGGATCGACGAGGCGCTCGGGCGCGAGGTGTGTCGGCGCGGCGCGGCCAACGCGCTGGTGGTAACGGCACTGCACAAGTTCGGCGACCAATACGCAATCGACGTGAAGATCATTGACCCGGAGAAGCACGCCTATCTGATGTCCTTCCAGGAGAGAGGGCGGGGGAAGGAGAGCATCCCCGCGTTGATCGACAAGGTATCCGAGCGCGCGCGCATCGGGTTCTCCGAGCGGCGGACCGAGGTCGATGCCTCACGAGTCAAGGTGGCCGAGGCGATCACTCCGAACCTCGCGGCATATCAGCATTACTTCCTGGGCGAGGAACTGTTGAACCGCTTGCCGACGGATTTCGTTCAGCTCTCGCAGGCGCGGGAGGAGTTCCGGAAAGCGGCCGCGCTCGATCCCAACTTTGCCATGGCCCATTACCGCGAAGCCCACACGCTCCTGATCGAGGACCGCGATGCACACGTCCCCATCGCAGCGGCCGCGGCACGCCTCGGAAGCCTCGGAGCCAAGGAGCGCGCCTACGTGCTCGCACTGCAGGCGCGGATCGAGAAACGCCCGGCCGACGCGATCGCTCGCTACGAAGAGCTGCTGCGCGCGTATCCGGCCGAGAAGGAAGCGCACCTCCTGCTGGCTCAGCTCCGCTGCGCGGAGGGCCAGAGGGCACGTTCGGAGTTTGCCCGTGGCGCCGAGGAGGCACGGGCGGCCCTCGCACTCGATCCTGGCTACACGCTCGGCGGCTTGCTCCCAGTCGGCGAGGCGCGCGCTCCGGGATGGCAGCAGCTCTCGGCGTGGGAGCACCTGATCCTCTGCGAGTTCTTCGGAGGCAACCCACGCGGCGTACTCGATGCGGCCAAAGAGTACGCACGGCGTGTCCCAACGGTGCTCTCGATGACGCAGCTCGGGTACGCGGAGCTGGGCGTCGGTCGTGTGGACGAGGCGGCGCGGGCGTTCGCGCAAGCGGACCGGACATACCCGGAAGACCCCGAAGGGATCCTCGGGCTCGCGGCTGCGCGGCTGAAGCAGGATGACTTCGCGGGTGCGGAGGCGGAGTACCGCCGCCTGCTCAGCGGCCGCCCGGAGCGGCAACGTGAGGGTCACTACGGACTCTCCTGGACGAGCGCCTACCGCGGACGTTACCGCGAGGCAGTGCAGCGACTAGACGAGGTGGTGCGCCTTGACCGCGCGCTGCGGGACGCGCCGGATCTGGCGCGTGCCTTTGGACATCAGGCACTCTGGCTTTCCCTCGCGACCCGCGACTTCGCGCCGACCCAGGAGAAGATCGCGCGCGGGATCGACGCCATCGACGAGGCCGTCGAGCCAGCCATCGTATATCGCCACTTCTACTGGTTCGCTATCACGGCGGCCCTGGTGGGCGGTCGCGGGGACGTGGTGGACGATCTCGTCAAGCGCAGCGCCGGCCTCGGTGGCAATCACCCCGCGGGCGTGCTCGCTGTGGAGAAGTTGCGGCAAGCTGGTGAGGACGCGAAGGCGCGCGAGGAGCTTCGCGCCCGCACCGGCCGACGCCTGGGCAACGGACTCGAGGCCTACGCCGCGGAGTGGGCGCTGTCGGAGAAACACTACGGCGACGCCGTCGACGCGACGCTCGCAGCCGAGGCGGCGCCATTCTGGCATCATCCGGATTGGATCGCGTTCCACGCGTCCTATTATCCCCGTGTTCTCCTCCTGCGAGCGAAGGCACGCGTCGCCCTCGGGCAGCGCGACGCCCCACTCGCTGATCTCGGTCGGCTGCTCGCGATCTGGGTCCAAGCGGATGCGGGGATTCCCGCGCTCGAGGAAGCGCGCGCGCTCCGTCGCAGCCTGCGACAGTCGGCGTCTTTATCAACCAGACGGTGACCCTGCGCGGCCGGTCGCGTCTCCTGCGTCGGCGCAGGCGTGGTAGGTCGCGCGGCCCTGTGTGCGTGATGAGGTCGAGCGTGAGGCCGAGGTAAGAGCATGTCTGAGAAGAAGGACACGACAGAGCTACTCGAATCGCGCTCTGCGGGGTCGCATCTAGACGACGACTTCAGGCGTAGCAGCGGGCACCCTGCTGTTACACCCCGGCGCGCTAATGAACGCCGAAGGAGTTGGTGTTCGGAATGCGATCGATCGGGAGTGGCGGTCGCTCGTCCACCGTCGCTTTCGTGATCTCCGAATCCCGGGTCACCCTGCCGTCTCATCGATCGCATCAGGCTCCTCCGTGATCCGGCTCCACCTGGCCGCGCTTGTGGAGCACTCGTCTGGCCTTGGACGGCAGGATTCTGCGTCGCAAGCCAAGTAGCCCGTCTACGGCTGCTTCGTCCAGCGCGGCTTGCCCTTCTTATCGGCCTTGCACTCCAAGGTGGCGCCCTTCGCATCCTGCGAGGTCGTGCCTACGGCAGCCTTGGCGCAGAATTGCCCGGCCCGTGGCGCCTTGGCAGACTTGGTTTTGGCCATGGCCGGGGACACAAGAAGAGCAAGAGCGAGGGCAGCGGCGAGCGGGAGCGCCACGCGACGCACCGGATCCGACCGGAGACCGTTCGGCGCCGACGAGCGCCGGGAACCGTGGCGCAGGCTCAATCCGCGATCCGGAGGATCATGCTTCAAGAGGCGTCGGGGAAGTGCCCGTAGCCACAAGTTCCGCCTACCTAATCTTTATGACCCAAGGGGGCAGCCGCAACGCGAGGCCAGGCAGAGCGCGCTCCTAGCGTACGCCGCGTAAGATCGACCAGCGTGGTCGCAGCAAACAGGAGCGCCAGCATCGGACGAGACCCCCGCGTGGTGAGCGCACACAGTATGCGATGCCGGGGAAGACGCAATCCGCTCAGCAGATCGCCAAAGGCGCGGATTGAGGTGCCCAGGGGCGGAATCGAACCACCGACACGGGGATTTTCAGTCCCCGTGTCAGGTCCGCGTGCACCAATAGTGGCCGGGTGCCGGAGCGACAAAACGCTCTCGCAAACTCTCGCAGCTGTCAATCGCGGGGGGAGCCTAGGCCGAATGCTTCGCCTTCCACGCGTCACGCGCCGCCTGCTGATCCTTCTTGCTCAGCTTCTTGCGATGGCTCTCGCAGATGAAGCCCCAGCGCGGGCCGCCCGAGCGATTGGTGCAGCCAGCGACTCGACAGCGCATGTCGAGTCTCTTACCAGCCAATGGGCTACGGTGGCTCGGGGTCGAACTCTGAGCAAGCTTCCCAATGCGCGCGGCAACCGCGTCGGCGAGACGATCGATGAGCAGCGCCAAAGGGTCCGTCTGTTTTAGCGGTCGAGGCATCGCGAACGATATAGCCGGCTTTGATTCCCCACGGAAGGAAATTGCCCGGTGGCTTCCAGGTCAAACGATTACCGTCGAAGAGCGATTCAGATCCGGTAGGTCGGCGATGGCCGTCTTGTATTCGTTGGTGCTCAGGTGCCCATAGACGAGCTCGACCATGCGAGTGGTGGAGTGACCGAGCAGCTTCGCCACCACCATGGAGTCGTTGCCCGCCTGCTTGAGCCAACTGGCAAACGTCCTGCGCAGGTCGTTCGGCGTCACCGAAGGGATCTTTGCCCGCGTGCAGGCTTGGTCGAGGTCCCGCCGCACGTTGAGCCAGGGGGCAACCACGATCCCCGAGGGCCGGCGCACCCGGCGGAGAGCTTCCGCAAGTGGTGGAGCGATCGGCACCCGCCGGCGAGACTTGGCCGTCTTCGTGCCCGGAAGAAGGACCCAGCCGCGCCCCAGGTCTACCTGTTCCCAGCGGAGTCGCTCGACTTCCGAGGCGCGTGCACCTGCGAGCGTGGCCACCAACACCCAGAGCTGCCGGTGGGACCGCAGTTCCCCGAGCAGTCGCCGGACCTGGTCGGGAGTCAGCCACCTGTCGCGGGGCTGATAGCGCACGCGGAAGCGGGGCACGATCTCCGCCGGGTCAGCTGCGAGCAGCCCGCTCTCGTGTGCCAGCTTCAGGGCACGCTTGAGCGTACTCAGCTCCTTGTTCACGGTGCTGTCAGATGCGCCTTCCTCCTGCCGGAGACGAATGTAGCGGCGCAGGGAGTCCCGGCTGAGCCGAGCGAGGCTCAGATTACCACCGAGCAGCCGAAGAAGGTGCCCGGCCTTGATGCGATAGAAGTTGACCGTGTCCGGAGCACAGTCGAGGCAGCCGCGCTCGAGGAGATCGTCGAGCGCCTCCTCCAGGTGGTAGCTCGACGGGCCGGCGCGATAGGAGATCGACGATTGGGCGATTCGCTCTTCGCGCTGCAGAACGGATTCGGCTGCTTGCCGATCGGTACAGCGGGTCGAGAAGCGGTGCCGCTTGCCGTGGACGTCGTAGACGCAGGCGTACCAGACGCCTCTTTTATATCGGCGATGCAGGCGGGTATGGGGCATGAGCGCGCTCCGGCCGGGAACCCGGATGCACGCTCTGTAGCGCGCCCATATCAAGTAGCATTGGCTAGGTCTTTGAGGGGTGGAAATCCCGGGAGGGCCTGTACGGGAAACGCTGCGGCAGGGCGCCCGCGCTGTTGGGTTGCTTCCGAAGAGCGACGCAGGAACTCTTTCAGAGCGGCGAAGTGCTGCAGCGCCTCACGGCGTGCGCGCTCTGCTGCTCGCGTCATGAGAGACCGCTCGAGGGCCTGTGTGTATCGCCCCCAGCGGTGCGCGACGACCTCGAGCGGCGAGCGCGCGGCCGACGAAAGGCCCCAGAAGACGAAGCCGTTCTGCGAGGGATTGAGGCCGCAGTCCTGGGCAGCCGCTGCTGCTGCAGCAGAGAGACTTCGATGCAACCGCCCGCCATAGCGAAATCCCGTCTCCTCGACGACGCACGTGCAGCGCCTTTTCCCAACCATGCGGACGAGATGGGTGCCCACCTGAGGCAGCCGTAAGTCCCCCGCCGCCTTGTCGGCTGGTTTTTGGGCGCTCGGTTTGTTGGACGCGGGCTGTGCCGGCGGTCCCGACTCGGCCAGTTTTTCGGCGTCACGGCCGGTAGGCGCAGAAGGAGGCATCTTGGGCTTCGTGCGGGGCTTGGTGATCTTGATTGCGCTCGCCCGCTCGTTGGTCACGAGCGAGCACTGACGCTCTCCTCGAAATGCAAGTCAAGCGGGCTCCTTCACGACCTTGATCCCCCGTGCAGGGTGCTGACTCGGGCTTACCACACAGAGAGGATCCGAAATTGCTCCGCGGGCGTCCGATTCAAGATTGCGCTGAACCCGCCAGAGAGCGCATCGACGATGTCGTCGTGAGCGCCGCTTGGGAACAGGTCGAGCTCGCGCAGAAATGCCTCGTTCCAAGCGCCGCGAACGAGCTTGATGTTGCGGGCCTCCGCCTGCGCGCTGACCGGCCGGGCGCGAGTCAGCTTGTCGCCAGTCTGCTGCAGCACGCGAACGTCGAACCCGCTCAGCGTTTTCACTATGGCCTCGGCTTCCGCAACCCCCGCCGAGCCCGGATCCCGGAAGACGCCGATCGCCGTGTACTGAGGGTCCGCGCGCGCCATGGTGAGAATAAGCTGGTCAACGGCGTAGGGGCGGTCGCGCACGCTCTCCATGTGTTCGACGAAGTAGAGCCCGTCCGTGGTTCGGGAGAGGCGGACACCGCGCGTCCAGTCGGGATCCTTGTTCCCCTCGTGGGGCCTCGTCGCCGCGCGATCCCAGCAACGGATGCGAGAGGCAACGTCGGCCGGTGCCGCATCGACGATCTCAAACCAGCTTCGCGAGAACACCTGCCCGCTGACCGGCTTGATCAGCCAGTCGCCGTCGCGCAGCTGCGCGCGCGTGACCGGGTCGAGCCCTTCGAGACGCGTTGCGTAGTCCGGATCGTTCTCGACCAGCGTCGGATTGTCGGCCAATCGAGCGGGAATGAAGACCCGGCTGAGGGCGCCCGGCGTGCCCTTCGAGACCCACCGGTCGGTCCCGTCCGATTCGGTGAGGTACCAGCGCGCCCGACCAGGCCCTGCTCTTGCCGGGCAGTCGCGGTCGAGCCACGGTGCCCAGCGCCGGAAGACCCATTCGTGCCCCTCGCCACCGGGGTTGGTGGCCGCGCGGATCTGGATGGGGACGCCGGTCGAAGATCTCGCTCGGCTCAGCAGATAGACGTACTGCTTCTCGGTGAACGAGGTCAGCTCGTCGAAGGCGATGTACTGATACTCCGCCGACTGGTGTTGGTAGACGTCCTTTTCGTGCTCGAGGTGGCCGAAGTAGATCTTCGCTCCTGACGGGAACCGCCAGAACCTTTTCTCTTCGTTGTACCGTGCGCCTGGATACGCGAGCCTGAACAGCTCGAGAGAGCGCGGAATGAGCTTCTTCTCCAGCTCCGGAAACGTGCGCCGGAAGAGAATAGCCGTATAGCGCGGCTGTTCGACGCACGCGAGCGCTCCCATGAGGAGCGCGTCACTCTTGCCGCCTCCGGCCGCGCCGCCGAAGAGCGCCTCGTAGCTCGACGAAGCCAAGAACTCCGTCTGCGGTCCCGGGTGGGGCTTCCACAGCGTTCCTCTCGGGAGATCGTTCCCCAGGCAGAGCATCAGCCGCCCCTCCTCAGCTCTTCGACCGGGTTCTCTTCGTCGGGCAGCGGTTCAGAGATCGGCTCCACCTCCTTGGCGGGGAGCAACACCACGCCGCCGCGAGGGACTGCGTGCAGCTCGACGACATCTGCCGACTGGTTCCGGAGCGCTTCGAGCTCTTCGCGGGCCACGTCGCGGACAACGAGATCGCCCTTGCTCGGCTTGCCTGCGGCAGGTCGAGATTGCTCGGCGAGTGCCACCATGAGATCCCGGTATTGCGCAGGATCGAGATTCCTCTTCAGGAGGCGGAAGTTCTCCAGCAGAGATTGGCGGTAGGTCAGCTGGCCCGAGCTCGAGTGCGTGACCAGAAACGCCGACGCGCGCCAGTTGTGCACTGCCTCCTTGGCGATGAGCATGATGTGTCTCGCCTCGAATTCCCCCTTGGCCTGTGTCACCTCGTCGTAGAAGTCCCGCAGCTCTCCGGACCGCTGCTTCGCTCCGCGCTCCATCCAGCGGTAGTAGGTTGCGCGATGGATTCGAGAAGCGGCCGCCGCCGCTTCAACGGGCGTCCCGCAGCGTACCAGCTCGATCATCTTGCGCGCGCGCTCCGGATCGAATTTGCTCGGCCGCCCTCTCACGACCGCACCTTGCGCTCGAATCGCTCCCACCGCTGACGGATGACGTCGCAATATCCAGCGTCCTTCTCGACGACAATCGCAGTCCTCCCTAAGCGGGCGGCGGCGATGAGCGTGCTCCCGCTGCCGCCGAACAGGTCCAGGATCGTCTCGCCGGCGATGGAGCTGTTGCGGAGAGCCCGCTCGGCCAGCTCCACCGGCTTCTGTGTGGGGTGCTCGTACGAGGCTGCGGCGTCGCGGCTCATTTCCCAGACGTTCGTTTCGGTGCGGTCGTCCACCTTGCGGCGATCGGCTCCCTTCTTCCAGCCGTAGAGAATCGGCTCATAGCGATTGCGATAGTCCTGCCAGCCCATCGTGGCCGACGGCTTCACCCAGACGATGCAACCTGCGATGGTAAAGTTCGAGTCCACCAGCGCTTGCTCAAAGGCGCTGTAGATGCCCACTCGCTGGTTGGCGTGGCAGACGTAGATCGCGGCTCCCGGGCGCAACGACATAGCCGCGTTTGCGAAGCACTCCTTGAGAAACTCCCGAAGCTGCTCGGGAGAGAGGTCGTCATTCTCGATCTGGCCAAAGCGAGCGGCCGTTCCGCCTTCGGCCATGTGGCTCTGATAGCTAACTCCATACGGTGGGTCGCTGAAAAGCATGTCCGCTAACCGCCCGTCGAGGGCCTTCGCCACGTCGACGGCCTTCGAGCTGTCGCCACAGAACAGACGATGCGGGCCAAGCTGATAGACGGTGCCGCTCTTGCTCTCCGGCCGCTCTGGTACCGGCGGGAGGGGGTCTTCTTCGATGTCGGCGAGGCGGCTTGCCGAGAGCTCCGAGAGAAGACGGTCGATCTCGCCCGTGCCGAAACCGGTGACTTCAAGGTCGGCGTTCTCTCCCTTCAACTCCTCGAGCACCTGGGCCAACCTCAGGTCGTCCCACTCCGCGATCTCGCCGAGCTTGTTATCGGCCAGCGCGAGCAGTCTGGAGTCGGCTGGATCCAGATCGAGGAAGCGCACGGGAACTTGCGCGAGGCCGAGTTCCCTAGCGGCCAGCCAGCGCGTATGGCCGGCGATGATCTGGTGGTCGGCTCGGCGGGCGACGATGGGTGCGCCGAAGCCGAAGCGCCGGATCGAGGCGGCGACGCGCTTCACAGCTTCGGCGTTCAGCCGCGGGTTCTTATCCCACGGCCGAAGGTCCTCGATCGGCACCCATACCGCGGCGACTTCCTCCGTGCTTGTTGCGCTTCTTGCGGGACCGGCGTCCCGGTACATGATGGATTTCCTCTGCCGCTTGTCTCGTTGGGCAAGCGGCGTCTCAAACTTCCGTTGGGGGAATGGCCCTAGCGCGAAGGCCCCATCGACCGCCGCGTGCGGCGAAGGCCGAAAGGGGTCTTGCACTGGGTCGTGAGCGCGTGCTCGACAGCGGCGCCGTGCTGGCAAGGGGGGTGTGAATCCACCCGGTCGCCGTGTCTATTCACATCCTAATCGCTGCGTCCGACAATAGCCAGTTTGCTCGGCTGCAGGCATGGCCCATGGGAGCAGGGGACGACCGCGCGGCGGCGTCGTGGGACCCGAGTACGGACTCGGGGATTAATGCGACGAACCGCCAGAAACCGATCGAAAATGACCAAGAACCGACCAAGTTCGGGCCAAAACGCGTCACGAACGTTGCCCTTCCAGCGCAGATTGTGTTCATTCCTTCACTGCGAGACGCGCACACTCGAGAAGCGCGCGTTCGCTGCTGCCACCTCGCATGGTCCGAAGATTCTCTAGCGATATCGCGCGATTGACAGGTGGGGTGCTGCTGCGCACGGCTCGCCGACCAGCGGATTAATTGCGACTGAAACGCCCGTTCTGTGTCGCATAAATCGATACTGTCCTACTGTCTCTAACATGGCTTCTCACGATCTGAGTCGCAGAATCTCGTCCACAAGTGCGCGGATTGAGGCTCTTGTCGTAGAAGAATGCAGGGCTGAAAATCCCCGTGTCGGTGGTTCGATTCCGCCCCTGGGCACCTCAATCCGCGCCTTTGGCGATCTGCTGAGCGGATTGCGTCTTCCCCGACCAGCACGAGGCATCGCATACTGTGTGCGCTCACCACGCGGGGGTCTGGTCTCGTCCGATGCTGGCGCTCCTGTTTGCTGCGACCACGCTGGTCGATCTTACGCGGCGTACGCTAGGAGCGCGCTCTGCCTGGCCTCGCGTTGCGGCTGCCCCTTGGGTCATAAAGATTAGGTAGGCGGAACTTGTGGCTACGGGCACTTCCCCGACGCCTCTTGAAGCATGATCCTCCGGATCGCGGATTGAGCCGCCCCTCGACGATGGCGCGCACCTCGGGATACCGGCATTCCTTGTAGAGCGCAGGGAGTCCGCCTTCCGCCCAGACCGATAGGGCCGGGATCTCGCCGACGGAAGTGTCCGCGCGGGAGGAGAAGGGGAACCCGAGCATCGCGGCGCAGAGGAGGATCCCGGGCGCGTCGGCGACCGGCTTCCGATCGCGACCGGCGGCGTCCGGCCTCATTGCAGGGCGGCCCTGGCGCCATCGAGGGGGCGGGCCTCAAGAAACTGCTCGAGCCTCTGCAACTCATCGGTGCTGAGCAGGTCGACGCCGGCGTCGAGCGCCTCGCTCCAGACACCCTCGGCTTCGGGGAGATGGTAGAGGCGCAGCCTGCGCCCGAGGCGATGGACTGCGTCGACCAGCGCCCGCAACCGATTGCGCTCCGCGCTC
>WNFG01004829.1_pt1 | contig 13986 bp, 12 predicted proteins | sample 5400431 | NCBI WGS metagenome assembly WNFG01 (sample SAMN13153346, study PRJNA577476) | soil metagenome | isolation source: 120 cm saprolite under Douglas fir tree site 2 hole 3 replicate 2 | place: USA:California | collected 2015-04-18
GGCCACTTCAAGTGCGAGAGCTTTCGTGAAGCCGATGACCGCGGCTTTGGAAGCCGAGTAAGCTGTGTTGTAAGCCGCCCCAGCCTGGCCGGCAATCGAAGAGATGTTGATGATTCGCCCCGACTTTGCCCGAATCATGTGCCCGCAGCACAGCTTTGGTACACAGACAGACGCCGAACACGTTCACGTCGAACATCTTCTTCCAGCGTGCGTCGTCGGAGAGAACGAGGCTGGAAATGTAGTTAGCTCCGGCGGCATTGTTCACCAGGATGTCGATGCGCCCGAATCTTGCCATTGTGTTCGCCACGAGCTTCGCGACGGAATCATGGTCGCTGACGTCGGTCCGAACGGGCATGGCGACGCCGCCTTCGGACGTGATGAGATCGCCGAGTTCGTGCAGCTGTGTGCAAGTACGCACGGCCAGCACAACCTCCGCGCCAGCTCGGGCAAATGTAAGGGCGATTTCGCGACCAATACCTCGCCCAGCGCCGGTCACGATAGCGACCTGGCCATTAAGCGTAGAGCTCATCGACCGCAACCGTAACGTCGGTAGCCTTGATTAGACCACTCGCCGCGGCCTCGTGTGGCGCCGCCCGTACGCATCCGTGAGTGCGCCTTCAACCATTCAGTTATCATTTAAAGGGAATCCCATGCACCACTCGCCGTCCAGTCGGGTGAGGGCAGCTTTTCCGCTCAGAATGTACTGTTGAAGTTCGGAATCGCGAGAGTGGACCAACAGCCAAGAGCCGCCACAGTAGAAGAAGCAGCATCGCTGCCGTAGGTCCTCCACGTGCATCGGATCCAATTGCCCGTGGACCGCCAGCGCACCGCAATTCCAAGCGTCCCGAAAAAGATGATCGAGCACTTGCCCCATCGACCTACGCCGCGCTCCGATCTGAGCCACTTCCGCAACACCGCCTCGCTTTCAAGATCACTCGCCGATCCGCCAAAGCAGCTGAGTCCTGCGCCTTTTGACACAGTTAAACCATGTACTTCCGAGACCTGTCCACCAAGGCCTTTATAGAGTCAAAATAATTTATCAAATAGACTTTGACCCTGACTTCATGAAAACCATCCTCCCCCTACGCGCGAGCGGCTCCACAAACACATCTTTGCCGGCTAGAAGAGACTCTTTCGCCAGGTCGAAGTGTTCAACCGCGGGGGCAGCAATCACACCGCCTGTACATCCTGCGTCGTCTCAACCCCGTACTCACGCTCAGCCTGCCGAAGAGGCTCTTCCCGCAGGTCACACACGCATCGCAATCTTCGGAGCGCATGAAAAGTTCGTACCAGGTTCTTTCCCTAGTAACCACACGCGAAGACAGCGACATCTGCTACGTTCACGCTCAATTTGTTCACCTGTATGAATCAGTTTATTGCTCGAAAAAAGTTGCAATCGCAGATACGACACGTTGCTGTTGGTTTTCTGTCAGTTCGGCAAAAATTGGCAGAGCCATTACCTCGTTACTCGCCCGCTCGGCTTCAGGAAAATCTCCGGCCTTGTACCCCAAATAAGCGAATGCGTCCTGTAAATTGCAAGGGTCGAGGATAATAGACTTCCGTCCCTATACCCTGTCGTCTCATATATTCGCGAATTTCATTGCGCCGAGGCGTGCGAACTACGAACTGGTTGTAGACATGTTCACCGTCGGGTCTGGCATAAGGCAACCGGACAACACCATCCAGTTTCAACTGATGGAAGATTGAGCGATAGCGGTCAGCGTTTCGCTCGCGCAGAGCCGCCCATTTCTCGAGGTGGGGTAGTTTGACTCTCAAAATTGCGGCTTGCAGCTCATCCAGCCGGCTGTTAATCCCCACAAGTTCGTATTGATATTTGCTTCTGCTCCCATGGACCCGCAAGACACGCAGGCGATCAGCAAGCCCCGGATCATTGGTCGTAACCATGCCACCATCGCCAGCACCGCCCAGATTCTTTGAAGGGAAGAAACTGAAACATCCGATTCTTCCCAAACTTCCCACCGCCTTGCCCTTCCAGCATGCTCCGATAGACTGCGCCGCATCCTCGATTACCGGCAGATCGCTTGCCTCAGCGATTTCCAGAATTGCGTCCATATCTGCTGGTCGTCCGAACAGATGCACTGGCAAAATGGCGCGCGTCCGGGGAGTAAGAACTTTTTCTATTTGCTGTGGGTCCAGGTTGAGGTCATCGGGACTTATGTCTACGAATACCGGGCGAGCTCCGAGGCGGGCTATGGATCCTGCAGTAGCGATGAAGGTGAAAGGCGTGGTGATCACCTCATCTCCATGTCCGATCTCCAAGGCCATCAAAGCAAGGAGGAGCGCGTCCGAGCCGGAAGCACAACCGATCGCGAACTGGCATTCAACCAGGTGCGCTACATCTGCTTCCAGGGCTTTGACTTCAGAACCTAGGATGAAGTGCTGGCTCTCCAGAACCCGCTCAACGCTCGACAGCGTTTCGGCGCGAAGGGCCGCAAATTGCGCTTGCAAGTCAAGAAAGGGAACCTGGATTGTCGTTGACGCTGACACCCCGCCGTCAGCGCGCTTATTTACGAGCATCACTTTTGTCTTTCCCGTGCTCAGGTTGGATTCTTTAGATCAAGCTCCGCCTACGTTGTCCCGGACATATGAAAACGGCGACGTTCGCATGAATTCCAGAAAGCCTTACTTTTTCCACTCACATAAGCAAGTTAGAGGTCACGATACGGCTGGTTCCGGGACTACACAGGTTCGCGACGCTCGAGGCTAAGCAAGTCATCGTTCTCCCAGAGACCTGTGAGGACGAGTTTCATTGTATTTCGCCTCCAAGACGCGAACACCAAGTGAGTTCGCTTATCAGATCGCTCTGAATGGCGGTCTGCCAGCTCACAAGCTGCCGAAAACTCACCGCCGTTTCTGGCAGCTTGACGCGTCGGCGCAGCGATGACGACGCCTCCGCACCTTGGGCAGTTGTGTTATAGTTCCGATTGAAAGACGCAATCAGTCGGAACTATAGCATTATGAGACCACTTGCCTTCGATCCCCAAGCCCTCCGCAAGCACTTGTTCCGCCACAAAATCGCAACCTTGCCCGAACTCAAAAGCGCGCGCGGTACCGCCGCCGACCTCACCGTCTTTCGCAAGCTCAAGCTAGTGGATTACCTGTCCAGCTATACCCATCGCGGCCGCTACTATGCCCTCCGCGAAACCGCTCGCTTCGACGACGCAGGCTTGTGGTCCCACGATGCGGTCTGGTTTTCACGCTATGGCACCCTCGTCTCCACCATCGAGGGCTCGTCAATCAGTCCCCGCGTGGCTACTTCGCCGACGAACTGGCCGACACAGTCCATGCCGAGGTCCAAGATCCCCTCCACGATCTGGTGCGCGCGGGACGTCTGCACCGCTCTGCGCTGACCGGACGCTTCCTGTACACTTCCGCCGAAGGTCGCCAGGCTCGAGATCAGCTCCGCACCAGAAAAACTGCACAGTCGGTTCCTCTGGTGGCCGATGCTTCCGCTCTCCCGATATCTCCCGAAGAACTCAAAGCCGCCATTTTGCTCTTGTACAGTCTGCTCGACGAGCAGCAGCGTCGCTTGTTCGCCGGCCTCCGCCGCTATTGTCCCTAACTGAACGAGATCGACTTCATCAAACGCAGTTGGCTGTGTGGAAGCGTCGTCCGCCTCCGCTTTGGCGCCTGAGACGACGGCTTGCTCGGCTCTTTCTCCAGAGTTTGTTGAGACTATCCCCGCCGCTACAGTCCCTATCTGAACCAGATCAACTTCATCTAAGGCAGTCGGCCGTGTGGCAGCGTCGTCTGCCTCCGCCTTGTCGCCTGAGACGGCGGCTTGCTCGGCGTTTTCTCCAGAGCCTGTTGAGACTATCTCCGCCGCTATTGTCCCTAACTCCAGCGGATCGACTCCATCAAAGCCACTTAGCCGTGTGGAAGCATCGTCCGCGTCCGCTTTGGCGCCTGAGACGGTGGCCTTGCAAGTCTTATCGATGCTAGTTGCGGGTGGATCCTCGGCTGTGTTTCCCAACGACTGCCCGGTAGTAGTCTGCACGCCCCGCATGCCGCTTGGAGGCGTGCCAGTATTGAGCCGGATGCGATCCAGATCGAGATCCGCCACTACCTCTTTCAAAATAGCCGGATGCACCTGCTTCTGCTCAGCCGCTCTCGCCAACAGCAACGCGTTGAAGCACACTCCGCCGAACCGTAGGCCGTGGTCACCTGTGCGTTCACCACCAGTCCGTTCCGAGTATCCGGCAGCTCGGTCTAGCAATTTAGGTATGATGGGAAGAAGCAGAGCACTGGTGGTGTCGAGATTTGGGTGCGTCTAGCGAACTATCTGATCGGCCGTTGAGAAACTTGGACTCGGATATTTTGGCAGAGCACTCTGCGGACGAACTTCGGTGGAGTATATTGCGCGACGGGTCCTATCCCTATCCCCACGGCTTGATTCTCACGTCTCCCGCTTGGTCCACCCAACCGTTTGCTTCGGATACCCACTTGCGAGAAAGCGACAAATGACTGTTTTTTCGCATGGCAAAGATGTTAGTTAACCAATTTTTATCATCTCGGCACGGGTAATCACTCCGGAAATGGCTACCACGGCTTTCGGTGCGCATCGAGGCTGCCTCTACGATTACTTCAGCCACGTCCAACAAGTTGCGATGCTCAAATGCCAGTGCAACGTCGAAGGGCTCAGAGATGAAAACGTCGCTGGCCAAGCGATCGCGCTCGGTAGCTATAAAATCACGAGCGCGTGTAAGTGACTCGCAGTTCTTCTCGACCAGGAGGTTCTCCCACATCGTCTGCTGCAGAGCTGGCCTGAGATCACTCGGGCGCCACCTGCCCTTCGTCTCCGAAAATCGCCTTATTGTCGCAAGGAGAGGACCAGCGGCATCCGGACCGAGGCTTATGTTGGGTCTGCCGGCTGCCACTTTCGCCGCCTTGGCCCCAGCACGCCAACCGAATACTTGTGATCCCCCCAACATAGTTCCCCCGAGCCGATCTGCACCCTGCCATCCTGCCGCCTCGCCGACTGCAAACAAACCGGTTATGTTGGCTTGGGCCTCGGTGTCGATGCGGACTCCGCCGTTGCTGGTATGATGGTGCACTTGCACTTGCACCAAGTCACGCCTCACGTCAATGCCTTTGGATAGCATGAATTTGACAAACAGCTCTGGCTCAAAACCCCGGTCCGCCTGTGACAGGTCAATAAACACTCCGCTATATTTGGTAGCTCGACCCTTGAGTACTTCACCTTTAATTGCCCGATCCAAATGAATCGCCTTGTCCCTGCAACTGACGGGCCAGTGGAAGGCTTTCAGCTGCGATACCTCTTCTAAACTAGTGTCTTCCGGAAGGTAGTCTTCCACAAAGGACTTACCGTCTACGTTCAGCAGGCGGTAAGGCTTGTCCATTTGGTAGAGCATCACCATGGCTTGGGTCGGATAAGTGGTAGCGAGTCCCTGCTGCATGAATTCCATGTTGAACAGCTCCGCACCAGCCCGCAATGCCATGGCGTATGCATCTCCGGTGTTACCGGAGGGATTGAAGCTGTAGCGGAAGAGCTGGCCAACACCACCGGTCGCCAGAATCACAGCTCCTGCCTCGATTAGCAGTGGGGTACCATCGTCGTCGATCCCAACGGCCCCGATGCACCTTCCCTTTTCGACGATCAGGTCTACAATGTTTGCTCGCTCCAGTACCCTCGTGTTGGTCGCCTCGATCACAGCCTTTTGAACGGCAACAATGCTGTTCGTCCCACCGAGTTGCGGATTCGCTTCCATCGTGGCAAGGACCTTGCTCTTAAACCGCACACCCATTTGATGGAGTCGCTTGATAGCCTCGCCTACTTCATCAACAAAGATGCGACATAGGTCGGGATCCGCCATACCGAGTCCAGTCTGGATCATGTCCTGGTAGACGAGACTCGGCGGATTGAAGAAACTGCCGTTTGGCCCGACCGTGCGAATCGTCCAGTAGTCACCGATTGGATTGGAAGTTGCCCCGGCTCCCCTGACGCCCGGCACCCCAAAACGGCCTTTGACTGCCATCGTAGTCCTTGCACCGTTGTCGTGTGCGCTGATCGCTGAGGCGGTAGCTGCCCCTCCGCCGCCGACGATTAGTACATCTGTCTCAAACGACTTCATTGCGGCGACCTTGGTGTTTCCCATTTGTGTCTTGATATTGAGGTTTTCATGGGCCTGCCGCTAATTGGTCGGCTATCGGCCATCACTTCGCGGAATGCGAGTTCCTGAGTATTCAATTAGGCTTTTTGAGGAACTCTGCGAGATCGATCGCATCTAAAAGCATCCGCGGAACAGTGTTTCTCACGATTGGACGGGACAGAGAGATTGGCTTTGTGGCATCAATTCCCATTTTAGACGTCAAGCCGTCGGGCGATGGACAGGAGGGATCCAATTCCGTACCCAGTCGTTCTTTGTAAATCAAAACGTCGCGATCCGGCTGTACGTGTAATGCAACCGCAGTGGAGACTTGGCGCAGGTCCGACGGGTCAACATCGGCATCAACGACGATGACATGCTTAACATAAACGTCCGCGTCTAATAGAGCTTCAATGATCTGGCGGGGCTGTGAATCATCGGTCTTTTTGAGTACCGAGATGGCAGTCAGCGGCACTTCCATTTTCACTCTCAGGCAGCCGGGCACTACCGTACGAGCAACTGAAAGCAGATGGTGCTCCATCCCCAATACCGGCAGGATGAGATGTTCCATATGGCCGCTGGCGATGTCCTGGAAGATTGGCTGGTTCCTGTGAGTAATCGCCTCGACATGAAAAACCGGTGTGCTTGTCGTTCCCGTGGCGTAACCAGTGAACTCACCGAAGGGACCTTCCTCGACCCGCTCGTGCGGTGAGACAACGCCTTCCAGAACCATTTCGGCATCGGCTGGGACCATCAACTCTGGATAGCTGACGCAACGCACCACTCCCAGCGGGCTTCCTTGCAGGCCTCCAATGATGTCGTACTCTTCGACTTCCGCGGGTCCGGTGTATACGGCGCCGAGAGAGCACGTAGGATGGACACCGATAAAAGCGGCAATTGGCATCGCCTGGCCGGCGCTCTCGTACTTACGGTAGATCGTCTCCAGGTGCTTCCCCCGGGCCATGAATATGCCTGTGGTATTCGTGCCGGTTACCATCAGACGGTGATAGCTCAGGTTCGTTGTCTTGGACTCGGGGTCACGGGCAGCGACAATCGCTGCGGTGATGTAAGCACGGGGGGCATCGTGCTCGTGATAAATCAACTGCGGAAGAGAAGATAAGTCCAGATCCCTGCCCCGAACGACCACTTCCTGGACTGCTCCGTCACGCCTCGCTTCCGGCTTGATTGGATGTTGGCACCTGCTGGCGTAGCAGTCAGAGAGCTCGCGGGGTGCGCAATTCAGTGCGAGAGCAAGTCGACTCAGAGAGCCGCAAACATTGTTTACAAGTGGAAAATTGCATCCGGCAACCCGATGGAAAACCAATAGCGGTGAGCGGTAGCTGTGTTCGAACTTTGTCAGTATGGCGGCCGTCTCATACCGCGGACTCACCTCGCGATAAATGTCGACCACTTCCTTAGGTTTTTCCCGCCGGGCGGTCGCTATGAAGCTTCGAAGGTCGCACATGGCGCAAGAGTAGCATGCTCAGTAGGCGGCGTCTTGTCCTGATGTGGTGTGCTTCGGCTGGCAACTTCGGCCCACAAGGAAACCAACCTGACGCGGTCGATTTTGCCGGATGCAGTCTTCGGAAGCTGATCCACGAATTTGAACTCTCGAGGTGTTCGTACGAAAGGGAGAGACTTGAGGCAGTGGGTCCGAAGGTCATCTCGACTGACCTGACTATCGGCGACCGGAACCACGCAAGCCACGAGTCTCTCTCCCAGCAACTGGTCGGACACACCCAAAACGCCGGACTCGCTCACGCCGGGATAAGCGTCGATGATGGCCTCTATCTCGCGAGGAAAGATCCGCTCTCCTGCAGACTTGATCATCTCCGATTGTCTGCCCGAGATATAGAGGTAGCCTTCGTCGTCGATGGTGCCAATGTCACCGGTGTGCAGCCGTCCCTGATCGTCGATCTTGCCGCAAGTAACCTCATCGCCAGAGACATAACCTCTCATGATATTGGGACCGCTAACCACAATCTCACCGGGGCTGCCGGGAAGCACCGTGCATCCCCCGTTTCCCAAAATCTCAACCTGCACGCCAGGCAAGGCCCGTCCGATCGAGTGCGGCCTGGCAAGTACCTCCGCAGGAGAAAGGTAGGTAATCCTGGGCGATGCCTCCGTCTGACCGTAGGCCAGGTGAACGGCTACTCCGGGCAGAACATCGATCACCTTCCGTAAGGCATCAGGGGACAGCGCTCCCCCGGTGATCAAGACGTACCGCAGATCCGGGAGAGCAGTGCGGCCCAAATCGGTGTGTTCCGCCAAGTTGACGAAGTGGTAGGGAACACCAGAGAATCCGGTCACCCGATATTCCAGTATTTCGCGAAGGACGTTTTGGGGAAAGTGAAACCCAGAAGATAAAACGACGGTGCCACCAATCAAAGTATGCAGGAGCAATTGCATTCGGCCATGTATGAAATGAAGTGGCACGACGACCAGGATGCTGTCCTCGCTGGTGAGGCCCATCAGGGTGTTGGACGCCTCTAGATTAGAAATCAGGTTGTGGTGGGATAACATCACTCCCTTTGGTTGTCCGGTTGTCCCCGAGGTGTACACAATCATTGCGACCTGGGATTCGTCTAGGCGTAGTCGCGGGCAAGCTGTAGTTTCTTCGGCACATATATCCTGGAGAAGATTAAAACTGCGGTGTCCGAGCTTACAGCCGTGCAGCAGGTCATTTTTGCTGAAGACAATGCAGGGAAGTGCATCCGGTATTTCAGCCATCACCCTCTTCCATTCTTTGTCGGATGTGACGAGCGCCTTGGGACGACACTGTCTCAGGATATTGGCCAGAGTCTCAGCGCCCGCAAGCGTCGGCATGTCCACAGTTTGAGCGCCGCTCTTCAAAATGCCCCAAAAAAATACGATGGCGGCCACAGAATTGTCATGAAGAATGGCGACACGGTCTCCGGGGCCAATTGCGAGGCGATGGAGTCTGGCAGCGACCCGGTCGCTTTGCAGCTCGAGGTCGGGGAATGAAATTTGCTCGCTGCGGGATACCACCGCCGACTTGTCGGGAAACCGTTCAGCGCACCTGCTAAGCAATTCGGGAAGCAGCATCATGCTCTAACTCCTCTGGGGTCTGCAACTGCCGTTGAACAAAGTCTACGATGTTGCGGGGAGTACCGAAGTTTTCCGGACTGAGGTCCTCGTTTTGGATGGTGACGTCGAATGTCTCTCCGATCCAAAGAATGACCTCCAACATCGCCGTCGAATCCAGATATCCTTCGCAGAAGAGATTGGTGTCAGCGAGGATCTCGGATTTGGGCGCGAACTCGGTCATTATGTACTGTAAGACTTGTTCGATCATTCTCATACCCTAAGCTCCTTGATTGTGCTGAAAAACGGACTCAGGCGCAAAAAACCATAGGCGAACAGACACCCCACTGCCTGAGGCGATCTGCCGCGACATTTATGTTCAGCCCTGCGCATGGTGGGGTCCCATCGACAGACGAAGCAGGAGGCTCAACGATGTCCTGGACCAGCAGGGAGCGATTCTGGCCTTTTCCTTCCAGGTACTCGAAGCATTTCATCCTGCTGCCAAACACTTCAGCAGCTTGGGAGAGTATTCCGGTTTCCCCAACCAATGTTCCCAGCTGACAACCCAAACCACTTGTTTGGGCAAGTTCGATGAGGCGAAGCGAACCCAGAAAACCACCACATTTACCCAGCCGAATGTTGAACACATCTGCAGCTTGAGCGTCGAGCAGCCTATGGCCATCTTCGAGGCTGCACAGGGACTCGTCTGCTACCACCGGTAATCCCGTTAATTCGCGAACTCGTCGCATGCCAATCAGGTCCGATGCCGGCACCGGTTGCTCCACCGACTCGATATTGAACTTTCGCATTGTCAGCAAGGCTCTTACGGCATCGATGGCGGTCCAGGCTCCGTTGGCATCGACTCGCAGGCGACCGTTGTTCTGGAGAACCTGGGAAATGATTTCTAGTCGCTGCAAATCGTCGGGTAAGCCGACCTTTACCTTGACATGACGCTCGCCGGCGATGCGTAGCGTGCGACAGTGCTTGGTCAAATCCTCGGTGCTGATGCTGAAGTCGATAACTACGCCAGGCGGCAATCCGGGTCCGGCTGGACGCCGTAAGACATCGCCGGCTTCGAAGTCAAAGAGCTTACCGGTTAAATCAAGCAGGGCTAGCTCGAAACCGGCGAAAGTGGCCAGTGACCTTCCCGCCAACTGCAAATCATCGGCAAGAGCAGCGAAAACCTCTTCCTTGGTTTCGAACGTTTTCCCAAGCCACCGACGCGCGAATTTGGGAGCGTCTTCGGACAAGGCGCGGTCCAGGGTTTCACCCGTCAGGTAGTGCCTTGGTAGAATCTCGCCGTAGCCGATGGTGCCGTTACCCGAAGCTGTACCCACAATCACGGCGTCGGTAAGCTTGCGAGCGTGCAGTGCATGGGCAAACGCCTGCCGGAAGGGAATACGAATCTGGTGGAGGCTAACCGAGCTAATTCGCATCGATCTGTGCGACCACGTCGAAATGCTGATGGAAGCGCGCGTCGCGGGTAAGGCAGGGAGCCTTGATCTGGGCGTCATTGGCGCCATCGGCGATGCGTTTGCGCCTCCAAGCGGCATAGCTTCCAGATGGCGTGACCCATAATTCAGGTGCACCGAGCCTGCGAGACTTGCGCTTCGAACTGTACTCCATGTTGAGATGGCCGAGTTGGCGGTCCAACTCGTGCAGAAGTATCTTCAACCGTCCCTCGTTTGTCGGCGCTGCAAACTCAGCGATAAGCACGTAGTGGGGAAAAGGTGTAGCCGCAGGAAACATGGTGTAGGAATGCATCTTGACACAGACCTTGGCAGCGGCCGCGGAGATCGCGCCGGCCACTTGATCTTCGGTCAGCTTTTCACCAGTGAGAGAACATGTCGCGCCCGCGCGGTAGAGAAACTCCACCACCGGCGTAGCTCCGATAAAACCTCGCACATGAAGAACATCACCAATGTTGTAGCGATAGAGTCCGCCCGAGGTGCTGAGCAGAACCAGGTAATTCCTGCCAGCTTGCAGTTCATGAGCCAGAAGGACGTCCGGGTTTTGCTTAAACGCCTGCTCTTCGGAAACAAATTCGTAAAAGTGGGTGCTCGTCGCCAGCACACCACCGTTGGCACCATCTTCGAGGGGAATGGCAATAATGCCCTCGGAGGCCATACTGATGTAATCCCGATGAGGAATAGAACCAACATAGGGTTCCAACAGTTTCAAGTAGGGCGCAACCATTGGGCTTCGCCATGAGATTACCAATCGGAGGTGAGGCCATATTTGCGCGGGCAACAGTCTCGGCTTTCCGCTCCTAAGCAGCTCGCGGAGTTGGCGAGCACGATACGCATTTCCCCGATACCGTGTGTGCACGTGGACCCGGGGTTCTGGGTCAATCGGTAGATCGGCGTCGATGCCTCCGCGCTCGATGTCATCAAGCAGTCTGTCGGCGTGCTCGTCCATGGTTCCGAACAGTGCGAGTAGCGTGCTTGGGTTCAAAGTCATCAGCGTGGAGACATCCTGCTCGAGGAGGATCCGAGCGATGGCGTAGTAACGAGCTTCGACGTCCTTAATTTTGGAAACAACATTCGCAAGTGGGGAAGCGCCACAGACGCGTGGTCCAGAAGCCCAAGCACTCCAGAAAGCACTTTCGGAGCTGCAGAACAGGCCGGCTGGCGTTTTTTCTTCGGAAGAGGAGTCAGAAAAGTTTGTAACAACAACTCCTCGACGCGCATCTGGGTGGGCTTCGAACGCGGAATTCCAATACGTCTGGAACGCGCGCCACTTGTCGCGAATGAACGAATCCGTAACTGGCACATATTTCGGTGCTGCCATGGTGCCACTGGTTAGAAAGAATCGCCGAACCGGTGCCGAAACGAGAACCCCAGTTTCGCCTTGCAGCATACGTTCCACATACTTTCGCAGATCTTCATAGCTGCAAATCGGGACAGCCTTCTGGTAATCCTGCGGCGAGCGTATAGAGCAGAATCCATGGTCGCGCCCGTATTCGCAGTCGCGGTTGGGAAGCAAAACCCGCTCTAACAGGCACCCTTGCTGCTGCAGGTCGGGACGGTCGAGAATCTTTGGTAAGCCTTGCATCATTGCGCTACCTCGGTCGTAGGCCCAGGCTCCCTGCCAATCCGATCGCCTGGCTCGCGTGAACCGGAACTGTTCGCAAGTCCGACCCGCTTGAGCCAGGAATAAATATGGCTCGCCAGCAGTTGCGGCGCCTCAAATTGGAGTCCGTGTTGACAGTCGAAAAAGACCGACGTGACGGAAGCCTTTGCCAGGTGTGTAAAGGCGTTCAGTGTTTCTTGATGCCCTCATGGCAATCATGATTCGCCAGAAACGCGGGGTGAACGTAAGCAGCCGCAGCTGGTCCTTCAGGATAAAGTCATTCAGCTGCGGACCATTTGTAAACATATCTTCTTGGATGGGTGTTCTCAGACACGGCTGATCGAGAAGCGCATTCGTTGTGACCTTTTTCTGCTCCTGCATAACCCGGATGATTAACTGTGAAGGGAACAGGCCGGGCGCGATCAGGATGAGGCCTCGGAAAAGCTCCGAAAACTCAAGTGCCGCGTGAACTGCTAAAACTCCCCCCCAACACCAACCGGCAAGGTACACGGGAACATTGGGAACACGCTGCTGCTCGATGATCGCGCGTAGGTCTCTCAGCAGTGCCGATCGCGAGGGAACGTTGCCCCGATCTTGCTCGTTCAGGCCGGAGCCTCGGCGATCGGCTCCGATAACGCAGAGATTCAAACCTGCCATTGCCCCAGCCAGTTCGCGAAACCAGGCGGAATGGCTCATCACTCCATTGAGGAGAACCAGAACCCCGTCAGGAGGTTCCGGCCGGCTCCAGACGCGGTAGCGGAGACAATAACCATCCCGGGTCACGAGACGGGATATGATTTCACTTGCCGAGGAAAGTGGTGTCGATGACATCTAGATTGCAGCTAGGCAGTAACCGCTCCCCCACACTGGTTTAGGGCCTGGCCGGTAATTCCTCGTGCCGCAAAAGAGGCAAGGAAAACGGTGAAAGCGGCCACTTCGGTTGCCGTTATAAGGCGCTTTTGCGGACTGCGGGCAACGATCCCGGCAAGGTATTCATCGGCGTTCTTGCCGAACAGCGTGCCACGCGCCGCCATGGACTGACGCACCAACTCTGTATCCACGTGCCACGGACAGATCGCATTGACTGTGATACCAAGTGCCGCGACCTCGAGTGCGATAGCCTTGGTGAAACCGATCACCGCCGCCTTGGACGCCGAGTAGGCACTGTTGTGGGAAGCGCCAACCTTGCCCGATACCGACGCGATATTGATGATCCGTCCCGACTTGGCCCGGATCATGTGCGGGAGTACAGCTTTGGTGCACAGATAAACACTGAATACGTTGACGTCAAAAATTCCTCTCCAGCGCTTGTCATCGGCCATGATGAGACTGGAGATGTAATTAGCCCCGGCGTTGTTGACCAGAATGTCGATCTTGCCAAATTCCTGGACGGTAGTCTTCACCAGGCGCTGAACATCCCCCTTGTCAGTAACATCAGTGGTCACCGGGAGGGCTTTGCCATTACGTGAGCGGATCGCGCTGCTAACCTCTTCCAATTGTCCGGCGGTACGAGCAGCCAACACTACAGAAGCTCCAGCCTCACCCAACGCGCAAGCAATCTCGCGTCCGATACCTCGACCCGCACCAGTAACAATGGCAACCTGATTTGCCAGGCAACCGGTCGCGGTCTTCAGCGCGATGGGCTGCACGGCTCCGTGAACTGCAACGTCGGCCATTCGAGTTGTCCTCTTAGAGCAAATCCCATGCACCACTCGCCGTCCAGTCGGGTGAGGGCAGCATT
>WNFG01003256.1_pt1 | contig 13984 bp, 13 predicted proteins | sample 5400431 | NCBI WGS metagenome assembly WNFG01 (sample SAMN13153346, study PRJNA577476) | soil metagenome | isolation source: 120 cm saprolite under Douglas fir tree site 2 hole 3 replicate 2 | place: USA:California | collected 2015-04-18
GTTCGGTACGACGCTCCTCAAGCAATTCAGCGTCTGGGCCGACCAGCTCCCGGCCGCCGCCTAACTCGACTACTTATTGCGCCCCTGACCCTTCTCCTGCTCCTGACCCTGCTCTGGCTTGCTGTGCCCCTTGCCTTGCGGTCTATCTTGCTGCCCTTGCGACCTGGGCGCCTGTTGCTCATGCTGGACTACCGCTGGCTGTGGCTGCTGCTTCTGACGCTGGACTGCCGGACCTCCCTGCTGAGGAGGGACCTCGCGTCCTCCTTCCCCTTGCGGCGGGTGTGAGCGTGAGACAGCTGGAGCACCTTGTTGAGGCGGCGGTGGAGGGCTGGAACGCTGGCTAGCCTGCTGCCTACGCTCCCCCGGCTGCGGCTGCGCTCCTTGTCGCTGATCGTGCTGCCGCACTACGGGGTCTTGCGGCTGATAACGGTACTTCTCGCGTTGCAACGCCTGCTGCTGCTCCACTTTGGGATATCGATTCCCTGAATACTGCCGCTGGTAAACAGGGAGCGGGGCGGGTGCATGAGGAGCGCGGCGGTCCCACTGGTCCCATCCCCTTCGACGCTGCTCCCATTCATGGCCCCAGTGCTCGCCCCAACGTGGCGGCGCATTGGACCGCCACCCGGCCCAGGAGGCAGGCGGATGGCGATAGTAGCGCACGGGTACCCTCAGGATGAACGCCGGCACGACCTCTGGGCCCACCACCCGCCAGGGTCCGTTGTACCAGGAACTCGCGTACCAGTTATCCCGCTGGTACGCCCAGTACACGCCATCGTAGAAGAACAGGTTCACTTCCCCTCTCGGAGCGTAGTAGACCGGGTAGTCCGGCACCACAACGAGTTCGGGGAACGACGGCAGGTTGATCCCGATGCTCACGCTGGGAACTCCGATGCCAATGCTCACCTGAGCAGCGGCCGAACTCACCGAGCACAACACGCCCAACAGCACAGCGAGTGCGTAGCGCATTTTCTCTCCTCTGCGACCGTCCATCCTCTTTCCCGCGGACCTTAGCTCTATGCCTGGAGTTGACCGGTTTCGTGGACGCTGGTCCCCTACGCGGGGGGCGTCTTGATCTTCGAATCCATCGGGATGAAGAGTCCGACCGGGCTGATGCCCGCTCCGTTCATTATTGCACGACGAAATTGCACGACGAAGCTTGTGGTTCCGCATAACAGCCGGCGCTTGCACCCTGCGATGTCATACGGTCCAATGTTGCCTGATGTCCGATCCATTGAGGGAAGAGGACCTGCTCGCGGTCGTCGCCGACCCCGACGCGCTGCTGCGCGTGCCCCTGGCCACTTACCGGCTCCAGCTCGGTCCCGATCTGACCTTCGACGACGCTTCCGGCCTCGTGCCATACCTTGCCACGCTTGGCATCAGCGACTGCTACACCTCGCCATTTTTCGAGACCAGTTCCAATCGATCCCACGGCTACGACATCTCCGATCACAGTCGCTTCCGCGCTGAGCTGGGCGGCGAGACGGCCTTCGGTCGCTTCGCAGAAGCGCTCCGGAGCAACCACCTCGGCCTTCTCGTCGACGTGGTACCCAACCACATGGGGATCGCCGGAAGCCGGAATGCCTGGTGGTCAGATGTCCTCATGCACGGTGCCTCCTCGCCCTACGCCGCCTTCTTCGACGTCGACTGGATGCCGGTGAAGGCGGAGCTGGCCAACAAGGTGTTGTTGCCGAGCCTGGGCGATCAATACGGGGCAGTCCTCGACCGGGGGGAGCTACGCCTCGAGCTCTCCGACGGACGCCTCACCATCCACTATTACGACACCGTGCTACCGGTGGCGCCCCGGACGTACGTACAGATCCTCGGCCACCGGCTCGCCGAGCTCGAGGCCGCGTTGGGGCCCGAGCACGCGACCTTGCTCGAGCTGAAGTCCGTCTACCAGATGCTGCTCACCATTCCACACCGCACGGAGACGGACCGCGAACTGCTGGCCGCGCGCCATCGAGAGACGGAGATCGCGTACCAGAAGCTCGCCAAGCTCCTGGAGGCGTCGGGCGACGTCCGCGACTTCATCTCCGAGAACGTGCGGCTCTTCAATGGCGCCCCGGGCGACCCGCGGAGCTTCGATCTCCTGGACGGCCTGCTCCACGATCAGGTGTACCGACTCGCCTACTGGCGGGTGGCGGGGGAGGAGATCAACTACCGGCGCTTCTTCGACATCAACGAGCTGGCGGCCATCCGCACCGAGGACCCACGCGTCTTCGCGGAGACGCACCGGCTCATCCTTCGCCTCGTCCGCGAGGGCATCGTCACCGGGCTCCGCATCGACCACCCCGATGGGCTCTACGCCCCCGGGGAGTACCTCCGCCGCCTACAGCGCGCCTGTTTCCTCGAGCGCGTGCACGGGCGGCTCGAGCGGGAGGTGGCCGGCGATGCTACCGCCTGGCGAGATCGGGCGGTACTCGAGCGCTACGACGCGGCCCAGCAAGAGCGGGGATCGTCCCTGCGCCCTTTCTATATCGTGGCCGAGAAGATCCTTGCCTCCGGGGAGCGGCTGCCCGCCCACTGGGCTGTCCTCGGCACCACCGGCTACGAGTTCCTCAACATGTTGAACGGCATCTTCGTCGATCACCCCCACGCAGGCGCCATGGAGCGGATTTACACGCGCCTGCTACGCCAGCGCCCCTCCTTCGCCGAGATCGTCTATCGGTCCAAGCGGCTCATCATGGAGACGTCCATGGCGGCCGAGCTGAACACGCTCGGACATCGGCTCGACCGCATCTCCGAGAAGCACCGCTCCTCCCGCGACTTCACGCTGGTCAGCCTCACCCAGGCCCTCCGTGAGATCGTCGCCTGCTTTCCCGTCTACCGCACGTATGTTGGCGACAGCGGAGACGGCCGCCGCGAGAGCGACCAGGAATACATCGCGCGGGCAGTAGCCATGGCCAAGCGACGCACCCCGGCCACGGACGTGTCCATCTACGACTGGATCCACGACCTGCTCGTTTTGAAGTTCCCGACGTGGGCGGAGGAGGCCGACCGGGCCGAGCGCATCGACTTCGTGCTGCGGTTCCAGCAGACGACCGGCCCTGTCACCGCCAAGGGCTACGAGGACACGGCCTTCTACCGCTACCACAGTCTGGTCTCGCTCAACGAGGTCGGTGGCGACCCCGACCGCTTCGGCACCTCGCTTGCCGAATTCCACGCGGCCAACGTGACGCGACAGGCGCAATACCCCCATGCGCTGTCTGCGACCTCCACCCACGACACCAAGCGGAGCGAGGACGTGCGAGCACGCATCAACGTGCTGTCGGAGATCCCACGGGAGTGGCGCACGCGAGTGACCGGCTGGCAGGGCCTGAACCGGAAGCATCGCGCCGTCGTGGACGGGCAGCCGGTGCCCGGCCTCAACGAGGAGTATTTTCTCTACCAGACGCTCGTGGGGGCATGGCCGATCTCGCTCGAGCGGCTGCGCGTCTACCTCCTCAAGGCGATTCACGAGGCGAAGGTCCACACGAGCTGGATCAGTCCCCACGCCCTGTACGATGAGGCCGTCCTGAGATTCGCAGAGGCTGTCCTCGACCCCGCGCGCTCGTCCGCCTTCCTGGCCGACTTCACCCAGTTCCAGGCGCGAATCGCCAACTTCGGCGTCCTCAACTCGCTGGCCCAGGTGCTCGTCAAGATGACGGCGCCTGGCGTGCCCGACTTCTACCAGGGGACGGAGCTGTGGGACTTCAGCCTGGTCGACCCTGACAACCGCCGGCCCGTCGACTGGGCGCTGCGCCGGCGGCGCCTCGACGACCTCGTGGCGGAGATCGAGAACACCCACGACCTGGCCGCGCTCGCTCGCAGCCTGATCAAGTCACGCGAGGATGGGCGGGCGAAGCTCTACCTGATCCGCCAGGGCCTGGCGTTCCGGCAGGCGCGGGCCGCCCTCTTCGCGCACGGCGAGTACCGGCCACTGGAGGCGCGAGGGCTACTCGCTGAGCACCTCTGCGCATTCGCGCGCGTCGCTAACGACGTGGTCTCGCTGACGGTGGTGCCGCGCCACCTCGCCAAGCGCGGGATCGACGATCCGCCCCTCGGCGCCGAATACTGGGCAGACACCTGGATCGCCCTCCCCGACGACCTCGGAGCCCGCTTTTCCAACGTGCTGACACGAGAGTCGGTGGAGGCGCACCTCACGGCCCAGGGCCGCGGGCTCATGCTCGGGAGCGTCCTTCAGAGCTTTCCGGTCGCCCTGCTCGAGGCTCCTGGGTAACTTCTTCCAGAGGTCAGCGCGTGCGCGGACGAATCGCGTCCTGTCCCGCCTGCAGCGCCGAGCTGAGCTGCCCCTTCGTCCGGTCCAGCACGTCTTCCGCTCTTTTTTCGACCGCCCGCAGCGTATCGGCGGCTCCGTTTCGAACTCCTCTCGTCTTGCGGTCAGCGTATACGCGAATCGGATCTTGCCAGTACCAGGCGGCGAGCCCTCCCGTTAGTGCCCCCAGGACGAATCCAACCATAGCCGTGCTCCTTTCATCGGGGTCGGTCACGACGGTGTGACCACGAGGTAGCAAGAGAAGTGCCACGACTCCAGTAGGATTTGCGCAGGCTAGACGGCTAATTGAGGACAGGAACCCACGGGCCGCGAGGACCTGGCGCTCCTTCTTACTCGGTAAGACTTACCGACGTGTTCATTTTCTGACGCGATCCTCCGAAGGGGCCGCTGCGGAGAGGTCCACCGTCCAACGACCGATCAGTTGAAGTGGAAGTGCACGCCGAGGCCGATAAAGTCGATCTTGTCCTGGTAAAACTGCCCATTCGGGGAATGGCCCCTGAAGTATTCCAGCAGCAGTTGTAGGTTGCGACCGTACAGCGCGCCCAGGAACTCGACTCCCGCGCGCGCGGACAGATCGGCGTTCCAGTCGTTTTGCTGGCGGGTCTGCACATCGACGCCGACCACGGGCCGGATGCGCGCACCGGCCGGCCACGGGCTGCGGAACTCGATGCCCCCCTCGGCATACCAGGGCTTCAGATCGGACGGCTCTTGATCGAAGATGCCGCCACCGCCGCCGTAGATCCGGAGGCCGGGCCAAAACTCGTACGACAGCCTCAGGTCCGCCCCCTCGTAGGTGAGGTTGATGCGCTTCACGCTGCTGTGGGCGAGCAGGAACTCGTCGCCGAGGTGGCTGCTCTGATGGTAGATGCGGGCCAGCGCCGAGAAGTCCTTCCAACGGAATCCCGCCACCGCGGCGGCCAGATAGTCCGCGTTGATCAGATCTTTCGACGGCGCGCCGAGGTTGAAGAGCGAGAAGACGCTGGCCTGGATGCCGAACTCCCATAGGACGTCCTCGAAGCGGTTACGGTAGAAGGTAAACGTTTCCCCGAAGCTCACCGCAGCCACGTTCTCCAACTGCCGGTTGTTGATGTAGTACTGGTACGCCGCTGAGAAGTGCGGCCAGCGCGGGTCGGCGATGAGCGGCTTGAACAGGATGTCGCCCGGCAACCAGCCGATCTGGTACTCGTGCGTCGTCGCCGGTCGCGCCTCGTCGGAGACAAGGGTGCCTTGCGGGACGTCACCGCGCACGGAGCTTTGCGTCCCGGAGCTGGCGGAGGGCGCCAGCGCAGGCGCCGTCAGCACGTCGACCTGGTTCACCCCCGGGATGCGCGAAAGCGTGATGACCACGCGGGCGCGATCGGCGCCCGCGAGGTCAGACTCGGCGACCGTCAGGACGCCGTCCCGGACGCGAAGGGAGGGTGCCGGCGAATTGAACTCGCGCTCCAGCACGGCCGCCGCGTACCCGGCGACATAGGCGTCATCCGGCGGCGCGGCGGAGGCCGGGATTGGGGTCAAGATAGTCAGCGTCAGCAGGGCGGCCATCGGCGCGCAGAGATAGAAGGACATCGCGACCTCCTCGAGCCGGGATCTGATCCAGGAAGATACCATCGCCGACAAGACGGCGGGTGACCGCCCACACCGACGTAGAGTATCCGTCCGCTGTATCGGCGGTCGGACATCGACCCGGGGCGCCAAGGCGACAAGCCCGGTGACAGCGGTCGCTCGCCCGCATGATATCATCGCGATATCACCATGAGGATTGCCGCATGGCCCAGGTCGTGATTCGCAACATCGATGAGGACGCGATGCGCCGCTTGAAGTCGCGCGCGGCCCGGAAGGGCGTCTCGCTCGAGCGCGAGCTCCGGACGATCCTGACCGAGGCGGCACGCGCCGACCGCGCCGGCTTTGGCGAGCGGGCGTCAGCGTTCCGTCGGAAGCTGGCCGACCGCCGGCACAGCGACAGCACGAGGCTGATCCGGAAGGACCGCGATCGGTGAGCTGGGTAGTTGATGCCAGCATCGCGGTCAAGTGGGTCATCCCGGAGGTGCTGAGCGACGAGGCGGACCGTGTCCGTGACGGTCAGGACGACATCCTCGCTCCCGATCTTTTGCTCGTCGAAGTTGCGAACGCGCTATGGAGGAAGACCTCGGCCAAAGAGATCTCTCCCCGTGAGGCCGACGCAGCGTTCGATCTCGTGAGACGAAGCGGAATCGACCTCCGCCCGACTGGGCCACTGGTACCGCGCGCGATGGACGTGGCGCGACGCCTGGGCCACCCGGTCTACGACTGCGTGTACCTCGCCCTCGCCGAGCGCGAGCACGCGACCTTCGTCACCGCAGATCAACGCCTCCTGCGCAGGCTGTCGACGCGGAGGCTGAACATCTCGATCGTCGACCTTCGAATTCTCTGAGAGTATTCAAGCGCCTCGAGGCCGTCTTGGCGTTAGAATTTGTCCGACAGCCAGAACCCAGGGGTCCGTAAGGAGGGGAATTTATGCTCGGAGTGCTAACCCATCATTGGGCCAAAGCGGATAGAGTCGACGAGGCCAAGAAACTCCTCGACGGCAACGGCCTAGCACAGAGTAAGGCGCCAGGTTTTGTAAGCCGCCAAACCTTGTACTCGACGGGTGATCCAACGAAAATCACGACGCTGGTAGTGTGGACGAGCAACGACATCTATGATCAATGGCGCGCAAGCCCAGAGCGCGCAGTGGCCATGAAGGGCGCCGAGGGGCTGTGGTCGAAGCCCCCTGAGTCGGAGCGCTTTCACATGGCTTGAGAGTTGCCGCTCCGCGAATCCCTAGACGCCACGATCCATCCCCGCATCCACAGCAGACGACCGCTTCTCTAGCGATGCCTCGACCTTCTTGCGGAGGTCCTGCCACATCTGTTCGTGGTCGACGCTGTCGTCGCCATTGGTTTCCATCAGCTTGTCCCTGAATTCCATCAGCACCCAGTCCTCGGACCTGCCGCGCGGCATCTTGAAGAAGTCCGTGTCGAAGCTCGGCAGTTGGCCTGACCCGAAGTAACCCTTGTCGTGCAGCGTGTAGCCCTCCAGGTTGTCGGTCCCCTTTCCAAGGATTTCCCCGGTTTCAACGTAGTGCTCCATCACCGGCTGCATACCGAACTTCTGCACCGGGCAGACCTTCATGCAGATCCCACAGCCCAGGTAGCGCGCCATGACCGGGCGGCAGCGCTTGAAGACCAACTTGTTCTTTTCGACGCCTCGATACCAGACCTTCTCAGGCATCAGGGCACGGCCAGGGCAGCGCTGTACGCAGACCTGGCAGACCTGGCAGAATTTGTGGATGCCATAGTCGACCGGCTGGTCATGGGTCACCTTCGCATTGGTGAAGATGATCTGTAGCCGAGCCCTGGATCCGAAGTGAGGCGAGAGCAGCTGTCCGTTGGCGCCGAGTTGACCCAGGCCGGCTTGCACGAACATGGGGATCATCGGGCCGTAATGCCAGGTGGGGCCTGACACCTGCACCTTGTAGCCCAGGGACAGAATGAAGTTCGCCAGCGCCAACGTGAGCGGCCCCTGGTTGAAATAGGTGCCGAAGTGGGTCTCCTCTCCAGCCATGCTGGGGATCGACTGGGTCTTGTCGTAGTCCTGCTCGAGCGCCAGGCAAATGGCGTGAGGCAAATCGTTCTTCAGCACCGGCTTTCGACTCTGATACACATAGTGGCGGTCGTTACGAGTAAACCCCACCTCGCCATAGCCGAGCTCGCGCGCTTTCTGCCGAATCGCCTCGGTCACATCTTCGCCGGTGGGTGTGCCCGTCGGCTTCAGATCGCCGCTGGTCTTCACCCATTCCACGATGGGCTCCATGTGCTGCTCGTGTTCTTCGTAGAACGCTCGCAATTCAGGTGAGTAGCTACTGCGCTGCCGCCGTGCCCAGTCGGCCGAGGCGCTCTCCGCAACGGCCATGTTCTCCAGAGGGTCCTCTCTGGCGAAGAAGGCCACATCGCCCTCACGAGTTGGAATCCCCGGAACCGACAGCAGGTCTTCAGCGACAGGGATCGTGATGGGGGGGTCTCCGAGATGCTTGCCCGGGCGCGTCACGTAGTGACTAATTTTTTTCTTCGCCATGGCTCTAACCCTCCCGTGAAATTGTCCCTGAAGAGCGTTATCACGCTCGGCGGGCGCATCATACTCTCGGTGGCAGAACGGATACAACAATAAGTATGAAAGCGCATCGCTCAACATACTGACAGGTGGCGCACGATGTCAGCCTTACCCAGATTGCCTTTGAAAACCAGCAGGCGGATAATCACGAGCCCATAGGAGGCGCCGTGACTCCCGAGACCAGGACCAAGCCCCAGGTGGCGATCATGAACGCGGTCCACGACCTGCCGGTGCTGGTCGCCCGCGACAAGGGGTTCTTCAGGGACGAGGGGCTCGACCTCGAATTCGTGACCACGCCGGGGATGGCCCAGGTCACGACCTCGCATACCGTCAAGTTCGATTCCGTCTTCGAGCGCCCGCTCGACTCCGTCTACAACGAGGGTGGCATCGACTGTTACCGCATGTGCGAATGGGGCATCATGAAGCGCGCCGTCGAGGCCAACGCCCAGGGGCTGCGCGGGCGCAAGATCGTGGCGCTGGGCGCCTCCATGTCGAAGTTCGCCATCGTCGTGTCCCGCGACTCCAAGATTTACGAGCCCGAGATGCTGAAGGACAAGCCGATCGCGGTGACGCCGAACAACGGCTCGGAGTTCACCACGCTGAAGATGATGGAAGGCTTCCTCACGCCCGAGCACGTCAAGAGGACCAACGTCGGGTCGATGCTCAAGCGCCTCGAGGCGGTGCGCGACGGCCAGGTGGCGGCGGCGAGCCTGGTGGAGCCATGGATCAGCGTGGCGCAGAAGTGGGGGCTGCGCCTCCTGGTCGAGTCGCACTCGACGCGCAGCGAGGCCGCGGGCGACGACCTCGACGGTCCGACGCTCGCCAAGATGTTCCGCGCGCAGGCCAGGGCGGTCGAGCTGCTCGAAAAGGACCCGACGCCGTTCGTTCACTACCTGGTGCGCGAGACGGGCGGCCTGCTCGAGCCGCACGAGCTGCAGACGTGGCGCCTGCTGCACGCCGCACCGCAGCCCTACACTCGCGAGCGCTTCGAGGACACCTACAGCTGGACGGTGAAGTGGAACATGACCGTGCCCGGCGCGACCTACGAGAACACCGTCGACAACCGCGCGTGGGAGTAGCGCGGGCCGAGACCCCGTGCTGAATGCGGGCTACGTCACCGCCTGGTGGAGCAGGGCGTGGTCCGCGAGCACGAGCGCCGTCATCGCCTCCACCATCGGCACGGCGCGCGGGAGCACGCACGGGTCGTGGCGGCCGCGCCCCTGGATGGTCGTCTCCTCGCGATAGATGCTGACCGTGTGCTGCTCGCGCATGATCGTGGCCGTCGGCTTGAACGCCACGCGGAAGTAGATCGTCTCCCCGTTGGTGATGCCGCCCTGCACGCCCCCCGAGCGGTTGGTGCGGGTCCGGATGCGCTCGCCCTCCATGTAGAACTCGTCGTTGTGCTCGGCGCCGGTGAGGTCGGTCCCGGCGAAACCCGAGCCGATCTCGAAGCCCTTGCTCGCGGGCAGGCTCATCACGGCCTTGGCGAGGTCGGCCTCGAGCCGGTCGAACACCGGCTCGCCCCAGCCCGCCGGGCAGCCGCGCACGGCGCAGGTGACGACGCCGCCGAGCGAGTTGCCGTCCTTGCGCGCGGCCTCCACGGCCGCGATCATGCGCTCCGCGACCGTGAGGTCAGGGCAGCGGATCGGCGTCGCGTCGACCTGCTCGCGGGTCACCTTCTCACGGTCACACTCCGCGATGAGCCGGCTGACCTTCGAGACCCAGGCCACGACCGTCACGTTGAAGCGCACGGCGAGGAGCTTGCGCGCGATGGCGGCGGCGGCCACGCGTCCGGCGGTCTCGCGCGCGCTCGTCCGGCCGCCGCCGCGCCAATCGCGGACCCCGTACTTCGCGTCGTACGTGTAGTCAGCGTGGCTCGGCCGGTACTTCTCGCGGATCTCGCGGTAGTCGCCGGGCCGCATGTCCTCGTTCGGAATGAGGAGGCTGATCGGCGTGCCGAGCGTCTGCCCCTCGAAGACGCCGGACAGGATCTGCACCGTGTCGGACTCCTTGCGCTGCGACACGAGAGCGCTCTGTCCCGGTGCGCGGCGGTCGAGGTCCGGCTGGATGTCGGCTTCGGACAGGGGCAGCCGCGGGGGACAGCCGTCGACGACGGCGCCGGTGGCGCCACCGTGCGACTCGCCCCACGTCGTCACGCGGAAGAGGCGTCCCCAGGTGTTGCCCATGCGTCGAGGATACGTGTCGCGACGCTCGAACTCAACGAACCCTCTGAGGGTGGATACCGGACCAGCTTGCCGTTAGAATCCGCTCCGACAGCCAGAGGTCCGCAGGAGGGATAGCGCCATGAGCGGTCCGCTTCGCATCGTGCATTACGTGAACCAGTTCTTCGGTGGCATCGGCGGCGAGGACCAGGCGCATGTCGGCGTGACGGTGCGGGCCGGCGCCGTGGGCCCGGGCCGCGTCCTCGAGAAGGCGCTGGGCGACGGCGCGCGCGTCGAGGCCACCCTGGTCGGCGGCGACAACTTCATCAATGAGCGTGCGGAGGAAACCTCGCGTGTGATCGCCGGCGAGCTCGACCGCCTCCGCCCCGATGTGCTCGTCGCGGGCCCGGCGTTCGGCTCGGGACGCTATGGCCTGGCGTGCGCGCTCGTCTGCAAGGTCGCACAGGGCCGAGACATTCCTGCGATCACGGCGATGCACCCGGAAAATCCGGGCGCATCGAGTGCGCGGCGCGGGATCTACATCGTGCCCACCGGCGCTTCGACGACGTCCATGCAAGCCGCGCTCGACGCGCTCGCGCCACTGGTGCGGCGGCTGGGCCGAGGAGAACCGCTGGGGCCGGCCGAGGTGGACGGCTACCTGCCCCGGGGCATGCGCCGCGTCCACGACCGCGGGCGCCCGGGCTATCAGCGCGCGCTCGACCTGCTGCTCGACAAGCTCCACGGGCGACCCTATCGGTCTGAAGTGCCGTATGCCGCGCCCGAGCGCGTGCCCCCTGCACCGCCCGTCGCCGACCTTTCGCGCGCCCGCATCGCCATGATCACGACCGGCGGCCTCGTGCGAAAGGGCAACCCTGACAAGCAGGTCTCTGCAAATGCCGTGCGCTATCACCGGCACACGGTGGCCGAGCTCGAGTCGCTCTCGCCCGCGGACTGGGAGGCGTACCACGCGGGCTACTTCAATCACCTCGTCAACAGCAACCCGAACTACATCCTGCCGCTCTCCTTCCTGCGCGACCTCGAGCGCCAGGGCAAGGTTGGGCATGTCCACGAGCACATCTACGCGCTGCCCGGCGTGAGTACGCCGGTGGCGGTGTCGGCCGGGCACGGGCGCAGCATCGCCGCGGACCTCAAGGCCGGCGGCGTCGACGGCGCGCTGCTCGTCGCCACCTGAGGGACGTGCAATCGTTGCGGCGCAACGATCGCCAAGGAGATCGAGCGGGTGGGAATTCCGGTGGGGATGATCTCGGCCATCTACAACTTCGCGCTCACGACGGGGGCGAACCGGGTGATCCGCGGCGCGCGCATCGAGCACGTCTGCGGCGACCCCACGCTGAGCCCGGAGAAGGACTACGCCTTCGGCATGCGCATCGTGACCACGGCGCTCCAGACGCTGACCATCGCGGTGCCCGGGCCGACGCTCTTCGATCCAATGGAGACCGCGCATGCGTCTTGAGATGGGCACCTTCCCGGTGACGGACATCGCCTTTGGTAGAACGACGCGATACGACGCGGGCCGGCTCATGGTGGACCGCGAGGCCGTCCTGGCCGCGGTGCGGCAGGACCCGCGCATCGCCACGGCCGAGCTCGAGATCGCGCGGCCGGGCGAGTCGGTGCGGATCTGGCCGGTGCGCGACGTGATCGAGCCGCGCGTCAAGGTGGAGGGCCCAGGCGTCTGTTACCCAGGTATCTGTGGCCGCGACATCGCCACGGTGGGTGAAGGGCGCACGCATCGCCTCACCGGCATGGGCGTGGTCGAGGTGTCGAGCGTCAACTGGCACGACGCCGGCGGCGACTACGTCGAGACCTACCTCGACATGTCCGGGCCCTACGGCGAGATGTACCCCTACCGCAAGCTCGTCAACCTCTGTCTGGTGGTCGAGCCCGACGCGACGCTGAGCGAAGAGGTCAAGAACTACGCCGTGCACAAGGCGGCGCTCACGGTCTCGGATCAGCTCGGCGAGGCGGTGCGCGCCCTCACACCGCCAGAGCGCGAGGTGTTCGAGCTGACGCCGGTGGATCCGGCGCTCCCCAGGGTCGTCTACATCTGGTGCGTGCATTCGCCGCAGGCCATGTCGGGCTCCCCTACCGCGTTCTGCACGGCGACCTACGGCCTGACCCAGTTGACGCCGCCCTGGTATCTGCATCCGAACGAGATCCTGGACGGCGCGCTCACGGGGCCCTATCGCACCGCCTTTGCGATGTCGTGGACCGTGGCCAACAACCCGCTCTTGTCAGACCTCTATCGCCGCCACGGCCGGGACTGGAACTTCCTCGGCGTGATCTCGCTCCGCACGGAGTGGACCACGCAGACCGAGAAGCAGCTCATGGCCAACCAGACGGCCAAGCTCGCCCAGCAGCTCGGGGCGCAGGGCGCGGTAGTGACGTGGGACGCGGGGGGCAACGAGTTCATCGAAGTGGTGCGCAGTATTCAGGCCTGCGAGCGGCTCGGCATCAAGACCGTCTTCCTCACCAGCGAGGACGACGCGACGGATGGCGCGCCCACCATGCTCGAGCCCCTGCCCGAGGCCGACGCCATCGTGAGCACGAGCTTCTTCAAGAACGTCACGCTGGCCGTGCCCGAGGCGCCCGCCGTGGCGCGCGTGATCGGCCTGCCCACGAAGACCGTGCGCCGCGGCTCGACCGTCGGCCTGCACGGCGGCGCGGACGCCGCGCTCCCTACGTCGGGTCCGCTGCCGCCGCCCTGGCGCTACGACGACCACTACGGCTTCAACAGCCTGAGCTGCATCGAGTAGCGAGAGAGGCTAGCTCGAGGCTAAAGAGGCTAAGCGACATCAAGGCCGTTCTCGGCAGCGCGACGGGCAGTACTTCCCGATCGACGCCGACCTGATGGACTGGGCCTTCGGCGAGGACTGCGTGATTCGGATGTCGTCCTACGAGTGTGGCATGGACCAGCCAACCTACACGCCGGTCCAGCAGAGCGTCGAGCGCTCGGGCACGCTCTTCTTCTCCTTCCAGGACCTCGACTTCACCCCGGGCGCGGAACTCGTCAACGAACTGGCGGTAGGCAATCGGGAAGACTGTCCGCCAGTGTTCTCGCGGATCGGTGTCGAGCGCGAAGCGTCCGAGAAATTCCAGGAGCTTCGCACTGCCGTACTGCTCAACGAGCCAATCGACCGCCAGGAACGCCTGACCGTAGGTCGCCATCGCGCCGAGCCGCCGCGTCGCCTCGGTCCAGGCCGCGTTGTTGATGAGCGCCGGAAGGTCGGGGAAGAACTTAATCGTCGACTCGCGGGCGGCGCGCACCATGATGTCGCGCGACTCGGCGTAGGCTCGATAGCCGAGCAGGTCGACCACCTTGAACTTGACCCACTCGGCATGGCCCTCGAGGATCCACTGCGCGGGTCGGCCCCGTCCGCCTTCTCGGAGCCTGCCCTGG
>WNFG01003060.1_pt1 | contig 13983 bp, 15 predicted proteins | sample 5400431 | NCBI WGS metagenome assembly WNFG01 (sample SAMN13153346, study PRJNA577476) | soil metagenome | isolation source: 120 cm saprolite under Douglas fir tree site 2 hole 3 replicate 2 | place: USA:California | collected 2015-04-18
GGTTGGGGTTCGGGTTGGGGTTGGGGTTGGGGTTGGGGTTGGGGTTGGGGCTCGTGACAATGATGACCGTCTGGTTGTTCTGGGGCGTGCTGTTGCCCAGCGGCTGGCCCGCAGGGTTGGTGTTGCTGACGGCGTTCGTCAGCGTGTTGTTGGTCGGGTTGGGCGGTCCGGGCTGGTTGACATCGGGCGTCTTGAGCGGCTGGCCGGAATTCTTGCCGGAAAACCCGGAGTTCTGCGCCGACTGATCCGCGCCGCTGTTGCTGTTGGAACTCGCACCTTCGAGTTGGCTAAGGGCGGCGGTCAGGCTGCCCGGCTTCACGAGTGTGGGGACGCCAGGTATGGCGCCGACATTGGTCACGATCGCCGATCCGGCCCGGGTGGCGGTCTGGGTCTGGCCGCCGGCGGTCACGGTCATGCTGGTGCCGAAGACGAAGTTGGCAATGGTCTGGACCTGGGTGACGGAAACGATGGTGATGCCGCCCCGGATGCCGATCGTGGTCGCGGGCGTGGTGATGGTGATGGGCGTGTTTTTGCTGATCTTGCCGCCGACCAGGCGCAGCACGCCCTTGCTGGCGTTGATCGCGAGCTCGCCCCTTTGAGTGTTCGGATCATAAACGAACTTGTCGATGGTGAGCCGCGCGTTCGGGCCGACGGTGAGCGAGCTGCCGTCCAGGAACACCAGGTGGGCGCGGTCGTTGGCGTTGGTGGTGATCAGCTCGTTGGCCTGCACGTCGATGCCGATGCGCAGGATGCGCTCGTTTTCGTTCGGCGGCTTGCCGAGCGGATCACCATCGGCCCCCGAAGTGACGCCGACGCGCGCCACCGCGTTGGTCGAGATCGTGGCGAGCGCCGCCACGCCGAGCAAGGTCGCGGCCAGGAGCCGGCCGCCACCAATGGCTGCATTGCCCATTTGCCTTCCCACTCCTGGCTGGCGGCTAGAAGCGCCAGCTCACCCCAAACATAAAGCTGTTATTTTCGAACGCGTAGTTTGGCACAGTTGAGGCGCGCACGAAACGGCCGCCCGACAGGCTCAGGGTGGTTCGGTCGTCGAATGGGACCGTGAGCACCAGGTTCAGAATCGTGTCGTTCTGGTAGCGCATCACGTTGGGATCGACCACAATATCTGGTTGATCATAAGCCCACCATTGCTCGCTTACCGATAGATTGATGGTCCACGGCAGACCGGTCTTGAGCAGCGGGTCGGGAAACTGGAAGGCGAAGCCGCCGCCGACACCGACCAGCGTGTAGCTCTGCCAGGGCGCGATATCGGCGTCGAAACGCTGGGCACTTCCGGTGGCGAACAACATCACCGTCGGCGCGATCTGGTACTGAAACGCCGTGTTCGCCGTCATCGAATTGCCGCGATACTGGCTGTTCACGGGCAGGGAGCTGGTGTCCTGATTGTTCTGGCGCCGGAAGATGGCGACCGAACTGTTGCGAAAGCCGTCGGCCAGCAGCACGCTCGCCTCGAGGCCGCCACCCCAGCTGCCATAATAGGGCGTGTCGTTGACCCAGACGTAGCCGCCGGTGACAAACGGCTTCAGCGAGACATCCTCCAACACGCCATTGAAGATCTGGAAACGCGGCCCACTCGTCAGGTCGAGCAGGGCGACGTTTGCCGCCGACACCTGGAACTGGCGGCTGGCATAGGCGATGAACTGCGTCTCGAGAGCGGCCTTGTCCTGGTTGCCGAAGTCGTAGCGATGGCGCACCGCCAGTGAACTCACGGCGCCCCAGTCCGCCGTCCCAAGCCCTGCCTGATTGAGGTTGGCCGCCTGGCCGAACAACAGCACGCGCGAGCCTGCCGGGCCCAGATTGGCGTTGGACTGGTAGCGCCAGCCGAAGAAGACCTCGCCGCCCAAGCTCGATGGTCGCTCCTGGGACGCAATTTGACCAAGATATTCCTGCGCTTTTGCCCGCACATCGGCCGGCAGCGTCGGCGACTTCAGCGCCGTGTCGAGATAGGTCCGCGCGACTTCATACGAGCCCAGCCGGTAGTACAGCACGCCCAGTTCGAGCCGCACGCGCGGCAGATCGGGATTGATCAGCAGCATTCGCTCGAGCGCCGAGACCGCACCTTCGAGGTCGCCGACCTGCGTTGCCAGGCCGGCGAAGCGGAACAGCACATCGAGATCGGCGGGCTTGCTGAGCGTCTCCTGGAAGGCGGCATCGTACTGACGCTTCAGTTCCGATGAAGAAACCGCCGGCGCCTGGGCGGAAACGTGCCGGATATCGGCAACGTCTGCGGTGAAGACACCCGCCCATAGAATGACGACGCGGCCAAGCCGCTCCATCCGAGCCAACGCTTCTGCTCCCCCAGCCCGCCCTGCGACAAGCTAATCGACGGCAGACGGCATCATAGAACACCGGCGAATTCAACGGCGGTTCGCATGTTAAATATGTGGCATTCCTCACCCAAACCAGCTCTGCGCCAGGAACAGCCAGGATGCGGGCCAGGCTGCCCGCGCCGCCTTCATGCGCAGCAGCAAACGTCGGTACTGGCGCTGGCCCAGGGCGCCGACGAAACGGTCGCGGTCCCGTGCCAAGGTGGACAGCATGCGGTCCAGCATCACGGCGTAGGTGTTGCCCCAATTGCGGCTCGACAGGTGCAGCCGGCCGCCCAGCACCGGATTGTCGGCCGCGCCATTGCGGCCGTGCAGGCGATACGAGTAGAGCGCCTCGTCGATCAGCAGCGAGCCCGCCACCATCTGCGCCATGACGACGACGTAGAAATCCATGTGCAGGCGGAACGCCTCGTCATCGTCGGGAAAGACCAGGTCGATCAGCGAGCGGCGGAACATCATCGACGAGGTGCTGACCCATACCCAGTGCACCGCGCGCTTGGTGTAGAGGCGATAGGGCGTCTGTTTCTGCCAGTGCGCCGCGTTGCCCGCGACGTCGAGCATGGGCACGCGCGCCGGGTCGATCGGCGCGAAGGCGCGGTCGCGGTCGGCGCTGGCGCGCTCCTTGCCGAACCAATAGACGCAGCCGGCGATCAGCTTGCCCTGGCCGTCGATCAGCCGCGCGTTGCAGGCGGTGAAGCCCACGGCATAGGACTCGTTCAGATGCGCGGCGAGGTGGCGCTCGAGGAAATCGGCGTGCCAGAGATCGTCCGAGTCGAGGAAGCAGACGAAACTGCCTTTGGTTGCCGCCAGGCCGCGGCGCGTGGCCCCGGTCTGGCCGACATTCTTCGCTAGGCGGATCATCGAAAAGCGCGGGTCGCCCAACTCGTCCAGCGTCCGGCGAACCACGTCGGCCGAATCGTCGGTCGAGGCATCGTCGACGATGACGCACTCGAAATCGCCGAGCGTCTGGCGCGCGACCGAACGGACCGCGTCGCCGATATAGTCACGGCAGTTGTAGCACGTGACGACGACGGAAATGCCGGGAAGCTTGGCTTCGCTCACGATTTCGCCGGACCGAGAAAATCGAAATCGACGCCTTGGTCGGCCTGCAGCACTTCCTTCTGGAACAGGCCGGCATAGCCGCGCTCGCTATCGGCGGGCGGCGGCGGCGCTTTCCACGCCTTGCGGCGCCGGGCGAGTTCCTTGGCGTCGACCAGCAACTCGAGCCGGCGCTTGGCAACATCGAGGCTGATGCGATCGCCCGTCTTCACCAAAGCCAGCGGACCGCCGATGGCCGCCTCGGGCGCGACGTGCAGCACGATAGTGCCGAACGCCGTGCCGCTCATGCGCGCGTCGGAGATGCGGATCATGTCCTTCACGCCGGCCCGCGCGAGCTTCAGGGGGATGGGAAAGGAGCCGGCCTCGGGCATTCCGGGCGCGCCCTTGGGCCCGGCATTGCGCAGCACCAGGATATCCTCGGCCTTGACGTCCAGCGCCGGATCGTCGCCGCGCGCCGCGAGGTCGTCCAGCGAATCGAACACCACGGCACGACCGGTGTGCGTCATCAGCGCGGGCGAGGCGGCGGCGTGCTTGATGACCGCGCCGCGCGGCGCGAGGTTGCCGCGCAGCACGGCCATGCCGCCCACGGGCTTGATGGGATTCTTGGGCGTGCGGATCACCGTCTGGTTGGGCACCATCTCGGCGGCGTCGATGACCTGCTTCAAGCTGCGGCCGCCGACCGTGCGGCAGGTCTCGTCGAGATGGCCGCGGATCTCGCGCATCAGCCGCGAATTGCCGCCGGCCCAGTGGAAATGCTCCATGTAATGGTCGCCCGATGGCTTGAGGTCGACCAGCACCGGCACCTTGCGGCCGATCTGATCGAACTCCTCGAGTTCGATCTCGACCCCGAGCCGGCGCGCCACGGCGGTGAGGTGCACCAGCGCGTTGGTCGAGCCGCCGATCGCCTGCAGCACGGTGAGCGCGTTGCGGAACGCCGCCTTGGTCATGATCTCGCTGGGCCGCGGGCCGTGCTGTTTGGCCATTTCCGCGGCCAGCTTGCCGCTCGCCTCGGCCACCCGCAGGCGGTCGGAGTGTGTCGCCGGGATCGAGCCGCTGCCCGGCAGGCCCATGCCCAGGGTCTCGACGAGGCAGCCCATGGTGCTGGCCGTGCCCATGACCATGCAGGTGCCCTTGGTCGGGGCCAGCCGTTCGCTCACCTGTTCAATGTCGGTCGCGGAGAACGTGCCGGCGCGATACTGGCCCCACAGGCGGCGGCAGTCGGTGCAGGCGCCCAAAACCTCGCCCTTGAAGTGGCCGACCAGCATCGGCCCGACCGGCAGCACGACGGCCGGTCGGTCGGCGCTGGCGGCGGCCATGAGCTGCGCCGGCAGCGTCTTGTCGCAGCCGCCGATCAGCACCACCGAGTCCATCGGTTGCGCCCGGATCATCTCCTCGGTGTCGATCGACATCAGGTTGCGCAGGAACATGCTGGTGGGATGCGAGAAGCTCTCGTGGATCGACACCGTCGGGAAGACCATGGGCAGCGCCCCGGCCAGCATGACGCCGCGTTTCACGGCCTCGATCAGGTCGGGCACGTTGCCATGGCAGGGGTTGTAGTCGCTGAAGGTGTTGGTGATGCCGACGATCGGCCGGTCGAGCGCGTCGTCGGAATAGCCGCCGGCTTTGATGAAGGCCTTGCGCAGGAACAGCGAGAAGCCCGCATCGCCATAGGTGGCAAGGCCTTGACGCAGTCCGGTAGCGTTTCGCGCGGAGTGATCTCCGGGCTTTGGCGCGCCTGGTGCGCGGCGTTTGCGGGAAGCCATGGACGTTTGTCTCCTGAACTCAGGGCCAGTCTGTCAGGTCGGTGTAACGCCTTCCAGACCGGCGGCCCAGCGCGCATGCGCGGCAGGATCGCCGCCCGTGGCGATGGTGCGCGCGAGCTCGAGCCCTATCAGCGCGCCAAACTCGAAGCCGGCCACGGCCCGGCAAAGATCACAGTGCCGGCAGGTTGCTGGCGCCGTTTCACGACCCCGTCACGACCAATTGCGCATGACATGCAACCGTGGGCCTTGCAAAATCAATCGCCATGGGCGTTGATATGTCCGAGGCTTACACAACCGTAGCGTAGTCGAGGGGAAAAACATGGCAATGACCATGCTGCAGATGGCGGGAGCGACGCCCAGTCCAGCGACCTTGTCGGACGGCATTCTGCTGATCATCGACGCCCAGCGCGAATACACCGACGGTCTGCTGCCGCTGTCGGGCGTGCAGCCCGCGATCGAAGCGCTGGCCGGCCTGCTCGAGAAAGCGCGCAAGGCCGGCGCGCCGATCGTGCATGTCCGCCATCAGTCGAAGGGCAAGGCGTTCAACCCCTCCTCGAGCGGTTACGAGATCGTGGTGCCGCTGGCGCCGCGCGCCGGCGAGACGATCATCGACAAGGCCCTGCCCAACGCTTTTGCCGGCACCGACCTCGCCAAGCACCTGGCGGTCAGCGGCCGCAAGAACCTGATCGTCGGCGGCTTCATGACCCACATGTGCGTCTCGGCGACGGTGCGCTCGGCCACCGACAACGGCTACATGAGCACCATCGCCGCCGACACGGTGGCGACGCGCGACTTGCCCGACGCAACCGGCGGGCCGACCATCACCGCCGATGCGATCAATCGCATCACGCTGGCGGCGCTTTCCGATCGCTTTGCCTGGATCGTGCCCGCGGCTCGCCAAATCGGCTGAACCGCCGGCAAGCCCGTTCGTCCGTCGTCAGTTCGCAGCGGTGGTTTTTGCGTCGTGCGCGTGGTCCGCGCGACTGTCGACATGGCCGAGCATGATGAGGGCGGCGACGGCGACCAACAGCATCAGCGACGTATATCCGACCAATACAGTGCCGCGCGGGCAGACGAGCAAGCGACGCGATATGGCGATCGCGCGCCGCATCAGACCACCGCGCCGGCGACGAGGGGCGGTCCGATGCCGAGAGGCATCGGAAAGGCTGCTGGTTTCGTCGGCGAACGAGGCATTCGCCAAAACTACCGCCTCGGCCCAGGCGCACAAACAGTCGGCATGTAACGTTGGTAGGTAGGCCTGCAGTGACAAAAGAAATGGGCGGTCCGTTGCCGGACCGCCCATTCCAAGACCGAAAAGGCCGATCAGCCCATCGAGCTGGCGACGTTACTGAGCACGCCGTTGACCTTGGTGCCGACGCTGCGCATGGCGACGATCGCGGCAACCGCGATCAGCGAGGCGATCAACGTATATTCGATGGCGGTTGCGCCATGCTCGTTCTTCATCAGGCGGCGGAAAATGGACAGCATTTGTATCTCCATAGGAAAAAAACGTTTTTAACCGGCGTCTTGTCCATCGCCCCAACGGCTCTGGGGACTGTTGGAGCGATTGACCGAACGCTGGGCTGGAATGCGCCCATACCTCAAGAAGCAGTTGAGATATGCCCTCCAACATATTGATCAAACGGGGCTACTCAATTGTTTAATTGTATCAACTTGGTCACGGCCGGCGGCGCCAAAGGAAACGGGCGGTCCGTTGCCGGACCGCCCGTTGCGAGACCAAAACGACCCGATCAGCCCATCGAGCTCGCGACGTTGCTGAGCACGCCGTTGACCTTGGTGCCGACGGTGCCCATCGCGACGATCGCCGCAACGGCGATCAACGAGGCGATCAGCGTGTATTCGATGGCGGTTGCGCCATGCTCGTTCTTCATCAGACGACGGAAAATGGACAGCATTTGTATCTCCAAAGAAAAAACGTTCTCTCACCGGCGTCTGTCCATCACGCCAACAGTTCTGGGGACTGCTGAAGCGATCGATACAAACGCTGGGGCCGAAAAATGCACCCTTACCTCAATAAATAGTTGAGGTATGTGACCTAACATATTGATACAAAAAACTTCATCAACACGATATTTGTATCAACTTAATCTTGGCCCGCGATTGGCGGCAGCGCCGGCACTTTAAAGGTCCGGTGTTGGCCGGCGTCATGCTATCGTTCGCCGACAGGGGAGGCATGTCATGAAGTCAATTCTGACAATGGCCTGGACGGCGGAAGATCCGTCCGCTTTCGATCTGGCGGCGAAGATTGCGCGGACGTTTGACGCCCGCCTGGTCGGACTCGAGCCGCCGTCGTATGGCGTGATGAGCATGGCGTGGGCCGATGCCGGCATGGGCGCGCCGATCGGCGGCGGCCTGGCGGAAGATGCCGAGGAACGCCAACGCGTCGCCGCCGTGAAGCAGGCCTTCGATCAGCGCGCGGCCGGCCTCGCGGCGGAATGGCGTTCGGCCGACGACAGCGGCCCGACGGCGATCGGTACGATCGGGCGCGCCTATGACCTGATCATCATGCCCCAGCCGGGGCCCCTGCCCAAGATGCCGGAGAGCGTGTTCGAGACCGCCTTGTTCGATTCCGGCCGGCCGGTGCTCGTGGTGCCGCCGGCCTTCAACGGCATGGTCGGCAAGCGGATCCTGTTCGCCTGGAACGGCTCGACGGAAAGCGCGCGGGCGATTTCGCTGGCGATGCCGGTTCTCGGCGGCGCCGAGACGATCGAGGTGCTGAGCGTGGAGGGCGCCATGGTGCCCGGACCGAGCGCGGCCGAGATCGCCGAATCGCTGCGCAGCCACGGGCTGAACGTCACCAGCCAGCATGTCAAGCCGGGCAACAGGTCGGCCGGACAGACCATCGTCGACCGTGCGGTGTCGCTCGGCTCGGACCTCATCGTGAAAGGCGCCTACACGCAGAGCAGGCTCCGGCAAATGATCTTCGGCGGCGTGACGCGCCATCTGATCCTGAATTCGCCGTTGCCGGTGCTGTTCTCCTACTGACAATCCGCCGCCCGTCCCGGCGTCGGCGACTATGCTAGAAGCGGCCGCATGACGGCTCGACGAGTCTTGCGCCGGACCGTGGCCGCGGGCGCGCTGTTGTTTGGTGCCGCGCTTGCGACGGGAGTCTACCTGCTGGCGCGCGAAGACGAGCCGGCCACGGGACCGACGGTCGGCGAGAAAATCGCCACGCTGGTGACCGACCGCGCCAGCCTGCAGGCGCGCGCCGATGGCGAGGCACGCATCGCGCTGTTGCCGGCATACCGGGTGGCGAGCTTGTTGACCGATGCGCTTGTTGCGCGTTCGGACGGCGAAGAGGAACGCGCCTTCGACCGCCTGCCGGCTTTCCGCCTGAAAGCCTTTGCCGAGCTCGATGCGCTGAACGCCGCGTTGGCCGACTCCCTGGCGCGGCCCGGCGATGGCGCGCGGCGGGCCGCAAGCAAGGCAGCCGAGCGCGCGACCGGCGAGCTCGATCGGCTGGCCGGCCTCGACAATGCGCCGCTGGTGCTGTCCTTCACCCCGCGTTTCGTGCCGCCGCGAAGGGCCGCGGGCGAGTTGACGCTCTCGCCCGGCGCGTCTTCCGCCCGGCCGCAGGACGACGCCCTGCGGCTCGGCTCCCCGTCCGCACCGTCGGACAGCGGGCGGGGGGCGGCCCCGCAGTCGCCCGGGGCGCCGACCGTGCCGCGCTACGCGCCGGATTTCGCCGCCGCCCGCGATGACGATCCGCCGGTGCAGGTCGAGATTGTCGGCCTTCGCCTGGCGGCCGCCAACGGCCCGCCGCCCATGCTGGCGGTCGGCGCCTGGCGCGGTATGGCCACGGTGGCGCCGGGCCGGCTGCGCTTTGCCGTGCCGCGTGGGGCGTTCACCACCGATGCCGCGCGCACCGTCTTTGCGGCGGCTACCCTGTCGGTTCGGAGCCCGGCGCGGACGGCGACCTTCCGCCTGCTGTTCACCGTATTGCCCGACCGGCCTGGGGCGTTTGCCCTCGATCAGCGGGTGCAGACGACGACGCTCGAAGCGAAAACGCTGGTTTCGCCGGAAATCCTGGCGCGCGCGCCGGCCGGCGAGACGCGCACCGTGCGCCGCTGCTTCGACCCGCCGCCGGACTGGCGGTTCGACCAGGAGCGGCGACGCGTGGTGGTCGTCGAGCGGCTGGGCTGGCAGGACGATATCGGCGACGCGACCCTGAATGGCGGCTCGGTCGAATTCGTGCCCGAGGAAAGGCCGGGCCAGATCTGCGTCGCGGTGAGCGCGCGTCCGGCGAGCCCGCTGGCGCGGACGGCAACGATCGGCCGCTTCGAGGCCACCCTGGTGCGCGATCAGCCGGTCGAGCAGGTGGTCAAAAGCGGCATCCGTGCGCTCGATTGGCGCGAGCCGGCGCGCGTGCCGATCGAGCCCGGCATGGCCGAGTGGAAGCTCTATGTGCGGCTGTTCGACGAGATCGACCGCGAGTTCGACGCCGCGCCGGCGTCGGCCGCCTTCCTGCGCATCAGCCGCGATGGCGACGGCCCGGCCATCGTCCTGCAAGCCGATCCGGCGGCCGAGCCTTAGCGGCCGCGCGCTTCCAGGCGCAGGCGCCGTTTGCCGGAGGCGTCCAACAAATCAAGCGTTATGCCGGCGATCTGAGCCTGACGGACCGCGCTCAGCGCATCGAGGAAGCGGCGCTCGATGTCGCTCGCCGGCGCCGCGCAGCCCATCAGCGTGGTCGTCGCGCCGAGGAAGCGCAGGCCGTCGGGATCGAGCTGATAGCTGCCGGAGAGCGAATTGCAGCCGGTCGAGGCGGCGTACTTTCCCTGGTCGTCGAGTCGCAGCGTCGGGCGCCGCCGCCAGTCGTCGAATGTCGGGCGGTCGGCGTCGATCTCGAGCACGCGCCATTCGGTGCCGCGCAACGCCGAACCGCGCGGCGCCAGTGGCGCGCAGGCGCCGTCGCGCTTGAGGCTGAGGAAGCGGTCGGCCTGGATCTCGCCACCGGCAAAGTGACCCAGGATCTCGACGTAGAGTTGCGCCTCCTTCGATGGCGTCGTCTCCGTCCAGGCGCGCTCGAGGTCCGCTTCGGCGCCGACCGGGGCCACCGCAAAGGTGCGGCCGGTCAGGCATTCGGCGAACAAGCCGCCGCTCTGGGTGTCGCGGTAGAGACCGGCAAGCTGGAAGCGGCCGTCGATCGGGTCGGGCTTGGCAGCACGGGCAAGTTCGGTGCCCTCCGCGGCGATCAGCCGGTCGCCATCGGCCTCGCGGAACACCCGCCGCGCCGCCGCGCCGCCGCGCAAGACCAGGCGCACGCCGCCGTCGACCTCCTGGGCCCACTGGCCGAGGTCGAGGACCGGCTCGACGCCGTCGTGAAGCTCGCGCAGGCGGAAGATGCCGTCGGGGAAGAGCGTGACCGTGAGGCCGCCGCCTTGGTAGGTCCGCGGCGGCTCACCCGGCCGGCCGGCTGCGTGACAGCGCATCGAGCGGCCAGCCGCGGTGAGCGTCGCCTCGCGACCTCGCCCCCGCAGTTCGTAGTAGGAATCGCCATAGGCGAAGCCCGAGCTGGCCTGCTGGCGCGACAGCTCGATCTGGGGCTGACCCGGCACGGTGAGGGTCGCGAGATCGCCATCCTTGGAAAACACCGCGGCAAAATCCGTTCCGCCGGGACAGGCGTACATGACCTCCGGGCCCGGCGGCTGCGTCTCGCCCGTGTCCGCTCGGTCGGCCGGTCGAGAGGAAGTCTGTGCCCGGGCCTCCGCGGCAGCAAGCACCAGTAGAAGAAGGAATGCCAATCGTCTCATTGGGCGGCCATGCTCTCGGATTCAGGAATCTTGCCGTCTGCCGACAGCAGCACGGCCAGCGGCCGCGTGGTTTCGAATTGTGCCAGCACGATCAGTGCCACCACCATGATGGGCACGCACAGGAACATGCCGACGACGCCCCAGATCGTGCCCCATACCACCAGCGAGACGATCACCACCAGGGGCGAGAGGTTGAGTGAACGGCCCATGATGGTGGGCTCGACGACGTTTGCCGTCACGATCTGGATGGTGCCGAACACGAACAGGACGACCAGGAACGGCGTCAGATTGTCGAACTGCACCAGGGTCAGGATCGCCGGCGCCGCGATGGCGAGGATCGAACCCACGGTCGGGATGTAATAGAAGAAGAACACCATGACCGCCCAGAAAGCGGCGAAGTCGACGCCGACCGAGGCCATCACGATATAGGCGAACGCCGCTGTCGCCACGGCCAGCGTGGTCTTGATGCGTATATAGATGCGAATGTCGCGGTCGATGCGATCGAGGACGGCCTGCACGCGCTCCTGTTGCATGCCCGAGCCGAGCATGATCGCGAGCTTGCGGCGAAAGCGCACCTGCTCGACGAACAGGAAGCCGGCATAGATCAGCACAATGCCGGCGACGCTCACCACCGAGGCGGCCGCGGTGGCGAGGCTGCTCAGCGTGTCGGCAAGGCTGATGCGGTCGAACAGCTCCGCAATCGTTGGAGACTGCTCCAGACCGATCATCCGTGTGCCTTGGTCGACCAGGATCTGCAGCCGGCGTTCGTAGTTGGGCGCGGCGGCGGCGACGGCGCTGATGTTGCGGCCGATCGTGCGGCCGACGACCCACAACAGCCCACCCATGACACAGACTGCCGCCACCAGCGCGATCGGCCGGGGCAGGCGCAAATGACCGATTTTTGGATGCTCGAAGGCCTCGGCCAACGCCGAGACCATGTACCAGAGCACGATCCCCAGCACGAACGGCAGCAGCAGGCCGCGACCGGCCACGAGCAGGTACAGCGTGGCTGCAACAACGATTGCCCACAGGGCGGCGCGCTGGAGGGTCATGGCCGGTGCATAGTAACCTGAGGCACGGTCGGGTTGCGCTAGGAAATCAAGCGCGGCTCCGACCGGGTCATACCCGGGGGAGACCACACATGATGAACTTGCTGTTCAGCTTTCAGGGACGCCTCAACCGCGCCAAGTTCTGGCTCATCAATATCGGCGCCGGCGTCGTCGAGATGATCGTCTTTGCCGTCCTGTTCGGAGGCACGGCGATGATGACGATGGCTGATCCCGATCAGGCCATAGCCGCCATGAGCGGGATCAACGCCGTCATCGTGGTGATCGTCTCCGTGATCGCTTTCTGGATCAGCCTCTCGGTCGCCGTCCGGCGCTTCCACGATCGCAACAAGTCGGGATGGTGGGTGCTGATCGTGCTGGTGCCCGTGATCGGCGGTCTCTGGTACCTGATCGAATGCGGCTTCCTGAGGGGAACCGCGGGGCCGAACAACTACGGACCGGATCCGTTGTCGGCCCTCTGACGGAGGGTGTTGCCTAAAGGCGGGCCAGCGCGCGTTCGAGCGCCATACGTCCGCGCTCGGTCAATTCTACGCGATGTTCGCCGTGCTGGCCGCCGCACTGGCGGATCAGTCCTTCGGCGTGCGCATCCTCCCACACCGGGAAGCGCGGACACGAGCTGCGCCATGCGTCCATGACGTCCTCGCGGCGGCGCGGCCGGTCGGCCACCCACTGCAGGAACTGGATCATGATCAGGCTGGGCTGGGCTTCCATGGCGATATCTTGCATCCGAGTGACCGGCTGACACAAGCTCGCCACAGCGCCTTCAGCAGGTGCTGACCACCCGCGCCGTGCGCAGCATATTGCGTGTCATTTCGTTGGCGACGTCCGGCCGCATGCGGATACCGACCACCTGGCCGCCTTCACCCACCAGGGAGCCCAGGATGGTGCCATCTTCCTCACACATCCTGAAATTGGACGATGCGACATTGATCGCGCCGGACCTTGTGGTCACCGCCTCCTCCGCCTCGTCGTCCTCCAGGGGATCTGCCCGACGCCGCGCCATCTCCGCCGCCGCCTGTGTCAGAGAGGTGATAAATCCCTCGAGGTCGGCAAAGCCCGCAATGCAGGCGATCGAATGGTGCTGCTCGTCGATGAAGACCATGGCGCAGCTCGTGCCATCAGCCGCCAAGCCGAGATGGAACTTCGCCAATGTGCCAGGGGTGGTGGTACCCGTGTTGTCCATGGCAGCCTCCTTGTCACGCGACAACGGGCGAGGCCGGCCGACCGTTGCGTCGTCTGCCGCCAGGCGGCCGTCGCGGACGCCACGCTGTGGCGCCGCTGCCACAGGGGCCTTCGCAAGTCTCTATCCCGGTGCGGGTGCAACCCGTCTGCGATCGAGGCGTTTTCGAATGGATGCGCCTTCGTTCCGCCACAGTGGAACGCTTGGCCGAGGGCGGCGCCAAGATCGCCTTACGGCGCTTCGGCGCCCTCGCACGGCGCAGCCGTTCGTCGGCGATCAGCTTCAATCACGACCGCTGCGATTGCTATAGAAGACCAGAGCCATCAGGCCGATCCCCAGCGCCAGCGTCGCCACGATGCCCAGCACCATGGCCCCATAGCCCGCTCCCGACATGCCGCCACCGACGTCGTCTTCGCCAGGCTGCCAGCCGACGTACAGTACCACGATCGCCAGGCCGAGAAGGCCGACGAGCACGGCGAGGACAAGCCAGCTGCCCCAGCGGGACTTTGGTTTGCTATCCGTCATCTTCGACCGTGGATGCAGTCGCGGCGCTCATGCTGGACCATAGGAGCGAGCGGCGCGACCATCCAGTGCCCGCCTTTTTCGGCCTCATCATACGTCGGCGAGCATGGACCGCTCCGTCTGGGGCAGCTAGGCTCTGCCAGTCAGCCCGAGTCCAATGGAGGGGAATTTGCCTCTGGCCGGCATACGCGTATTCGTTGTCGAAGACGAAGCGCTGGTGCTTCTGTCGCTGCTCGACATGCTCGAGGATATGGGATGCACCGTGCCGGCGAGCGC
>WNFG01003451.1_pt1 | contig 13980 bp, 13 predicted proteins | sample 5400431 | NCBI WGS metagenome assembly WNFG01 (sample SAMN13153346, study PRJNA577476) | soil metagenome | isolation source: 120 cm saprolite under Douglas fir tree site 2 hole 3 replicate 2 | place: USA:California | collected 2015-04-18
GCAGACGGGGTACCGAGGTAATCGAAGGACTTCCCAAGACCTGAGGCTACACGGGTGTTTTATGTTCGGCGCGGAACACTGCCAACCATTCTCGACGATTCAACGGTGGCTGTGGCTGACATCTTCCCATTGCTGGGATCGCCCCGAGGAGTTATCATGCCGTCCGGTTTTGGAGAGCAGCATGAAACTACCGTTTCTTGTTATTACGCTCACCCTGCCTGCGCTGCTCGCGGCGCAGCCGTCTCAGGCTCAAAATGCCTTTACCCCCGACCAGGTGAAATACGGTCCGGCGCCGCCGTTTTTGCCAGTGGGCGCGCAGCTTGCGGTCCTCGAAGGTGATCCGATGGCTTCGTCGGGCGATTTCACCATTCGCCTCAAGATGCCGGACGGTTACAAGGTCGCGCCCCACACACATCCCAGCCGGGAGAACGTGACGGTGCTCTCGGGCACTCTCAAAGTGGGTATGGGAGACCAGTTTGACGCCAGCAAGATGATGAGCTTCGGGTCGGGCAGCTTCGCCTACCTGGATCCCAGCATGCACCACTACGCCATGGCGTCCGGTGCAACCGTAATCCAAATCCATGGAATGTCGCCGGTGAAGTTCAACTACATCAATCCGGCGGACGACCCCAGCATGAAGAAATAATGAGGAAGAGCAGCGGGAGGTGGCTCCACTGAGGTCTTTAAGGAATTCGAAGGGACGAGCTCCTCCCGCCGCCGAAGGCAGAGCGACTCAGTTCGGAACCGTTTCCAATCACTAGGCCGCGTGTCTTCTAGACTGCGCATTCGATTTCGCCATTTGCCGGGTCAGTCATCACTGGGTCAGTCATCACTGGGTCAGTCATCACAAGGAGCGGGTCCGGCTTCCAACCGCAGGTGGGTTTCGCCAATAGCGGTGGAGCTTTCCGTTCCATCCACGGATCCGTTACTAAACCTTGGTCCACAACTCCGCCCGCGGATCTTCGGGGTTTAGGGTTGCGAGTTCGCGCAGAAGTTCCTTGGTGCGCTCATCGCGGGGCATGGGGATCTTGACCGTTATCTGGAACCTCGATTTTTGCACCCAGAACAGCCTCCGTCACCGCGACCGGCACGCTGAGGTAGATGTCGTCGCCTTCACGGCGAAAGATGGGGTGCTCGCCGGTGCGAATGATCACGAAGAGGTCGCCGGGAGGACCGCCGTGGGCTCCGGCATTGCCTTTGCCGGGAATGCGAATGCGCTGGCCGTCGCGCGTGCCGGGCTTGATGCGCACTTCGAGCGGTTCCGTTCGCTCGACCGTGCCTTCTCCGTGGCAGGTAGGGCAGGTAGAGATGTTTTTGCCGGTTCCATGGCAGCGCGGACACTGCACGTTAAACTTCATCCGCCCGCCGGTCTGCGTGACCTGCCCTGTTCCGTTGCATTGGGGGCACTTGCCGGGCTGTTCGAGAAATCCCTGGCCATGGCAATTTGAGCAGACATCCTGGCGCGAGATGTTGATCCGCATTACCCCGCCGCGAATAGCCGTCCAGAAGGGCACGTTGACCTGGTACTCAAGGTCGGTACCGGGCTCGGGACCCTCCTCGGCGGCTGCCGTGCCGCGTCCTCCGCCGAAGATGCCGGAGAAGATGTCGCGGAAGCTGCCGCTTCCTGCCGAGCCGCGTCCCCCGCGACCGGCATTCTCGAACATGTCAGAGAAATCGAAACCGCCGAAATCGACGTTGGCGCCCTGGCCGCGAGCATTCCCCTGTCCGCCGCCCGGAAACCCGCCGGCGCCGCCGCCGGCCCGAGCATAGGCCTCAGCCGTTGCCGGATCAATGTTGTCGGAATAGAAACCGACCTGATCGTAGATCTTGCGTTTCTTGGGATCGCTGAGAACTTCGTTGGCCTCGGAGAGCGCCTTGAATTTCTCCTCCGCAGCCTTGTCACCGGGGTTCACATCAGGATGGTACTTACGCGCCAGCTTGCGGAATGCCTTACGGATATCCTCCGCCGAGGCGGACTTTTTCACGCCGAGGGTTTCGTAGTAGTCCTTCTTGCTTGTGGTGGTCGCCATTCACGTTCAGCACTGCGTTTCAAATCCGCACGAAACAAACAGTAAGGCGCAGGCACGAGTCCTGCGCCACTACAGTTCTAGTTCTCGCTGAAAGCTGACGCTCAGAGCTGACAGCTTACTTTTTGTCTTCCACGTCCACGTACTCGGCGTCAATCACGCCTTCGTCTTTCTTCGCTTGACCGTTGCCGCTAGCCGACGCACCTGCGCCGTCGGTGGAAGCGCCACCGCTCGGACCTGCGCCTTGTGGCGCGCCCTGCGGCTGAGCCGCTTTGTACATCTGCTCGGCCAACTTGTGCGAGGCCTGGGTCAGAGTCTCGCGTGCCTTTTCCATCTGCGCCTTGTCGTTTGACTCCAGCGCCTTCTTGGCGTCGGCCACGGCGTTCTCCACATCTCCGCGCTCGGAGCCCGAGATCTTATCGCCGTGCTCACGCAGCATCTTCTCCACGCTGTAGACCAGAGAGTCCAGCTGATTCTTGGCCTCGATCGACTCGCGCTGAGCCTTGTCTTCGGCCGAGTGTGCGTCAGCTTCCTTGGCCATGCGTTCGACTTCTTCCTTCGAAAGACCGGAAGATGACGTAATCGTGATCTTCTGGTCTTTCTGCGTGGCCGTATCTTTTGCGGTCACATTAAGGATGCCGTTGGCGTCGATGTCGAACGTCACCTCAATCTGCGGTACTCCACGCGGAGCCGGGGGAATCCCGGTCAGGTGGAACTTACCCAAGGTCCGGTTCTGAGCCGCCATGGGTCGTTCCCCTTGCAGCACGTGGACCTCGACTGAAGTCTGACTGTCGGCTGCGGTTGAGAACGTTTCCGTCTTGCGGGTGGGAATCGTCGTGTTGCGCGGAATCATTGGGGTAGCCACGCCACCCAGCGTTTCGATCGCCAGCGTCAGCGGAGTCACGTCCAGCAGCAGAAGATCCTTGACTTCGCCGCCTAACACGCCACCTTGAATAGCCGCACCGATGGCCACAACCTCGTCCGGGTTGACGCCCTTATGCGGTTCCTTGCCAAACAGCTCCTTCACCAGAGACTGAATGCGCGGCATGCGCGTCTGTCCGCCGACCAAGACCACTTCATTGATCTTGCTGGCATCGACGCCCGCGTCCTTCATACACTGCTTGCAGGGACCAACGGAGCGCTGAATGATGTCTTCCACCATCGACTCCAGCTTGGCGCGCGTCAGTTTCTTGACCAGATGCTTGGGCCCGCCAGCGTCGGCGGTGATGAAGGGCAGGTTGATCTCATGCTCCATCGTGGTCGAGAGTTCAATCTTGGCGCGCTCGGCCGCATCGCGCAGCCGCTGGAGCGCCATTTCGTTCCCCTTGCCGCGCAAGTCCAGGCCTTCGTCCTTCTTGAATTCGTCAATGAGCCAATCGACGATGCGTTGGTCAAGGTTGTCGCCGCCCAGGTGCGTGTCACCGTTGGTGGCCTTGACTTCGATAACGCCTTCCCCTACTTCCAAAATCGAAATATCAAACGTGCCGCCGCCGAAGTCGTAGACCGCGATGGTTTCGTCCTTGCCTTTGTCGAGACCGTAGGCCAGCGCGGCCGCCGTTGGCTCGTTGATGATTCGCTTTACCTCGAGCCCGGCGATTTGTCCGGCATCCTTGGTAGCCTGCCGCTGCGCGTCGTTGAAGTAGGCCGGCACGGTGATGACCGCCTCATTCACCTTTTCGCCCAGATAGTCCTCTGCCGCCTTTTTCAACTTTTGCAGGATCATGGCGGAAATCTGCGGAGGCGTGTGCTCCTTGCCCTGCGCCAAAATGGCTACGTGGTCGCCCGACTTGATCACCTTGTAAGGCACCATCTTGATCTCTTCCGATACTTCGTCATAGCGGCGTCCCATAAACCGCTTGATCGAATAAACCGTGTTCTCCGGATTGGTGATGGCCTGCCGCTTGGCCACCTGTCCGACGAGACGTTCCCCGGTCTTGGTAAAACCAACCACTGATGGCGTAGTCCGCCCTCCCTCTTCATTAGGGATAACCTTGGGCTCGCCACCCTCCATCACCGCTACACAGGAATTGGTGGTACCAAGGTCAATGCCGATAATCTTGGCCATAGTCGTCTCCTCTTGATACTATAAGTTCTTTGTAATCAATGTTATTACGATTGCCAACAATGCCATGCTAAGACCTGAGTGGAATGTTGTCAATGTTTAGATGCTGTAAGATGGGACGGAGTTGCGAACAACTAATGACCGGCGTGGTCTGCGGACGCTGGAAAGACAATGATGTAGGCGTCGGGCTGGCCGGGTCTATGAGACGGGGCATGTTTAGAGCAGCGGGTGGTGAGCCGATGTCTTTCTCTGTCGCATAGGGAGCATAGAACATCAGGGGCGGGTGGAACGTGAACCATCTGGCTGGTGCCGGGAACCAAAAGGTAAATGGTATCGGACAGCATATATACAATGCCGGGTTTGGTTGGCGCCTTATATTTTCCGCCCTTGCAACCCGCGTCAATTTCTGCCTTGATCTGTTCTTCGTTCTTGCCCTTGGCCCGCTGCTCCTCGACATACAATCTGGTTGGCAGGGTGGCTGAGGATCCTTCAGCATCGAAACAGGTTGGTTCCTGATTGAGGGGAGTTTGCCGATCAACGAAACACGAGAAACCGTTCGTTCCCTCGCGAGTTCTTACATAGCCAGTTTTCTCCAGCAGATAGAGGGTAGCGTGAGCTGAGATCTCAGGGGGAGCCGCGCTCTCAGCTAGCTTGATTTTCTCCTCTCGCGTCAAGGAGAAGTTGTAGACGGGTTTTGGCATGTCCGTCTGCGCGTGCCCTGCGAGGCCAACCGCGAGAAGAACACCGATCAAAAGCATTCTGCACATGCATTCGAGCTCCACTGCGAGATTTGAAATCCGTCGCACTTTCCGACAGAGGCGGCCCTATTCCTCCCCGAGCGATCGATCCTCACGCTTTCTTCCCCGCTGCCAGCTTTTGGGCTTTTACGCGGATGTAGGCGTAGTTCAGCGCGGGCAAGGAGTTGAAGTCGGCAGCCTGGATCAAGTACTCATGGGCTTTGTCGCCGTCGCCCTTTGCTTGATACGCCTGGCTCAAGCGGTACAGGTTCAAAGGATTTTGCAGGTTGGCCTGCTGCAGCTCCGCGGTGGCCTTGTCGTAGTCCTTCTCGGCAAGTGCTATCCTGCCCGCCAATTCGTGGAATTGTTTCACCTGCACTGAGTTCTTCGTGGCTTCTGCTCCCTGGCGAAATTCCTCGGCGTGAGCTTTCGCGGACGCGTAGTCTTTCTTCCCGATCGCAACCTCAGCCAGATTGAAATGGTGCAGAAGCTTCGCGTTGTCTTTGATCTCCTGCGACAGGCCCGAATCATGGATTACTTGGAATGAGCGGTCGAACTGCAGCTGGGCTTCGTCGTAACGGGGGATTTCCATGAGAATGTTGCCCTTGGCCTGAAGATCGGCGGACATGGCGGCCACATCGTTTTTCTTCTCAGCCACGGCGTATTGCTTGTCCATCGCTTGCAGTGCCTCGTTCAGTTTGCCGCTGTCGGCGGCAACGACTGCCATTCCGAAGTAAGCGGTGCGAAGCTCGCCGTCGTTGCGTGCCTGATCCGCCATTTTCTGGAGTTCGGCTTGCGCTTCGGCCGCCTTTCCCCTGTACAGCAGCGCGGCGGAAAGCCCGAAATGCGACGGCACAAAATGCGGATCGATGGTGAGCGCTCTATGATATTGCGCCTGCGATTCCTCGAACCGTCCCATCTTCAGCAGCAATTCCGCGTAGGAGTCGTACGGGTTCGGATCGTTGGGGATGAGATCGATATATTTCTTGAATGCCCGTTCCGCGCTGGCGTAGTCGCCCTGCTGGCGGTAGGCGTAACCGAGCACATTGTAAGCGGGGGAATAATTGGGAGCGATGTCCGTGGCCTTCCTATAGTGCTCCACCGCCGGTTCAAGTTCTTGCTGGCCGAAATAATAATTGGCTAGATTGAACTGGGCGCGCTCGTCGTTGGGGTAGGCGGTCACCAATTTGTCGAGATAATCCTTCTGCTTTACGGTGTCGCCATTGGCGCCGGCTTCGTTGGCGAGGATAAGTAGTTTCTCTCCGTCGGAAGCTTTGTCGGCGAGGCTCACGGCTTTCTTTAGGTGATCGAAGAATTCCTTGGCCGTGGGAGAGTTGTTGGCGCGGGCCATTTCCGCCGAGGCAAACTCGGGATCGAGCGACAGCGCCTTGTCAAAGTGCTGTAACGACTCCTGCCCAAGAAGTCTTTCGGACAGATCCCGCCCCTGCAAGAATTCCTGCTTGGCTTGGTCGGACCGAGTGGTGACGGGGAGCTTTCCTCCAGATGCAGCGGCGGCGGAGCTTGTGTTGCCACTGGTATCGTTACAGGCCGAAAACAGCGCTGTGCTGAGCACCACGCTCGCGGCCAACAGGACTAGCAGGGTTTTGTTCCGGGGCATTGGAAGTACCTCCTTAGAATTTGTGCGTTGACCTGCGAGTCGGGAGAGATTCGCGTCGCGACAACACTAGCCGCGGGCGAGTGATTTGGGTAGTAGGCTCGGGATGTGTGTGCGGGATTGCGGGACGGATTCCCGAAAAACAATGGAAAACGGTTCGGCGTAATTGCTCGGGAGTTGAGCTCGATTCGCGCCGTCGCTTTACGGCAGGGCGCTCAACACTCGTTGGGCGGCCATCCTTTAATTGAACAGGGAAGTTTTTCTAGCGACCGAAAAATCAAGGGCGCCAATTCTCTCGCCTGCTTTGCGAAAGAGTGGGCGCCGCAAGACGCGTCTAACCCCGTTCAACTAGGAGCAATCGGCCTACGGCCGCCGCCGCCCGCTTACGATTGCTTCTCCATCGTGAACGCCATCGTGGTTCCGCGCTGCTTATCGGTGTACTCCGCCTTAATCGACTTGCCATCTTTGGACACCGTCATGCGGTAGACTCCGACAATTTTCCCGTCCCGCTTGTCGGTCTCTTCGATGGTGTCGTCCCCGACCCGCTTCAATGAAACCATCGTGTGGCCCGGATCACCGTTGATCGGATAGTCTTTGCCGTCGAACTTCGCGTCGTAGCTGTTGCCATTCGGATCCGACATCTTCAATCCGTCGGCCGTGCCTTGATAGGTCACGGTAAGACCGTTGTTGGAGATACTGTTGATCTTCTCCGTACGCCACGCGCCCGATACTGCGTGCGAGCCGGCTGCGCCTGAACTCACCCGCTTGGACGTAGCTTCCCCGGTCACAGGCTGCGTTCCCGAATTGTCCGTGAATTTGTCGCTCAATGTATTTCCGTCAGATGAGACGGTCTGCGTGTCTGTAGCCATGACCTTCCCGTCTTTCTTCTGGATGATCTCTATCGAACTGGCGTTGGCGACGTGCACAGCAACCGTGTCATAGTACGGATGTCCTGTGACTTTGTGATCGCTCCCATCGGCTTTCACCGAGTACTTCGGAACGCAGGTCAGACACTCATACATGTTGTTGCTCAACGAATATTTGTCTGGCTTGGTCGGAAGCTTGGCCGTGTCCAGCTTGGTCATCCAAGTCCCATCGAACGGGCTTTGAGCAAACAACGTCGCCGAGGCGAGCAGCACCATTCCTAACAGCATTTTTTTCACTGGAACACCTCTCCACCTGAGATTCTGGCAGCCCAGCAGAAAAGGTTCGGCCCGGATACACATTCGATCGTATGTGCTGGGCTGTCGGTCGGACGGGCGCAATTGTAGCGCGGGTACTCTTTTTTGTCTCTCGGATTCGTTTGCTCAATTTTTCCTCTCCAGGCGTTGACCTGAACCGTACAACCTGACAGCTGCACTGTATTAACATCCAGGCGATGACCTCTCGTGTTAGACGATGGCTGCGCGACCCGCTCCTTCTCTTGTCTCTGACTGCGGGCCTTCTGGCTTTCGTTGTTCAGTCGGGCGAGCTGGGGACGGCCGACACGATGCATCGGCTACAAACTACGCACTGGCTGTGGACCTCGGAGCCACAGGTGTTTCCCAACGAGTATCCTGAGTTTGGCCTGCATGGCCGCAGAGGGCGGCTTTATAGCTGGTACGGCATCGGCCAGTCGCTGCTCATGCTACCCGCGGACCTGCTCGGAACGTGGGCCGCGCACTGGTCTGTCTTCTCAGATTATGGAGACGATCCCGCGGTCCGGAGCATCGTGGTTAGTTACATCACGAATATTGTGGTGAACGTGCTGACCGCAGTGATCGCATTCCGGCTGCTACGTCAGTTGCGCTTTGGAGTGAAAGAGTCTGTGGCGGGTGTGCTGGCGTTGATGTTCTGCACCACTCACCTTCACTACACCCAGAACATGATGGAGAACAACTACATCATGTTGCTGACGCTTGCTGGATTCTCATTTCAGTACGAGTGGTTGCGCACTGGCAGCCGGCGTGCGCTTTTCCTTGGCTCGTGCGCGCTGGGGCTGAACCTGCTTACGCGCCTCACCGCCGGTTTGGATCTGATCGCGGGAGGGGTCTTTGTCTTGTTGGTGCTCTGGTTTGAGGGAGTACGCGGTCGCGGGTTGTGGTGGAGAATTATTGCTTATGTCAAGGTCGCTGCACCGGTTTATACATTCCTTCTCTTGATTGATCGTGCCTACCAGTTCTATCGCTTTGGGTCATTTACCAATACGTATGTCTCGCTGTTCGCCAAGGAATATCGCTTGCAGGACCCTACATTGCCTGGGAATTTTCCCTGGAGCACGCCCTTTCACGTCGGGTTTCTCGGAGCACTATTCCTGCCGGAAAAATCTATTTTTCTATTCGATCCACTTCTTATCCTGGCGATTTTTATTTTGATTCTGCTTTGGAAAGGGTTGACTTCAGAAGTTCGGGCGTATTGCATTACGTCTCTCGTGCTGTTGCTGGCGTACATCAGCTTCTATGCCAGATACGCCTATTGGAGCGGCGACTTCGCATGGGGCGATCGATACGTTTCCACCGCGGTTGAATTGGGGGGGCTGATTGCCGTCCCACTTTTGATGCGCTATCGGGTGCGACTCGGAGTGACGATCTGGCGGGCCGGGTGGGTGGTGGTCGCTGTCAGCCTGACTATTCAGTTGGCGTCGCTGGCCTTTTGGGTTCCGCTGGAAATCTACCAAATGGAGACGCTTGGACATCCGACGTTTGTGATAGCTCTGCGTTTTAAGAACATCTTGGCCTTCGCTCTGGGGAAGATGGATGCCTGGGGCCTGAATAACGAGGCCATGACGCAGGACGCGTGGGATTATGTCCACATCACGACGTGGAATTTTTTGCCGTTCCTACTACGGCGCGTGGGAGCGGCGCCGGGGTGGGTGATGAAGGCCGCATTTGGAATCTGGCTTGGCGGGATCGGAGCCTTGATGTGGGTTCTGATCCAATTGTGGAGGCTGCTGAAAACCTCAGCGGCTGAAGCCGGGCCAGCTTGACTGCTGATTCGCACCGCTGAATTGCTGCGCCACCCAAAAGCTCAGCGCCATCCCGAAGGTTTATCGGCGAAAGGACGGGTAGTCAGTCATATTTTTCACACCGGATAGACTTCCTGTCCCAGCCGAGCGACTTCAGCAACTCACGGTTCGCTTTGACCATCTTAGCGAGGCCGCAAATGTAGGCGTGCATGTCAGTCCTGCCTTGCGCAATGCTCGGAACGTGCTCCTGCACGTAGCCGCGCAGACCTTGCCACTCGACGCAGACGCGACTCAGAGTGGGCAAGTAATGAAAGTTAGTGCGCTCGCTGGCGAGGCGCAGGAATTCGTCGTGGTAATAGATGTCTTTTTCGTAGCGGCTGCCAAAGACCAGCCAGAATTGCTTTCCCTGATGGCGTGACTGGTCGGTCAGGAGCCAATGCAGCATGGAGCGGAAGGGAGCGATGCCGGTACCCGTGGCGATGAAGATCGTGTCGCGCAAAGGCGGGCGCAGGATGAAATCGCCAAACGGACCCTGGCACTGAATCTCGCCCCCTTCTTGCATGTCGCAGAGAAAATTCGACATGAAGCCGTCCTGAACGCGGTTGAGGCAGAGCGCGAACCGAGGATCCTCAGTCGGTGGTGAGGCGATTGAATACGCGCGGGTAAGCTCCTCGCCATCAGGCTTGACCTGCGTGAACGACAGCCATTGCCCCGGGACGAAGCCGAAGCGCCTCCTGCCGAGCATCTCGAATTCGAGGTGCTTCGTGGGTTCGGACAGAGGTTCGGAGTGCACCAGGTGCGCAATGTGAGTTGGAAAGGCCACCGATCATGTAGATGAAATGGGCACCGTGAGGATGCGACATACTTCGCACGGGAGGGATTGCACGGATCACCGGCGCTTGAGAGCTTCGAGCTCGTCCAACGTCCGTGGCCAGTCTGATTTCATCAACCGCGACAAACTGCGATCAGCAAGGACTTTGCCGCCAGTCTGGCAGATGGCGCAGTAATTCGTTTCGTTATCGGCGTAGCGAATGCGCAGGATTTTTTCTCCGCACTTCGGGCACGGCATGCCATAACGCCCGTGAACCGCCATGCCTTCGCGAAACGCCGTGACCTTGTCAGGAAAGGCCGTTCTCGCCTCCATTTCGAGACGATTCACCCAAAGCTCGAGGGTTTGTGTTGTCGCGGAGAACAACCGCTGCCATTCGTCCGTGTGTAATTTGTGCGTCAGCGCAATGGGCGAGAGTTGCGCCGCATGCAGAATTTCGTCCGAATAAGCGTTGCCAATACCGCTCAACAGGCGCGGATCGGTAAGAGCCCGCTTTAGCGTGCGATTCTCCATCGTGAGGGTGCGGCGAAAAGAATCAAGATCGCTGCTTAAGACGTCGATTCCTCCGGGATCCATAGACCGCAAGGCCTCTTCGCCGCTGACGATGTGTAACGATGCTCGGCGCTTGCTACCGGCTTCCGTAAGGGTCAGAGAGCCGTTAGGAAAATCGAAGGCTGCCAGATACTGTCGGCCGGTTAGCTTCGCGCCTCTCGGGCGCCAGTGAAGTCGGCCGGCAATCATCAGATGAAGGACGAGCCAAAAGTTATTCTCCATTCCGAAGGCAATACGCTTGCCAATGCGCCTGATTTCGCGCACTGTCGTGCCCTCCACTTGAGTAACGGGTGGCTCTACGGTTCGCAGTAGGAAAGGAGTGGCGATTCGCACTCGTTCCAGAGTCTCTCCGACGATGCGCGGTTCGAGTGCAGTGATGTAGCCGGCGATGTCCGGAAGCTCAGGCACAAGGTGCTACTCGAATATTCCGGAGTGACACCGCAGTTCTTGTTGTGCTCATTCCACCGTCACTGACTTGGCCAAGTTTCTCGGTTGGTCGACGTCACATCCGCGGCGCACGGCAATGTGATACGCCAGCAACTGCAAGGGAACGATCTCGAGAATCGGCGATAGTTCTTCCGGGGCCGCAGGAATGTAGAGCACATGGTCGGCTGCCTCCCTGATCTCTTCATCGCCTTCGGTGGCGAGGGCGATTACCACCCCGGAACGCGCTTTCACTTCCTTCAGGTTGGACATTGTCTTCTCGTAGCGCAGCACCGATCCGGGATTGTTCACATCCCTGGTGGCGATAACGACCACGGGCAGATTCTCGTCTATGAGTGCGTTGGGGCCGTGCTTCATCTCGCCAGCGGGGTATCCCTCAGCGTGGATGTAGGAAATTTCCTTCAGCTTGAGAGCGCCTTCGAGGGCGATGGGATAGTGAATGCCTCGGCCCAGAAACAAGAAATCGTGGGCACGTTGAAATCGTTTGGCCAGGTCATCGCATTGTTCATCCCGAGTAAGCAAAACCTCGAGCTTGCCAGGGATGCGGGTCAATTCCTGCACTGCGGCGCTGGCCTGCTCGTGCGTCATGCTGCCACGCACCTGCGCCAGATAAAGCGCAAATAGGTACAGAGCCGTGAGTTGGGCAGTGAATGCCTTGGTCGAGGCCACGCCGATTTCGGGCCCTGCGTGAGTGTAGAGAGTGCCGGCGGCTTCGCGCGTGATCATGGAGCCGACTACATTGCAAATGGCAAGAGTCTTCGACCCTTTGGCTTTGGCCTCGCGCTGGGCGGCGATCGTGTCAGCCGTTTCCCCGGATTGCGAGATTACGATCGTGATCGTGTCCGGAGCGATGATGGGATCGCGATAGCGCCATTCGCTGGCGTAGTCGACCTCGACCGGAACACGGGCGAGGCTCTCGATCATGAACTTGCCTGCCTGACCTGCGTGCCAACTGGTGCCACAGGCGGCGATGTTTATCTTCTTCGCGGCGCAGAACTCGGCCTGCGTTATTTCCATCTGGTCGAGGAAGATGTGGCCCGTGTCCTGCGAGACCCGGCCCAGCGTGGTGTCGCGAACCGCACGAGGCTGCTCATAGATTTCCTTGAGCATGAAGTGCTTGAAGCCGCCCTTTTCCGCCATGATCGGGTCCCAGGTGACATGCTGCACCTGGCGCTCGATCGGCTTGCCGTCGAAGTCGGTAAGCTGAACCCCCGCCGCAGTCACCACGGCAAGATCGCCGTCGGCGAGGAAGAAGATGTCCCGCGTGTGATAGAGAATCGCGGGCACATCCGAAGCCACGAAGTATTCCTCATTGCCCAACCCGATCACCGCCGGAGGACCGTTGCGAGCGGCCACGATCTTGTTGGGTTCATCGACCGAAATCACGGCCAGCGCGAACACTCCAGTCAGTTGCTTCAGCGTTTTTCGCACCGCCTCTTCGAGCGCAGGACGGTTCCCGTTACCCGTCTTCACCAGATATTTCTCTACCAGATGAGCGATGACTTCGGTATCAGTCTCGGTGGTGAAGACGTGGCCTTCCTCGATGAGTTTTTTCTTCAGGCTGAGGTAGTTCTCGACGATACCGTTGTGGACCACAACAATCGTGCCGGTGCAGTCCCGATGCGGATGAGCATTTTCTTCGGTGGGGCGCCCGTGGGTGGCCCAGCGAGTATGGCCAATGCCGTAGGTGCCGTGGAGCGGCTGCAGGCGGATGACTTCTTCGAGATTGCGCAACTTGCCTTCGGCACGGCGAATCTGGAGACCGTCTCCGTTACCGGCAACGGCGATGCCGGCCGAGTCGTAACCGCGATATTCAAGGCGTCTGAGCCCTTCAAGGATGACCGGAACAACTCGCTTCTTCCCGACGTAGCCAACGATGCCACACATAGGTATTTAGCTAGAGAATCCCCAAAAATCGGTTAGTCCGCCAGGGAGAAGCGAAACTCTTCAATCACCGGGTTGGTTAGCACTTCACGAGCCATGCGTTCGACTTCGGTCTGAGCTTGCTCCCGGCTGAGCCCGCCATCGAGGGTGATTTCAAAGTACTTGCCCTGACGAACATCCTCCAGGCCTTTATAACCCATTTTTTTTAATGCGCCTTGAATGGTCTTGCCTTGGGGATCCAGAACGCTCTTTTTGAGAGAAACGTAGACATAGGCGGTCATGAGAATCAGCAACATTATACGGCATGAGGATTCTTCAGGGGAGGCACTCAAGGTCGGTAAGGTCGGTGGCGCGACCCTTGCTCAGCTCAGTCGCGTGATCTGTTGGTCGAGCTCCGCCAGCGCCTGTTCCAGAATCTTTCGGTAGCGTTCGTTCTCCACCGAGCGGATCTGCTCTAAAATCCTGCTCCGGGAAAGCTTCAATCCCTGTTTGCGGGATTCGATCCCTCTCTGTTGGGGCGTAAGATCGCGTTTTGGCTCCGCCGTGGTGAAGGTGGCGTCCTGTTGCTGCAGTTCTACCGACTTGCTCTCCCACCCGCGTGCCACAGGAGAATTATACGGCGGCCGAACGGGGGTCACCATTCGCCCAAGGTGGCAATGCATCCCACGCTCTTTGGTTTGGGTGCACAACTTTGTGGGTATTGTCTCAGTTTGAATTTTGGCTACGAGAAGGGAGGCGGATGACGAGGTCGGAGAGGTTCCATTTCACCCGTATGTGACGAAAGAAATGACGTTGCCATCGGGATCCCGCACCTGAAAATCAGTTCCACCCCAGGCCTGCTTTTTGAGCGTTTGAGCGAACTCCACGCCTCGCGCCTTGAACTCCT
>WNFG01003062.1_pt1 | contig 13975 bp, 12 predicted proteins | sample 5400431 | NCBI WGS metagenome assembly WNFG01 (sample SAMN13153346, study PRJNA577476) | soil metagenome | isolation source: 120 cm saprolite under Douglas fir tree site 2 hole 3 replicate 2 | place: USA:California | collected 2015-04-18
AGCCGGCCGTTGCCGGGCCGCGATTGCGGTTTCTCTCGTCCGCGCTTACAACCTCCGGCTTTTTAGACGTAACAAGTTACGTCTCTACGCGGAGATCGCCTCAGTCCTTTAGATTTTTTTTATATGTATAACTTCATCAAACAAATCGCCGTCATCTCCGCAACTCTCTTCGTCTTCATCTCCGCGGGCTGCAAATCGTCGGAACCGAAACCCGCGACCGACCAGCTCCCCATCACCGTCGTCGATTCCACGACCGCCGGAACGATTTCGGGAACCGTCACCTTCGACAGGCCGCAGGCCAAACCGGTCATGCTCGACATGAGCCAGGACCCGGCGTGCCCGCAGGGGCCGCAGCCTGCCGACAGCGCGCGCCATGGCAATGCCGCGCCCAATGTTTTCGTCTATATCAAGGAAGGTCTGGGCAACGCCCGCTTTGGCGTTCCGGAAACGCCCCAGGTGCTGAATCAGATTGGCTGCCGCTATGTGCCGCACATGATGGGCGTGATGGTCGGGCAGACCCTCGAAATCCGCAACGACGACCGGGCGCAGCATAACGTGCACCCCATGCCCCGGGCCAACAGTGAATGGAATGAGAGCCAGATGCCCCGGGGCAAGCCGATCCTCAGGGTATTTCAGAAGCCGGAAATGATGATGCCCATCCAGTGCAACCAGCATCCGTGGATGAAGACCTGGCTCAACGTCATGGACCATCCTTATTTCGCGGTCACCTCCGAAGACGGACGCTACGAAATCAGGAACCTGCCTCCGGGGGAATACACGGTGGCGGCGGTGACCGGGAGCCTCAACGAGCAGACCGTGAAGATCAAGGCAGGACCCAGGGGAGAGGCGAAGGCGGATTTTATCTTCACTCCCGGCCCATCGCCAAGATAGAACTTTGGTGCATCGCCGCGCGGCCCATGTGCTCTTGTCCTCCCCCGCTCCTTTGGCGTACAAAAATAATGGCGCTATGAGGACACTTTCCACCAGCCTGGCAAAACTTGGCTCGGGAGCATTTCTGCTCCTGACGTCGGTGTACTGTCTGCTGGCCTATATTCCCTACACTTATCTGTTTCTGGTGAAGGAACCGCCCATGCACTGGCTGGTTGTCTTCATCGGCCGGCATGCGGCCCTGTATTGGATTTTTTTCGGCGCGGCGCTCTACGGGTACTGGTCCGGGCGAAAAAGCAATTGGGTGCGGGCTTCGCTGGCGCTGCAATGCCTGATGGGTGTCTTTTTTACGGCCCGGCATTACGTTCCCACGATCGGGAACGACGCCGGGGCGCTGGTGGCTTCATTCGCCGCGCTGGCGCCGGTGCTGATCGCCGGCATCGGTGACGTCCTGGGCCATCGGTCCGAGGAAGATGACCGCGCCGCCGGCGGGATGTTCTCTTTTTCCACGGCGGTACTGGCCAGTTCGGCTATCACGCTGATTTCCGTGGCCGGCTCGCTCTGGAGCGGCGGCCTGCGGTCCACGATATCCAGCGTGCCGTCTTCGGTTGCCGAGTTGGCGGTGTGCGTCCTCGCTACTCATGTCTGGCTGGCGGTGGCCGCCACTTTTGCGGTGAATTTTGTTCTGTTTCTTCTGCGGGGGAAGACGGGCCCCCGGCGCGCTCTGCGCACCCTGGCCGTCAACGGCCTGTTGAGCGTCGCGTTGTTCGCAGCCATCGTCGCATTCCTGAAAAACTCGCTGACCTTCCAGGGCTGGGTCCCGTATGTCTATGCCGCCGCGCTGGCCGCCACGATCACCATGCTCGGATACACGGTTTTCCTTCCAGCCCTTTTCTCCCGCGGACCGGAAACACCCGTGAGAAGATTTCACCGGAGCGGCAGGATCTTCGTCTATGCCATCGCCCTGGTCGCCGCCATTTACACCATCGCCTTTCCCGGAGCACTGGGGGACGCTGACTGGAACGGCGTAATCCAGGGATCGATGTGCCTGCTTCTCTGGGTGTTTGTGACTCTCACTGTTTTTCTGTTGCGGCCCAGGCTGAGGGACTATCCCTGGCCGCAGCTTCTGGCGGTGGCGCTGGTGACCGGGTCGATCTACTGGGGAACCATAGCCAGCGCATTTCTCTGGGCGAAGGACCTGGGAACCACCCAGGGCGCGGTTTCCCGGTCAATCGATACCTACGCCTCGGACAATCCTTCTTTCAGTTTTGCCCGGCACATGGTGGCCTCCGCCAATCCGGTGGAACCGTGCGGTGACGTATGCCAGACGTTGCGCCAGTACAGTAATATCCGCAACGCCCAGGCCCCGTTTGAAGTGAACCTGGTCGATAAGCTGGAACGCAGCCCCGGCCGCCCGCCTGACATCTATTTGATCGTGATCGATTCGGCGCGCTCCGATTTTTTCGGCGCCTACAACCCCAGGGTCACTTTTACTCCCAATCTCGACAGCTTCGCGCGCGACAGCTTTGTGATCAGGAGGGCCTATACTCAGTACGCGGGCACCACGCTTTCCGAGGCCGCGCTGTGGACCGGCGCGCTGGTGCTTCATGCGCACTACATGCGGCCCTTCAACCGGGTCAACAATCTCGAAAAACTTCTGAAGGCGGAAAATTATCAACTGGCGGTCAGCTACGACTCCATCCTCCGCCAGATCCTTCCCGACAACAACGACCTGATCAAGTTTGATCTCAACAAACCATGGAATGAGTTTTCCATTGCCGCCAGCCTGGAGCAACTGGAGACGTTCATGGAGGGGCCCCGGAGGGACAAATCCCGTCCGCTGTTCTTTTTCGCGCAGCCTCTGAATGTCCATCAGTTCTACGGAGACAAACGCGCCGGGGGCGAGGCGGCCCCCTGGCAGCCTCCGGCGGGTTTCCACTCCCGGATCGCCTACCGGATGCACGAAGTCGACCAGGCCCTGTGCGAGTTCTTCCGCCATCTGAAAGCGAAAGGTCTCTACGACAACAGCATCATCATCGTTACCGCCGACCACGGTGAAGCGACCGGGGAACTCGGGCGTTACGCCCACTCGACCATCATCTTCCCTGAAGTGATGCAAGTGCCTCTGTTCATCCATGTGCCGAAAGCGATGCGCGAGGGGCTGGTCGATGACGGGAATGAAGTGACCACGCTCACCGACGTAACTCCAACTCTTTTCTATCTGCTCGGTCACCGCCCGGTGAAACCGCAGCGCTTCCTGGGAAGGCCGGTGCTGGCGTATTCAGAGGCGGAGCTGCGGCAATATCCGCCGCGTGACGAAATTCTCCTGGCCTCGGACATGAAGGCGGCCTACGGATTGTTGACCGACAATGGCCGCTACCTGTTCACGATCTACGATTCGCCCCTGAAACTCTCGCTCTTCGACCTCCGGAGCGACCCCAACGCCACCAACGACATTCTGACCGACACCACCCGCGAGCAATACCAGCAACGGCTGTTGAAGGAATTACAGGATCTCGGCGGCTTCTACCACTTCCATCCTTTGGGCGACAGCACTTTTACCCGGAAGAACTGCATCTCCTCGTGGTGCTAGAATAATAGGTTGACGCAGGCCTTCCCAGCCCTGTAGCCCGCGTCGCGTCGCGTTTCCATGAGTTTTCGTTTGAGGAGCGGTTCTGAACTCACCTGTCTACAATGCAGCGCATCATCGTTTCACGGTTTTTACGGCCTGCCTGGCTTTCCTGTTGATACTTGCCGGCGGCCTGGTGACCAGCAACAACGCCGGACTGGCCGTCCCCGACTGGCCGACCAGCTTTGGCTCGTGGTATCGCATTCCTCCCATGGTCGGCGGCGTGAAATACGAACACGGTCATCGCATGGTCGCCGAGTTCGTCGGACTCATGACCATCATCGTCGCCGTTTGGACGTGGCTGATCGATAAGCGCCGCTGGATGCGCGCGCTCACCGTCGGCGCGGTGCTGGGCGTCATCTTCCAGGGTGTCCTCGGAGGGCTGACCGTCAGGAATTTTCTTCCGCCGGCCATCTCCACCGCCCACGCGACCGTGGGACAAACCATGTTCTGCGGGCTGGCCGCCATCGCCATCTTCACCAGCCGCGGCTGGATGGCTGAACCGGAGATGACGATTTCGAAGGCCGATGCCGCGCCGCTCATCCGTCACTGCTGGATGCTGATCGGCTTCCTCTATCTGCAACTCATTCTGGGCGCGGCCTTCCGTCACGTGTGGACCAAACTTGGCCCCACGGCCGCCAATCGCTGGCCGGCGCAAAAGATCATCCATTCATTTCTGTACCCGCACATTCTCAACGCTCTCATTGTCGGCGGCCTGATCGTTTATGTCGGCCTGCGGGTCATCAGTAAACATCCCGGTATTTCAAAATTGCGAAAGCCCGCGCACTCGCTCCTCATCCTGCTGGTGTTTCAGCTTTTACTGGGATTCGTTGCCTTCGTCACCCGCATGCAGGGCGCGGACGAACTCCAGCCGACCGGCACGTTGGTGGCAACCACCGTGGCCCACATGGGAGTCGGCGCTCTCATTCTGGCCTTCACTGTGATACTTACCATCCAGGCCTACCGCCTCACTCAGGACCAAACCGAGGAAAAATCGCCGGCGAGAACGGCAGGCATTTCCACCCAGCCGGTGCGAGCATGAACACCACCGCGCAGCAGCTCACGGAACAATCCACGGCGATCGCGGCCCAGAGCCTGGCGAAGCAGTCGTTACTGGGCGATTTCTCTCAGCTCTTCAAAGTCAGGGTCACGTCGCTGGTGGTCATGACCGCGTGGACCGGCTGTTATATGGGCGCCGCAAAATCCGGCGTATCCTCGGTTTCGCTCAGCCTCTTTCATGCCCTGCTGGGAATCGGTTTGACCGCGGCGGGCGCGGCGGCCCTCAACGAAGCCATCGAACACCGCATCGATGCGCAGATGGCGCGCACCCGCAACCGCCCTCTGCCCGCGAAAAGAATGACTCTGGCGACGGGAATCACCGCGGGATTGCTGGCCGCGCTGCTCGGGCCTCTTTACCTCGCGTGGACGACCAATGTTCTGACCGCGGTCCTGGCGCTGCTCACCGCGACCGCGTATCTCGCGCTGTACACGCCGCTGAAAAAGCTCTCGCCGATTTCCACCTTTGTCGGCGCTTTTCCCGGAGCCATGCCTCCCCTGCTGGGCTGGACCGCCATGCGCGGCGCGCTGGAATGGGAGGGCATTGTGCTCTTCACCATCGTCTTTGTCTGGCAGTTCCCGCACTTCCAGTCCATCGCCTGGCTCTACCGCGAAGACTATGCCGCCGGCGGCATCCGCATGCTGCCGGTCGTCGATAACGACGGACACAGCGTCCTGCGGCAGATGCTGGCGTACTCGACGGTACTGCTGCCCGTGAGCCTGCTGCCCACCGGCCTGCACATGGCGGGCAAGATCTATGCCGTGGCCGCCCTGGTTTTGGGAATCGCTTTTCTGTGGTTTAACGTCCGCCTGGCTCTGACCAAACTGCCGCCCACCGCGCCGGAATCGAAAAAATTCGCCCGACAGCTCTTGCAGGCCTCGGTCATCTATCTTCCCATCCTGTTCGCATTCATGATGATCAACGTGGCGCGCTGATGAGCACATCGACCTCTATCGAGAATCCCGCACTTCCCGGAAACCGCCCCGGTCCGGCGGCGGCCATCGTCGTGGAAAATCTGCGTCACAGTTACGGAGAGCGCACCGCCCTGAACGGCGTTTCCTTCGACGTGCGCGAAGGCGAGATCTTCGCCCTGCTGGGACCGAACGGCAGCGGCAAGACCACGCTGTTTCGCATCCTCTCAACGCTGATGCTGCCCACCGGAGGAAAGGCCACGATTGCCGGCTTTGACGCCGCCCGTCAGCCGGACGAAGTGCGCGGCAGAATCGGCGTGGTTTTCCAGGCGAGCAGCGCCGACATCAAGCTCACCGCCGCGGAAAACCTCTGGCACCAGGGACATCTCTATGGCCTGCACGGGGCCGCCCTGCGGGAACGCATCCGCGAGATGCTGCAACGCGTCGGACTGGCCGACCGCGCGAACGAAAAGGTCGAAACGTTCTCCGGCGGAATGAAACGCCGGGTGGAACTGGCCAAAGGCCTCATGCACCGCCCCGGAGTTCTGCTGCTCGATGAGCCCACCACCGGACTCGATCCCGGCGCCCGCCGCGATCTGTGGCAGTATCTCGCGGAATTGCGCAGCCAGGAGAACGTCTCGGTCATCGTCACCACTCATCTGATGGAAGAAGCCGAGCATTGCGACCGCCTCGCAATCCTCAGCAAGGGCGAGGTTGTGGCCCTGGGAACGCCCGAGGCCCTGCGCAGTGAAATCGGCGGCGACGTGATCGTGCTTGAAACCGGCGACGCGGAATCGCTGGCCGCGCGCATAACCGCCAAATTCGGCATCGGCGCGACCACCGATGGAGGCAGAGTCCGCATGGAGCGCAAAGAAGGCCACCGGTTCGTGACCGATCTGGTGGAATCCTTCCCCGGCGAAGTTCAGGCGATCTCGGTCAGCAAGCCCACGCTTGAGGATGTGTTCATCCGTCAGACCGGCCATCGTTTCTGGCGGGAAGAAGATCGGCAGCCGGGAACGGAGAAGAGCCAATGACCACAGCGCCCCTCGCCGGCCGAAGGCCATTGCCGAAAGTCAATCCCCTGCTGCCCGCCTTCACTCTGTGGTGGCGTGAGATCGTTCGTTTTTACCGCCAGCCCGCGCGCGTCTCGGGCGTGATTATCTCGCCTTTGCTGTTCTGGGTGGTGATCGGCGCGGGGTTCGGCACCTCGCTGCGCACCCAGGCCACCGGAGAAGGCAACTTCCTGAACTACTTCTTTCCCGGCGCGCTCATCATGATCGTTCTGTTCACCTCGATCTTCACCATGATGTCGGTGATCGACGACCGCAAAGAAGGCTTTCTGCTCTCGGTGATGGTCGCTCCCGTACACCGCTCGGGCATCGTGCTGGGTAAGGTGCTGGGCGGCACCACGCTTTCCACCATCCAGGGATTGTTTTTTCTGGTGCTGGCTCCGCTGCTGGGAATCCGCTTCGGTATCCAGGAATTCCTGATCGTGGTGCTGGTCGTGTTCCTGACCGCCTTTGCGCTCACGGCCCTGGGCTTTGCCATTGCCTGGAAGATGGAGTCATCGCAGGGCTTTCACGCGATTATCAACCTCTTCCTGCTCCCGCTCTGGATGCTCTCGGGCGCGCTCTTTCCTCTGAGTGGCGCATCCCGCTGGCTCGGATGGCTCATGCGCATGAACCCGCTCACCTACGGCCTCGACGCCATGCGGATCGCCCTGTTTCCGACGACCCACACCGCTTCCCTGCTGCCGTTATGGTCTTCCATCGGCGTATTGGCGGCGTTTACCGCGGCGGTCTTCGCGGCGGGCTTCGTGATCGCCAACCGCCGCACAACCCTTCCGGCAGCCTGACATTATGTCCATCGACTACAACATCTTCCCGGTCATCAACGCCACGCTCAACGGCGCCAGCGCCGTGCTCATCACCACAGGAAGGCTTCTGATCGCCGGGAAAAGAGTTCGTCTCCACCGCGCCTTCATGATCGCGGCCGTAGCCACATCAAGCCTGTTTCTGGCTTCGTACCTCTTCTACCACGCTCATGTTCGGTCGGTGCATTTCCCCGGAGAAGGATGGGTAAGGCCCCTCTATTTCACCATTCTGATCTCGCACACCCTGCTGGCCGTCGCCGTCGTTCCCCTGGTGCTGCTCTCCCTGAGTCACGGATTGCGCGAACGCTTCGACCGCCACCGCCGCATCTCGCGCTGGACCTTCCCCATATGGCTGTACGTCTCAGTCACCGGAGTCGTGGTCTACGTGATGCTCTACCAGATTTACGGGGCCAAGGTCTGAAAACCGCTTTTCACCGCAAAGGACGCGAAGGGCGCAAAGGAAAAACAAGGGATTTGGTTCCTGGTGGTGTTCGGGGTGGTTGGTCGTTCGTAGTTGGTATTTAGTACTTGGTTTTCTTTGTTTTTGGTTTTCTTGTTTTTCCTTTGCGTCCTTCGCGTCCTTTGCGGTGAAAAACCTGCACATAAAGTCGTGCAACAAAAATTCTGCGGTCAATGACCAGAAATCCAACCGCCAGGGCGCCTGCCGCTGTTATATTGACCGTCATCCGGAAAAGTTTTTTTGAAAATCGGGCGCAAGAATTGCTCCGGCTTTCGTTCTCAGATACAGTGCCTCAGCGCACGAACAAAAAGCGAATTGTATAAAATAAGGAAACGGGGGACCGTTGAGTCCCCGGGAAAAGGTTCTCATGGCAAAGAGTTTGAACAAAGTAATGCTGATTGGAAATCTGGGGAAGGACCCAGAAGTGAAATTCACACCCGGCGGCGTGGCCGTGGCCAAGTTTTCGCTCGCCACCAACGAACGGTCCAAGGACAAAAGCGGCGAATGGGTGGACCGCACTGAATGGCACAACATTGTCGCCTGGCAGCGCCTCGCCGAGATCATCGGCGAATATCTGAAAAAAGGCCAGAAGGTCTACATCGAAGGCCGCCTGCAGACCTCAAGCTGGGAAGACAAGCAGAGCGGTGAAAAGAAGTACCGCACCGAGATCATCGCCAGCGATATGGTGATGCTCAGCGGAAAAGGCGAAGGCGGCGGTGGCGGTGGCGACTTCGAAGGCCGTTCCTCGCGCGGATCGTCCGGCTCAGGCTCTTCTTCGTATGACCAGAGCGGCCCGGCCCACGAGGAAGTCGCCCAGGGCACGACCATCACCGACGAAGATATCCCGTTCTAATCGCGCTCGGGCTGCGGGAGGGCGGCCGACCGGCCCTCTCCCGCATCTGTGCGTATACCTTCCTTCTTTCCGCCCCTCATCATCTCCCTCGATTCGAGGAGCCAGTGTCCTCCGATATATTGCACCGCGGGTCCTTCGTTCGGTAACGTTTAGACTTCAGTCTCCGCGGTGACCACAATGAGTTTCAACCAGACCAACACGCTGGCGCGTGCAGCCGATAACGAGTCCCAAATCTCTCTCATGCGCCGGAACCTGCGGCCCGAGACTGTCTTTCGCCTGAAAATTGCCGTCTTCGCATTGTTCTGTGCCCTCATCCTGCTGGATTCCATTTATCTGATCGTCTGCTACATCACCACCGACTTCTTCGGCTGGCTGAACAACCCGTTTTTTGGCTGGGTGCGCGACTGCGGATGGGTGGCCTGGCTCTTATATTTCCCGGCATTTGCCGGCGCTCTGCTCTCGATCGACACCAACGGACAGGCCAAAAAGTCGCGGGGAGGGGCCGCACTATTCCTGTCGATTCAAATGGCAGCCGGATGCATGCTCTACTTTTCCAATGGCGGGAAGCCCGAATTCGGCTTAACCCTGCTCTATGGCCCTGACGTTCGCATGCCTCTCGGCAACATGCTCACCTACATTGGGGCCATTGCCTGTCTGGTGCCGCTGCTCTGGGTTGCGGCTCTCCATATCGTCTCCGCATGGAGGTCGGCCGGCCGGACCGAAGTCGTTAACAACCTGCGAATCATTCCGTTTCTCCTGACCGGCGCATCGGTATTTTTGCTTTATGCGGGGACTTCCCAGGCAAAGATTGCCGCGCTGGGACAACCACCAGCCATTCGGGCCCTGGCCGTAAGCCTGGCGGCCCATCTGGCGATTTCCACGCTGATCTTTTTGGCGCTGGCCTGGAGCGGGGTGGTCGCCCGTTTCTTTCCCGATCCAGGGCTCGCCCGGTTCGCTCTGCGCGCCGCAGCCGCCTGTCTGCTGGGCGCGGTGGCGCTCAGAAAAATCCTGTTCCCTCTGTTCGGGTTTAATAACCATGAAGCCGATCTTCATGCCGCTTTGTTTTCTCTGGCGGCCGTACTGGCCGGATCGGCCCTCATTCTCAAGGTCCGCCAGCATGCGGGCAAATACACGAGTGAAGAACGTCCGCGATTCTTCCGTCTGAATCCGTTGGTCCGCCGGACCTGCGCGCTGGTCGCCGGGATGGCGTTCTTTTATGTGTTTGCCGTCAGGTTTGCGCGCATCGACTGGGAACGCGCCGTGGCCAGTCTTGCCGCGCTGGGAACCGCGCTTATTTTATTTGCGCTCTATTGGTCAGGGCGGAAACGACCAAAGGAATACTCCTTGTGGTTCCTCGCCACTCTGACGTTCATCACCGTGGCTGTGGTCTGGACGGTCCGGTCGGTGAGCGCGGACGCGACCGATACAACATGGTCCCGTGAAGCCCGGCAGTACGCCGATTATGATTCCTCTTATTTCGTCATTCAGCAGTCGCTGAAACCCATTGTCCAGGATGAAGAATACGCGGGCTTCTACAGCTTCCTGGGCCTGCATGCCAATATTGCCGGGACCTTCGCCGAACCCGATGCTCCCTTGATGAGCGGCCCTCTCGCCCGCGCGGGCGAAAAACCCAACATCGTTATCCTGGTTGTGGATGCCCTGCGCCGCGATTATCTTTCGCCCTTCAATTCCGATGTCCTGTTTACGCCCAACATCGAGGCCTTCGCCCGCGACAGCGTTTTGTTTGAAAATGCCTATACACCTTATGCGGGAACCATACTCGCGGAAGCCTCGATCTGGAAAGGCCATCAGCAGATCCACAAGGTCTACCCTCTGCCGCGGCAGCGGGTGAGCAATCTGCAGAAGCTGCTCGAGGCGAACGATTTCGACTGCTTTATCAGCTACGATGAAGTGCTCAACGCTGTGATACCCCCATCCCCCGGGATTACCGCTTTGAGCGCCAAACAGACACACTGGAAGGAAAATGAATTCCAGGCCGTGATCCGCGAGCTGGAAGAAAAATTGCTGCAACGCGGAGGCCGAAGCCGCCCGGTCTTCGCCTATGCCCAGCCCGAAGACGTACACTCCCTGTCTCTCACGCTCCACCATCGCCAGGCGGCGGTGCGGGTCCGTCCTGGCTTCAACAACCAATACGCTTCGGCGGTGGAAGACGTCGATAAGACCTTTGGCGATTTCATTCGTTTCCTGAAGGACCATGGACTCTATGAGAACAGCATCGTCATTCTGACCGCGGACCACGGAGAGAGCCTCGGAGAAGCGGGCCGTGAAGGACATGTGACGAACCTGGCGCCCGAAGTCATTCGCATTCCCCTGGTGATTCACCTGCCCGAACGTCTGCGGCAAAGCATGGTCTGGGATTCGCGCAGTCCGGTCACGCTGCACGACCTTACCCCCACGCTCTACTATCTGCTCGGGTACCGCCCCTTAATCGCCGGGGCGATGTCAGGACATCCGCTGTTCACGCTCACCCGCGAGGAGCAGACCGCCGCACCCGATCATTTTCTGCTGATGTCCAGTTACATGGCGGTCTTTGGCGTTCTTTCAGGCGACCGGAAATCGCTCTTTATGGTGGATGCCAATCTTCACCGGAATTACTACTACAATCTTCAGGACGATCCACGCGCGTTCAGAAATAGAATCACCGCCTCGATTCGCGACCACTATGAAGCGGTCATTCGCAGGGACCTTGAAGACCTGGATCGTTTCTACAATCTTCCACCCCGGGCTCCCTGACGTTCATGCGGTTTCGCGGAGCTGCGCTGCCGTCAGTTCCCCGTGATGTTTATAATGGCGTCATGGATGAACTTGAGTTTCGCCGCCATGCCGATGCATCGCTGGGTGCGTTGAAGCAGAGCCTGATCAGGGCCGAGGAGGAACTTGCCATGGAAGTGGAAGAGAACTCGGGCGCCCTGCACATCAGTTTCGACGATCCGCCGGGGAGGTTTGTGATTACCCCCAATGCTCCGGTTCGCCAGATCTGGATTTCGGCGCTCGTCAGCAGCTTCAAACTCGACTGGTCAGCCGAAGCGCAGAGCTTCATCCTGGCGCGAACCGGCGAAGAACTCAGGCCCCTGGTCGCGCGTCTGATCGGCGAACAGCTCGGCGAAAATGTCGTGCTTGGTTGATTCAATTTCCAAAGTCAAAAACCCTTACCAATGGATGAACGCGGATAAAGCCGGGCGAAAACGGCGATTCGACCAGCAGCGCTTCCTTCTACTCCTGTTCGGCATCTTTGCGGCGATGGGCTTTGCCGCTTGCCTGCGTGGGAGTCTATGGCGTCCTGGCGTATCTTACGAGCCGGCGCATCCCGGAGATCGGGGTGCGTATGGCGCCGGGGGCTAGTTCCGGCAACGTAATGTGGATGGTGCTCCGGTAAAGCCTGGCAATGATCGGCATGCCTGGGATCGCGGGCGGAGTTGCCGCAGGACAGCTGCTGCGCCGCGTCGTCGTCACCGGGGAGGAACCGCTGACGTTTGGCCTGGTGGTACTTTTGCCGGTTGCAACTGCTTTAGTTGCCGGCCTGGTTCCGGCGCTGCGAGCCGGCCGTGTGCATCCGATGGTCGCCTTGCGGCAGGAATAGCCCAGCCAACAAAGTGCAGAGTAACGACATTCAGCGGCAGTCGGTGGTTGCCGAGCTTTGCCGTGATCCAAACGCTTCCGACCCGTGCTAACTTCTCCTTCGTATGTGGAAGGAGGCATGCCGTGCAGAAACTGAGAATATTTTGCCTGGCGCTACTGCTCATTTTTGCAATTTCCAGCTCGCGGGCAGCGGGCAAGAAGGTTTGGAGCGTCAATGTCGCCAGGCTGGGCTACCGGGGCGATGCTGACAGGACCATTGTGCGCTGGCGGGCAGCTATGTCGTGATCGGCTCAAGCAAGTTCACGCCCGATCCGGAAAAACACCGGTGTATTCTTGCTTTCGATCCGGAACAGCCTCTGCTGGTATTCGATGTCATCGCCCGGAAGCAGATCGCGGCGGATGTCATCGGCAGCCTGGAAGAGGAGTGGGAGCCTCCACACTCGCGTTGGAAGGATCCCTGCGGCACGAAGATGGAGAGTGTCCCCTATCCGCTGACGTCCGACCTCTATTACGATCCTGATTACGAAAAGAACCGGCTCGCGATCCTCGATCAAAATCATAAGGAGAAATACCGGATCTCACCAGGCTTATTCAGTTGCTGGAGCGGGTGCACCACTTCCAACCGTGCGGGCGACAGGTACGCGCTGCTCGACAAAGGCCGCACCCTTGGCACCTGGATCATGGACAATACGCTCTATCTTGGGGCTGACGCCGTCGACACGGACAAGAAGCGAATCCGGGTTTATAGCGCGAAAGACGGCAGGAAACTTTACCAGGTCTCGTGGGTGGAAACCGGCCACGCGCATGCGCTTTTCGACCAGAGTGAACGCGTGGCATTTTCGGATAATGGCAGCATGCTCGCCATCCTTGACGACGAAGGAGTGCTGCGCGTGGTCGGCATTTCTGACGAGTAGAAACGGGACATGGCTGTACGCGGACGGTAGCAATCGAGCCGACTCATTTACCATAGAGATTCCTATGGTGACTCTCCAGGGCATTCAACAGGCGCTGAGTACTGGTGGCTTCGCACCACCATCCCTGATCCTGCGAGCGTTTCGCCTGGCACTCCTGGTCACCTCGATGACAAATTCTGTCATGCGCGACCCCGCAGAACCGTTACCCCAAATATAACTTACGCTGATTCTAAAGGGTTTATGCTGTATCCCGGCGAACTGGAGCCGAACCCATAAATGGTTCTTAACGTGCGCATGGAATAGTGACTTTACAAGGTTACCTTTTCTGAACGACGAGGATTATCCGGGCATATCCGTGAAGGAATCTGCCGAAAAACGATTTTTACTTTTAGGAGCTCCCAAAAATGCGCAAACAAAAAGGTTTTTCACTGATCGAGCTTTTGATTGTGGTAGCGATCATCCTGATCATCGCCGCAATCGCCATTCCCAACCTGATGCGGTCCCGCATGTCGGCCAACGAGTCGGCTGGCGCCCAGACCGTCCGTACCCTGACCACCAATGAGATCGCCTACTCGACTTCCTTTCCTTTCGTTGGCTATGCTCCCACGATCGGCGCCCTGGGCGGAGCTTCACCATGTGTAGCCTCTTCCACCAACGCCTGCCTGATCGACAGCGTCCTGGGCTGCGGTGCGGGCCCCTGCCAGCGCGACGCCTATCAGTACCTCGCCAATGGAATCGTGGTGGCGCCATCCACGGTGAATACGGATTTCATGATCTTTGCCACACCTCT
>WNFG01003064.1_pt1 | contig 13968 bp, 16 predicted proteins | sample 5400431 | NCBI WGS metagenome assembly WNFG01 (sample SAMN13153346, study PRJNA577476) | soil metagenome | isolation source: 120 cm saprolite under Douglas fir tree site 2 hole 3 replicate 2 | place: USA:California | collected 2015-04-18
CCCCCTCCCGGCGCGCATGCGCGGGGAGGTGTCGCCGTCATACGGCGACGGAGGGGTCAGGGGCAACGCGCTCCGGATCAGGGAATGCGGATGGTGAAGGGTTTTACCGGCACGAACTCCTCGTCGCCCTTGCCGCCGACGCGCCACATGAAGACGGCGAAGCGGCCCGGCCGGTCGAGCACGGTGAGCCCGTGATGCCAAGTGTTGGCGCGATAGGTAACGCCCTGCTTGGCAGTCGCGATGAAGGCTTTTAGGCCGCCGAGGTCGGGGCCGCCCGCCTTTGCATGCGGCGCCACCACGATCAGCCAGCGGCCGACATCGATGGGCACGAAGGTCTGTGAGGAGAACTCGTGCCGTTCCAGCAGCTCGGCGCGCAATGGCCGGTCGGGCGTCTCGGCTTTGAGGCTGAGCGACAGGCTCGGGCGCGCCTCGGACCTTAGATTGCCCAGCGCATCCTCGTAGTAGGTGCGGCCCGCAGCGTCGGGCACGTCTATGACGTCGCCAAACGGGGCGAAGGCTTCCCGGGTCAAGGGTTGCGGGACCACTTCCATGCAATTCTCCCTAGTCGCGCATGCGACGGGACCGGAGGCCGGTCGTCCGAAGATCAGCCGAGCTTGCCCATGGCGGCGGCGGTGTCGGCCATGCGGTTGGAGAAACCCCACTCGTTGTCGTACCAGGCGACGATGCGGACGAACGTGCCGCCCAGGACCTTGGTCTGGTCGATGCCGAAGGTGGCCGAGTGTGGATCGTGGTTGAGGTCGGACGACACCATCGGCTCCTTGGTCCATGTCACGATCTTCGACAGCCGGTTCGATTTCGCCGCGGCCATCACCGCATTGTTGACCTCGTCGATCGTGGTGGCGCGCTTGGGCACGAAACCCAGGTCGATGAAGGAAACGTTCGGCGTCGGCACCCGGATCGCGGCGCCATCGAGCTTGCCCGCAAGTTCCGGCAGGACAAGGCCGATGGCCTTGGCGGCGCCGGTCGTCGTCGGGATGATGTTCAACGCGGCGGCGCGGGCGCGATAGAGATCCTTGTGCATGGTGTCGAGCGTCGGCTGGTCGCCGGTGTAGGAATGGATGGTGGTCATGAAGCCATGCTCGATGCCGAAAGACTGGTGCATGATCTGCGCCATTGGAGCCAGGCAGTTGGTCGTGCACGAGCCGTTCGAGACGACGACGTGCTCCTTGTCGAGCTTGTCGTCGTTGATGCCGAAGACAACAGTCAGGTCGGCGCCGTCGGCCGGCGCGGAGACAAGCACGCGCTTGGCGCCAGCGGTGAGGTGCGCGGAGGCGGTTTTCTTCGAGGTGAAGATGCCGGTGCATTCGAGGGCAATGTCGATGCCCATCGCCTTGTGTGGCAGCTTCGACGGATCGCGCTCGCAGGTGACCTTCATCTTGCCGCGGCCGACGTCGATCGTGTCGCCGTCGATCTTCACCTCGTGGGGGAAGCGGCCGTGCACGGAGTCGAAGCGCAACAGGTGGGCATTGGTCTCGACCGGGCCGAGATCGTTGATCGCCACGACCTCGACGTCCTTGCGCCCCGATTCGACGATGGCGCGCAGGACATTGCGGCCGATGCGCCCAAAGCCGTTGATTGCCACCCGAACTGCCATGTCATCCTCCGTTATTTCTGAGCCCGCGCGCCGCCTCGGCGATCGCCTCGGCGGTGATGCCGAAATGCTTGAAAAGATCAGCGGCCTTGCCCGAGCCGCCGAAGCCCTTCATGCCGACGAACGCGCCGCGCGTGCCGAGCCAGCGCTCCCAGCCGAAGCCCGAGGCCGCCTCGCAGGCGACGCGGACCGTGCCGTCGGCCCCCAGGATCTGTTGCCGATATGTGTCGTCTTGAGCGGCAAACAACTCCCAGGAGGGCATGGACACAACGCTGGCCGAAATGCCGTCCTTGGCGAGAAGTTCGCGGGCGGCGAGAGCCAAATGAACTTCGGAGCCCGACGCGATCAGCCGAACGTCGGCCGATGCATCGCCCGCCAGGATGTAGGCGCCGCGCCTGCACAGGTTGCCTTCGCCGGCGTCACGCACCGTCGGCACGTTCTGGCGCGTGAGCGCGATGATGCTCGGCGTGTGCCTTGACTCGAGGGCGATCTGCCAGCACTCGGCCGTTTCGATGGCGTCGGCCGGCCGCATCACCTGCAGGCCGGGAATGGCGCGCAACGCCGGCAGGTGCTCGATCGGCTGGTGCGTCGGGCCGTCTTCGCCGAGCCCGATCGAATCGTGGGTCATCACATAGATGACGCGCAGCTTCATGAAGGTCGCCAGGCGGATCGAGGGCCGGCAATAGTCGGTGAAGACCAGAAAAGTGCCGCCGTAGGGGATCACGCCGCCATGCAGCGCCATGCCGTTCATGGCCGCCGCCATCGCGTGCTCGCGGATGCCGTAATAGACGTAGCGGCCGGCCGGGTCGCTGCGGGTCGCGGGCCTGAGCGTTGCGGTCTTGGTGTTGTTCGAGCCGGTGAGATCGGCCGAGCCGCCCACCGTGTCGGGCAGCACGGGATTGATGACCTCGAGCGCCTCCTGGCTCGCCTTGCGCGTGGCCCAGCTGGGCTTTTCCGCCGCGACCTTGGCCTTGAAGGCGACGATCGCCTCGCCGACGGCGGTCGGTATGTCGCCCTTCTGGCGACGATCGAATTCAGCGCGGTCGGCTTCGGCCATGGCGGCATGGCGCTTGGTCCATTTGCGTCGCGCCGACTTGCCGCGTGCGCCGATCTTGCGCCAGGCGGTGAAGATCGGCTCGGGGATTTCGAACGGGCCGTAGGTCCAGCCGAGCTTCTGGCGGGCGCCGGCGACTTCGTCCTTGCCGAGCGGCGAGCCGTGGGTGGCGGCCGTGCCCGCCTTGGTCGGCGCGCCGTAGCCGATCACCGTCTTGCAGGCGATCAACGAGGGCTTGTCGGTGACATTGCGCGCTTTGCGGATGGCGCGGGTGACGGCGTCGGGATCGTGGCCGTCGACGGCCTGCACGTGCCAGCCCGCGGCGGCGAAGCGCTTCTTGTGGTCGTCCGACGTGCTAAGCGAAGTCGGCCCGTCGATCGAGATGCCGTTGTCGTCGAACAGCACGATCAGCCGGCCAAGCCCGAGATGGCCGGCCAGCGTGATCGCCTCCTGGCCGACGCCTTCCATCAGGCAGCCGTCGCCGGCGATGACGTAGGTATAGTGATCGACGATATCGCGGCCGAAACGTTCGGCGAGCAGGCGCTCGGTGAAGGCGAACCCCACCGAGTTGCCCAGACCCTGGCCGAGCGGACCGGTGGTGGTTTCGATGCCGCTGGCATGGCCGTATTCCGGATGTCCCGCGGTGCGGCTGCCGACCTGGCGAAATCTTTTGATCTCGTCGAGCGTCATGTCGGCGTAGCCGGTGAGATAGAGCAGCGCATAGAGCAGCATCGAGCCGTGGCCGGCCGACAGGATGAAGCGGTCGCGATCGGGCCAATGCGGCTCCGATGCGTCGAACTTCAGGAACTTCGTGAACAGGACGGTGGCGACATCGGCCATGCCCATCGGCAGGCCAGGATGACCGGAATCCGCCTGCTGCACGGCGTCCATGGCCAGGGCCCTGATGGCGTTCGCCATGTCGCGGCGGGCGGCGGGTTGTTCATTCATTTATGTGAGCGCCGTGTGATTTTTCGGGGCGGCCGGCAACATGCCGACCGCCTATTGGCGCGTCAATGCGCAAAAGCGCTGGCATGACCAACATCTAGCGTCCGAGGACGCTCCACAGGGCCAAGATGTTGACCGCTCACCGGTGCACCACTTATCCTCCCGCGATGGAGCAGGTGCAGGCGAGAGCGATGTCCAAGGCAGCCACTGCGAAGGACCGCGTCGACAGCGCGCTCAGCCGACTCGAGTCGATGGTCGAGGCGCGGCTGCGTACCGAAGCGGACCGCGCCGAGGACCTTGCCAAGCGGCTGAGCAAGCTCGAGCGCCAGCACGATGAACTGAGGAAGGTGGCAATGGAGGTCGAAGGCCGGCTGGAGCGGGCGATGGAATACGTCCGATCGCTGCTGGCGGCTGATCAGAAGTGACAGCGGAGCTGTCATCCTGAGGCCGACGGCCGAAGGATCTTGAAAGATCCCTCGCTGCGCTCGGGATGACAGGATAGTTTGAAAGTCCCCTCAACGCCTGCAAAGGCGCAAAAACAGGAGTAGCGGAAAATGCCGCAGGTCTCGATTCAGATCGCCAATCGCATCTACGAACTCGCCTGTGGCGACGGCGAGGAAGAGCGGGTCCAGGAACTGGCCGCTTATGTCGACGAAAAAGTCGGCGAATTGCGCAAGCAGCTGCCCGGCGCGCCTGAAATCAAGCTGATGGTCTTCGCCTCGCTCATCCTGGCCGATGAGAGCCGGGAAGCGCGCGGCATGGCCAAGGCCGCGGAGAGCGCGCGCGCCAGCGCCACCGACAGCGCCGAGACGCTGGCCACGGCGCTCGAGGACCTGATCACCTCGCGCGTCGACAAAATGGGCAAGAAAGTGAGCGGCGCGGCCTGACTATAGGCCCCGGCGCGCATTGCGGCCGCCGCTCCGAGTGCCTAGATTGGTCTCGGGGCGGATTTCTGCGCGGTGCGTGGTTCGCTTAAAACCCCGGGGCCAATAAGATCTCCTGGGAACTGTTCCTGGCCTTGACCGTGGTCTTGGCTACACGGTGCCCACCTGCTTACGCAGGCCTTGGAGGTTCTACGAGCCACGGCCCATGGTGGAGCCGCCCCACTTTGCTTCTTCCGACATGACCCTGTTCGACGACAAGCGCACGCTGCGGAGCGCCATGCTGGCCTGGCGGGCTGCGCTCGCCGAGGACGAGCGGCGCGCCGCCGCCGAGGGATTGCTGGCGACCCTGCGGCGCGAGATGCCGTTCGAGACGCCGGCCGTGGTCTCGGGCTTCTGGCCGATCAAGGATGAGATCGACATCCGGCCGTTGCTGATCGAGCTGTTCAATGTCGGCTGCCAGTTGGCGCTGCCCGTCGTGCAGGGCCGCGGCAAGCCGCTGTTGTTTCGCGCCTGGCGGCCGGGCGATCCCCTCGAAGCGGGCGTATTCGGCACCCTGCAGCCTTCGGCGCGGCGCGAGACCCTGGAGCCCGATGCGCTGATCGTGCCGCTGCTCGCCTGCGACGAGGAAGGATGGCGCTTGGGCTATGGCGGCGGATTTTACGACCGCACGCTTGGCGGCCTCAGGGCGCGCCGCAACGTGACGGCGGTCGGAGTGGGCTTCAGCGCGCAACTCGTGCCCGAGGTTCCGCACGGTCCCGACGATCAACGACTCGATTGGTTGTTGACCGACAAGCGTGCTTGCGCCTTTGTCTGAGGCATGAAGGTTCTGTTTTGTGGCGACATCGTCGGCCGCGCCGGCCGCGATGCCGTGATCAAGGAAGTACCGCGCCTGCGCCGCGAGCTCGGCCTCGATTTCGTCGCGGTCAATGGCGAGAACGCGGCGGCGGGCTTCGGCATCACCGCCAAGATCTGCACCGAGCTGCACGAGGCCGGCGTGGATTGCATCACGACCGGCAACCATGTCTGGGACCAGCGCGAGATCCTGTCCTACATCGCCCAGGACAAGCGGCTGTTGCGGCCGATCAACTTCCCGCCCGGCACCCCGGGCTGGGGCGCCAACCTGTTTCAAACCGCGCGTGGCCAGAAGATCCTGGTGCTGAACGTCATGTGCCGCCTGTTCATGGACGCGCTCGACGATCCGTTCCGCGCCGTCGATGCCGAGCTGGCCAAGTACGCGCTGGGTGGCTCGGCGCACTTCATCCTGGTCGATGTCCATGGCGAGGCGACCAGCGAGAAGCAGTCGATGGGCCACTATTGCGACGGCCGGGTGTCGGCGGTGCTGGGTACGCACAGCCACATCCCGACAGCCGACTCCTGGATACTGCCCGGCGGCACCGCCTATCAGACCGACGTCGGCATGTGCGGCGACTACGATTCGGTGATCGGCATGAAAAAGGACATCGCCGTGCAGCGCTTCCTGCGCAAAATGCCCGGCGAGCGCCTGGCGCCGGCCGAAGGCGAGGGCACTTTGTGCGCGGCGGTGGTGGAAACCGATGACCGGACCGGCCTGGCCCGCTCGATCCGCCCTCTCCGGCTAGGCGGCCGGCTGCCTCCGACCGGCTAGATTGCAGCATCTTGTATCCCGTGGGCCCTATTTCTACCTATTAGAAGTAGCTTGAAGAGCCTCGTTGACGGCCTAGGGAAAAACCGGCACCCTTTTGATGTTAAACGATTTTTCGCCGCATTGGCGGACTGTCTTCAAGGTTAGAGGGGGCGTCGGAATCTAGGTTCCGACGTTTTTTAGCGGGGGCTTCGGCCCCCGCCTTTTTTTGTCCCCCGTCGATTGCGCGGTCTCTAACACTCCCAAAACCCACGAGAAGTGGTATAGCCGGCCCATCAAGTCACTGAATCTGGTTGATTGGGCGATGGCGGGCCATTCGCAGTTCAAGAACATCATGCACCGCAAAGGGCGCCAGGACGCCCAGCGGGCCAAGATCTTCACCAAGCTGATCCGCGAAATCACCACGGCGGCGCGGCTGGGCGCGGCCGATCCCAACGCCAATCCGCGCCTCCGCGCCGCCATGATCGCGGCGCGCGAGAACAACATGACGCGCGATACCATCGATCGTGCGATCAAGCGCGGCTCGGGCTCGGATGCCGAAGCCAACTACGAAGAGGTCCGCTACGAGGGCTACGGTCCGGGCGGCGTGGCGCTGATCGTCGAGGCGCTGACCAACAACCGCAACCGCACGGCGGGCGAGGTCCGATCGAGCTTCAGCAAGTACGGCGGCAATCTCGGCGAGACCAACAGCGTGTCGTTCATGTTCGACCGGCTGGGCGAGTTCCGCTTTCCGCTCGGCGTCGGCACGGCCGACGAGGTGCTGGAGAAGGCGATCGACGCCGGCGCCGACGACGTGGTGAGCGGCGAGGGGGCCGAAGGCCGGCATGAGATCTACTGCGCCCAGGAGACTTTCAACGCTGTCCGCGAGGCGCTCGAGACGTCGCTGGGCCAGCCGTCCGCCGCCAAGCTGACCTGGCGGCCCAAGACCACGACGCCGGTCGAAGGCGAGACCGTGCGCGCCCTGCTCGATCTCATCGCCGCCCTGGAAGACAACGACGACGTCCAGAACGTCTACGCCAATTTCGAGGTGTCGGACGACGCTCTGGCGAAGTTCGCGGCCTGAAGCGGGCGATGAGACTGATCGGCCTCGATCCCGGTCTGCGGCTGACCGGCTGGGGCGTGATCGACGTCGACGGCAACCGGCTGCGCCACGTCGCGCACGGCATTGTCCGGGTCGCCGCTACCGGCAGCCTGGCCGACCGGCTGCGGCAACTGTTCGACGGCGTCGCCGCCATCGTCGAGGCGCAGCGGCCGATCGAGGCGGCGGTCGAGGAGACCTTCGTGAACATCAATCCCGGCTCGACGCTGAAGCTCGGCCAGGCGCGCGGCGTCGTCATGCTGGCGCCGGCGCGGGCCGGTCTGCCGGTGTTCGAGTATGCCGCCAACCTGGTGAAGAAGTCGGTGACCGGCGTGGGCCACGCCGACAAGCGCCAGATCGCCATGATGGTCGGCCGCCTGCTGCCCGGTGTCGTGGCCGAGAGCGACGCCGCCGATGCGCTGGCGGTCGCGATCTGCCATGCCCATCATCGCGCCACCGCCAAACGAGTGGAGGCGGCACTTTGATCGCCAAGCTGAAAGGTGTCGTGGACCAGGTCGACGCCGACAGCGCCATCGTCGATGTCGGCGGCGTCGGTTATCTGGTTTCGGCGTCGGCCCGAACCTTGCGCAATTTGTCGGCGGGCGATGTCGTCACGGTGCTGGTCGAGACCATCGTGCGCGAGGACGCGATCGCCCTCTACGGCTTCCTCGAAACCGCCGAACGCGACTGGTTCCGCATCCTGACGACGGTGCAGGGCGTCGGCGCCAGGGTGGCGCTGTCGATCCTTTCCACCCTGTCGCCCGACGAGATCGCGCGCGCCATCGCCGCCCAGGATCGCGCCACGCTCAGCCGTCCGGCCGGCGTCGGCGCCAAGCTCGCCGCCCGGCTCGCGACAGAGCTCAAGGACAAGGCTGCGGCCTTCGGCGTCGCGCCAACAAGCAAGATCGCCGAGATGGCCTCGATGCCGGCAGGTTCAATCAACGAGGACGCGGTCTCCGCCCTGGTCAATCTCGGCTACAAGCGCGTCGAGGCGTTCGGTGCGGTGGCGCGCGTGACCCAGCGCCTGGGCGGCGAGGCCAAGCTCGATGCGGTGATCCGCGCCGGCCTGCAGGAGCTGGCGCGATGAACGACGCCGATCGGCTGGTGGCTCCCAAGCGCGCCGAGGAGGATGCGGCCGAACTGGTGATGCGCCCGCAGACGCTCGACGACTTCGTCGGCCAGAAGCAGGTCCGCGAGAACCTGAAGATCTTCATCGCCGCCGCCAAATCGCGCGGCGAGGCGCTCGACCATGTGCTGTTCCACGGGCCGCCCGGGCTCGGCAAGACGACGCTGGCCCAGATCGTGGCGCGCGAGATGGGCGTGGGCTTTCGCGCGACCTCGGGGCCGGTGATCCAGAAGGCGGGCGACCTTGCCGCTCAGCTGACCAATCTGCAGCCGCGCGATGTGCTGTTCATCGACGAGATCCATCGCCTCAATCCGGCGATCGAGGAAATCCTCTATCCGGCGATGGAGGATTTCCAGCTCGACCTCATGATCGGCGAGGGACCGGCCGCCCGCTCGGTGCGCATCGAGCTGCCGCCTTTCACCCTGGTCGGCGCCACCACCCGATCCGGCCTGATGACGCGCCCGCTGCGCGAGCGCTTCGGCATTCCGCTGCGCCTGGTGTTCTATGAGCCGGCCGAGCTCGAGACGATCGTCCATCGCGCCGCGCGCGTCCTCCAGATGGGGATGGCCAAGGACGGCGGCGCCGAGATCGCCAAGCGCTCGCGCGGCACGCCGCGCGTCGCCAACCGCCTGCTGCGCCGCGTCCGCGATTTCGCGGCGGTCGGCGGCAATCAGGTGATCGACTCGCGCGTCGCCGATGAGGCCTTGACCCGGCTGGAGGTCGACGAACGCGGGCTCGACGCCATGGACCGCCGCTACCTCGCCTGCATCGCCGAGAACTACGGCGGCGGGCCGGTCGGCGTCGAGACGCTGGCGGCCGCGCTCTCCGAGCAGCGCGACGTCATCGAGGACGTGATCGAGCCCTACCTGATGCAGCTCGGCCTCCTGATGCGCACGCCGCGCGGGCGGCTGCTGTCGGAAGGCGGCTACCGTCACCTCGGCGTGGCGATGCCCAAGGAGCAGCAGCGCCAGCTCGACCTGCTGGCAAGCGGCGGTCCGGCGGAGGAGGCGTGAGCGCGCCGACGTCCGGTCAGCTTGCCGACGGCGTTCATGTGCTGCCGCTGCGGATCTATTACGAGGACACCGACGCGGCGGGCATCGTCTACTACGCCAACTGGCTGCGCTTCCTCGAGCGCGGCCGCACCGAGCTCCTGCGTCTGCTCGGCCAGGAGCACAGCGGGTTGCGCGACGAGCGCGGCGTCAACTGGGTCGTCCGACGCTGCACCATCGACTATCTGAAGCCGGCGCGGCTCGACGAGACGATCGAAGTTGTCACCAGCTGCGGCGAACTGCGCGGCGCGTCGCTGGACATGATCCAGCAGGCTCGCCGGGGCGACGAGATTTTGCTCCGCGCCGCGCTCGTCGTCGCCTGCATGGGGCAAGGCGGCCGGCCGGTGCGACTGCCGCCGCACCTGCGGACGGCGTTGGCCCGGGTCACGCCGAACAGCGTCACGTCAGGCGCCTCGCCCCGCTCACGCCATATTCGAGTATAAACATCTGAACAACGGAGATTCCAATGGACGCGTTTGCGCAGGTCGCCGGAACCCCCCTCGGCGGCAGCACGGGACCGATCGACATGTCGGTCTACGGCCTATTCATGCAGGCCGACTGGGTCGTCAAGGCCGTGATGATCGCCCTCTTGCTGGCATCGTTCTGGTCGTGGGCGATCATCTTCGAAAAGATGCTGCGGCTCCGCGCGCTGAAGCGCAGTGCGCAGTTGTTCGAGGACACGTTCTGGTCGGGCGTCTCGCTCGAGGACCTCTACGATCGGGTGGGAACCAAGCCGGATGATCCGATGTCGAGCATCTTCTCGGCCGCCATGCGCGAATGGCGCCGCTCGGTGTCGAAGGGCCTGGCGGCCAGCGCCACGGCGCGGTCGGCGCTTCGCCAGCGCATCGAGCAGGTCATGAGCGTCACGATCCAGCGCGAGATGGAGGCGATCGAAAAGCGGCTGGGCTTCCTGGCGACGGTCGGCGCCAATGCCACCTTCGTCGGGCTGTTCGGCACGGTGTGGGGCATCATGAACAGCTTCGGGCACATCGCGCAGTCGAAGAACACCTCGCTGGCAGTGGTGGCGCCGGGCATCTCGGAGGCGCTGTTCGCCACCGCGATCGGCCTGGTCGCGGCCATTCCCGCGGCCGGCGCCTACAACATCCTCTCGGGCCAGGTCACGCGCTACGCCCAGCAGCTCGAAGCCTTCGCCGGCGAATTCATCACCATCCTGTCGCGTCAGCTCGAGGAGCAGGTCTGATGGCAGGCGTCATCCCCGCAGCCGGTGCCGGCAGCTCCGGCGGCAGGTTCAGGCGGCGGCGCTTCACGCCGATCGCCGACATCAACGTCACGCCGCTGGTCGACGTCATGCTGGTGCTGCTGATCATCTTCATGATCACCGCGCCCCTGTTGCAGGTCGGCGTGCCGGTCGATCTGCCCAAGACGAGCGCCCAGCAGGTCGGCGGCAAGGACGAGCCGCTGGTCGTGTCGGTCAACGCCAAGGGCGAGGTCTTCCTCGGCGAAACGCCGTACGAGATCGCCGGCCTCGCCACCAAGCTCAAGGCCGTGCACGACGAGAAGCCCGACCAGCGCGTGTTCATGCGCGGCGACAAGAGCGTCGACTATGGAAAGATGATGGAAGTGATGGGTGTGGTGATCGACAGCGGCTTTCGCCAGCTCGGCTTGCTCGGCGAGCAGGCCCAGCAGCTCGGCAAGGGCGTCGGCACCGTGACGCCGGCGCCGGCGCCAACGCCCCGCGGACCACAGCAACAGCAGCAGCCGGCGCCGCGTCGGTAGAAGACCGGAGGCGAAGCGATCGATGGCCGAACGCTCCCCCGAAAGCCTCGAGATGCGCACACCGGCCATCGTGTCGGCGATGTTGCACGTCTTCGTGGTGGCGGCGGCGCTGCTCAATCTCGATTTCTTCAACCGCCCGCCGCAGCTCGACCCCGAACCGGTGATGGTCGAGTTCGAGGTGATCGACAAGAAGGCGGCCGCGCCCACGGCCGGCAATCCGCCGCCACAGCCCACGGACGTGCCGATCGCGGCGGAGGCGACCAAGGCGCCGCCGCCCAAATCAGCCGATCCGCCGCCGGCGCCCGAGAAGCCCAAGCCCGACGTCGCCGAGGCCAAGCCGCTGCCGCCTCCGCCGGTGGAGAAAGCCAAGCCGGAGCTTGCCAAGCCGGCCGACGATCTCATTGCGCTCAAGCCCAAGGAGCCCGAGCCGCCCAAGGTCGAGAAGCCGCCCGAACCGCCCAAGCCCGCGCCCGAAGTGAAGAAGCCCGAGCCACCCAAACCGCCGCCGCCGCCGAAACCGGCGCCTCAGAAGAGCGTCGATTCGATGATCGACGACATCCTGAAGAACAAGCAATCGCCGCAGAAGGTGCAGACGCCCGAGCAGCAGCCCAAGCCGGTGCAGCAGGTGACGCGGCAGGCGCCGGCTGCGCCCAATCTTGCCGCCGTCGTCACAGCGAGCGAGATCGAGGGTGTGCGCAACAAGATCCGGCCGTGCTGGAATTCGCTCGGCGGCATGAAGGACCAGGGCCTGATCGTCACCCTGGTCGTCGAGATGAACCACGACGGCACGCCGGTGAAGGCCGAGCTCAAGGAGACCGGACGCTACAACAGCGACCCGACCTATCGCGCCGCCGCCGACGCCGCCCATCGCGCCATCATGAATCCGCGTTGCCAGCCGTGGCCGTTGTCGGCGGAAAAGTTCAACGCCTGGCGCACCATCACCTTCAACTTCGATCCGCGCGACTATTAGGTACACGGAGTCACAAAATGCCTAATACAAGTCCGCTGTCATCCCGAGCGTAGCGAGAGACCTTTGGACAGCCCGCTAAAGATCCCTCGCTGCGCTCGGGATGACAATGTTGTCTCGATAGAGGCCCCGTTAATGAACAAGAGGTTCGACATGATGCTTCCCCGACGGTCGACGATCCTGGGCGGTGCCGCGCTCGCCGCCGGCTCGACGATGCCGGCGCGCGCGCAGCTCACCATCGACATGACCCGGCCGACCTTCGAGCCGGTGCCGATCGCGATCGTCGACTTCGCGGGTGACCGGGTCGGCGCCGATATCGCGGGCGTGGTCCGCAACGACCTGCAGAATTCTGGCCTGTTCCGCTCGATCCAGCCCAGCGCCTTCATCCAGCAGAACCTCGACGCCAATGCAGCCCCGCGCTTCGCCGACTGGCGCGGCATCGGCGCGGCCGGCGTGGTGGTTGGCCAGGTCCAGCAGGTCGGCGGCAACATCAAGGTCGACTTCCGCCTGTGGGATGTCGTGGTCGGCCAGCAGGCGACCGGGCTGTCCTTCAACAGCCAGCCCAACAACTGGCGCCGGCTCGCCCACATCATCGCCGACGCGATCTACAAGCGGGTGACCGGCGAGGAGGGCTATTTCGACACCCGCGTCGCCTACGTCTCGGAGACCGGCCCGCTCAACGCCCGTGTCAAGCGCATCGCCATCATGGACCAGGACGGCGCCAACAACCGCTACATCACCGACGGACGCACGATCGCGCTGACGCCGCGCTTCTCGCCGACCCTGCAGGAGATCGTCTACATGGCGTATGCCGAGGACCGCAGCCCGCCGCGCGTCTATCTGCAGAACGTCGACTCGGGCCGGCGCGAGCTTTTGGGCAACTTCCCGGGCATGAGCTTCGCGCCGCGCTTCTCGCCGGACGGCACGAAGGTGGTGATGAGCATCTCGACCGACGGCAACACCGACATTTACGAGATGGACGTGCGCGGCCGCGCCCTGCGCCGGCTGACCAACACGCCGGCCATCGACACCTCGCCGTGCTACTCCAACAACGGCACGCAGATCGTCTTCAACTCCGACCGCGGCGGCACCCAGCAGCTCTATGTGATGAGCGCCGGCGGCGGCGGCGAGCGGCGCATCAGCTTCGGCGAAGGCCGTTACGCCACGCCGGTGTGGTCGCCGCGCGGCGACTATGTCGCCTTCACCAAGATCTCCGGCGGCAGCTTCGGCATCGGCGTGATGCGGCCCGACGGCGGCGGCGAGCGCATGCTGGCCAGCGGCTTCCTGGTCGAGGGACCGACGTGGGCGCCCAACGGCCGCGTGCTGATGTTCTTCCGCCAGGCTCGCGGCGCCGGCGTGTCGCTGCATCAGGTCGACATCACCGGCCGCTTCGAGCGCCAGGTGCCGACTCCGACCGATGCGTCGGACCCGGCCTGGTCACCCTTGATTCCGCAGTAGCGAACGATATGATTGTTGTTGTCGACCCGAGCGTATCCTGACGCTCGGGTCGATGTTGTCAGGGAGAGCTTAAAATGCGCATGATCAAGGCGTTCGCGGCCATTGCAGCGATGATCGTCATGGCCGCTTGCAGCAGCGAGCAGCAGGCTGCGGCCCCCGCAACCACGACCACCATCGCCCCCGGTTCGGTTGCCGACTTCCGCCAGAACGTCGGCGACCGGGTGTTCTTCGACACCGACATGTCGACGATCCGCGACGATGGGCGGACGACGCTCAACCGTCAGGCCGAGTGGCTGAAGAAATACACCAACTACCCGATCACCATCGCCGGTCATTGCGACGAGCGCGGCACGCGCGAGTACAACCTGGCGCTCGGCGAGCGCCGCGCCAACGCGGCGCGCCAGTACCTGATCGCCCAGGGCGTTCCGGCGGCGCGC
>WNFG01003065.1_pt1 | contig 13967 bp, 19 predicted proteins | sample 5400431 | NCBI WGS metagenome assembly WNFG01 (sample SAMN13153346, study PRJNA577476) | soil metagenome | isolation source: 120 cm saprolite under Douglas fir tree site 2 hole 3 replicate 2 | place: USA:California | collected 2015-04-18
AGCCAATCGCGAAGTCCACAGCCATCAAAGGCCGGGGTGGTAGATCCGACGGGCGTGCGGCGAAGGCGGTCGATCTTACCTCGGGAGATCTGTGCTGTGTCTCGGCAACGAGACTGAGGCCGCCGCAAGGCGGTCTGACCGCGGTGCAGAAGTCAGCAGAGGGCGTAGTAGGCGAGTTTTGCTGAAGGCCTGAACGATGGAAGGACGCTTGGACGTGGAGACCTCGAACCGGCCATGCGGCCGAATATCCAGGTCACTGGCTTTTGTAGCGATGAGAAAGGGTGAAGCCCGGATGCGCCGCTCGAAAGGACCGAAGCCGTTGCGACGGACTCCACTGTCTGACTCTCCGGCACGGCGTGAAACACCGACCGTGCTTAATCTGTCGAACCGCCGTATACAGACCCGTATGTACGGTGGTGTGGGAGGGGAGGAGTCGCGAGGCTCCCCCCCTATCCCGATCCCCTCTAATCTGCCGGCGTCCACACTGCGGCCGACGCGCGGGACCGCACGGGCGAGGCTCCCCCAGCCGATGCCGGCACCGGCCGAAACGTACCCGAGCGCGCCCGGCGCGGGCGTTAGGAATAGTGCGACTCGCGGCTTACTTGCGGAAGATTTTCAGGCGGGTTCTCGTTGTCGCCAGCTTCCTCGATCTTGTCGACGGGATGGTCCGGGCGCGGCGGCACCGCAAGCGGCGCGATGGCTCGGATAGCTGCGAGACGCTTCCGTTGTTCTTTGGTCATGACTTGCGCCGATCGTCGACGGCGGTATGACGCAGCGCCAGTATGGCCAGATAGAGCGCCACAGGGACCTCGATATTTGCGGCTTCGAGATCGGCGATCGCCTTCATAAGAACCTTGGGAACATCCTGGGTCGTGTCGGCCATTGGCTTGACTCCCGTGCGTTGCTCTCACCCGTGGACGGTCGTAGTAATTAGGCATATTATGCCACGCATGGGCTTAAAGCCAACAACTTGTTAAAAATGAGGGTCTGATGATTCTGGAAAAAGCCTTGCCCCCGAAACTCGCCAACGAAACCAAGCGGATCGCCCTTGTCGTCGACAAGGAATGGCTCAAGCGGATAGCCGAATGGCGTCGGCTTCAACCGGAAATGCCGACGACATCCGACGCGATCCGGAAGCTAGTCGATTGGGCAATCGACATGCAAAGCAAGGAAAACGGCGACAAGCCGCCGAAGGCAAAGAAGGTGCGCAAATGAAAAGCACGGCCATCCCCGGGCTTCACGCGCGATAGCCACCCCCGCGCAATCAAGCGCAGTAGCAACGCAGGATCATCAGCGCGGCCTCGTGGCGCGCGCCGTTGTTCGGTGTGGCCGGTGCGATGGTTGCTCGCGGCGCAGCCCTCACGGGCGGGGCGCTATGGCCGTGCCGTCATCTCTGCAAATTGGTGAGTGAGTTTCATGGCGTGTCCCTTTTCAACTTCCGCCGTCCCCCAAGCGCGAGGCCGGCAACGACCGTCCGCTGATTCTCGACGACGTGGTGGTCAGCCTCGATCGCAATCACCGCGGCATGATCGTCGATCTTCTCAAAGATCAGTTTGCTGACCGCCAGGTGATCATTTTCACCCATGACCGCGATTGGTACGCCGAATTGCGGCACCAACTTGATGGCAAACGATGGGGTTTCAAGGCTCTCTTGCCCTATGAGACTCCCGAACTCGGTATTCGCTGGTCGTACAGAACGAACTCGTTTGATGACGCGCGTGCGAATTTGAAGGACCGGCCCGATTCTGCCGGTAACGACGCGCGCAAGATCATGGACATCGAACTCGCGCTGATCGCCGAAAGGTTGCAGGTCCGATTGCCCTATCTGCGGGGCGAGCGCAATGACCACCGGATGTGGAGCGAGTTTCTCGATCGGCTGATCGCTGACGGCAAGAAATGTCTCCAGAAAAAAACGGGCGCGGAATACCCCTGCTACACGGTTGGGCTGGAGGAGCTCGATGCGGCGCGGCGGCTGCTCGTGTCCTGGGGCAATCGTAGCTCGCACTCGCCCGACGTGGTGCGCCCGGAGGCAGAGAAACTGATCGAGACCTGCGAAAAGGCGTTGGATGTTTTCCAGTGCGGCGGTTGCAATCAGTCCCTTTGGATGGCGGATGCGGCAAATAAGGAATGGGTTCAGTGCCAGTGCGGCGAACTGCGATGGCGTTACGGCAAGGGGTAAGGCGATTGTGGACACTGCGGTGATAGCCTTCTTCGAAGTGTTGCAAGTGCTTCTGGCACATGAAAGTCGGGGCCACTGTTCGAGAAACGGCACATCGCAAAAGAAACGGATCACGCTGTGCAGATTGTTTACCTCGATCAGAACAAGTGGATCGACCTTTCGCGCGCGGTGAAGTATCCCGCCGAATATCCCGAATTGCGAAAGGTTCTTGAGGTTTTAGTCGAGGAGGCAAAAGCGGGACGCATTGCCGTGCCGCTTACGCAAACGAATATCTATGAAACCCACAAGATCAATGATCCAGAACGTCGACACGATCTCGCCTATGTCCAGGCTACTCTGAGCCAAGGTCGGGTTTTCCGGGGACGGCACAAGCGCCTGGAGACCGAAGTACACGCCGTCTTGCGTGGCGCATACGGATTGGAGACAGCCGACCACCCGCCTCACTGGTTTCTGTCAAAGGTATTCTTTGAAGCAACCCTGGAATGGAAGGACCCGCGACTTGTTCCGATTTCTGAGAGAGTCATGGAGGCAATCCAAAAGGAGCCGGCCCGCCATCTCTTTGAATATTTGATGCTAACGCCCGAGGATGTGCGGGTAACTGCCGTCGCCACATTTACCGAAGGATCGGATAAGCTGAGGCAACAGATCGAAGCGCGCCGGGCGCGTGATGCCAATGAAAGCCTGTCTATGCGCCGCAGAATTCATAGCGCAACGTTGATGGTCGATGAGCTTGATCTGATCCTCGGCTTTGTGAGGAGCGCCGGGCTTCCTGAGCAAAACGAGACTGAAATATTGCGCAAAGCGTGCCGCAAGATAATCAACGACACTCCTACGTTTTTCATTGAGCGGGAAATTGCTCTTCGACTGGAGGCCCAAACGCGGCCGATTGAAGAAAATGATCTTAGAGATATGCAGACCTTCTGCGCGGTCGTGGCATATGCGGATATTGTCGTTGCTGAGAACCTGTTCTCAAATCTGGCCACGCAAGCGGGGCTCCACAAGAAGTTTGAAACCGTTGTTACAACTAATCTTCGAGCCCTACCGGAGCAGCTCCAACGGTTGAGCGGTGGCTAGATCTCATTGAAGTGCGTCACTTGCAGCGGCCGTTGAGTAACCTCGATCACGCTGCCGCAACGATATATCGTTGTGCGCATTGACTGGCATTGCGGCGACCACCTCTCACGGGAATACCCATGCGTTTTGCGACACTCATAGTCGAACAACTCGATCGCGCAGCGACGGAACTTGCTGTGAATCATCCGCTGAACGCGCGGATGGCCCTCATTCTCATCGACAACGCCGCTGAACTTATCATCCACCGACGATGCGAGGATCTTGTCCGGGCGGACCGAAAGCGCGGTGCGCCAAAACTCACAGTGGCAAATCGGCGATCAATCCTCGGCCACCACTTCGGAGAGAAGATCAAGTTTTTAGAAAACATGACTGCTATCTCCGACGGCGAGCGGCATTTCATTGGCGAGCTGCACGCACACCGCAACAGGCTCTATCATGTGGGGCTAAGTGACGATGACATCATCCGGCCTCTTGCCGTGGCGTACTTTCAGTTGACGTGCGACTTGCTGGACCGGCTCGACAACAAGAGCATGGGCTGGTACAAAGACCTCGTAATTGCCGATACAATCCACCGCTATTTTCCTGACGCAGCCAACGGCCATCCCTTCCCCGGCTACGATGCCGGACGGGTCTCAAAGCTACTTCTTGACCGCACCCCCGAAGACGCGCCAGCGCTGCCGGCGACCCTCGCTGCACATAGCGAGGCGTTCGTCGAGCAAATGGAAGCCAAGTTCGAAAGGATCAAGCTCGGTCTCGATAGGAAAAGCATTGCGAGCGAAACCTTCCGGCAGCTCCAACGTGCTGCCGATTTCGAGAAGCTGGCGCGGGAGCGCATACGCAAGAATGGCAAGGAAGATCAATTTCAATTTATCCCGTTCGGTCACCCCGTGCTGAATGAACTCGCGGCAAAACTGATGCCGAAATGGAAACCGCGATATACGTCACCGCCGTTCGGCAAATGGCATGTGCGCGCCAAGGCGATCGCTAAAGTGTCCGACCCGCTCTCGACCATTCGGAAATTCACCGATCTGCGCAGCGAGATGGAATATCTTGCCGAGGCAATTGACGACGCCCATGAAGTGTTTTGGGGCTGGGTTCAGCAGCAGGAAGACGCTGCGCAGGATGCTCGATAATGGCAACCCTGATTAGTCTTCGCCTCAAGCCAGAGTGGAAATCTGTGGAGTTGGGCGCCGACAGAGGCACGTAGAGAGACCAAGGGCGGCCACGAACATCCGCCGAGGAAAGATCACGCCGCTACGATCCGAACGTTTGGGCGCTTGTAGGAGCCTAGAGTGAGGGCCTCACCCACCGCGGGACTCTTGTACTTGATGAAGAAACTCTCAAAGGTAAAAACGTGCTCATCCCCGTTGTCATCAGTTAAAATTAAATCGATCGTCCCGAGTGGCCCACCCATTTGGGCGCCGCAATAAGAAGAAACCGCTGCAAAGAGCTCGCGCTCGGTTATTTTACTGAACCGCGCTGCGAATCCTGGGGATTGTATGCAGTGACGACATGGCTTTGCGGGATCAAAATCGCCAGGTCTTCGACTTGCGTGGGGATGACAACTAATCATTCCAATCAAGGGGCGCTCAGCTCCCACCGTCTCAACAAAGCGCCAGAGCGTGCTGGAAATCGTGTTTCCGAAACCACGATGAAGAGATTGGACGGAGCTGATGGCAATCGGAAGGTCCCTGGCTTCGATAGCAAATCGGTCGCGTAGAAATAGCAAACGCCCAGCGCCATAGTTTGCTTCAGCCTCGACTTGTTCCTGGCACTCCGGGAGAAGCGTGTGCCTATTGTCCCCATGCATCACATCGTCATGCCAAGGGATCAGGCTGTGCACGACTTCGTGGGTTTCGTTCCACCGATGCTTTTTGGGAGGTACCGAGCCATCGAGAAAAATCCGCCTGCGGTCAGGCATGTAGAGAGCTTGAAGGGAAAATTTCTTAATTGCATCCAATAGAAGCATCGGGCGTTGAAAAACTTGGATGGTTGCAACCCGGATGCGGGAAACGGCCTCGCGTAGGAGGCCAGGATCGTCGGCGGTATAGAACACGCGATCCAGCTTGAGGAGTTCTCGTACTTCTTCCAAGCGAAGCGGAGGCTCAGGATTTCCGAGCCCCCGCAATACGCGTTCGATGCGCCCATCAATATCCTGGGCAGTTTTCTCCTTGATCAGGTAGTTCTTGGCCAATCAACACTCCTATTTCTGCTCACTCAAGACAGAAACAAATGCCTCCAGTGCACTACGTTCCTCGGCAGTCAATGCCGCAACAGGCTCTGATCGCGCAGCAAAGCGAACGGCTTCGTCCACGATATGGCTATCCTTCGGCGCAGTAAGCCCAGCCACTTGTAAAAGACTGGTACGCTGAACACCGAAGAAGTTTGCAAGCTGATACACAGTTCGCAAGTCTGGCTTATACTGACCATTCTCTTCAATGCTGACGAGCTCACCCATTTCAACGTCGGCATCTTCCGCAAGCTTCTCGACACTCAACCCGCGACTGCGTCGTGCGAGTCGTACGAAACGGCCGAATGCTATGGTTGTCTCTAACATCTCTTCGGTGGCTTCAGCCGGAGCGGCTTTACCATCGAATACCGGATCGATCGCGAGCAGGCCTGCGCCGATTTCTGCATCAGCCTCAAGCTGCGCCATCCGCATGCACCAATCCTTTGTGATTTCGATCCTCATGTTCTACCTCCTTTCGCGATGAAGGCCTCCGCTTGCTCGGGTGTCATTTCGAAATAGCGAAGCCCTTGATAGTCTTGATCAGGTCCCAAATCTGTCATGCCGCAAGTATTGGCGTAAAATGCATTAGCTTGCGGTAGGGAATGAAGCCCGATCCTTCCCTTAAATTCATCATTTTTGCTCAGCTCTACTGCGGCGCGAACGAGAACGGTCCCGATGCCGCGATAGCGCGGGGGATCGAAAAGTAGTTCCTTCCGATTCCACGGGGCGTTCTCAACAAACGAAACGTAGATTAAGTGTTGACCCTTCTGTCTGTCCAAACGACAGCGCTTTGTTGCATTCTCAACCAACATCATTCCTTGCGTGACGCCTCCGCAGACTATGCTAAAGCCCGGGTTTGAGAGCATGTCTTGCAAAGCAGCCGTCTTCCGTCGCCAATCCCAGTGGCGACTCTGCGGCCAATGTTTACGTTCGATGCCTGCACGCTTAAGCCGTTGCATGGCTTTAAACTGCTCGGGTAGCCACTCGCCTTCGTAGTCAGTGAGCTGCTTTTCCGTAATTGCATCCAGCAATTCGGCTGCCTCAGGCTGGCCGCTTGCAACATTCAAAAGAAAAACGGGTGAGACAATAACCGTCATAGTATCATTACCTCCGCTTTTTCTTTCGTCTTGTCGTCCTCGAAGAATAGCTTCTCACCGTTCTCAAGTCGGCTCTCTACGAGCTGGTAAAGCCGAAGTGCCTGCCGAAGCATGGCGGTCTTGCTCAGGTCCTTCTTGGCGCAAAGCTCTTCAAGAGCGCTCATCTCGGCATCTGTAAGATTTAGCGTCATCGTCCTTTTGCTTGCGCTCATATCGGCTCCCTCGGTGCTCTATTGCCTATTTTATACAGTAAGTTAGGCCAATTTGTCAAGGAAAATTGGCTAAGAAACAGCTATTGATTAGCTAAAAAATAGCTATATACTCATGACCGAGCCCGCCATTAGGGGGCGCCATTTGTTGAGGTGAAGATTATGGAAAGCCATCAAGTTGAACACTTTCTCCACGGCCAGGGTGCCAAGCCGAAGGTAGCCACCGCCGCTCTCGGCGAGATCCTTCGAGGGGTGCTAATTCGCGATGAAATGATCCCGGAGGGCGAGACTGAGATATTCGTGTTCGTCGGCGAGTGCGACGAAGCCCTGAAGGAACCCGCTGAGATCGAGGATGGCGTGGACGAACACGCGCCTGTTGATATCGATCTTACGTTGGAGGTTCTGGAAATCCACCGGCACCGTCATGTCCATGTCCATCGGTGCCGCCACGTCGCCGTCGAAGCGAATTTCGGCAAGGACACCAAGCGGCATAGGTTTTCGCCGAACACGACGGTCGGCGTCGCCACAGAGTGGGCGCGCCGGAAATTCCACTTGGACCCGGCGGTAGCGTCCGAATACGTCTTTCAACTTTGCGGGAGCCTCACGCAGCCACGTTCAACCGAGCACCTCGGCGATCTCGTAGACGGGAGGACGTGTTCAATCTGCTTCGATCTTGTCAAGGAACTCACCCCGAAAGGCTGATCTATGCTTGCTCCCGATCAGCGCCTGTTCGAAGCCGATTTGCTGTCGGTGGAATACCGCGACGGCGTCGCTAAGGGTTTGTGGGCGCGAGCTGAAGCCGATGCGCTGCCAAATGATGCGGCGTGGCCAAACGCCTATTTCTGGATGGCCGCAGCGCCGCGAACCGGTGCGCCCGATCGCTACTACGTCGCGCTGAACCTGTCCGGCTACAGGTCCGTGCCGCCGACCGGGCCGTTCTGGGATCCGGTCAAGAAGCAAACGCTAGAGTTTGGCAAGTGGCCGAAGGGCAAGCCGGACAGCCGGTTGGCGATCGTATTCAGAACGAGCGGGTTTTCCGCAGCCGGACGCGCATTTTATCACCCGTATGACCGTGCGCCCGTGCAAGACCATCCTCAGTGGCGAACAGAGCAGCCGCATCTCATCTGGACCGATTCGCAAACGATGGTGGATTACCTCGAAGAGTTTCAATCCTTGCTAAATTGCGGTGATTACATTGGGGTCTAATCCGTCGATCACGACAATCAAGATTCCGGTCTGGCTATGGGCCGCCGTCATATTTGATCTGCGCCGCCGGGGTGATGGCGTTCGTGAAAGCGGTGCGTTCCTGCTTGGTCGCGAAGATGCCGATCCAGCGCGCGTCACGTCCTACGTCTGTTATGACGATGTGGACCCTGCCGCCTATCAGGCGGGCGCCATCGCGTTTCATGCCTCAGGCTGCGCCGCACTCTGGCGACACTGTAAGGAGAAGCAATTGGACTTGCTGTTGGACGTGCACACGCATCCCGGCCGGGATGTGCGGCAGAGTTCGATCGACGAGCGCCACCCGATGATGCCGATCGTGGGCCACACGGCCATGATCGTTCCCAATTTCGCCAAAACGGCGTGGTGGTCGCTGAACGCCGTCGGCGTGTACGAGTACCTCGGCGGCTTCAAATGGCGGACCCACCCTGCGTCGGCACTGGGCCGGCGGGTCAAGCTCTCACTTTGGTGAAACAGATGGGCGTTTTCGACAAAGAAATCTCACGTATCTCTAAACTGTTCGTTGACCGCGATCAGGCCAGCGCCACCGCTGTGCTGGCGCGGCGGCAGGAATATATCGTCACGCTCTGCTGCGGGGACGACGTGGCTTCGTCCTACACCTTGCAGCTCGCGGTGTTGACGGCGGCAAGCATTGCGAGTCGGTGTTTCCCCGGCGCGGTCCGAACCGCTTTTTCGCCGACGCTTGCAGAAGCACCGCTGCTATTGTGGCCGTGGCTCAAGCTGACGTTCGGGCAAGCCGTCATCCAAATCTTGGGATCAGGTGCGCACGCCGACGGCAGTCAAGCAAAGGGGTCGCACGCATTAATCTTTGGGAACGCACCAACGTCCAAAGGCTCGCTCCGCGTCACGTTCGATGGCTGGATTGCCAAGGTCGGGCCTGCGAACGACACGCTGCGCCTGTCCGAACGCGAGTATTTTTCGGCGGCCGGGATATTGGCCGCTTCGTTGGCACTGTCGGAGTTGTTTCTTTCGTTTGCCGGGATCAACATCGAAGCGACACGCCGCAGCGTGGGGATATCGCTGTGGCGACCGGATTTGGATATCAGTGATCCTGAGGCGCTTGGCGTCCTGGTCGAGTACTTGCCCCGCGATCTTTGGGTGTTGGGATTGGGTCATCTCGGCAACGCCTATTTGTGGTCGCTGGCGACGCTTCCCTACGGAGACCCGAAGACGGTCGAATTTGCCCTTTTTGACTACGACAAGCTTGAAAAGGACAATGTCGAAACCGGCATCATTTTCACGATGGACGTCCTTCGCCGCTTCAAGACTCGCGCTTGCGACACATGGCTCGACCGGCACGGGTTCCAAACCCGATTGGTCGAGCGGCGCTTTGATACCACGTTTCGTCTTCAGGACAAGGAACCAACGCTGGCGCTCTGTGGCTTCGACTCCAATCCCGCACGACGGGATCTTCCGGCAGCGCAATTCCGTCGCGTCATCGAAAGCGGGCTTGGCGGTATGGCAAACAATTTCGACACCGTCAGCTTTCATACTCTGCCAAACCCGCGGACGCCGGACGAATTGTGGCCGGACCTGAGCAAGGAGGAAGAAGCCAAGCTCGCCGAACATCAAGAGCGGATCGCACGTGAAAACCCCGGCTATTTGCAGCTCGGCGGCGACGATTGCGGTCGGCGCGATCTTGCCGGCAAATCGGTAGCCGTGCCTTTCGTCGGAACGAGTGCGGCGAGCCTTGTGGTCGCCGAGGCGATCCGTCTGCTGCACGACGGTCCCGCGTATCTCGACATAAAGCTCGGACTGGGCAATCCCGGCAAGCGATTTGCCCGCCGGAACGGAACCTATTCTGCCAAAGATACTGCGGGATTGACCTTCGTCAGAGCGAATCAACTGTAGGATAGTGTCGAACTGAAAGGAAAATAGATGAGCAACAAAGACTTATTTGTCGAGCGCCGGCCTCAGGGTGACTTTGCCGTTCGAAGAGCAAACTCGGAACGGGCGAGCGCGATCGCAGCCACGCAAGCGAAAGCCGTAGCGGAAGCTCGAAGACTCGAACCCGACGCAACGGTGTTGGTCGAGCGGGTGCGGGAGACAAGCGTGGGAAAGCCGGATAAGTGGCGTAGACCGTAAGGGGCACACCACACAGCGCGCGACGGTACGATGATCGATCAAACGAAACAGGACATTGAGGCATGTTTTCGCAATGCACGGGACCTTCTGCGTGCTGCTAAACGACTGCTCGAAGACGAGAGGCTGCCGAACATCAGCTTTCATCTGGCAGTCTTGGCGCTCGAAGAGGTCGGCAAGGCCGTAATGCTCGGCACCCGCGATGTCATGCGCGCGGTTGACGGTGAAACGATCTTCGTCGACAAGCGTCTCGACGATCACGTCTTCAAATTGTTCTGGGCCTTGTGGACGCCGAGTTTCGCACGCGGCAACGTCTCACGCGAGGAATTCGAGAGCCTTCGCGGCTTGGCCAAGACCATGCATGAAGACCGGCTCGGAGCCATGTATGTGGCTCCCGATCGGGAGGCTGGCCGGGCTTCCCTCCAGGAGATGGACGAACAGCGCGTGCGACAAGTGGTGGAGCTTACGGAAGCACGCCTTGGGATGGAAGCATCGCGTGACTGGCAAGCCATCGATCTGGGTGCGGGCAGCATCATGCGCTGGTTCCTCGATGCGACGAACGATCCAGAAAAACGCAATCTAATATTCGGGCAGAAAGCCTTCGATAAGCTTGCCGAGTTGGGGCAAATGCGCGAGTGGATGGCATGGCTCAAGGAGCAGTTCGATCAGGCTGAAGTGATGGGCCGCGAGAGCTTGCAACGCGAACTTGCGCGCGTTGTTCCGGACTGGGATGACCGCGGCGAACCAAAATGGCAGGTCGCCATTCGCCTCTTCTCTTCCGGGCAGTCGATCCGTAACCGGGCGATCCGTTCGTGGAACGACAGGCCAACCTGGATCAGAATGTCCACGATCCAAAACGACAGCCAGGCAGTCGATGTAGAATTTACTTACCAAGAGGCGGTGTCGGCGCAGGCGCTTGCGCCGATGAGCTATCGCGCCGCCCGCATGTTCGTTGCCGCTATGAATATCGGCTCGCTGGGGGGCTTTTGGTGGTGGCACCGCGCGGAACAGACCGAGAAGTTCTACCAGCGCCTAACCGATCTCAAGGCAGCGCCAGACATGAAGATTGAGCTGAGCTTGCACGCCTGGCCGAAATTCGAGTGGAAGCGTGAAGCCCTTGATGACCCCGCGCTACAGCGCATCGGCCTATGCTTCGGCATGATCGCTCGGTTGGAACCGCCGGTCTATCAGGCGGTGATCGAAGTATATCTGACCGGACTGGCGCTCATCGGAAAGAGCGACTTGCGTCTGAATTTTGCGCCACAGGCCGCCGAGCGTTTCGTCACATGCCTCCTCGAAGCTATGCGCCATCTCGGCAATTGGGATGGGACGGATGAGGACGTCCCTACGGCTATCTCCGGCTTCTTCCGGCCCCTGTTCAAGCAGCCAGAGGATGAGCAAGAATTGATCGACCTCGTGCGACAGCTTCGCCAGCAGCCGTTGAATACCGCCGACATCACACTGGAAAAGGCGGCAATTCTGAAATTCTTCTGTGATGTCTATTTGGTCAGGCAATTCGAGATGATGGCTGGAGACCTCGCGGCGGAGGCGGCGCGATGAAGTGGGTCAGCGTGGCCATTGGGCTTTTAGGACTTGGCGCAGGCGGATTTGCTGCCTGGTATTGGTATTGTGCGAGCAAAGTCTCTACAGCCCCGACATGGGCGCGGGGCAAGAATCCGTTTGAGCCGGTCGATCGTGAACTTGCCCATATCGGAGAAATTGCCGGTCTGGTCCAAGGGGCAAACGAGTCCACCCGCCTCAATAAAATTGCAGCGCAATGGACAGGCGCGTCGATATTTCTCAGCGCCCTGTCGGCTGTAATTGGGTCATTTGCATAGTGAATTGGAGCTCGGCCTGCGTCAATGCGGCCGAGGTGGCGATAGCATGGCACGCAAAGCACGTGATCCGGAACACACGGGCAAGGAGCCGACGCCTCCGTGGAAACCCGACGAACCATGTCCTTGTGGCCATGGTCGTCTATACGCTCAATGCTGTCTCGGGATCGACGGCCGTGTCTACAAATCGCCGAGCGGGCGGCGTCCTCCGGTGCCGCCAACAGGGTTCGCCCACGCACGCTGCTACATGGGATGGTCACAAGATTGCGACCAGCAAATATCCGGCGAGCATTTCATCTCTGCGGTCGTTCTGACCCAGCTCGGCGGGCCCAAGGTGAAGGTGAACGGCGTGCCATGGCTTGCGGCCGACGAAACAAAGATTTTGCCGATCAGCAGCCTTACGGGAAACATTCTTTGCAAGCGGCACAACGAAGCCATGTCTCGATTGGATGAAATGGCGGGTACATTCTTTGCCGCCTTGAAATTAATCCATGATGACATCTTCGACAGAAAGACGCTGTCGAAGCGCTGGAAATGGTTTTTGTTCAGCGGCGAAGAACTGGAGCTGTGGTTGCTGAAGACCGCAATCGGACTGTTTCACTCGGGCAATGTTGCGAAAGACAAAGCGAAGTTGAACGAGACGCAGACGATCAGCCATGCGTGCTATGATATTCTGTACGGTGGCGTCCTTTCGGCTCCGTGCGGGCTCTATGTCGAGCCCATTCACGTTGCCGAGCAAATAAATCAGTTTCAGTTGCAGCCGTTGTCGGACGATGGGGGACGGCGAATGGTGGGCTTGCGCATGACTTACCTGTCGTTCGCGCTGATCCTGCTGTTCGATCCCAACGCAACATATGGTCCCAGCGCCACGGACTCAAAGACATGTAGGCCCAGCTACTTGATGGTCAGAAATGCCAAGAGAACACACATTGTCATGCTGACCTGGCCCCGGACGACCTTGATAACGCGAGGTGTTGTTCGGGTCAGCTTTTAGGAATCGACCCGGTCGCGTCAAAAAAAGTCTTCGGGGCGAAGGCCGCGTCCGTTCTCCAGCAACGGCGCGATGCTTATCGGATCGGCTTTTATTTCCACATCCGCGCCGCGAACGCGCGTTCGTCGGGACCCATCACGTCAGCGTAGATCGCGGTGGTGCGCAGCGAGGCGTGGCCCATCCAGCGCTGCACGAGGTGCGGGGGGACATAGGACTGGAAAGCGTTGACGCCGAAGCCGTGGCGCAACCCCTTCGGCATGGCAGGTGTGCCGGAGATTCCGGCGGCTGCCATGACTTCTTTGACGCGTCGCCACGCAGTCGTGCGGCTCCATCTCCATATCCGCCGATAGGCAGAATCTGGGTGGCGTTGACTTCGACGTATCTTAGAGACGTGATTGAGTTCGTTGAGCACGCCGCGAGGTAAGGGCACCTGTCGGACGATGCCGGACTTGCGGCGCTTCAAGGTCGTGATGTTGGCGGCGCCGCTGTCGATGTCGATCGCTGCCGGGGTGAGCGCCAGGATTTCGGAAATCCGGCCACCGGTCAGACTCAAAACGAGACAAAAGAGTTGCACGTCCAAGGGCGCATGGCGCGCCGCCTTGATGAAGCGCCGACGTTCAGCGGCGTTGAGATACTTCCGGCTGCCGGTCGGCCCGTAAAGGCTCATTCCGGCGTGGGCATGCTCGCGCATCGCTGCCTCGCCTGAAACAGAATGGCCGATAGTGTTTCAGCACGGGAAGCCGCCATGGTTCAGCGCAAACGCGTCCAGTCGGTCGAAAGTGGATCAGTTTTTGTAAGCATTTTAAGGTTAGCCTGAGCGAACTAGACCATCGATTCCATGAAACTGGCCTTATGCATGGGATTCATCTGGCCAGTGAAGCCTTGTAGGCTGAGCTTTGATTCGTTTAACGAGGCGAAGATCATGACGGCATCGCGGCGAGTGATCAAGTTTACGATCGGGAAAGCGGATTTGTCGGAGCTGGAGTCGATTGCGCGGTCGCGCACGGAGCCTGTGGGCCGGGTCGAGC
>WNFG01011959.1_pt1 | contig 13964 bp, 16 predicted proteins | sample 5400431 | NCBI WGS metagenome assembly WNFG01 (sample SAMN13153346, study PRJNA577476) | soil metagenome | isolation source: 120 cm saprolite under Douglas fir tree site 2 hole 3 replicate 2 | place: USA:California | collected 2015-04-18
GGCCACCACGCTGGGCTCGTTGGAGACGATGCCCATGCCGCGGACGTAGATGAGCGTGTTCGCGGTGCCGAGGTCGATTGCGAGGTCGCGTGAGAAAAGCTTGTACATCCAATTGAACATGGAGCGCTTTGAACCTTGGGGGGCGGGTGAGCGAGGCGCGGGACGCCGGCAAAGGCGGGCAAGTGACGCAACGCGCGCACGCGCGCGGGTATGCCCGGGTTCCGCTCTGGAGTTCGAAAGGACTCATCGTTCAGCTGGCGGCTAGGCGTCGTTCTACACCAGGATGCCGGGTCACGCCGATTTCCTCGTCGACATGGCGTACGACATCGGCCTGACCAGCGCTGCCGACTACCAGCGGTTCGTGCACGATCAGTGTTGACGCCCTGGAGCATGGCCTCGCGGCCGCGCACGTCGAAGAGAATGTCTTTTTGCCAGTTGGTTGCCTTGATTACTGCGCGGTGATGGTCGCCTGCTGGAGCGCGACCTGGGTCTGCGCCAGCGCCCTGCCGTTCATGGTTGCGCCGGTCTGCAAGGTGATGGCGGTCTTGGAGAGGATGATTCCTTCGAAGTGTGAGTTCGCGCCGAGCGTCGCCTGGCCAGCGATCTGCCAGAAGATGTTCTTCGCCTGCGCGCCGCCGCTTAGCGTGACGGTCTTGGCCGCGGTCATGGAGAGATCGCCGCTGGTCTGGAAGATCCAGACGTCGTTGGCGCCGCCCGCGATGGTCACGTTGGTAGGGATGGTGACGGTGCTCGTCCATTTGTAGAGACCCGGCGCGAGCGTCTGTCCGCCGATGTTTCCGCTGCCCAGCTCGAGGAAGTCAGGCGTGGGACGTCCGGCGGCGTCGGTGTACGCGCTCTCCATGTTGCTGACCGCGGTGGTGAGGTTGGAAGGAGTGGGCGCCGCGTAATTGGCCGCATAGACCTTCCCCACCACTTGCGTCGAGGTGGAGAAGACGTTCGTCGAATCGGCTACCAGCGAGAATCCCGTCACGTAGCTCGCCGCAGCGGGGCTGAGGCCGATGTCGCCGGTCACGCCCGAAGAGGGAACGCTCGAAATGGCCGTCTTGGCGAGGACCACGTAATTGCCGGCGGTCCCAAGGCCCACGGGCGCAGGTCCTCTCGAGGTGGTCGTGCCGGTGACGAAGCTCCAGGAGTAAGGCGCGGCGAGAGCGTTGCCGGCGAGATCCTTGGCGCCCGTCGAGACTGTCGCGGTGAAGCCGGTGCTGGGCGCGAGGTTGCTCGCGGGAGTGAAGGTCGCGGTGAAACCCAAGTAGGCCACGGTCCCTGACACCGCCACGGCGCCCTGCTGCACAGTGAACGTGCTCGCGGTGATCGTGCTCGGATCCATCGCCGCGCTGAAGGTCGCGGCGATCTTCACGTTGAGGGCGACGCCGGAACCGTTGCTGGGAGGAATGGTCGAGCTGACCGTCGGGCCAGGTGCTGGGGTCGAGCTGCCGCACGCCGCCAACACGAAAGTGATAACCAGGGCGCTGCACAGACCGGTGCTTCGCAGAATGAGCATGAGCTGCTCCAGCGGAACGAGACCCAATTGTGGGCGGGGGAATGCACTGACAACGTAGGGCTCGTTCGGGCCGTGTCAAACGCGCGCCTCGCGATTGTCACGCTCGGGCCGCTCGCGCCTGCGCGGCTGTCCGCAGTGTCGAGTACCGGCTGGGTGATGGCGATGCGGAAGGGCTCGGTTTGTGGGGGCGGGGCGAAGTAGCCACGATCAGCTACCAGCTTTCCTGCGGGTGATCTCGCGCTTGAAGGCAGCCGCAACATCGTCTGCCCCAGGTAGCTCGTTCGGACTTGCGGCGAAGAGAGCCGACAGCGCCGCGATGTAGGTCTCGCCAAAGGCGGTGGTCATCGCGGCGGCTGTCGCAGCCGAGATAGCCCCGCCCGCGACCCAGCCGAGTGCAGGAAGGAGCTTCAAAATGCCGCCGACGATGGCGCGTCCAGCGAACGTTGCACCCAAAGCGGTCACGGCCGACCCGAGCAGGGTGGAGAGGAACCCCTTGGAGACTGGTAGGCCGAACACCGCGCTTATGCTGGCCAGCATCCCCACTTGGACCGGGACCAGCAGGACAGCGTCCGAGAAGGGAATTGGGGCCGCACCGATGGCTGCCGCGGTCGCGGCTGCGCCCATGACGACGACGTGAGCGCGGGTCTTCTTGAGATCGAGGCTCACGCGCTGGGCTGCGGCAAGGGCAGTCCGCTGTCCCTCGGGCAGCACTTCGCTGGTGGCCATGACGAGATCATCCAGGCCCTTCGGCTTGATCAGGTTCCCCTCGTCATCCTGGTCACCGAGCGCTCGAACCCGCGCGACGTTGCGAGCGGTGGGCAGGAGGCGCTGGACCTCCGCCCGGAAGCCGTTGTCGCTCCTGACTTTCGTGATGACGGCGATGACCGGGACCCCATGACGTGAGAACATGTCGGCGACCTTGGACTCGCCCTCTTCGACCCGGCGGGAGTCTTCCGAGATGCACAGCCACGCCACGTGCGCGTGGTTCATCGGGTCAGCGTCGCGGCCGCGCGACACGATCAACTCCTCAAGCTGTTGTAGGGTCTCGGCGTACCGGTCCAGCTCCAAGCCGCGCGTATCGAAGATCGTGAGAGGGACGCCTTCCTTGGTATACTCGCGAATCTCCGTCGTCACAGGGCGGCCCTGCCCGGTGGTCGCCAGGCGGCCCTGGAAAACCTCGTTGATGAGCGTGCTCTTGCCGACGCCGCTGCGGCCCGCGATGACAACGTTCACTCGCCCCACCTTCTTCAGTGCCTCCTCCAACTTCTGCTTGAGCAATTCGCCGATATCGAAAAGGTCGGAGTCCAAGGTTAGCTGGGTACGAACGGACATCACCTGCCTCCTCGTGCACATTGGGCCTGGTCTAGGAAGCTGTAGAAGAACGCGGAAGAGATAGACGCGTCTATAGGACGGAAATCATATCGTCCTTGATTGGCGCAGAGACGCCTCGCGCCGGACGGCGCGGGTAACTGATTCCGTATGCCCTGGTCTTCGCTACCGACCCGCGCAGCGTAACCATCGGGGAAGGCATGTCAAGCGAGAGACTGCAGCAGGGTGGGCGCCGGATCGAGTGTGAAGTTCACGCGCTCGAGCTCCGCGATCACCTGGGGGCCGAGCAGCAGGATGAGCGCCGCCACCTCGAGCGTCAGCAGCACCACCACGGTGCTCGCCAGCGAGCCGTAGACCACATTCACCATCGACAGCGTGGTGAAGTACCAGGCGATCGCGCGCCGCACGAGCTCCCACGAGATTGTCGCGGTCGCGCCCCCGCCAGCGCATGGCTGAAGGAGACGCGGCCCACGGGCATCACCAGATAGATGGCGGTGACGCCCACCTCCTTGGCCGGCTCGAGCAGCGCGTGCACGTCGACGGGCAGTCCCCGGCTGAGGCCTTTGAAGTCCTTGGGGACCATCCCGCGCTGGATCTCCTGCGCGACGCGCAGCTCGCTGGCCAGGCTGGCGCGGTTCGCCGCCTCGGCCGCCTCGCGCACCGCGGCCACGTCGCCCCAGCGCTCCTCGCCGTCCTTGCGCAGGAAGAGGCTCTCCCAGCGCCAGGAGTCCACCTCGCCGACGACGACCTTCCGGATCTGCTCGGCGGCGGGCGGCCGGTCGTCGGGATGGGTGTACCCGATCAGCGTCTGCCCGAGCAGGTCCTTGCGCTCGACGCCGAAGAACTCGAGCGAGGTGTCGTTGACCTCGATGAAGCGGCCCTGGTCGTCGTTGGACGCCCAACTAACGTCCTCAGAACGCGCCGGAGAGAGCGAGGCCGCGCCCGCGATCCGCGGGCAGGATGCTGAGCCGCTGCTCGCGGGCGCGCGCGTGCAGCCACGGCACTGCGATTCCGATCGCCACGCCAGCCACCGCCCCGGCCGCGACGTCCGTGGGGAAATGCGAGCCGGCGAGGACCCGCTCGACGGCAACGCTGCCGCCGAGGGCGCCCGTGACGACCCAGGGCCAGACCTGCTCGCCATATCGCAGCCGCAACGTGAACGAGGCGGCCGAGAGCGCCGCGAACACCGTCGCGACATGGCCGCTGTAGAAGGACAGATAGCCCTCGGAAGAGGTGAGATATGCCGGATCGTTGGCGTAGGTCCGCGGCCTCGGCCGCGCCACCGCGAAGTTCGCCACCTGCTGGATGGTGGTGTTCACGGCGAGCGTTTCGGCGAAGATCATGAGATCCTCTCCGAAGGCCCGGCTCAGGCCGACGTCGAGCAGATCGAGAACCACCGGTGCCGCGATGGCCACGGCCACCGTCACGTCGCTCGCGACGTTGGCGGCGTGGCTGCTGTTGTTCGACACCGTGCCGCGATCGATGAAGTTGAGCCCCGCGGGATCGCAGGGACAGCTGATTCGCGACAGCTTGTCTTTCAGGGACGCCCGCGCGAGGGCGGCGAGGCCGCCTACCACGGTGACGGGAATGTCCACCGCGAGATTCAGTCGGTAGACCTGTTGCGGCGGGGAAGGATCCCGCAGCGAGAGATCGGGCGCCGGCGGCCTCGGTGCGCCGCCATCGACGGCGGCGCCCGAGAGCAGCGCCGTGGCGAGGGCAATCGAGGCGCTCACGGAGCAGGCGCCGTATCGATATTCGAGTCCAAGGTAACCGCGTCAGTCCTTGATAACGCTCTGCCCTCCAGCGTCGCGCCGGCGTTCAGCGTGACAGCTGCATATGCCATGATCGTCCCTTTGAAGACGGACGTTTCGATGGTCGCTGAGTGAGATCCCCGCACGATACCTCAAGCGAGGTGGTTGGCCGCCTTGTAGAGGCCAGGGGCGAGGGTTTGCCCGCCGATGCTCCCCGCCACGGTGATAGGACAGAGCGTTCGTCCGGCGCGGCCTCGTTGAAGGCAATGGTCAAATCGCCGGCGGCCTGGTCGTGCCTCAGAGTGGCCTTCCAGTCGCCGAGCTGCGCTTCCATCCTGGCGAGGCTCGCATCGAGAGACATGGCGTTCTCCTTCTGCTGGAAGAGTTGCTTCGCGGAGCACGGGGCCCGGCAGGCACACCATCTGCCGGGCCTCATGGTTCACGCGCCCGGCGGAGACATCCCGTCGGGCGCGCTCAACCTGATGGCTTACTGAGGCACGGTAACGGTGGTGACCGATGGAGACGCGGCGCCGGTCAACGTAACCGCTCCGGCTCCGGCCGCACCGCCTAAGACTCTGCCAACCGACGTCGAGCCGTTCTTGATGGTGACGGTTCCTCCAACCAGGACGTTCCCGTTCCAGGTTGTTCCGGATCCCATTGTGAAATCCGAACCGACGATGAACCAGACGTTTTTGGCCTGGGCGCCATTGATCAGAACAATCTTGCTCGGAAGAAGAAGAGTGCCCGAGTCGACGAACGAGGCATCGTCCTGGAAGATCCAGACAGCGTTCGCATCACCAGCGGCGTCGAGCGTGGCAGTCCCACCGGCCGACATACCAAGGGTCGGGTTGTGATAGATGCCAGGGACGTAGGGTGTCGGCGAGCTCAGTTGATTTCCGGCAATGGTAGGCTGATTAGGTACTTTGTTCTTGCCCTCGACCCACGCGCTATTCAAGTCGTTCGTGACAGCATTTGCGGTTGAGCCATTGTCGAATGGATCGCCAGCCCAGTAGATTTTCCCGTTCACGGTCATTCCCGTGGGACTCGAGTAGACCTGAACCAGGCAGGTCTGGGACGCACCGGCGTTACCGGTGGAATCGGTACACGTAGCAGTGGGGTACAACGCGATATTCCCATTGACCACGGTAACGCCGGTTGAGGTTAGTCCGGCGCGCGATGCGAGCCCGTAGGTAGCGGCGCGCCCAAGGTTGATGGCGAGAGGAGGCGGCGGAGCGGGGGCGCCGGTGGTGAAGGTCCAGGTGTAATTCGCTGCGAGCGCGTTTCCTGCCAGGTCCTTGGCCCCGGTCGTGACGGTGCCCCTGTACGTCGTGCTGGCGGCAAGATTACTTTGCGGTGCGAAGGTCGCAGTCACATTGGCGCCGGCGTACGTCACCGCGCCTGTCACAGGCGTCGTCGGCGTCGGACAGCCCGGCGCTGTCGAGCAGGTTGCCAGCGTGAAGGTCGTCCCGGTGATCGTCAGCGGGTCCATCGCCTTGCTGAAGACCGCCGAGACTTTCTTGTCGAGGCCCACAACCGTGGCCTTATCGGCGGGGTCCGTCGAGGTGACCGTAGGCGCCGTGGTGTCAACGGTAGTCCCCGTCGTGAAGCTCCAGTTGTAATCTGCCACCATTGCAGTGCCTGCCAGGTCCTTGACCCCGGCCGTGATGGTCGCACCAAAGGTGGTGTTGGCTGCGAGATTGGCTGTGGGTGCAAACGTCGCGCTGGTGCCGACGTAGTTCACCGTGCCTGCAACGGCCGTCGATCCTTGCTTCACGGTGAACGTCGTCGCGGTGATCGTCGAAGGGCTCATCGCCGTGCTGAAGGTCGGGCTGATCTTCTGGTTGATCGCCACACCTGTGGCCGCATTGGCAGGGATCGTCGAAATGACCGTTGGCGGGGGGTTGGTCGCATTTGCGGTGCCGCCGAACTCCACCAGCTGCGTTCCGCACGCGGCCAGCGACGACATCAACAGGAAAAAGAGTCGCTTCTGCAGGCCGCTCATTGGACGCTCCCCTTTTCCAGGATGATGAACTGGACGACGAACTCCACCCGCCGATTGGCCTCGCGGCCGGTTTCCTTCACGTTGGACTCGGCCGGCCGCGACGAGCTGAAGCCCTTGGCCGTGAGCCGGTCCCTGGCCACGCCATGATTCACCAGGTAGTCGAGCACCGCCTCTGCCCGCTTTTCCGAGAGCGTCTGGTTGTACTCGTACGGCCCCTCTTCGGAGGCATGCCCCTCGATCTGCACGCGGAAGCTCTTGTTGTCCTCCAGCGCCTTCGCCGCCTCGTCGAGCGCCGGGTACGAGGGCCGCTCGATCACGGCCGAGTCCCAGGCGAACTGGACCGTCTGCCTCAGCTCGATCTTTTCCTCCTTGACGACGACCCTCTCGTAGTACGGGCAGCCCTGGTTCTCGATCGGTCCGGGCACGTCGGGGCAGCGGTCGAACATGTCGGGCACACCGTCGTTGTCGCGGTCGGGCAGCTTCGCGATGGGGGGGCACTCGCCAGGGATTGCGCGCGCGACGTAGGGAGAGGAGCGCGAGACGCTGGCTCCGGTCTCGAGGCTGAGACCGATGATCAAGGTCTTCGCGTCGCGGTTGTCCGAGCCGCCGCCGATGCTGTGCCCGACGATCTGGAGATAGCGCACAAACGGCCCCAGCCAGAACGAGCGCGCCTCGCCGAGAGGGAAGGAAACGCCTGCGCCGACCGCGACGCCGAAACGGTCGAGCGGGCCGGTGCGGACGTAGAGCGCGTCGCCGTCGACCCACGGCTTGGCTCCGTATAGCGCCTCCTGATCGTGCGGGCGCAGCCTCAGCACCACCCCGCCACCGCCGGCCCAGGCCCTGCCCGACTCGGTCGCTAGCGAGCTCGACGATGTCGGCAGCCCGAGGAACATGATGGTAGCCGCAGCATCGACGTAGGGGCCGAGGCCGACGAGGCCCTTGATCGCGCCCGCGCCGCCGACGCCGAATTGTTGCGTCTGCGGGGAGGATAGCGGTATCGCGACCCCCGGCTCCACTTTGATGCCGACATCGACCGCCCGCGCGGTCACCGGAATCGCCAGCAGGACCAACCCGACGAATTGCGCGACGGCCGGACGAGCTTTCTGGTTTTTCATGGCTTGCTTTCCGCGGGCGAACGAATCGAGCGGGAGGTTTGACCTCCAAGTTGGCGCGCCTGCGATCGGCGTATACGCATGCGACGTGCCACGGGCGGGGAGGCGCCTGGCCGACAACTGGCGACCCGTCGCGCGGATGACACGTTCGAGAACGTTCGCAGAACGTTCGCAGTGCTGCTCTGGGTGGGCATCAGGCCGGCGCGCGCTCGCAGTGCGTAGGCGTACTGCGGCGGTCACTTTGTCGCTTCGTGGATCTCTTCCTTCACGGCGTTCTTCACGTGCCGAGCCTTGTGCTTGACCTTGCGGACGGCGCGGTCGACGTGACGCCCGACCTTCTCCGTGCCGCTGTCCGTGCCGAGCTTGTCCTTGGTGGTGTCCACGGCGTCCTTTACCTTGTCGTCTACGTCCTTCGCCTTGTCGCTCGGTCTCGTGGCGAAAACAGGAGCGGCCAGAGCGATTCCAAGCGCGAGGATGAACGTCTTCATGATTGCTCCTTTGGTCGAGCTCAAGATGCGCTCGCGGGCGCAGGCACGGGCTTCGATGCCAATGCCGCAAGGTCGCGCAGGCCCTGCAGCGCGATGGCCTGGCCCTTGTCGAGCCGCAACGCCTCCTCGAAGGCGGGACGCGCCTCCTCGGTTCGTCCCAGGGCGGCCAGCGCTGCGCCCAACGTCGCCTGGCGCTGGGCGAGGCCCGCGGCGTCGAGCGCCGGCGTGTCTTCCGCCGTGCCGCGACGGAACAGGAGCTGCAGGATCTCCACCACGCGCTTCACGATCTGGCCGATGCGTTCGCCCTGGTCGAGGAACGAAGCGATCCGGCCGAGCACCACTTCGAGGACGTTCTCTCTGAACCGAGTTTCCAGATACGAGAAGTGTTGCTGGAGCAAACCCTCGGCGACGCGGCGGCCGAACAAGACCAGCGCCAGGCTGATGACCAGGCCGCTCGCGATCCCGCCGAGGACGCCACCGACAAAGACTGCGAGGAACGGAGACACGAAGCACCTCTCTCTCTCAGGCCGGCATGCGTCCGCCTCCGGTCGGCGCGCTCAGATCGGTCGCCGGCCCTGGATCACCCGAACGAGGACCACGATGATCGCGACCGCCAGGAGGAGGTGGATGAAGCCGCCCATCGTGTAGGAGCTGACGAGGCCCAGGAGCCAGAGCACCATCAAGATCACCGCGATCGTCCACAGCATGGCGTCCTCAACCCTGCGGCCCGAGCGCGTGACGAAGCTCGGTCCAGGCGGTCTCGAAGGTGGTCTTGACCCCATCCCAGCCGTCCTCGCCGGCGCGCTTCAAGAGCTCGAGCCGGTGGAGCGCCTCGTCGTGCTTGGCCTGAGCGGCCTGGAGAAGCCGCTCGCCCTCCGCGTGGCCCTCCGCGACGGCCTTTTGCGCGCGCGCCGCCAGCGCGGAAAGCTGCGATTGAACTTCGGCGAACTCCGCCTCCGCTTTCGCTACGTACGAATCCCTGATTGACATGTGACCTCGATTGCGAGCGCCTGCTTCTGCTCGCCAACGCGAACCAGCGACCAGTTCTCAGAGAATCTGCGTGCAGCCGCCGTGCCGTCCGCGCGATCGTCGCAACCTTCGGATTTGTTTCGGTACTCGGGTCCGCGCGGTGCTCGGCGGGGCGTCCGCGAGCGTTCGCGAAGCGTTCGCGATCCTGGTTGCGATCGCTCAGCCGCTCTGGATTTCGAATCCGATGCTGAAGCGATATTGCGGATAGGTCAGTGGCACGCCCCGGAGGTGCGGTACCGGCAACGCGATGTTCAGCGGGTTGAGGATGAGAAAGAACGCACGGGAAAGCTTCCACTCCAGACCGGCAGGGCTCACCCCGGCATAAACTCCGAGGCTCCCCGAGGGCGCCCCGTAGAGGTTCATGAGCAGGTATGAGGCACCGAGGTTCACCGTCGCCCTCAGGTTGAAATTCTCGTACGCCAGCGGGAACCGGAGGATGACCGTCCCGTACAGGTTGAACACACCGCTGCCGAATCGATAGCCGTTGAGGGTGATCCACGGATTCCATTCCCCATCCACGCCGAACGTCCAGTGCTTGAACGCCTTGAAGCGCGCACCGAGCTGGACCGCGAGCGCCGTCTTGTCGATGGAGCCGGACGATCCCAGGTAGGCGCCCCAGGCCGTCTGCGACGGATCGCGGGGCCCGGGCTCTTCCACCGCCACGATCGTCGGCGCCTGCGGGGCATGCGTGTTGCCGTCCGCGGACGTCGTGGTCGTCGTGGTCGTGGTGGTGGTCGCGGGCGTCGCGGTCGTGGTGGGAGTGGCGGCCTTCGCAGGGGTCGTGGTCGTCGTGCTCGTCGCGGTCGGCTCGACGGTGGACGGTTTGCTCGCGTCCGATTGGGCACGCGCGCTGCCCGCCGCGAAAGTGAATACGGCCGCGATGACGAGCCCGCCCGCGATGGAGGGGCCCAGTCTCCGCCGACGCCTGCGGCTCACCAGGGCGAACAGCGCGATCAAACTCCACGCGGCCATCGCCCCGGGGCGCTGGTGGGCCCCGGCGGTGGTGCAGCCGAACAGGTTCTGCGAGTCCCTGTACTGGCGTTCGGCCGCCTGGCACCAGCCGTTGTCGAAGGAGCAACCGGGCGAGTAGCCGAGATACGTGTCGAGAATCTGGTCCACAGCCGCCATCCTTTCGTCGTGTGACTTCCTCGGATCGAGCGTCGCGCGCAGAAGCGCGGTCGAGGCGTCGGTCGCGAGCGTGCGCCTGGTCTTCCGCAGGTCGTCGGGGTCATCGCAAACGTCGAGCTTCGTCGCGTGCGCCGGCCCGTCGCGCGAATCGATCAGCGACCCGTTCACCGAATCGAGCCAGTTCAGGACGACCGTGATCTTCATTCCGTCGGGGGTCCGGTAGGTGTGCGTGAAGCTGTCCTGGATTGCGTGCATCGCCTGGCCGATGCGCACGTAGTAGATGGGCAACAAAGCGTCGACATGACCGCGCAGCGACAGGTGCAAGCCCAAGCAAGTGCGCTTCGCGAAGTCGGGCATTCCCGTCGCGTCGAGCCCGTCGAGCGCCTCCAGGACCCGCCCGCGAATGAATGCCCGGCAATCGGCGATGGCAGCTGCCGAGCCGCCCGGTTCTTTCTGGTCCGGACCGCGCAGGCAATGTTCGCGCTGATTGTCTGGGTTGCCGTGAATCGCCGAGAGCACGCTGAGATCGTCTTGACTGTTTCCCTTGAGATCGTTGTCGCGCACGCCAACGAGCAGCGTCGCCCCGGCCAGGTCCTTCATGTCGCCGTCGGGAGTGAATTGCAGATCGTCGATGAGCGCCTGCTCGTCATCGGTGGCCCGCGGGGTCGGGGCCATTTCCAGGGTCATGCGTGCGGTCCGCAACGCCTGCGCGGTGAGCCTCTCGTGGCACTTCGCGGTGAAGTGCGTCTCGATTGTGTACGCGCGAGCCGCGCCGGCCGCGGCGACGGCGCTGACGGCGAAAAGGACCGCTCCGATCTTCGATGAGTTGAGCATCGCTGCCAAGGCTCAAGCCCGGCGCCGTGGTTTGAATGCCGCGCCTGCCCGGCCTCCCGATTGCAATAGAAGTGCCGTCGAGACGCGCCCGAGGCGTCGCTGGCGCGCGCGCGCGCCAGGCAGAAAGGATTGCAGTCGATACGGTCTCGGAGGGAACGGCGGATGCGCTCCGAAAACCAAGGAAGCGATCGAACTGCTTCCTCGTTCCGTCCCTCCAGTTCTTGTTTTCAGCGGCTCGATGATCGTGGAGGGTTCCGTACGTCGTGCGCCCGCGAACGTTCGCGAACACCGCGGCGCATCCGGCCTGGCGATGGTGGCTGATGACGCGGACGGCGCTGCTGCTCTTCTTCCTCTTCTGCGCCGGGTCTGCCGCCGCAGAGCAGCCGCTGTTGGTGTTCCACGGCAACGTGCTCTTCGACGAGCTGGTCTACCGCAGCGTCCTCCAGCTGCCGGAGAGCGCCAGCGCCACGGCCGCCGACGCGCGCGCGGCGTCGGCCAAGCTGCGCAGCTTCTTGCGCGGCGCTGGCTACGACCTCGCCACGGTCAGCGCCAAGGTGGTGGGCGAGCAGATCGCCATCGAGATCGACGAAGGCCGGCTCGACAAGATCATCATCTTCGGCGAGGGCCTGGTCGAGACGTTCCGCTTCAGGCTGGAGCTCTCCATGCCGGCCGGCGTCTTCAACCGACCGGCGCTGGAGCGGCAGCTGCGCGTTCTCGGGGAACGCTACCGGCTGCGCCACTACTCCTACGAGCTGGTGCCGGCGGAGGTGCAGGAGCATTACGGGCTCCAGATCGACGAGCTCGAGTCGCTCTTGGGGCTCCCCGGGGTCCGGCCAGGCCTGCGCTACCAGTTGCACATCCTCATCGCTTCCAGCCCGTGGTCGCGAGGCTTCTCGCCCGAGGTGTCGATCGGCTCGCCCGAGGGGTTGGGCGGCGGGGGGCAGTACCGCGAGCAGGACTACTGGGTGCCCGACGACCGCTGGGATCTCCGCGGCCGGCTCGCGGGCGGGATGCGCCAGCATCTCGACTCGCCCGGGTCGCGGCTGGTGTTGACCCGCGCGTTGATCCAGGGCCGCTGGTTCTCGCCGCCAGTGTTCACCGAGTCGCTGCGCCCCGCACTGACGGTGCGCGGAGATCTCTTCTCGTTGCAGCGCGCCGACCTCCATCTAGAGTCTTTCGATCAGGCCACCTACGCCTTGTCGCTCGACGCGGGCGTGTTCCGGCCTCTCTGGACGGTCGCCGTCGGCGTGGGGATCGAGCGGCGTTTTCTCTTCGGGCTCGTCAAGGCGACCGGCGCCAACGCGCTAGTCGACGAGACCCCGCGGGCGCAGACGCGCCCGTACGGCGAGGCGATCGCGGACGTGATCTTCAACGGTGATGAGCTGCGCACTGACCGCAAGCACCGGCTCGACTTCGAGGTGCGCTTCTACACCGGATCGACCTCGAGCAAGAGATCCATCTGGCTGCGCGCGGGCTGGCAGCGCCGGTTCCCCATCGGGTGGCACGAGCTCTTGTGGCAGGCGCGCGGGACGCTGCTCCAGGGCGAGGTGTTGTTCCCCGACGAGGAGTCGATCGGCAGCCACCTGAAGGGGGCCTTCGGGTCGGACTTCGCGCGCAAGCTGGCCAGCACGGGGCTCGAGTTCCGCTACTCACTCCTGCGCGACGTGTTGAAGGTGGGCCTCTTCTACCATCAGGTCATCTTCGGCGCCATCGATCGCACTGCGGCTGCCTCGTCGGTGAAGTCCGCGGGCGCGGGCGGGCCGGCATTTCACCTGCTCCTGGCCGACGAGTTCCAGGTCGACGTCTATTTCGCGCTGGGATGGAACACCGACGGCGCCGCGGACTTCGCCCCCGGCCTCGTGCTGCGCCAGGTGTTCTGACGACCCGGCGGCCAAGCCGGGATCATGACCGGCGCGGATGCTCCCTCCATAGAGCTCGAGGAGGTGCTTGGCGATCGCGAGCCCGAGCCCGCCGTAGCTGCGGGTCGTCAGCTTCTCCTCCTGGGTGAAGCGGTCGAAGACGTGTGGCAGGCGGTCGAGGCCGATCCCCTTCCCGGTGTCGATCACCTGGATCCGGGCACCGGCGCCGGCGGGCTCGAGGCGAATCTCGACTCGGCCGCCGGCGGGTGTGAACTTGATCGCGTTCGCGAGAAGATGTTGACGACGGGTCGAGGGTGGCCTCGAAGCAGGCGCGGAGCGAATCCCAGTTCCCCCTCGAGCAGCGCACACTGGTCGTAAGGCAGCAGGATCTACCCCAAGAGCTCGAGCGCGCGGAGCATGCGCTCTTCCGCTCCCTCCGCCGACTCCAGGACCTGCGCGGTGTCGTAGAGCGTTCTGCCAAGCAGCTCCAGGCTCGCGGCCTCGCGCCTTTGTATGGTCATGGCCGCTCCTTCGTTTCGACGGGCAGCGGGAGTCCAGTCAGGACGCCACGCAGGCCCTTGAACGGCGCTCCCATCTCGATGCCATTCTCCGTGAAATTCATTCTTCGCACGTCCGTCGCGTGCCGTACACCGCGCGCCTTCAGCACGGAAATGCCCCGCTCGAGGTTCCCGTCCAGCTCCACATACTTGAGCTGGATCACGTTGTCGGCGGCGAACGAGATACCGTGACCGGAGAGCTGGGCGGAGCCGAGCAGGTCGGCGATGTCCATGTTCAGGTTGAGTGTGACACCTTGGGCGCGGAAGTGCTTGGTCATGGCGTAGACCAGCTCCTTGAAGCGCCGTTCGGAAGGAACGCCCAGCTCCATGCTGGTGAGGCTGTCGAGCACGGC
>WNFG01003068.1_pt1 | contig 13962 bp, 14 predicted proteins | sample 5400431 | NCBI WGS metagenome assembly WNFG01 (sample SAMN13153346, study PRJNA577476) | soil metagenome | isolation source: 120 cm saprolite under Douglas fir tree site 2 hole 3 replicate 2 | place: USA:California | collected 2015-04-18
CTGTGTTCCGGGCCGTTTACGGAGATCCCGGCCTCTCGCGCTACTCGGTTCAAGCAGTGCCATCCATCCATATCATCGTGAAAAACGGCAACGTCACGCTGGAGGGTGTGGTGGACAACGAAACCGATAAAAACCTTGCTAACCTTCGCGCCAACGGGGTTCCCAATGTATTTTCGGTGAAGAACAATCTCGTAGTCGCCGGCAATGGGAAGTAAACATTCGTCGGTGAACAATCTCGTAGTCGCCGGCAACGGCAAGTAATTTTTAGAATGCTCGGGGCCGCACTAGGCGGCCCCGGTCACCCCACCTTTTTGCATTTGCCGAGAGATGCGCCGCGCCGTTTCTTTCAGCGCCTCGATAATGCGCGGCATGCTGTCTTCGTCTGTCTGCGTCAATGTGCCGCTAGCCCCAAGCGCCGCAGTTACATTTCCAATGGTGTCAAAGATGGGGGCGCCGAGGCACCGCGCGCCTAAACTATTTTCTTCATCATCCACGGCGTATCCCGACTGCTTGACGTGCTCCAGTTCGGCGATGAGGCGCGTGATGGAGGTGATGGTTTTCGGTGTTCTCTTTTTGAGGCCCTGCTGCTTCACAATGTTTTCGATGTCGTGTTTGGGCAGCCAGGCCAGCAGGCATTTTCCGACGCTGGTGGAATGTAAAAACATGCGGCGTCCCACCCAGGTATTCACCTTGAAAAATCCCGGGGCTTCCACTTTTTCAATGTAGACGGCTTCGCCTTGATCCAAGACCGCGAGGTGCACGGTCATTCGAATTTTCTCGCCGAGTAGCCTCATGAATGGAAGCGTGACATCGGCGATGTCGAGGTTGGCCTGCGCGTCGCCGCCGAGACTCAGAATTTTCAAGCCCAGACGATACCGCCCGGTTTCCGCTTCGCGGCGAAGATAGCTGCGTTTTTCGAGGGTTCGAAGGATGTAGCTCGCGGAGCTTTTGGGTATTCCGAGTTTGCGGCTGATTTCCGCGTTGGTGAGTCCATCGCGGCGTTGCGCGGCGGCTTCCAAAATATTCAGGGCGCGCTCGACCGCAATCGCGGGGCTGGGGTCTGAAACCGGCATGGGACATCTCCTATAAGTTCCCGTTATGTCCACAGTATAGAATACATGTTCAGGATGTTGAACAAGCACTTGCAACTAATCGGCAGGCTCCGGTATCAACAGATAGGGAGGGCTGAACAGATGTTCAACATATTGAACATTATGGCAGAGCTGAGAAATTACTCGGCACTGGTGTGCAAATTTCTCGACAATGTGACCAAGTTGTTCCACGCCTGCCGATTGGCTGCGGAGGGCCGCTCTTATCTTCTTGAACAGCTTGGCCTTAGAAACGACGGTCTAGAGGCAATTGGCCTCCCAATTGCCTTATCTATCCAGCCGGCCCTGATTCATTTTGGTAAAGGAAGGGGATAAGGCAAATCATGGCATCTGTTACGACGAAACCGAGTCCGTCACTGGAGCCCCTGCCCTTCTCGAATCGCATCGTGCCGGTCAATTCCACCCCAGAGGATTTCGATGCCGCTCGCGATCTCCCCGAGGGATTCCTCGAATTTCTGGCGCCGCTGCATGCCGCGCTTACGCTGCGACAGCGCGCCTTGGTCGCACACCGCGATTACGCCTTGGCCGAGGCGCACGCGGGCAAGCTTCCCGATTACCTGCCGCCTTCTGTGGCCACAACGAATTCCTGGCGCATTGAGCTTCCGATGTGGTGCGCGGATCAACGGAACCAGATGACTGGGCCTGCCGATGACGCCGACCTGGTTGTGAAGATGCTGAATTCCGGCGCTCCTGGCGTGATGCTCGACCTGGAAGACTCCACCGCCAACGCCTGGGAACACAACGCTCGCGGGATCAAGAACATCCTCGAGGCGCTCGCCGGGCGACTCACGTACTTCGACCGCAAACGCAACAAGACCGTGGGGATCAATCCGAGCTCGACGGTCATTTTCACGAGGCCCCGCGGATTGCATTTGCACCAAGCCGGAGTTCTGGCGGGGGAATTACTTCCGGCGGCGCTTTTCGACGTTGCGATGGTGGCTTATCAGGTGGACTTCAGCGCGCTGAAGCATCCTCTATGCATTTATATTCCCAAGTCCGAATCGGCTGACGAGGCGCGGTGGTGGCGCGACCTGTTCCAGATGATTGCGCGGCTCAAGGGCTTGCCGACGAACGCCATCAAGTGCATGGCACTGGTGGAATCGCATCCTCTGGCTTTTCAGATGGAAGAGTTTTCCTGGAATCTTCGCGATCATATCCTGGGACTGAATCTTGGGCGCTGGGACTACATGGCCAGCTTGATCCATTTCAATCTCGAAAATCCCGAGTGGGTTTTGCCGGACCGCAACACCATTCCGCACAACGTGGCGTTTTTCCAGAACTTGCGAAATCTGCTACCGGATATTTGCCACAAACACGGGATGCTGGCAATCGGAGGGATGACCGCTCTGTATCCCAGCCGCGAAGATGCGGAACTGAACGCGCGGGCGCTGAAGATCCTTGCCGAAGACAAAAAGAACGAAGCCAACTCGCTGATGGACGGCGCGTGGACGGGACACCCAGATCAAAACGAAATTGCCGTGAGCCAATTCCCTGCTCCGAACCAAGTTCAGGCGCGCCCCGCAAACGGCGGCACACATCCAGATCTTCGCCCGCTTCCCACGGGAGTCGGCCAGCGCACGCTGGCCGGAACGCGCGCGGCGGTCCGCACCGTCATTCGCTACCGCAATGGAGTGCTGAACGGCAAGGGCGCGAGTCTACTCGATGGGTATATGGAAGACCTCGCCACCGATCGCATCTACCGCTTGATGATTTCTCAACGCATGAGGCATTCGGACAGAGTGGAGATTCTCGGTGAGACAGGCTTGCCAATCCGACACACGCCGGAATTGATTCGCGATCTTTTTGAAGAGGAACTCGCCCGGCTATTGCGCGAAACGGCGGCCTCTACTGATCCGTTGGCAGCTGCGACGCTCCGAGAAGCGCGGGCGATCAGTGAAGAGATGATTCGGCGCGAGGAGTTCAATCCGGCGTGAGAAGAGTTTTTAGTCAGTGGTTGTAAGAAGTAGCCGTAAGCAGTGAAAGAAAACGAAAGAGCAAGGAGAAACTGATGTCATCCAACGGAACGAACGGGGCAAATGGTAACGGCAACGGCCACAAGCATTACGCGCTCAACTACTGGAGCACCGATCCCCGCTGGTCTGGCATCACGCGACCTTACTCTTACTCGGATGTGGTGCGACTGCGCGGCTCGATCCAGATTGAGTACACACTGGCGCGGCTGGGAGCAGAGCGGCTGTGGAATCTGATGCACGCAGATGCCTACGTTCCCGCGCTCGGCGCCATCACGGGCAATCAAGCCATTGAAATGGTGCAAGCCGGGCTGAAAGCAATTTACGGCAGCGGCTGGCAAGTCGCCGCTGACGGCAATACCGCGGGCGACGTGTATCCGGATCAGAGTCTCTATCCTTGCGATTCGGCACCGAACCTCGTGAAGCGCATCAATCGGGCGCTGCTGCGCGCGGATCAGATTGAATCCGCGGAAGGAAAGAAGTCCGGGACGTATTGGTTTGCGCCGATCGTCGCGGACGCGGAAGCTGGCTTTGGCGGCTCGCTCAACGCCTATGAACTGATGAAAGCGATGATTGAAGCGGGCGCGGCGGGGGTGCACTTTGAAGATCAATTGTCATCGGCAAAGAAATGCGGGCATTTGGGCGGCAAGGTCGTGGTGCCTACCCGTGAATTCATCGAGAAGCTCGTCGCTGCGCGGCTTGCGGCCGATGTTTGCGGCGTGCCGACGATTCTCATTGCACGTACGGATGCCAATTCCGCTGGCCTTCTACTCTCCGACGCCGATCCACGGGACCGCGAATTCATCTACGGCGAACGCACGCCCGAAGGTTTTTACCAGTATCGTGGCGGCATCGATGCGGCTATCGCGCGGGGTCTTGCTTACGCGCCGTATGCCGATATGCTGTGGTGCGAAACGTCGACACCGGATCTCGCGGAAGCGAAGAAATTCGCGGACGCCGTTCACGCGAAATTCCCGGGAAAACTGCTGGCTTACAATTGCTCACCGTCGTTCAACTGGAAGAAAAAACTCGACGACGTGACCATCGCCAATTTCCAGCAGGAACTTGGAAAAATGGGCTACAAATTCCAGTTTGTCACGCTGGCGGGCTTCCACGCGCTCAATATGTCCATGTTCCATCTGGCGCGCGGCTACTCGCAGTCGGGCATGACGGCGTACTCGAAACTCCAGCAGGAAGAGTTTGCCGCGCAGGAACTCGGCTATCGTGCCGTCACGCATCAGCGGTTCGTCGGCACGGGGTATTTCGACGAAATCGCGCAGGTGGTTTCCAGCGGCAACTCTTCCACCACAGCACTGGCCGGATCGACGGAAGCCGAACAGTTTCACGGCGCTGGGCCGCTCATACCATCAAATGGGCATGCGCCGGAAGCGCACGCCTAAACTTTCGGCACGTTCGTAACAAATTGGTCACGGGGCGGGAGTTATTCCCGCCCTTTTCATTTGGAAGAATGGCTTTGTCCCAGGAACGTCGTTGACCCTGTCGCCCTGCGCAACTAGACTTTGCGGGAATCCGGCCTAAGGGGTTTTCAATGGGACAATCTGCTCTTGCATCTTTGGCTTTGGTTGCGACGGGGATCTGCGCATTTGCGGGACAGAACTCACCGAACAGCGAAAAGAGCGGACAGGTCATTCTCCGATGGCTGGGGACCGCCGGATGGGAAATCAGCGACGGGACCACGGTCATCTTGATCGACCCCTATATTTCGCGGATATATGGGCCACAGCCGCCCGGCAGAACACCGTATCCGCGAACCGCTGGAGACACGCGTCCGCTGTATGAATGGGATTCCGTTGCGACGCCGGATCTGGCGGCTATTGACGCGCACGTCCAACGAGCGGATTTTGTTCTCGTCACCCACACACACTACGATCACGTCCTGGATGTACCTCAGATCGCACTCAAGACTCATGCCACGGTCATCGGGACGGAGAGCACTGAGAATGTGCTGCGCGCTTATAAGGTTCCCGAAGAGCAACTGATTACCGTGCGCGGCGGAGAAGATTATGAGTTTGGGGCTTTTTCTCTCAAGGTGATTCCGAGCCTGCACAGCCCTCTGGACCGCAAGCACTATTTCAGCTCAGAAAAAGCTCCTGAAGGCATGAAGGCTCCCCTAACGCTCCGGCAAATGCACCCAGAAGGAGGCACGCTGGCATTCCTGATTCGATTTCACGGTCATCAGATTCTCGCGTTTGGCGGAATGAACTACATCGAGCGCGAGATTGTAGGATTGGAACCGGACGTCGTTCTGGTGGGTGCGGCAGCTTCTCGGAAGGAAATTCACGACTATTCTGGCCGGCTCATGCGAGCGTTGCATTTTCCGGCGCTCGTGCTGCCCACACACTGGGACAATTTTACGGCTCCGTTTGAGGCATCTCAACAGCCTTCGATTGATGCGCTGCAATCTTTTCTGGAGGAAATCAAAGCAGCCTCCCCGAAGACAAGGGTCATTACGCCAAAATATTTTGAGGCGATTCCGCTAGGTATGACTGCGCAGTAAGACCTCGGAAAAGCGATCGGATCAAGATTAGGCGCTGGGCCAGTCCAGGCCGTCGGGATAGGAGCGGCGCTTCGGGAGCGCGGGGACGAATCCCACGGTCTTGGCGTTGGTCATCACGGCTTGAAAAGCTTGGTGGAAGGCATCCATTTCCGGTTGGGTGCCCACGGTGATGCGCACATACGTCGGCCAAACGGGCCAGACGCGTCCGATATAGACGTTGCGCTTGGCCATCGCGTCGATGACTTCTTTGGCGGGGCGCTTGGTATCGACCATGAAAAAATTGGTCTCGGAGGGAACGTACGCATAGCCCTTGCCGGCGAGCCAATCAAACGCTTTTTGGCGGATGGCGGCATTTAATTGTTTACGCTCAGAAACGAGGTGCTCATGCTTCAGGCTGGCGGTTGCCGCCGCCACCGCGGTAATCGGCAAAGCGCTTCCGCTATTGTAGGTCTCCAGTTTCTCGAGTAAGTCGGGACGCCCGATAGCCATGCCGCAGCGAATCCCCGCCATTCCGTAAATCTTCGAAAAGGTGCGCAAGACGATTGCATCCTGATTGGCCTTGACGAGATCGAGGACGGAAGTTCCATTCGAAAAATGGATGTAGGCTTCGTCGACGAGCACCACCGAACCTTTTGGTTTCGCAGCGAGGAGCTGTTCAACATCGGAGTGCGGGGTCATGGTTCCGGTCGGATTGTTGGGTGTACACACGTAGAAGAGGCCGGCGTCCGGCGCGGCGGCGACCATGGCCTTAACATCGTGGGCATACGATTTTGTCAACGGAGTCTTGACGACGCGGGCTCCGGCGATTTTTGCGGCACGCATTCCGGCCTCGTAGCCGGGATCGGCGGTGACGTAGCTCTTTGCCGGCGACGTGAAGGAGAGCACAGAGAAATGCAGCGGTTCGCTGGAGCCCGGAAAAACGCGCAGGTATTCCGGCTTCAGCCCTTCCATCTCCGTGAAAGTCTTGACGAATTCTTCCTTGAGCCAATAGGAATAGCGGCCGCCCTGCGGGGCCATGTCCACGATAGCTTTCTGCGCGGCGTCGCACGGCCCGAGGGGGTTTTCATTCGCATCGATCACCACTGCACCCGGATGAAAAGTCTTGCGGTCCTCCGCGGCGAGCGTCGCTTCGGTAGCGATACGGAAAGCCATCGCAGCCGTGGCCGCAGCCGACAACTGCAGAAACGCCCTTCGCGAACCGTTGGAAAGAATCTCGTTGGTTTTCATGCGGGCCTCCTCATAGGTACGAATATCTGGGCGGAGTAGTGGTGCTGCCGTGCTCCCAATGCAAAATTGCCAAGATCGGTCTATGCGACCTGCGCCTCACTATAGCACTGAATTGGGGGAGGATTTAAGAGCCAATCGCACTAGTCACGGATCGGTACGAGCACTTGAATTTTGGATGGCGATCAGCGAAACATTTGATGGCCGGAACCGGATAGATTCTATCGAGCGGCATGCTTTACGCTTTCGATATTCGATCACGCATCGCGAATTCCAGGAGCGGGGCATGGCTCAAACAGCAAGAAGCACTTCCGTTTCACCTTCCATCGGGCAACAGATCGGTGCGTTGGACTGGGACAGTACAGCGAAGTCCCTTTCGGAACGTGGCTATGCGGTTACAAGCTCGATTCTAACGCCTGCAGAATGCGATTCCCTCGTCGCGCTGTACAACGATGCAAGCCGGTTTCGCAGCCACGTCGTCATGGAGCGCTATCGCTTCGGAATCGGTGATTATAAGTACTTCGCCAACCCACTGCCGGAATTGGTTACTGAATTAAGAAGCGCCGCTTATCCGCACCTGGCGGAAGTTGCTAATCACTGGGCGGGCGCGCTGGGTGAGACGGTTCATCAATACCCTCGCGACCATGAGGCATTTTTGAAGACTTGCCGCAAAGCAGGGCAGGCCAAGCCCACGCCGCTGATGCTTCACTACGAGGCCGGAGGTTTCAATTGTTTGCATCAGGATCTCTATGGCGAGGTCAGCTTTCCACTGCAAATGGTATTTCTGCTTGGCCAGCAAGGGCGCGATTGGGAAGGCGGAGAATTGGTGCTCGTCGAGCAGCAACCGCGCGCGCAATCCAAGGCCCAGGTGGTTGTCGCCGATTGCGGACAGGCGATCATTTTCACGACGCGCTATCGGCCAGTGAAAGGCTCGCGCGGGTACTATCGCGTGAATCTGCGTCACGGTGTTAGCCGCGTGCACCGCGGCACGCGCTACACGCTGGGCGTCATTTTTCACGATGCCAAATGACGAGCGGAGTGGTCAATCGAGCGAGCGAAAAGTGAGCCTGGATTTTCGTTGATCAATTGACGGCAAAACTTAACTATTCGTGGCCGCCACCGAGTTCGCGGACGATGGAGCCTACGAAGGATTTGGCGTCGCCGAAGAGCATGAGCGTCTTGTCGAGATAGTAGAGGGGGTTCTCAATTCCTGCGAAACCTGCGCCCATACTGCGTTTGATCACCATTACGGTGCGCGCCTTGTCCACGTCAAGAACCGGCATGCCAAAAATCGGGCTCGAGGCATCGGTGCGAGCGGCGGGATTGGTCACGTCGTTGGCGCCAATCACCAGAGCCACGTCAGTCTGAGGAAAATCTCCGTTGACATCTTCCATGTCTAAGAGCTTGTCATAAGGAATGTCCGCCTCCGCGAGGAGGACGTTCATGTGCCCGGGCATGCGGCCGGCGACGGGATGAATTCCAAACTTCACATCGACGCCGCGTTTCGTTAGCGCGTCGTAGAGCTCGCGCACTTTATGTTGCGCTTGCGCTACAGCCATTCCGTATCCGGGCACGATGACCACTTTGTTCGCGGCAGCGAGAATCGCCGCTGCTTCCTCCGGGGTGGCGCTGCGCACGGGGCGCGCCTCTTGTTTGCCTGCGGAGGCCGCCTGCTCCTGCCCGAAAGCGCCAAAGAGTACGTTAGTGAACGAGCGATTCATCGCTTTCGACATGTTTACGGAAAGAATGAGGCCGGAAGCTCCGTCCAAGGCGCCGGCAATGATCAGCAACTTGCTGTCCAGAACAAAGCCCATCGCCGCCGCAGAAAGTCCCGCGTAGGAATTTAAAAGCGAGATCACTGTGGGCATATCCGCGCCGCCGATGGGGATGATCATCATCACGCCAAATAAAAGTGGAATGCCGACGATGAGCGGGAAGAGCTGCGTTTTCTCCGGGTGCGCTACCAACATGCCCGCGACAACGATCGCTACACCGAGGAGTCCGAGGTTGACGATATTCTGTCCTTTATAAGTGATGGGCCGCTGCGGCAGTACTTCTTGCAATTTTCCCGCGGCCATCAGGCTGCCGGTAAACGTTAGCGATCCGAGGATAACTTCCAGCGAGAGGACGCCCATCATGAAGCGCGGCACGTCGGGCGTGCGCAAATAAAATTCCGCGGTACCCACCAGCGTCACGCACAGGGCGCCAAACGCGTGGCTCAGCGCCGTCCGCTGTGGTACCGCTGTCATCGCCACTTCACCGAGGGGAACGCCGATGATTGTTCCGAGCACCAGGGCGATGACGATCCATTTGTACTCGACAATGCCGCGGTTCAATAGTGTTCCGGCAATCGCCAGTAGCATACCCAGTTCACCCGCAAAGACGCCGCGGCGCGCGGTCGTCGGCGAGCTCAGCCATTTGAGCGCGAGAATGAAAAGCGCCGTGGCAATCAAGTAGGTGATTTCGATAACGGTGTCCAAGCCGGGCAGGTTGGTCATGGTTTCTTCGGCCCACTGGCTTTGAACATTCGCAGCATTCGGTCGGTAATCAGGAAGCCGCCAACGATGTTGCTCGTCGCCGCGACGATGGCGACGGTTCCCAAGATCTTCGCGAGCGTGCCGCCGTGCGCGTGATTTTCGCCAGCGAGGATGATGGCACCGACCACGGCGATAGCATCGAGCGCGTTGGTCAAAGACATCAGGGGCGTGTGCAAGAGAGGGGAAACGCGCCGTATGACTTCAAATCCGATAAACGCGGCCAGCATGAAAACGTAGAGGCTGGTAAGCAAATCCAGCTTCATGATTTCGCCACCTCCTTCGCTTCAGACGGCAAGGGCGGGAGCGAAAAAAACTCTCTTACGCGCGGGTTGACCACTTCTCCGCCATGCGTCAACATCGTCTCGCGCACGATTTCGTCGTCCATGTTCAATTGCAGCTTCCCATCCTTCACAAGGTGCAGCAGGAAGGCGCTCACGTTTCGCGCATACATCTGGCTGGCGTGATACGGCACGGTGCTGGCTAAATTGAACCATCCGATGATCGTCACTCCGTGCTCCACGACAATTTCTCCAGGGCGAGTCAGTTCACAGTTGCCTCCACGCTCGCCAGCTAAGTCGATAATTACCGACCCGGGCGCCATGCTCGCGACCATCTCCTTGGTCACTAGGATTGGAGGCTTCTTTCCGGGAATGACTGCCGCGCTGATCACGACGTCGCTTTCCGCAACAACTTTCCCGAGCAGTTCACGCTGGCGTTTATAGAAATTCTCATCCTGCGCCCGCGCGTAGCCGCGCGCGTCCTCGGCATCTTTGGCTTCAATCGGAAGCTCGACGAACCGACCGCCGAGGCTCTGCACTTGCTCCTTCGCCGCGGGCCGCAGGTCGTAAGCGGAGGCCACCGCGCCGAGCCGTCGCGCCGTAGCAATCGCTTGCAAGCCAGCAACGCCCGCTCCAATTACAAAAACGCGACCCGGAGTAATCGTCCCCGCAGCCGTGGTGAGCATAGGAAAAATGCGCGGCGAAGTATCCGCCGCAAGCACTACTGCCTTGTAGCCGCAAATCGTGGCCATCGAGGAAAGGACGTCCATGCTCTGCGCGCGCGTCGTGCGTGGCATCAATTCGACGGAAAACGAAGTCACACCCTTGGCGGCGATTTCCTGAATGGTTTCGATCGAACCTAGCGGCCTCAAAAACCCGATGAGTAGCTGGCCGTCGCGGAAAAGCGGAACGTCGGCCTTGCCCGTCTTGTCGTTGGACCCGTGACAGAGGATTTGCACCACAATGTCCGCGGTGCGAAATACTTCGGTACGATCAGCAACAGTTCTTGCGCCCTTCGCCGTGTAGTCCACGTCCGGATAGCCTGCCGCGGCTCCCGCTCCTGCCTCCACGACCACTTGCAGGCCCGCCTTGGTCAGATTTGGAACGGCTGCGGGAACCAGCGCGACGCGGCGCTCTCCGGGAAAACTCTCTCGGGGCACACCTACAATCATGAAGGTTCCTCCGATGCTGAAAACCAGAACGGCCGTCGCGAATTGCACTCGGTCAAGACAATAAACTCAATCAATTTCAAGAAAGGATCAACTCTCCATAAGGTTAAACGCTCCAAATCATACACTCATGGGAGTTGGCTCCGTTAGTGCCAGGCAGCTGTGTTTCGAGTTCCTATGCCTAATTATGTAAAGACGAAAAAAAAAGGGACCGCTGCACGGTCCCTCCTTCTTCCATCTCCGAACTGCGCAAAAAAATGCCAACTTTAGTTGCTCCCTTGCGTTTTATCGGAAGGTGTGGCCGTTGCCGCTGACGCTTCACCAATGGACAGTTGATACTTCTTGCCTCTGAAGAAAATTCCCGTCAGAGCCTTTTTACCAGCCTGGTCGGTGTCGGTGGAATAGCCACTCCCGGCCTCGGCTTTCGCTAGTGGAAGGATCTGGGCCGGCACTTTGGCTACCGTCTCCCTACCGTCGGAAATGCTGAGTTCAACGCTCGGTCCGGTTCCAGCCCACTCCACTTGATACTTACCGGCCGGGAGCTGTTTGCCAGCGACCGTAACGGCCTCGTCGACGTTCAGCGTGCCCTTGTTGGAATTACCGGCGATGGCGATGGCTACAAGCAACAAAGAGAATGTCAGTAAAGCCGCGGTGAATTTCGTCTTTTTCATAAGAGTCTATTTTCCTTTTTGTCCTTGCCTCGCGGTAGTGAATCAAGACGTTCATTTCCCACTGAGGAAAGCATGATTTGACTACATTTATCTGATAGGAAAAAGGGTCTCTAGGTTATATCTCCAGTAACAAAAAGAACCGCATGAATGCATTAGAAAATCGATTTATCTAGGATCCATCAGCGGAACAACTGCCCGCGTACTTCGTCGGAAACAATTAGGCTCAGAACGCAATGCGCGACACGCTCCTTTCACCTGGTCTTCCGTTTCAGCGTTTTCTCTTCCACGGTATACTTTCTCATGCGCTTCAGGAATCGTTCGGCCTGCCCGACTTTCATCGCTCTTCTGCTGGCGCTGCTGCCCGCTCCTGCGGCCTCGCAGGAGACCTCCTGGCAAAAAGAGAACGCTGCCTGGCGCGAGCAACATAAGGCGGACCTCCTCAAGCCGGACGGCTGGCTTGCGCTTGCAGGCCTCGAATGGTTGCAGCCCGGAGACAATTCCGTTGGCTCGGCTACTGACAACGAGGTCCATTTGCCTTCTGGACCGGCGCACCTCGCTATTCTCCACCTCGAAAGCGAAACCGTCACTCTGAACCCACCCGCGGGAGGATTCTCTCCTGACTTCCTTGTAGCCGATGCTCCGGCGAAATCGCAAAGCCTGCGCGCGGAAGCCAACAAAGATAAGGTTTCCCCGCATCTCACCATCGGCACTCTTAACATGTACGTGATCCGTCGCGAGTCCCGCTTCGCCCTTCGCATCAAGGATTCTCACTCTCCGGCCATCACCGGTTTTCACGGGCTCAAGTGGTTCGAGCCCGATCTCGCTTTTCGCGTCATCGCCCGATGGATCCCGTATTCGCCGCAAAAAACGATCGCGCTCGCCACTCTCGTTGGCACCAGCTACGATCAGCCCGTTCCCGGCGTCGCGGAATTCAGGCTTGTGGGATTAACATTCCGGCTGGAGCCCGTTCTTGAAGATCCTGCCGTCGCAAAGCTTTTTTTCATTCTTCGCGACACGACGAGTACATCCACTACGTACGAGGCTTGCCGCTTTCTTTATACCGGCTTCCCTACCAATGGCCTTGATAAACCGGGCGAGTTGGTGCTCGATTTCAATCGCCTGGAAAATCCTCCGTGTGCCTACACTCCTTACTCGACCTGCCCGCTCCCTCCCGCGGGCAATCGCCTTCCCATCCCGCTACCGGTCGGCGAACAGCGGTACCATCACTGACTTCAGTTTCCGCCTTGCTCCAAAGGGACGCTGTCTGGCCTAGGGAAATCTGGGTCGAGCGCTTTTTCGCGTCCACATTTTGAAATTGCCCTCCGACTATTGGAGAATAGAGGTGTCATTCGATATGGATTCTCCGAGTTCAAATTTATATCCCGCGAACAACGATTCCCCCGCGCGCGAGAAGCTGCTTTCCCTTCGCCTCACACTTCTCCGCCTGCATAAGACTCTTCTGGATATGGAGCGCCGTGAATACGAGCGCGAGAACGGGTACGTCAACACCGGCGAGCTTTTTCAACTGGTCATCGACCACGCGCAATTCGGATGGCTGCACAACATCTCCGAGTTCGTCGTCCGTATCGATGAAACTCTGACCGCCATGGAGCCCGTCACTCCCGAATACACCAGTGGCGCTATTGCCCTGGCGCGGAAAATGTTCGTTCCGACGGAATCCGGCGACGCTTTCCAGAAAAAATATTTCGACGCCATCCAGCGGGACCCCGCCGTAGTCATCGAGCACGCGGAACTCGCCCGCCTCTTCAACAACGAGCCGCCGGACTCTTCCGCTCCGTAGTTTCCGAATTCCCTGCTACACTTTCCCAGTCAGCAAGATATGTAGGGTAGCTCTTGACCGTGGATCTCAACAGCGTTGCCGTTACCCGCAACGAAGAGGCGCAGCGTTTCGAAATACACGTTGATGGCTTTCGCGCCGTGCTCACCTATCGGCGCTTTCCCGATCGCATCGTTCTCGAACACGCTGAAGTGCCTGGGCCGCTCGAAGGCCACGGCCTGGCGGCAAAACTGGCCCGCTTTGCTCTCGATTTCGCGCGTATCAATCATCTCCGGGTCGTGTCGCTCTGCCCTTACGTCTCCAATTTCATTCGCAAGTACGCTGAATACCAAGATCTCATTTCGTCCGAAGACTTGCAGAAGCTGCTGTCCGACTGACTCGCTCGCTATGTCCTTAACGCGCGCTGCCCCGAAAGCCTCACCCGAGAAGTTAGTGGTCCGCCGTCTTCGTCGCACTGAGCTTCCAGCTAATACCATCAAGCTGGCGCGCTTCCTCATCGGAAAAATTGTCGTCCGCGATCTCCCCGCGGGCCGCCTCAGCGGCCGCATTGTGGAAACGGAGGCCTATCCGCCCGGCGATCCCGCCGGACATCACTTTCGCGGCCCGACTCCGCGTATTCGCCCGATGTATCTCGCCCCGGGCCACGCCTATATTTTTTTCAATTATGGCGCGCACTTCATGCTCAATG
>WNFG01007166.1_pt1 | contig 13957 bp, 9 predicted proteins | sample 5400431 | NCBI WGS metagenome assembly WNFG01 (sample SAMN13153346, study PRJNA577476) | soil metagenome | isolation source: 120 cm saprolite under Douglas fir tree site 2 hole 3 replicate 2 | place: USA:California | collected 2015-04-18
GGGGTCACTACCTACAACCAACTGGGTACCGCTGTGACGACCACAGATAGTAGCGGCGCCAGCGTGCCCGGCCACAACCTCTCCGCCTTCATCGACCCGGTCACTGCTTTGACGCTGTCACAAATTCCAGCCGCGAATCTAGGCGTGAACCAATATTCCGACTCAAGCCACGGCGGATCGCTCATCGATACCAACATGGCCCAGCGCATAGACTTCGTCAATCACATGACGGGCGACTGGTCGTTCTACTATCACTACGACGATGCGACCGCGGTCCAGCCTGTCTACCAGCAGGCCTACCAGGGCGTGGAGAACGTGCCCGGCTATCCGGCGACGGTGCCGTCGCGCAATCAGCTGTTCACCATGAGCAACACGAAGACTTTCGGTACAACCGCGGTCAACGTTGTGCGCCTGCAGTTTTTCCGAACCGCGGTGCGAACCGCGCAGCCGGCGGCCAGTTCGACGATTTCCGGCTACGATGTATACGGCTTCAACACGGATCCCACTACGGGTGGCCTGATTAACACCGGAACACCCGGATACGCGTCGTCGCTGCCGATGCTGTTGTTCAACAGCTTTGCAGTCGGCAACAACTGGTTGAATCTCTATCAGCCCAACAGCACCTACGGTATTGGCGACACCTTCAGCAAGACCATCGGCACCCACTCACTCAGCTTTGGCGGCGACTACAGGTACTACCAACTGAATGCTCGAAACGAATGCGGACCCAATGGATATTTTCAATTTACCGGCAATGAGACGGGTTCGGACGTGGCCGACTACTTTGTGGGCGCTCCAACCGCTTTCGTACAATGCTCGGTCCAGTTGCTGGATAACCGCACGCGGTACGGCGCGCTGTTCGTCGCAGATACCTGGAAGGTCACCCACAACCTGACTTTGAACCTGGGTCTGCGGTGGGATGTTGCCCGGCCATGGAGCGACAACTTCGGCCGGCTCACGACGCCGGTTCCGGGAGTGCAGTCCACCAAGTTCCCCGACTCACCCGCCGGCAACCTGGTTCCGGGAGATCCGGGAGTTCCCAGCACGATCTCTCCCACCCAATACAACAATTTCGGGCCACGCATTGGTATCGCGTATGCGCCTTCCGGCGGCATCTGGGGGGAGAACAAGACCAGCATTCGCGCAGCTTACGGTGTCTACTACCTGGGCGCAGCGGATAGAGGTAACTTCGGTATTATCGGCGATGCTCCCTGGGGCCTCTATTGGGCCTCGCCACAACCGACGGAGTTCGCCAGCCCATACATCACTCGCGCCACCGGAGTGGCGCAGGGACAGCACTTCCCCTTTACATTCCCCTCGGGCCCAGGACCGTTTCCGAACTTCAAGTTCGGATCGCACATGCCTCTCTACGTCCCCGGCTACTACAATAAAAATAAGACGCAGATGGCCGAGCACTATAACCTCTCCATCCAGCGGCAACTCGACAAGTCGACTGTCCTGACTGTCTCATACGTTGGAACTCAAGGGCACCACATTGAGCGCGGCGTAGACATACTCTACGGCGATGCGGCTCTTTGCCAGTCGCTGGCAGGCTGCGGCCCGGGTGGCGAAGGCGGAGTCTATACGCAGGGTGGGCAGAATTTCTACGGCACCTTTACGGGTCTGATCAATAACCAGGCTATTAGCCAGGGCTATACCAACTCCGCAGGTGGTCCGGTTTCGGCTTTCGCTCAGGCGACTTGGCTGCAGAACTCGGGCAACTCGAACTACAACTCACTGCAGATTTCCGCGGAACGCCGCGCTCGCGACTTGACCTTCCTGGCCAGCTATACTTATGCCCATTCGCTGGATAGCGTTTCTGCCCATTACGATCCACGCGATCCCCAACGTGCCTATGGCCCTTCAAGCTTCGACCTGCGGCACAACCTGGTGTTGAGCTACAACTGGGATCTTCCGTTTGCGCGCCTGTTGGGCTCGCGCCGGATTACCACGGGATGGCACGTCACCGGCATCAGCCGCTTCTACACCGGCCTACCGGTTAACGTGAGGAGCACTGGTGACTACGCCTTGACCAACATCGGACTCGACTATCCCACTCAAATCGGTTCCATCCAGAAGCTGGATCCACACAACGCGGAGCATACCTTCTTTAATACGTCAGCCTTTGCTAGCGGCCTCAGCTGCGTCTACGAAGTTTGCGGCGTAACTGGCAGCGCCAAACAGTTTCTATTCGCTGGACCGGGATGGGTTAGCACGGATTTAGGCGTGGAAAAAGACACGAAAATCACGGAGGGCATGGCATTGAATGTGCGCTTCGAGATGTTCAATGTCTTCAACCACACCAACTTCCTTACCAGCGGTGTGATCGGCAATGCCAACAGCAGCCAATTCGGTCAGGCCACCACGGCTGCACCGGGTCGTATCGGTCAGATCAGTGCCAAGTTCATCTTCTAGTCCAACCCCCGGGGTGCGCATTCGCCCCGGCTAACCTTTGAAGGGGATGCGAGCAATCGCATCCCCTGTTTGCTGTTAGGCTTTAGGGAAAGTGCCGGAATAGGGACTTACGAGTAACTGAGGAAGAAATGGGACGACGAATGAAGCAGCTAGTTTCGATCCTCGCTCTGCAACTATGCATCACCGCGTTTGTATCGGGTCAGATGCCGGGGATGGCAAATCATCCAAGCCCGTCACCGGACGAGTCGAACGCGTCGAGTCCGGCCATGAATTCCTCTCGCGTGACGTTTACGAAAGATGTTGCGCCCATTGTGCAGCAGCATTGCCAGAGCTGCCATCGTCCCGGCGAGGGCACACCGTTCTCAATGCTGACTTACGAAGATGCACGGCCGTGGGCAAAGGCCATGAAACAGATGGTGCAGCAGCGACAGATGCCGCCGTGGTTCGAGGATGGGCATACCGAGAAGTTCGAGAACAACCGTTCGCTGACCCAGGCCCAAATCGATACCATCGTCGCCTGGGTGAACGCAGGTGCGCCGAAGGGCGACCCGAAGGACCTCCCGCCGCCTCGGCAATTCGTTCAGGGATGGACCATTCCCAAACCAGACGTCATATTCCAGCTTCCGAAACCTTTTTCTGTCCCGGATAGCGGGATTCTCGAGTATCAGTATGTCATTCTGCCTACGGGCTTCACCAAAGACAGGTGGGTTCAGTTTGTAGAAGCGGCGCCGTCGGATCGCTCCGTCGTGCATCACATTGTTGCGTATGTCCGCCGACCCGGGTCGAACTACTTCAAGGACCAACCCAAGGGCGTGTTCTTCGAAGCTCCGCCCTCCAAGACGGGTGCGAAGGCAGATCCGGATGACGTGCCGAGTGATTGGCTGGTCGGCTACGCGCCGGGTCAACCTCCTGACATTTTCGAACATGGGCAGGCAAAGCTCGTTCCGGCCGGCTCAGATATTGTTCTGGAAGTGCACTACATGCCGGAAGGCAAAGCGACGACAGACCAGTCGAGTGTGGGATTGGTCTTTGCCAAGGAGCCCCCCGAAGAACGAGTCATGACTTTGTCGGCGGTTAATGAAACTTTCAAAATCCCTCCGGGCGATCCAAACTACCGCGTAGATTCCTCCTTCACTGTGCGCCACGATGTAACGCTGCTGGGTATGCATCCGCATATGCACACGCGGGGCAAGGACATGGAATACCGGTTGGTGTTTCCCAACGGAGAGACCCGAACTGTTTTGAATGTGCCGCACTACAACTGGCACTGGCAGCTTTGGTATAACCTCGCGGAGCCGATCGTACTGCCCAAGGGGACCAAGATCGAATGCACGGCGCACTTCGACAATTCAGCTAATAATCCGGAGAATCCCGATCCGACGAAGACGGTAATCTGGGGACAGCAGAGTTTCGATGAGATGATGGTCTGCTTTTTCAACCTGGCATTCCCGGCTGAATTATCGGCCAAAGAAGTACTTCCGCTTCCGAAGACCGACGCGGCTCTGGCGCAGAAAGGTCAGAAATAGAATGGCCGCAGAGTCGAGGAACCATTCGTCTCCGGCCAGGCGGATTGTTACCCGCTGGTTTCGGGCACAGCTAAGCTGCAGAAGGACGGAAACCAACAGCGCAATCAGGGCGAATACGTTTGTCTTGCTGAGCGATGTTTGAGGCATGAGTGGAGTCCCAAATTTGTGAACCACCAAGGACACCAAGTTACACGAAGGTAGAAAGTCTAAGGATTTCGTTCGTGTACCTTCGTGCCCTTGGTGGTTGAAATCAGGACACTGCCGCAATACCGGGCCGCCGGAGTTTATCGCTTAAGAGAGTTGCCTGAGAACCAGAGGAACTTCACGGGAGCGTCGCCGGAATTAATGTTCGAATGGGTCATGGATTGATCCGGCCGGATCATGTAAGCCATTCCCGGACGCTGAACTCGCAGCTCCGAACCGATGAAGGCCAGGCTGCTTCCATCAATGGCTGCCCATATTTCTTCCTGACCTGGATTGTGCGGGTGCGGCTCACCCATGGTCATGGGATTGATCGTGACCGTGATCAGATCCCCGATGGTGGCCAGGCCGTCAGTTTTCGAGAAGAGATCTCTGACCACGTGCGCCCAGTGCCCGGAAGCTCCGGGAAGCGTGTACGGAGACGCCGCTAACGGAGTTCTTACCGGGACCTGTCGCTCGTCTGTGACTAGCATTGTTTTTCCGGGGACGAAACCTGCCGGGGTCGGTTCACTGACCACATACATCGTGAGCTCTTCGTTGCCGGTGTTCTTCATAACGAATTCGAGATCGGCCGGAATAAAGACTGCAATGTCTTTATGAAGCGCGGCGGTCTTGCCGCCCGCTGCGATTTCGCCCGTGCCGCCGGCAACGTAGAAGACGTTCTGCTCGTGATCCAGCCGCGAAAGTGTAGTGGAATTGCCCGGAGCAAGCCCGCCGTAGGCGAGGAAATTGGCAGCCTGGAGGACCGCGCCTGGCTGGGGCGGATTGAAGTTGTCTCCTCGCGTGAGAATATCGCGCAGCACCAGGGAGCCGTAAGCGTGACGGGGCATCGAGTCACGCCAGTCACCGATGAACGTATCGATTCTTCTGTCGAGGGAATCTCTCGAGGGCTGATATCTCACCGCTCCCGGGCCGTCGAAACTGTTTCCACCTGCGCTGGGCGTGGTTACGGGCGGTTTAGCGACCACCTGGGCATTCACCGGCAATGACGCCATGCCGAATAATGACAATGCCACGCAAGAGAGACTCTTGCCCGACAGCATAGATTTCGTTCGGTGTGTTCCGTTCATCGCTCTCCTCGATTTTTCAATGTGAGTAGTCACTGCACCGTGCCTGTCGCGGCCAGTATCCGGTCGCACAAGAAAGGATCTGTTTACCGCGCCGCTGCGTAGGCGAGCCCGTCGGCGCCCGCGCCCGCGTCGATGATCTCCTTCACCTTCCAGTCCAAAAGACTGATGACCGCAACCTTTCCACTTTGGTCGCAAGAGACGTACGCCACCTTACTATCGGGAGACACGATAACTTCCTGTGGCCTCGTGGGGACGTCAATCGTGTGCGCGACTTTCATGGTGTTCAGGTCCACCACGCCCACCTGATGAATCAACGGCAGAGCTACGATCAGCCAACGGCCATCCGCGGTAGGCGCCGTTCCGTAGCCGAGACCGGGCATCTGCACCCATGTCTTGATTTTGTTGGTGGCGGTGTCGATCACGGCCAGCTGAGGTTTGGTTACATCGGAGGTGAAAACGAGGCTATCGTCAACGGAGAGTGAGATGCGCTGAACCTGCGGGGAAACTGGAATGATAGTGAGGGTTTTTCGCGCGTCAAGATCGAGGACAGACACAGTCCCTGGTCCCACATTTGCTGTGTAGCCGCGGTGGCCGTCGCGTGTGATGGCCAGCATATGCGACTGTTCCTGACCGGTGGGGACCGAGCCGACAATTTTCAGTGTGGCGGGATCGATGATGCTGATCGTACGATCGATCTCGGTGGTGACATACAACAAGCCGTTTTTTGGGCCGAACACTGCGCAGTGGGGCCGCACACCTTTGCCGAAATCAACGTTGCCCGCGACCTTGCGAGTGGCCAGATCGATGACCACCATGTTGCTGCCATCCGTGCCGGGCTGGCCGACGCCGGAGTTTCCGTAGATCGGCACATAGGCGAGTCGGCCATCGGGCGATGTCGCGATTTCGTGCCCGGTCACGCCACCCTCTGCAATTTCTGCTAACTGCTTTCCTGAGACAGGGTCAATGATCCCGACGCTGTTGTCTCCCTTATTCGCTACCAGCAGGATCCCATTCTGCGAAGGCTTCGGAGCAGGTTGAGCCCATATAAAGAAGGAGAGCAGTACCACGAGAGATAGCGCTAGAACCGGTTGCTGCATTGCAAACTCCGTTCGTAGGGCGCGAAATGAACGTTGTGGGGAAGGCGATCAGGCAATTATCATATCATATTGTCTGACGCCGATAGCCGCTGTGTGAAGATACTACGTCTTGCATTTAACCGCAAAGACCGCAAAGAAATCGCAAGTGCGCTAAGGAAACCGTTTGAGCGATAGATTCCGTTTGTCAATACTAGTACTCCCCGGCCACGATATTCAACAGCGGTTCACCCCGGGCAAAACGCTCCGCCTGCGCGCTGGCCAGTCTGAACAGGCGCTTCATGAACTTCGCGCTGTCACCGGCTACGTGTGGCGTGATGAGCAAATTGGGCGCCTTCCATAGTGGATGTCCCAGCGGAAGCGGCTCGGGATCGGTCACGTCAATTGCGGCGCGAATTCTCTTTTCACTGAGCGCTTGAAGCAATGCGTCCGGGTCCACGATCGCGCCTCGCGCCGCATTCACCAGCAGCGCTCCGGGCTTCATTTTTGCCAGCCGCTTTGCATCTAGCAGATGGCGCGTTTCCGACGTCAACGGAGTGATCAGCACCACGATGTCGGCCTGGCCCAGTAGTTCGTCCAGTTTGCTCACCGGTTCAACGCCCTCCCGCTGATTACGCGCCACCCGCAGAAATTTTGGCCCGAAGGGCGCAAGACGAGCCTCGATCGCTTGCCCGATAGATCCGTAGCCCACGATCAGAATGGTGTTATCGGCGACTTCATCGACCAGCGCCGGAGGATGCGTTTCCTTTCCATGCGATAGACGGTATATCTCTCTTGCCCCCAAACGTTGGGTCCAGTCGCCTTGCTGCTGTAGTTCAACGTAGAACGGCAGGTATTTCTGCATGGCCAGAATGGCCGCCACGGCCCACTCGGCGGTGGGAATGTCGTGCACGCCTCGCGCATCGCACAGGATCACTTCTGGCGGGAACACGTGCCGTAACAGATCCACGCCCGCCCACGGAGCCTGGACCACCCGTACTCCTTTCAAATGCGGCCACTGACTCGGCACCAGTTTGGGATGCGATAGTGGGATCCAGAAGTCGACTTCAATTGCGCCCTGCGCTTTGTTGGGAATCCACACCAACTGAACTTCGCGGGTGAAGTCTTTCAGCAGTGCTCTGTCGACTGACGCGTTCACTCCAACTCGAACCATCACTGACCTCATTCTCCACAATACAATCGCGATGAGCTTGGTATTCAGACAAAAAGCGGGCAGCCCAGCCGCGCAGGAAAAGTCTGGAAAATTATTGACACACTGTCTATTGGTGGTATGATATCACCATGAAAACACGTCTGCTGGTTTTGACTCTCTCCGTGGTTGCTACCTCGCTGACGCTTAAGGCTGCGGACATGCCACCCGGCGGCTTCGTCGGTACGTGGAAGGTTAACTTCGCAAAGTCGAAATTTCCCGGGAAGCCTCCGCTGGTTGACATGGCCGTCATCGATCCCGATGGTACGGTCACCATCAACGAAACCAGTTCGGAGGGGAAGAGTACCAGCTGGCACTATAAGCCGGTAGAGGGGCAGGCGGTACCGGTTGTCGGACGGGACAATACGACCGTGCTCGTAACGAAAGTGGACGATCACACCAACGAGCATACCTGGAATTCCAATGGCAAGACTGCGAAGAGCAAAGCGGTTCTGTCAAAGGACGGCAAGACAACGACGTTCACCATGGATGGGACGGACAAGGACGGCAAGCCCTTCCACGAGTTGGTTGTCTACGACAAAGAATAAGATCCCAAGAATTCATCTGCGGCCGGACTCCCACCGGCCGCAGTTTTGTTTTTCCCCGCGGTTTGCCTTCCGTGTTCTCCTCAGTGCAAGCCAGATTGGTGTGGGGCGGACACTCTTGTCCGCCGTTTTTGAAGTTGATTTTGGTTTGAGGTCTTTGGCTGCTCCGTGTACTTCACCGAGGCGTGAACGAGCTTTGGATACGTAGAGTCAAGGTCAACGTCAAAGGCGGCGGACAAGAGTGTCCGCTCCACATGGCCTAAGGTAAGGTGAAGGCGATGACGGAGTCGCCTGCTGTGGTGTCGTAGAAGCTGCCGCCGCTCGCGACTAGTACTACATACTGCTTACCGTTTTTGCCCTGATAGGTCATGGGTGTGACGTAAGAACCCGTCTCGAGTTTGGTTGCCCACAGCTCTTTACCCGTGGCTGCTTCGAATGCACGGAAGCGCTGGTCGTTCGTTGCGGCGATAAACAGCAGGCCTCCGGCTGTGGTGATCGAACCGCCAAAATTCAGGGTTCCCGTTCCGTGAACGCCTTTTGCTTCCAATTCCTCGACAATTCCAAACGGAATTTTCCAGGCGACATCGCCCGTGTTGACATTGATCGCCCACAGCTGTCCCCAGGGCGGCTGCTGGCAGGGCCAGAACTTGTCATTGTTCCAAAACCGCACGTAGACGCCCCATGGGCTGGTGCGCTCGTACGCGGGATCCGCGCCCTCCTCGGCTTTCACGATCTTCCCAACGTCGGCAAGGTCCACTGTGTTTACGAAGAGATATCCTAGTCCAGGGTTGAATGACATGCCGGGCCAATTCGTGGTTCCCATCGTACCCGGAAACACAACCGTCAGCTTAGGTCCATAGTGGGTGTAGGGACCTCCGCTTTGCATCCCGCCCTCGGTGGCCAGAAGATCGGTACAGAATTTCTTCTGCTCTGGGGTCACTGTAGCAATTTCATCTGGGCTGAAGCTGTTGCGTCCCAACGGTGGAGGCTTCAGAGGGAATGGCTGTGTGGGCCAGCTCGCTTCGCCGGGAATCTCGCTCGCGGGCACTGGCCGTTCCTCAACCCCGTAAATGGGATTGCCATTGCGCCGGTCGAGGATAAAAAGGAGCCCGTTCTTTCCGATAATCGCGACGGCGGGAATCTTTGTGCCGCCTTGAACCACGTCCATCAGCACGGGGGAAGATTCCAGATCGTAGTCCCAGGTGTCGTGATGAACGACTTGAAAATACCACGCCAGTTTTCCAGTACCGGCGTTGAGCGCGACCAGCGAGTTGCCGAAGAGATTTCTTCCTTTCCGGTCGGCGGCGTAGAAGTCGTAGGCGGGCGAGCCGAAAGGAAGGAATTCGCCGGGGTGAGGCACCGAGTGGAATCGCCACACCAGCTTTCCGGTATGCACGTCCCATGCTCGCGGGTCGCCCGAGGCGCCGGTGCCCGGTGACTCTTGAATCTGGCCTCCGGCAATCGCCAAATCTTTATAGATGGTGACTGGTGAGGTGACATCAAATTGAGCGTTGGGGAATCCGTTCAGCACGTCGCTTCTTATATCGATGGCGCCGTTAACACCAAAGCCTGCTGTAGGCTTTCCGGTTTCGGCGTTCAAGGACATCAAGCGGCCATCGCTGGTCCCAAACAAAATTGACGCAGGGGTCTTCGCATCGCCGTGCCAGTACGCGACGCCACGTCCGGCTGGCCGTCCGTGCTCCAACTTGTGAGACCACAGTTCCTGGCCTGTCTCTGGATCCAGGGAAACGACGGTACCGTATGGAGTCGGCATGTAGAGCTTGCCCTTTACCACGATCGGCGTGGCCTGGGAGGAGCGCCGCCCGCCTCCTCTGCCGGCAGCTCCGGCTGACAGCGGTCGAGGCCCGTCTTTCTTCAGATGGTAGGTCCAGGCGCGCGTAAGAGTCTGGACGTTTTGAGTGTTGATCTGGTTCAGGGGCGAATATCTAGTGCTCGATTCATCGTGGCCGTACATCGGCCAGTCCGACTGGCACCAGGCCGGGGAAGCAGGCAGACTGAGCAAGCAGAGGACGGCGGTAAACATCCCGAATCTCACGTCCGAGGGACCTCTCCTAGTCCAAATTTTGCCGTATCATACTATGATTTAGAGAGTGAAGGCAAGCCAGACTCCTAGACCAGACTCCTAGAGACGAAGCGAAGCTATGTCTCGACGACGAGATTATCTTGTTCTAGCTGGCGAATAGGCTATTCGCTCTGGCTCATTACGATCCTGCACGAGCAGGATGCTCGCTCCTACATTTTTTTGTGCTTATTTTCCGGTATAGATGATGCGCCAGATCGAACCTGAGGCATCGTCGCTCACCAGCAGGGAACCGTCTGGCGCGACTGTGACGCCTACAGGTCGGCCCCAGACACTTTCGTCGTCCACCACGAAGCCGGTGAGGAAATCCTCGTAGTCGCCAGTTGCATGACCTGTCTGATGCAGAGGAACGCGGATGAGTTCATATCCGGCGCGGGGTGACCGGTTCCAGGAACCGTGCTCGGCTGCGAAGATGTCCCCCTGATATTCTGCGGGAAATTGTTTGCCGTCGTAGAAAGTCATTTGCAGCGATGCATTGTGCGGCTGCAATATCACGTCCGGGGTGATGACTTTATCCTTCAACTCGGGATGGGTCTCCGGCAAGCGCGGATCTTGGTGGCCGCCCATGTACCACCACGGCCAGCCGTAAAATCCCCCTTCTTGCACGTGCGTGATGTAGTCAGGCACGAGGTTGTTCCCCAGCCCATCACGTTCGTTCACCGAACACCACAACTCGCCCGTTTTCGGGTTGACGGCAAGACCGACGGCATTGCGAATGCCAGAGGCATAGACACGCAAATCCGAACCGTCGGGGTTGTATTCGAGGATGGCGGCGCGATTCCTCTCGGCGGGCGTGTCGTCGACATTCTCCTGCGATCCGACTGAGACAAACATTTTCTTGCCATCCAGCGAAAATTGGACGTCTCGAGAACGGTGATGGCCGCCGCTCGCTAGGTCGGCCAGGTGCTGCGGCGGGCCGGTGCTGGTCAAATCGCCGTTGTGATAGGGAAAGCGTACGACCGAGTCCATATTGGCGACATACACCCACTGCGGATCGGGTCCTAGTGGGTAAAACCCAATGCCGAAGGGCGTGTTCAGGCCGCTGGCGAAGACCTGTACCTGCTGTGGCCTGCCATCCGGAGTGAATCCGCGGAACACCTTGATGTCTCCGCCATTGGTTTCGGCCAGGAAGATATCGCCGTTGGGCGCGGTGCGCATCAGCCGCGGATTGTTGAGCCCAGTCGCGTAGAGCTCTACCTTGAAACCCTTTGGCGCCTTCGGCCATGCCTTCTCAGGGCGCGCGACGACCTTGGGGCCGTCGGAAGACGATGGCGTGGCAAACGGTGCCGGGAGATCCCGCAGCGTGATGTGGCGAATGGCGCCCGGCTTTTCGAAACGGTAGTCGGTGAACGGTGCCTTGGGTGGCGGTGCGTTTGATTTTGCGCCGGCGGCCGGGGCATGAGAGCCAATCGTCTTGGCGGGCCCCGACGGTGAACCACTCATCGACTTCAGATAAGTGACAACTTGCCACCGCTGTTGTTTTGGCAGGGCAGCCCAGGAAGGCATACCGTTGTCCGCATCGCCGCGAGTGATGTACCAGAAGATTGCCCCGTCCGGTGTGGTCTGCGCGGCTCCGCTTGCCAGCGGCGGGATATTGCCGGAACCCTCGCCTGCGGCTCCATGGCATCTCGCACATTTGTGTGCGTAGACGTCTTTGCCGGCCAAGGCCGCTTGCGCCTGTCCCGCGTAGGGATTCTTGATTAGCTGGGCTGACTCAGGTGCATTGTGGAACGAGGTGTTTTGGGCCTGCAAGAGCACAAAGCCCGAGATGGCACACACCGCCAGCAAAGACAGGAAAGATGTCAGGATTCGGCGCAGCCAATGGTTGAGGCAGGTCTTATTCATATTGCGCGGTGGCATAGCTTGGTATTGTATTTTACGGTTATATTATATGACAATTACAAATTGTTCTTACACGGGGATTAAGTTGAGAAGGCTTCTTGCACTGCTACTCTTGGCCCTGTGCGCAGTGCGGTCGCCGCTGGCACTGGCGCAGACCACCGGCGACCGCATCGATTTTTATTTTGGCGACTGGCACAGCTCTGCGCCGCGTAAGACACGCGGTTCCTTCCAGCAGCGGGACATTCTTACGCGTGGCGACGTCATGAATCCCCCGCAAAAGGGCGGAGTTCTCCGTTACGTCAACTCCTACATCTACGCCACACTGGCGCCTCACTCTTCGACCAAAACGAAACGCCTCGACGGGCAACAGGAAATCTACTTCGTCGTGTCTGGTCGCGGCACAGCTAGAGCGGGCGGACAGAGCGCCGATCTCTATCGCAATATCGCGGTCCTGATGCCGGCGAATTTAGAGTTCACAATAAAAAATACCGGAGACGAGCCGTTAACGATGTATGTGATCAACGAACCCACGCCTCCCGGCTTTCGCCCGAACCCAAACATGCTGATCAGGGATGAGAACAAGCTTCCCATTACGTCAAGCGACGGTATGTGGGCACACATCGTCAAGACGCTCTTCGTAACCGCGGATGGCTTGGGAACGCTGCAGAGTGTCCTGACGGTAACGCTGGAGCCGCTCACTGTCGGGAAACCCCATCCCTTTCCTGGCGAGGATAGTAACGAGATTGAGGAAGTGTGGACGGCGCTGGATGGAACCAGTCTCGCATTCGTGGGGAATCAATTGAGGCGACAAACTCCTGGCATGGCGCTATACCACATTCCCGACAACAAAACGCCGCACACCAACATCAACCAAAATGAAGACATTCAGGTCAGGTTTCTCTATTTCGCTCGCTACCGTCCGCACGAACCCAGGCCCTAGCAGGTTGTCACGGAAATTCGCGGATATCGAAACGCATGCCACACAAGCTAAGATGGCTGAAACAGCAGGTCCCTCCACTTCGCTTCGCTTCGGTCGAGATGACAATATTGTTAAACGAATGTCCTGGACACGACACTCGAAACGCAGGCCGTAGAACTAAAGACCCAGTCACGGGCGTACCGGGGCGAACTGGATGCAGACGGGTGTATCCACTTTGATCTCGGTGCCGGTCTTCGAGAGCCGGCCAGACGTGCCGTCAATCTTGAAGAGCACGATGTTGTTGGTTAGCTGATTTGCGGAGAGCAAGTATGCGCCAGTGGGATCGATCTTGAAATTGCGAGGCATGATTCCGCCGCTATCGGTCTGCTCAACCGGAGTCAGCATACCGCTCCCCGGATCGATCGCAAACACTCCGATGGTCTCGGGGCCTCTGACGAATTCACTCTGGGTGCGCCGGTTGGACTCGTACAGAAATTTTCCGTTCGGGTGAATCTCAATTTCTCCGCTGTGATTGCCGCCGAAAAAATCGTGCGGCAAGGTGTGGGCGCGCTGAACTCCGGTCAGCGTGCCTTTCGAGGGATCCCAGGCGTAGACGTCAACGATCCCGCTCATCTCGCTGAGCTGGTAGCCGAACTTGCCGGCTGGATCAAACGCGAAGTGGCGCGGACCGCCGCCGGGATAGACGGCGGCAAACGGAGGATCGGGCGGCGAAAGCTTTCCGGTCTCGGCGTCGAAGCGAAAAATGAGCACCTTGTCGAGACCGAGATCGGAGACGATGATATAGCGGTTGTCCGGTGAAACACCGATCCAATGCGGGTGCGGTTCCGTTTGAATGGACGGATCCACACTGTGTCCAACGTCCTGGATGAAAGCTGTCAGTTCACCGAGGGAGCCGTCTTCCTTGACCCGCACGACCGAGACGCTGCCGCTGCCGAAGTTGGCCATCATCACGTACTTGCCGGTCTTGTCGATCGAGATGAAGCAGGTGCTGGTGCCGCTGGCAGGGACCGTATTTAACAGGTGCAACTTGCCGG
>WNFG01007872.1_pt1 | contig 13957 bp, 15 predicted proteins | sample 5400431 | NCBI WGS metagenome assembly WNFG01 (sample SAMN13153346, study PRJNA577476) | soil metagenome | isolation source: 120 cm saprolite under Douglas fir tree site 2 hole 3 replicate 2 | place: USA:California | collected 2015-04-18
CCAAGCCGCTCTGTCCAACGGCGGCTTCATCCCAGGTCTCATACGCCTCCCAGCCGGTCATGAAATCCCGCGAGAAATGCCTTTGCTTCTCCGTTTCGACAAATCGATCCAATCTGTTAGGAACGGGCATGCGACGTTTCCTTGGTGTATGTTACTGAACGTTCGTTAGATTTTTATCTAACTAACGTTAGAAAATCAACCCCTCTATGCGGAATTGATGAAAATGGCAGCCGAAACGTCGACGAAGCGCAAAAAGTTGCGAAGTAACAAAAGGATGTCCGGCGACAAATCCGCGCCCAGCAAGGGAGAGCAGGCCAAGGCTCGGATCATTTCCGTGGCCGAGACCCTTTTCAACAAGCAGGGCTTCGACGGCGCCTCGATGCGTGACATCGCGGCCGCGGCCGAGATGCAGGCGGCCTCGGTCTACTATTATTTCGAATCGAAGGAAGAGTTGCTCTGGGCGGTTTGGGAGAAAGGCGGCCTCGAATTGCTCCATCGGGTCGCCGACGCCATCGTCAACAAGACGGATCCCTGGCAACGCATGGAAACCGCCTGCGTCGCGCATACCACGGGCTTGCTCGATTGGCGGCGCGCCAACCAGGCGCTCTTCATCATGCCGCCGTGGCATTACCCCGAGAGCATCAGGGCAAGGGTCATCGCACTGCGGGACGAATACGAAAAGATCTTCATCGGCCTGATCGACGACCATCGGAGCGCTCTCCTGGTCGCTTTTCTGGTTCAAGAAGGAGCGCGACACTCCTGCCGCGATAGCAAAGCAGATGCTTTCAATGCTGCGCGCCGGCATCGAGGACTAGATGTCCGAATCCGAGGCGCGACTTGCGGTCGTCGCTTCACTCCGCACCGTTCTAGTCAGGCGCAAGAACATCGTGCGGAAGCGAGAAGTGCTCCACCCTCTTCGCCGGCTTGTTATTGAACAACAACCGAACGACGTCGGGGCGGGAGTAATGCCCCGCAGGGTCAGCCGCGTTCTTCGCTACGCCGATCGCGGCGAGATCGATGGTGGCATAGACGATCCCTTCGCTGGTTTCAGGCAGCTTCTCCGCGAGCGGACTGCCGTCAGGCCCGTAGATTACGGCATGTCCGCCGCCCTCATGGACCAGGTTGCGCTTGTCCTCTGTGTCGCACATCTCCTCGACCATCTCCCGGGAGATAACGGCGCAAGGCGCCAGGACGAAACAGGATCCTTCGACCGCATAAACCTTGCTGACGGCATTGTTGGTTTCCCAGCCAAGCGCGTGCGCAAAGGGCTCGTACATAGAGAAACTCGGCCACGCTCCCACATGCACCTGCTCGTTCTGGGCATACATGGCGTATTTGGTCAGAGGCTGAAGGTGCTCCCAGCAACACAGTGCGCCTAATCGCCCCAGGTCGGCGCGGTCGTGAACGGCGATGTGACTGCCGTCTCCCTCGCCGAACACCGTTCGTTCGACATGGGTGGGCCGAAGCTTGCGACGTTTGGCGATGGTTTCCCCGTCGGGACCAATCAGCCATTGGGAGATGTAGAGACTGCCGCCATCGCGCTCCGAAAGACCGAGCACCACGGTGATCTTGTTGTCCCGCGCCGCGTCGGCGATTTTCTGAGCGAGCGGACTGTCGTAGCTTAGGGAATTGTCGAAGTAGCGCTGTACGAACCCCTTCCCGATCGCCCACGCCGGCGTTCCCACCCAGATGTACCAGGGATAACCCGGGATCCAGGTTTCGGGGAAAGCGATCAGTTTCGCGCCCTCTTTCGCGGCTTCCTCGATATATCGGATGGTCTTGGCGACCGTGCCCTCCAGGTCGATCCAGACAGGCGCCGCCTGCACGACTGCCGCCTTGTACTTCGCATGAGTGATGCCCATTGCTCGTCCCTCCTGTGATGCCGCGATAGTTGGCCCTAACGAATTTTCGATATCGCCGTTGTGATGGCGGCAGCCAGTTCGCCCGGAGCCTCCAACGGGGACAGATGGCCCACGCTGGGGAGCACGATGAATTCTGTTCCGCTGATACGACTGGCCAACTCTCGCCTCAGGAGTGGCTCGGTCTCGACTTTGTCGGCATCCCCGACGATGACGGTAGTAGGGACATTGATGTCCCCGACGATCTCGGTGATGTCCAGCGTCATGCCAGCTTGCGTCCATGCGGCCTTGGCCGCTGGAGCCCCGCCCAGCGTATCGTCGATCACCTGCTGCCGGAGTGTTGGAGAAAGCTGCCTTGACGTCAGGATCGAGAGAGCGAACTCGACACCGGCGGGGGTCTGATAGCTTTCGAGCATGGCGTCGCGTTGCTCCTTCGGTGCGGCGATCGGCGTGGGAGGAGCAGGCGCGACCAGCACGAGCCCCTTCAGCCCCTCGGGTCGGCGTGCGCCGAGTATCTGGGCGATCTTCCCGCCCATCGACTGCCCGACGAGGATGTACTGCGACAGCCCCAACGAGGCGATGATCGCGGCGACGTCGTCAGCCTGGGTGTGCAGATCGTAGTCACCCACTTTCTTGTCCGACCCGCCCCAGCCGCGAAGATCGGGCGCAACGCAGCGGTGGCGGTCCGCCAGTTCTCGGATGACGAGGCCCCACGTCCGTCCGGTGCCGCCCCAGTAGTGCAGAAAGACTAGCGCGGGTTGCTGGTCCCCGACATCGCGGACCTGGAAGTCCAACTCCTGTACACGTACCATCTTTGTGTTGTCTGACATGACTGCTCTTGTTTTCGAGTTGAGCCTCGTCGACGCTGTACCTGGCCCAGGCGGCGGAGCTTACCAAACCGTCAGGACGACGCCGGTCGAGCCATCCTGGCATTACCGAGCAACAGGGCTTCAAAGTCTTGCGCATCACCGCTGACATTCACCTGCTCGAAGTAATCGTACCAACCCGACGCGACGACCTGCCGCTCAAATTCGCGCTGAAACTCGACGTTCGGTACACGATAGACGCAAAAGAAATCATACGGAGCACGACGATCGGTTTCGGGAGAGTTCATGCCATAGGCAACGACATCGACACCGGCGGATTTCAGACCTTTGACCGCTTCGACTATTTTCTTCGCGAAATCGGTTCTCTCGCTTTCCGGGCATTTGGCCCAGGCGGGACGGTAGTTATAGAGCTCGATAAAGATCTGTTGCATGACGCGACCTTGTTGGATGCTAAACGAGAAGATTCTTCGCTCGCGCGTACCGATGCTGCTCCGGTGGCAAGCGCCACCAGGTATAGCGGCCGTGAATGCTGACGTAATCACCGTCTGCCATCACACGGCCCGCCTCGTATTTGAAGTCGCGCGACAAATGCCAAGCAGAGCCTTGATCGCCGCAGGGTCGTTCGGGATCTGCGGATTGTGCTGGCGATAGTTGGCATAAAGAGGCGATCGACGGCGCTCGGATCGCGGTCGATAAAGACACCCTTGATCCCCGCGAGGACCAGCGCCTTGTTGCCTTCGGTTGAGTTTGACGTCGTCATGCCATAGTGCTCCGCTCGGGGCGGCGGCTTGCCGGCCCTCGTCCAGAAAACGCATGCCTACTCGGCAAAGGGTGACTCATGCAGAAAGTCAACTGAAGACGGGCGCATGTAACCTGGGACGTATTTCAGGCCGAAGTCCGCGATGAAATTGTCTCTCGTCGTGTTCGGATGGTTCTTGGCGATGCCGCAAAGGCACGTCGTCAGTTCGTTCTTCATGCTAAGACGAGGAAAAGTCGACAAGATAGCTTTCTTGTTGTCGTCGCTCAGCTCGTTATAACCAAGTCCGCCGTAGTCACAGGCGATGCCGATTTGGCAGCAGGCCACATCGGGGCCCTTATGTTGCGCGATCGATGCGATGGTATGGAGCGCGATCGAGTCCCAAACTGCCTCTGCACGGCGCTCCCCCATATCGTGCGAGAGAGCAAAGGCGCGGCCGAGGTCCGCTCCCAGAACCTCAAAGCGACGATCGGGAGCGCCACCGCGCGCAAGGCCAAGATCATGCAGGATCACCGACACAGCAACCAGTTCGGCATCCGGAGCAAGTCCACGATGTTGGGTCAGCTTGGCTCCATAGAGCCACGAGCGCGCCACGTGGTTGAAAAGCCAAGGCTGCGATTCTGTTTCTGCCTCTGCATAGGCATCCTGAACAGTCCGACTGTCGGGTAGCTTCAAATCCAGATCTCGGCCGACCGCCAGTGCTTTGCTGAAATCGGGCTTTTCGTTTTGGCTCACGTCTCGCTCCATTGGTCATAAGAAAGGCTTGGTTTGTCCGCCTTCGCGGAATGGTGTCTGCATGGCAGAAGCCGGGGACCAACCATGCAGCGAAACGCGTCTACGGAAGCCAGAGAGGCGCGATGGGCGCGCATGCTTTGGGAGATCTCATGCATGCTGGCCCACGCGATGGGCGGCGGCCCAGGCGTCGATACGCACACGTCGTTCGGCGAAGGCCGCCGCCGTGCGTGCGTTCACCGCTTCCAGCACTTCTGCGGGCGCCGTGTCCGGGCGCCCAGAGTTGAACGGCGGTTCGGGCGCATATTCCAAGCCGAGTTGGACCATCTCCGCCGCGCGGGATCCGCGCAGTTCCGCGATAAGTGTCAGCACGAAATCGATGCCGGCCGTGACGCCCCCGCCGGACAAGATATTGCCATCCCTCACGATGCGGCCCTCGTCGACGATGGCGCCGAAGACCGGAAGAAATTCGCGCCATGCCCAGTGGCAGGCCGCACGGCGTCCGGTAATAAGTCCGGCAGCGCCCAAAATGAGCGATCCGGTGCAGACCGAAGTCAGGTAACGCGCGGTCGCTCCAAGCCTGACGATCTCTTTGATGAGTCGATCGTTCTCGATGGCGTTGATGCAGCCGCCGCCTCCAGGCACCAAAAGGACGTCACACGATTTGATGACCGTCAGGTCTTCCAGATTTGAGAAGGTGAGGTCCGCCGTGAAGTCGAGTTGGGTCACGCCGTCGTACACGGGTATCACCACGCTGATTAGCTGGGTCATCGCTGTATCCTTCTGCTGGACAACCTCTACAGCCCGGGTTATATGACCTAAAGGTCAAACTTCCCTATGATCCGGCCATGCATACCATCGGCTTTTATGTTTCTCCGTGCTTTCAGATGCTTGACCTCGCAGGTCCGGCCGGCGCGTTCGAAGCGGCAAATGACGAGCTGGGAAGTCCGGCCTATCGGATCCATATCCTCGCGGCCGATGCGGGTGCCGTAACGAACAGCCTTGGCATGGCTACCGCAGCTGCGTCGCTCGATGATGCCGTGCTCGATACGCTCGTCGTTATCGGCGGACCAATCGAGCCACACCTTTCCGCCGGCGCGCTAAGCCGCATCGTGGACGCTTCGAACCGGAGCCGGCGCGTGGCGAGCGTCTGCACGGGCGCATTCACGCTCGCGGCGGCTGGGCTGTTGGACGGATGTCGAGCGACGACGCATTGGCGATTTGCTGCTCGCCTTCAGCGAGACTATCCATCGATCCGGGTCGAGGCGGATCGCATCTACTGCCGGGACGGAAACATATGGACTTCGGCGGGCATTACCGCCGGAATCGATCTCTCCTTGGCTTTGATCGAGGAGGACCATGGTTTCGACATCGCCAAGAGCGTCGCACAGCACCTCGTCGTCTACCATCGTCGCCATGGCGGACAATCACAATTCGCGGCCTCTGTCGATCTGGCACCGAAGAACAATCGTATTTCCGCCGCCATCGGCTACGCCCGCGATCACATCGCCGAAGCGCTTACCCTCGAAAATTTGGCGGAAGCCGTCGGGATGAGCCGACGCCAGTTCAGTCGCGCATTCCGGGCGCAGACCGGCACCACGCCCGCGCGTATGGTGGAACGGCTCCGCGCCGATATGGCCCGAGGTCGCATAGAAGCGACCACCGAACCTGTCGAACGCATCGCCGAGGCGGTTGGCTTCGGCGACGCGGAGAACATGCGGCGGGCGTTCATCCGCATCTACGGACAGCCGCCTCAATCGATCAGGCGCGCAATTCGAAGCTAGGACTACCTTGGAGAGCGGAATTGCGTTCTGGCAAGATCTCGTATCACTTTCCGCGCAAAGCAGAAGCGGGTCAGCTTGACGGGTTCTCCTATACGATCCGCGAAGTCTTATTGCCCCAGTAGCGATCGCGCAGAAGGCGCTTATAAAGCTTGCCGGTCGGTAACCGCGGGAGTTCGGCTTCGAAATCGATCGATCGCGGCACCTTTTGGCGCGATAGAGATCCGATGCAAAACACAATCAGTTCTTCCGCCAATTCCGCGCTCGGCTCGACGCCGGGCATCGGCTGCACCACCGCCTTCACCTCTTCGCCCAGATCGACATTGGGTACACCGAAGACCGCAGCATCGGCGACCTTGGGATGAGTAATCAGCAGGTTTTCGCACTCCTGCGGGTAGATGTTCACGCCTCCGGAGATGATCATGAAGGTAGCGCGGTCGGTAAGATGGAGGAAGCCGTCATCATCGACATAGCCGACATCGCCAACCGTGCTCATAGTGCCATCTTCAGAACGCGCTTCCTTGGTCTTGGCTTGATCGTTGAAATATTCGAACGGCGAGCCCGTCTTGAACCACACGGTGCCAGGCGTGCCTTTCGGGCAAGACTGCATGTTCTCGTCCAGGATATGGAGGTCGCCGAACATCACGCGCCCGACGGTACCCCGATGAGCCAACCATTCTTCGCTGTTGCAAGCGGTAAAGCCGAGACCTTCGGTGGCGCCGTAATATTCGTGAACGATCGGTCCCCACCATCTGATCATGTCGTCTTTGACGGCCGCCGGACACGGTGCAGCGCCGTGCACGGCGATCTCCAGGGAGGAAACGTCGTGGCCGTCTCGTACCTCCACGGGCAGCTTCAGCATGCGGGAGAACATGGTCGGCACAAGTTGCGTATGCGTGATACCCCATTGCTGAACGAGCTGCAGATAGCGTTCAGGGTCGAAGCTTTCCATGATGATGACGGTGCCGCCGGCACGGATGGTCAGGTTCACCCCCGCCTGCGGCGCCGAATGGTAGAGCGGAGCCGGCGAGAGATAAACCATCCCTTCGCGGCATTTCCAAAGATCGTGCAGGAAGTCGAAGACCGGGAGGTTCTGGACGGGCGGCTGCTCCGGGAGAGGTCTTAGAATTCCCTTGGGCCGGCCGGTCGTACCGGACGAATATAGCATCGCCGTGCCGACACTCTCGTCGACGACAGGCGTACTCGGCAATAGTCTCGTCGCAGCCTCCAACCCCACTATGCGCTCGCCTTCGCTTTGGCCGTCGACCACGATGCAGAGATCGATTCCGGGGCAGGATTGGATGGCCTCGCGCGCGATGTCGAGTTTTGCTTCGGAGGTGATGAGAATACGCGACTGGCTGTTCGTCAGGATGTAAGCGAGTTCGGGCGACGTCAGATAGGAGTTGACGCAGGTGAAATATAGGCCCGACCGCTCTCCGGCGCCGCAGGCTTCGAGATACCGGTTGTTGTTCTCCATGAAGATCGCGTAGTGATCGAGCCGTTTCAGCCCGCACTTGCGGAACAGATGCGCGAGCCGATTGGTACGCGCGTCGAGTTCGCGATATGTCACGGCCTCGCCGGTCGATGCCATGATGAAGGCGGGCTGCAGCGGACGCAGATGAACATGCTTGCCGGTATACATCTTTTTGATCTCTATGTTGATCTACAGGACAGCCGAAGTGAGTCTTGTCGGTGTCATGCGGCTGCCTCCCCGGATTAGACCTGTACTTCCTGCTGTTGCCAGTAGGCTTTTCGGACGTCCCGTCGGAGTATTTTTCCGAAGGACGACAACGGCATCTGATCTCGAAAATCGATCCTCTTCGGGATCTTGAAGCTGGACAGATGCTTCTTGCAGTGAGCAATGAGCTCGGCTTCGTCGACGGACTTTCCGGCCCTCAAAGTCACCGCCGCGACTACGATTTCTCCCCACTTCGGATCCGGTGCGCCGACCACGGCGGCCATTTCGATGGCGGGATGCCTGTAGAGCACTTCTTCGATATCGTTCGGGAAAATGTTCTCGCCACCGCTGATGATCATGTCCTTCTTGCGATCGACGATGTAGAGATAGCCCTCCTCGTCGAAGCGCCCCATGTCGCCCAAGGTGAAGAAACTGCCTTTTCGCGCTTCGGCCGTCGCCGCTGGGTTGTTGAAGTATTCACGGATGATCGTTGCGCCGCCGATATGGATTTCCCCGACCTCCCCGCTCGCGACGACTTTCCCGTTCTCGTCTCGGAGCTCAATGAACATCCCGATCACCGGTTGACCGACGGACCGGACCTTTCGCCTTTGGTCTTCCGGACGCAGATTCGTCACCAGGCCGACCTCGGTTGCGCCGTAGAACTCGTTGAGACCCGCGTTAGGAAACCTCGTTAGGAGCGCATCCTTCGTATGCGTCAAAAGCGGTGATCCGCCGCTCAGTAGAAGCCGCAGGGACCCCAGGTCGAACCGCTCTATTTCTTCGCTGGAGACCATGGAGGCCCACATGGTCGGCACCATGAAGGTCCACGTCGCCGCTTCCCGGTCGATCGTCGCGAAGACGTTCGTCGGCGAAACGTCGCTCGTCACAATCACGGTTCCGCCGCGGAATATCTGCAGCAGCGCGAACAGCGCTGGCGCCTCGTGGAACAGCGGCGCCGCGACCAGCTCCCGATCGTCTTCGGTTATCTTGTAGATTGTGGCGATGCGGCGCAGGCAGTCGGCGAACTCCCGGTGAGGATTGACGCAGCCTTTCGGAAATCCGGTCGTACCTGAGGTGTAGCCCTGGAAATAGCAGGCAGACAGATCGGCCGGCTCGGACGGCGGCGTTTCGCTTCCCGATGCGACCAGCGCCTCGTACGAATGAGCAGCTGAAGTTGCAGGACCGTCTGTAACGATGTGGCGTCCGGCGACCGAAGGAAGCTTCGCCGTAAGCGATTCGACGACGTCGGTGAAGGACGCATCGAAGAGAAGCGCGCATGCGCCGGAATGGTTGACGATATATTCGATTTCGCTGGCGACGAACCGAAAGTTCAGCGGGACGACGGCCACCCCCATCAGCGCCGCGGCCTGGTAAACTTCAATGTAGCGACTGCTGTTCTGCATCAGCAGCGCAATTCGGTCGCCCGGCTCCACCCCCAGCCGGGTCAGAGCGCTGCTCAGACGACAGACGCGAGACCATAGCTGCGAATAGGTCTGCGTTCCCAAAGATGAAACGAGGGCGACCTTGTCAGGCGTATAGGTGGCGTACCAATGCAGCGCATCGCCAATTCTGCTGGGCATGACGACCTCCCCGGATTGTTTAATCTCGAACGGCTCTGCGCTCGTTGCTTGGGGCCGAAAGAGCCGCGCCGACGAGGGCTTGACCTCCCGGCCCCGCTCGCCTCAATCAGGGAGGTTGTATCCGACCTCGGCGAGCCCGATGAGATCGCCAGTGGAATCCTTCGCCTCGACGGCGATCTGAACCCAGTTCTTTCCAGGTCCGTGATGATGCTTCCGCTTGACCGTGCCGGTAGCTGTTACGGTCTCGCCCACCTTGACGGGCTTCGTGAACTTGGCATCGACGAAGCGAATGGACCCGCCGTCTTTTCCGATCACGCCCCATGCACGAGTGACGACGGACGCAAGCGTCGACATCGTCATCATTCCGTGACCGACCGTCTCGGGAATGCCAAACACTTTCGCGCGCGCAGCCCATTCCTCGTTCGTATGAACCGGATTCATGTCGAGAGAGGCCAGTGCGTAGTGATCGATGGCGGATTGAACGTAGGATTGTACGACCGGAGGAAACTTGAACCCGGTTTCGACATTCTTGAACGTGATTGACATTTTGCGAACTCCTCGATCAGGCGTTGGCGAAGCGCGCTACATCGGCGCGTGTCTCCGGAAGTATCAGCGAGCACCACCAGCGCGCCTTCAGGACGCCCTTTTCGTTGCGGAAATCGAGCAGCATCTGGATATACGGCTTGCCGCGCTGGGTGAACTTGTCGGCCGTCGTCACGGTCGTGGTGATGATTTCGCCGTAACGGAACGGCTCGATGATCTCGATGCGTTGCTGCGGATTGCGGGCGCCGGGCGTCCGGATCCAGGTCCCGATTCCCTTCTCGCCCAGGCTGTAGAAGGCGATCGTCGTGACGAAGACCGGATGCTGAAGGAGTTCGCCGGTAGGAGAGTGCTTGCCGGCATATTCCGGATCGACCATCAAAGGGTCGGTCTCCCCGCAGGCCCGGTTGTAGTCGAGTATGTCCTCTTCCGTGATCTTGAACGTCCGCAGGCCCGGGCCGCTCTGCCCGACGGTTGCTTCCTCCCAGGTCTCGTAGACTTCCCACCCCACCATGAAATCCCGGTGGAAATGCTTCTGCTTGTCCGTTTCGATGAATCTGTCCAACCTGCTAGGAACGGGCATCGTGACGTTTCCTCATTTATGCTTTAATTTGTCGAACGTTCGTTAGATTTTTATCGAGCGGTCGTTAGAAAATCAAGCCCTCCAGACGGGATTTGTGAACATGACTATCGGGACATCGATGAAGGCCAAAAAGTCGAGGGGGGCCAAGAAGATGACCGGCGACGGAGCCGTTTTGACGAAGGGGGCGCAAGCCAAAGCTCGGATCATTTCCGAGGCGGAGGGACTCTTTAACAGGCAGGGTTTCGACGGCGCCTCGATGCGGGACATCGCTGCGGCGGCGGAGATGCAGCCCGCTTCCGTCTACTATCATTTCGAATCGAAAGAAGAGCTGTTATGGGCCGTCTGGGAGAAGGGCGGGGTCGAACTAGTCGATCGAGTCAAAAGTGCGATCGCGGACAAGACGGACCCGTGGCAGCGCATGGAGACAGCTTGCATTGCGCATACGACCGGCTTGCTCGATTGGCGGAGAGCGAACCAGGCGCTCTTCGTGATGCCTCCTTGGCACTACCCCGAGAGCATCAAGGCAAGAGTCATTGCATTACGCGACGAGTACGAAAAGATATTCATTGAGCTGATCGACGATCTTCCTCTGCGCAAGGGGGTCGACCGTCGCTATCTTCGTCTCTCCGTCATCGGAGCCCTGTCTTGGTCTCTTTTCTGGTTCAAGAAGGAGCGGGATACGCCTGCCGCCATCGCGAAGCAGATTCTTTCCATGCTGCGTGCGGGCGTCGAGGACGACAAGTAATTCGCCGAAGCGATCCTGTCTCGATCCGGCGAATTCAAATCGCCACGACGTCTGAGGCCTCGCGAATCGTTCACCAAGCCTCACCGAAGGGGCGCACTTCGACATTAAACGACCAGGCGCTGCGATCCTGATGCACAATGTGCCAGACCTCTGCCGCAATCGCCTGAGGCTTGATGAAGAACTCGTCGGGCCGACCCTTGAACCGCTCCCTCGTCCAGGCAAGGTCGATCACGGCATCGATGATGAGGTAGGCAACGTGCACGCCCTGCGGACCGAGCTCACGCGCCATCGCTTCCGCCAGGATGCGCTGCGCCGCCTTGGTCGGGGCAAAGCCGGCAAAGGAAGGCTTGCCCCGCAACGCCGACGTGTTGCCGGTGGCGACGATGGCGCCGTGGCCCGCCTCGACCATGGCGGGAGCAAATCGTCGCGCGAGATAGAGCAGCCCCATCGTGTTGACCTGAAAGTTGCGGTTCAGGATCGCGGGATCGATTTCGCGGAATGTCCCGAAGGCGCCGCCGACCGCGTTGTGGATGAGGACGCTCGGATGGCCGAGGTCGCGCTCGATGGCGGCCGCCGCACGCTCGACCTGGTCGGGATCGGACACGTCGCAGGGATAACCCTTGGCGCCGGCCAATTCCTGCTCAAGCGAGGCGAGCCGAGACTCGCTTCTGGCCAACAGCGCAACGCGATAGCTGCCTTCGGCGAAGCGCTTCGCCAACGCCGATCCCGTTCCGGGACCGACACCCGAGATGACGCAAACCTGATCGCTCATGGAATAACCTCTCGGAAATGGAGAATGGCCGCGGCTTAGCTCGACGCGGCTGCGGACGACAATTTCTTGACGTACGGCTCCAGGTCGGCTCTGAAATTCTCGTGCTGCAACAGCCGGGCGAAGTGGGCGGTCATGCACGGATAGTCGCGATCGACGTGCCGGTGCAGGATCTTTTCCAGCCCGCGCGTCTTCAACTTGTCCGCGCGCTGATGCTCGTTCATGAACAGCGCGAACTCGGTCGCAAAACAGATGTCGGCAAGGGAGATATCTTCGCCTACCAGTACGTCGCGGCCGGACGACAGCGCCTGCTCGATCCCGGAGGCGTAGGTCGCAAAGGCATCCCTCGCCCTCGCCTGTATCGCCTCGTTGACGCTCCCGTCCATCAGCGAGAGCAGGTAGATTTGCGAGTCCCGCGCGAAGACCAAGCTGACGTCCAGAAAGCTGTCGATGCGTGAGGCTTCAAAGGCATCGCGCCCGTAGAGCGGAAAGCTTGATTGCCCGAGACGGGCGACCGCGCGCATGATGCTGTTGGATTCGAATATCCCCGTCTTGCCGTCCGGAGCGAAGGCTGCGGGAACATTGCCGAACGGCTGCGCTTGCAGAAAGGCGTCCGTCTTGAAGAGCTGCGCGCCGGTGAGCCCGGTCCGGCCGACTCTCGCGATCGAGGCATCCGCTTCGCCCTCGGCCAGCGGCCGGGCATCATAGTCCCAGAGCCACCCCTTCAATTCGCCAGCGGGCGCGCCGCGAATTTCGAGCTCCACGCCACAAAACCGTGCCGCAATGGTCGCCTTCCACACTCTCGGATTTGGCAGGTAGGAGAAAATGCGCAGCCTGGTCATCGTAACCTCGAGTACAGGTTGACGCCGCGCGAGGTCCAGCCTCCCAACGGCCCGTTGTCATCATATGACAACAATCATATAATTTACAAGCGACACCGCCTTTCACAATGGCGCGGAACGACAAACATTCCCTCGAGACACAGCGTGGATCCAATGGCCCAATCCGACAACCCCTCTGTCCAAGACGTTGCGCTTGTTGTCGGAGGCGGCCCGGGCATCAGCGCAAGTTGTGCCAGGCTGTTCTCGAAAAGCGGCATGCGTGTTGCCGCCGCCGCCCGGAATCCCGACAAAGCCGTCCTTGAGATTCTTGAGAAGGAGCACGGCGTGCGCCGATACGCCTGCGACGCGAGCGATCCGGCGGGGGTGGCGGGGCTATTCGACCATGTGGTCCGCGACTTCGGCACGCCGAGGCTGGTCGTGCATAATATCGATGGCCGCGTCCCCGGCATTTTCCGCAAGACGATCATCGAAGCCGACCCGGCCATGGCGCTCGAGACCGTTCGCAACGCGGCTTTCAGCGCGTTTCTGGTGGGTCAACAGGCCGCTCGACTGATGCTTGGAAACGAGCCCGACACCAACGGCGCAAGAGGAACGATCATCTTCACCAATGCCAGCGCGGCCCTCAAAGGCTTCCCGTCGAGCGGCGCCTTTGCCATGGCGTGTCATGCCAAGTCAGGACTTGCGCAGAGCATGGCACGAGAGCTGATGCCGCAGGGGATTCACGTGGCGAATGTGCCGATCGATGCCGCCATCGGCCGGGCGCAGGAGGATGGGACCCGCACGCACTGGCTGGCGGGCGCGACGGTCGACGACAATATGGCCGACCCTGATCGTATCGCGGAGACCTATCTGCAACTGCATCGCCAGCATAGGTCGACGTGGGCGTTCGAGATTGTGTTGCGGCCGTGGATCGAGAAATGGTAGCCGGATCTACTCGATCACAGAGAAAAAGTGCAGAGAGTTCCGCAATGGACGCAATGCTTATGACCTTGCCGGATGCGGCGGCCGCTGCGCCTGGCCTTTCATTGACTCCCCTACCAATCCTCTCGGCTACTTGTCTTCGGTGTCGCACATTTCGTCCACCATCTCCTGCGAGATCACCGCGCACGGCGCCAACATAACGCGCGGCCCCTCGACAGAATAGACTTTGCTGATCGCATTATTCGTTTCCCACCCGAGCGCATGGGCGAACGGCTCGTACATCGAGAAGCTCGGCCACGCAGCGACATGGACCTGCTCGTTCTGGGCGTATATGGCGTATTTG
>WNFG01012605.1_pt1 | contig 13956 bp, 11 predicted proteins | sample 5400431 | NCBI WGS metagenome assembly WNFG01 (sample SAMN13153346, study PRJNA577476) | soil metagenome | isolation source: 120 cm saprolite under Douglas fir tree site 2 hole 3 replicate 2 | place: USA:California | collected 2015-04-18
TTCAGTCTTGCCACCATGTTGTCTTGCAATGATGTGATCGATCTGGAAGGGCGCCGGATGAAAAGCTGAGGGCAACTGACAGTATTCACAGCGATCCCCGGCGCGCTCCCAAACCCGGCGGATGAGATCGGCGTTCAAGATGTCCGATTACTGACTGGCGCGCTGCAAGGCGCGGCGTCCTTTAGATTGCATGACAGCTAGCAGACAAGGGGGCGTACGACTGCATCAAGGCTTTTCTCAGAGACGGATCAAACCGAGGACCTGAAGAAGTTCGACGTACCGACGCTCATCGTACAGGGGTGACGACGACCAGATCGCGTCGTTCGCCGACTCCGGCCTGCTTCAGTCCAAGCTGATCAAGGGCGCGACCCTGAAGGTCTTGTTTTGTCGTACGATCGCCGTTCCAAGCACTCTCCGCCTCGTGAAGAGAAATGCGGCGAGGATAATTACCCGACCAACGCGTCCTTTTACAAGTTTCAGGCACTGAAGATGTTTTTGTTCAGATACTCATTCCGAAACTTGCCTTGGGGATCGTACCGCTTACTGAGCTCAACAAATTCGGGTATCTTCTTGTAAATGCGGTTAAGTTCCGCCGGCGAGATGGTGAACAGCTTTCCCCAGTGTGGGCGGGCATTGAACGGAGCAAGTTCCTTCTCGATCACGGGCAACAGCTTCCTCACGGCGGGCCAGTCCGGTTTCCAGGTGAAGTGGATGGTGACGCAGTCCTGCTGGTAACAAGGGCTCATCCATAAGTTGTCGGCGGCAACGGTGCGGATTTCGGTAATCAGTAGAGACGGGCCCACTTGATCGCGCAACCGCTCGACCGCCAGGATTGCTTCCACCGCACGCTGCCGCGGCACGAAATATTCGGATTGCAGTTCTTTGCCCGCGCTCGGAGTGAACCCCATGCGAAAGTGGGGCAGGCGCTCATACCAGGGACCCGGCACGCCCATCTGCTCGGTGCAATTTTCCGCCGACAGCTCCGCAATTGGGTGGAGATTGCGGGTGGCGAGCTTCGCTCCGAAGAACTCGGGAGTAGCGTGAAATGCCTGTCCTTCTTCGACGCGGCTCTTGATCCACAGTTCGTTGATGCGCTGCTTTTGCCAGTCGGTAAACAAGCTCACGCTGTAGCCGCTGGATTCGATGGCGTCAAAGTGCTCTTTCAACTCACTGAGCGGCAGGTTTTCGTAAACATATTGGCGCATCATGAAGCTCGGCTGAATATCTAGTGTGACCTTGGTGATCACGCCCAGAGCGCCCAGTCCAACCACTGCTCCGCTAAATGTCTCGCCGTCTCGTTCCCGGGATAGGTTCACGATCTTGCCGTCCGCCGTGACTATTTCGAGGGCGGATGCCGCCGTGGCCAGGTTGCCGTTTTTCTGGCCGGAGCCGTGGGTTGCAGTGCTGCATGCACCCGCCACGGAGATATGGGGTAACGACGCGAGGTTGTGAAGAGCGAAGCCTTTGCCGTCGAGATAAGGGCACAACTTTCCATAGGTGATGCCCGCACCGACGGTGACGGTGCGCTTCGCTGGATCGACGGCGATCACGCTGTCCATCGGCTTCAGCGACAGGAATTGGTCTTTGCTGTCGGCAATGTTGTTGAAACAATGGCGGGTGCCGAGCACTTTCAGCTTGTTTTCTTTTTTGACATAGTCCTGCACCTGTTCGAGCGAAGTGGAAGTTTCAACCCTGTCGGTGCTGTACTCGACATTGCCGGCCCAGTTTCGGAGTCGTTCCTGTCCCGCCCAAGCCAGCAGGCGCATTACCGGCGAAGATGCAACCGTGGCGGCGAAGAGCTTGATAAATGTCCTCTTATTCATAGGCGAGACTCCAGAATGATTTCTGAATAGGATATTCTTCTGACTTACTGTGCGGATAGATCGACGATCTTGCCGGGATCCATCCGGTTTTCCGGGTCCAAGGCTCTCTTGATTGTGCAGATAACTTCGAGCGCTTCCCCCGGCGATCGCTAGCAAAGCTTCCGACAAGCCGACTTGCACCAAGACTTATCGTTACCGATCTGGCTCCATTGCTGATCCGATTGCCCCCGAGGTTGGACGTCCATCCGGACATTGCTGCCGCCATTTCGTTGCTCCGAGGAGGCGTTGAGCCAACACCGTTATGGGTGGCCTTCTCTCTTCTCTATATTTGTTCCGGTCGGTAAGGCCCGAGAAAGTGCCGTTTCCAACTGGTCAGGTTTAAATCCAAAGGGGCCAGGGTTGCTTTTGTACGCGATGTGGCCTTGCGAGTCGATCAAGTAGATGCGGTCCGGCCAGCCCGTATAGGCTTGTTCCGTCGAATTGCCAAACTCGTCGAGCACGGCTGGAAACTCAATCCCAAGTTTCCGTACGCAAGCCCCAGCGATGAACGCGCGATCTTCTTCAGTTTTCGGGCTCGCAAAGACAACCTTGTCTTTGATATTGCTCTCCATCTGCCAAACGTCGCTGGGATGCGCTTCGGTAATGTAAATAACGAGGAAAGCAACGCGCCCGCGATACTGCTCGTAGAGCTTATTGAGGGCAGGAACCTCCCGCCGGAAGGGCGGTCAGGTGTAGCTCCCGAATACCAAAACCACAGGTGGCCGCTGGTTTAGCACGGAGAGTTGAACGCGCTCACTTTTGTCCACCTTGAGCAGCGAGAAGTCTGGCGCTTGATCTCCGACGTGAAGCGTCCCGGCGCGAGCCTGCATCCAGGCCGTTTCAAACGGAAAAATCAGGAAAGGGACAGGACCGGGCATCCTGGACATGACGCGCGCGAAAGTTTCAGGAGGCTGATGCATCGCCCACCAGACAAGAGTTCCCGAAACAGACGTAACCGATCATCAGGCCGACAAGTAGCCTGAGCAGGAGCCTTCGAGCGAATGGACTCAGTTTCAGCATTAAAACGAGAATTTCAGCGCCACCTGAATCACTCTCGGGCTTACATCCGACTGGATTTGCCCGAAGGTCTGCGATTCAATGTCGCTGACCGGCAAGCGGAAATTGGTATGGTTCAGCACATTGAAGAGTTCACCGCGGAATTGAAGTTCTTTCGATTCCGTCAGCCGAATGTTCTTGAACGCCGAGAAGTCCCAGTTCACATATTCGGGGCCTTCCACGGCGTTGCGGCCCTCGTTCCCAAACTGTTCGACTGGAGAATTCGGGTCTTGGATAATTCTTTGAAAGGCGCTCACATTGAACCACTGAACCGCAGTACGCGGTCCGGAATTCGGATTGCCCACTACGTTGGGGCGATTGCTGGAGAATCCTGAAATCTCCGGTGCCTGCCCTTGCAGCGAAACGTCATTGGAGTCGAATACCGTAAAGGGCGTGCCACTCATGGCCGTGAAAATTCCGTTCAACTGCCAGTTGCCGAAAACCTTGCCATACCAATTCGTCGAATGCTGTAAGGAAGGAAGGCTCCACTGGTAGCTGAGCACGAGGCGATGACGAGCATCGAACATGGACGGGCCGCGCTCGGCCGCGAGATCAAAGGGATTCTGCGCCAGATCGTTCTCGCCCGCCACGGGCTGCGACGCCGATCCCGTAATGTTGAAAGAAGAGACGTCATCGATGGAATGCGACCAGGTATAAGACGCAAGAAACGATAGGCCGTGACTAAAGCGTTTGCGCAGGCTGGCTTCCAGGGCGTTATAGCTGGAGTTCGCGATGCTGGCGATTTCACCGACGGAACCGAATATGCAATTGTTCGGCTGGGCCAGCGTGCATCCCGAATACAGACGACGCTGGTTCACGTTATTCTCGGTCGATATGGGGTTTCCGCTTCCGTCGACGCCGGGAATATAGACGGCTGGATTGCCTTCAATGAATCGCGGCAGTCTCACGCCAGTGGTACCCACGTACCCCACCTGAAGCAGCCAGTTCTCACCAAACGACCGTTGAACATTTAGATTCCAATCCTGCGCGTAGGGCAGATGCAGATTGCGCGAGACCGCCAGCAATGTCATGGGCTCGGGGAAAGGCGCCCCGAAAGGATTCGGGGCATAAAACGGATTGGCAAATGAGTTGATGGGAAATCCCAACTGCAGAGTCTTCAAGTAGGGAGGAGCGCTGACCGGATCTTGCAGCGGGCCGCCTTCGCCCGTGTAGTACGGCTCGTAGAAAATTCCGTAGGCGGCGCTGACAACCGTCTTTCCGTCTCCGCGTGGGTCCCAGGCGACTCCGAAGCGCGGAGCAAATGCCGTTTTCGTTGCGATCAATCCCGCCGGAACGCCCGGATCGCCGGGATAGAGAAGTCCCGCGGGAGCGTTGGGAACGATCTTCGACTGCGCTCCGGGAACAAAGAGATTCACCTGGTTGTGGTTCTCAGTGGGCGGGAAGGGGAGCTCCCAACGAAGCCCGATGTTCAGAGTCAAGTTCGATGTGACTTTGTAAGTATCTTGGCCGTAAGCATCCAAGGCTCGATCGCGGATTTCGCGGTTAAAATTTCCGCCGCCTTGCAGGAACACCACCGGATTGCCCGAAAGAAAGTTGGCAAAGCCATCGTTGTAGAGGAAGTTTGCCTGCGAGGGGACACCGGCGAATACAAAGAAACCGTTGGTGGCGATGCCCTGCAAGGCATTGATCTGATCGCGCCGGTAGCCTCCGCCAAGTTTAAATTCGTGGCGGCCATGAATCCAGCTCAAAGAACCGGAGAGGTCAAATGTATTCTGATAAGTGTTGCGCGGCCCGGTGATCGGATCGCCCACCGACGCATAACCTCCGACCTGGATAAACGGGGGTCCGGAGGCCGACGGCAGTGTGGGAGCGTACTGAAAACCCAACGACGACGGCGACTGATGATTCAGGCGCTCGTCCAGCAGGAATACATTGCGCAGGAAGGAAAAGCGCGCGACCCCGATGGTAGTTGGCGAGAAGATGTGCGTCTCTTGCGCGACAAAGTTCTGTGCCCGGTCATACTCGCCCACGGGAAAGCCTGGCACGTTCGCTCCAACTGGCGAAAGCGGATCTGTCGTGGGGCCGCTGCTGTACATGTAGCGGAAATTAAGAGTGTCAGCGCGGGAAAGATAATGATCCACGCGCACGCCGAATTGGTTGTTATTCTCGCGCAGGGTCTGCGTGGCGATGAATCCATTTTCTCCACCGCTTGGCAGAGGGAAAAACGGCAAGACATTCGTCGCAGTCGGATCGATAGGTGTGAACAGAGTCATTTGGTTGAATGGCACCGGGGTCCCAAAAAAGGTGAGCTGCCCTTCAGGGTTGCTGCACAGGCCGGTGTTCGGGTCGATGGAAGCTCCGGGGATGGACGTGCACAACTCGGCGAAGTTGCCCTGCCTTTCCGCCGACGAAGGCACAGTCGCGGGAACAGTCTCACCCTGACGGTTGCGGAAGCCTTCGTAATATCCGAAGAAAAAAGTCTTGTCCTTGACGATCGGTCCTCCGAAGGTGGCGCCGAACTGGTTCTGTTTCAAAGGCTGAACGCTGTGAGTGAAGTAGTCGGACGAATCCATCGCGTCGTTGCGCAGGAATTCCCAGGCGGCGCCATGAAACGAATTGGACCCTGACCGCGTAACTATGTTGGTCGTAGAGCCGGTGTTGCGTCCGAACTCCGCATTCGCGTTGTGGCTCAGAATTTTGAACTCGGCAATCGCGTCGATCGGCGGCTTTAGAACAAATCCGCCGTCCACCGAGCTGACATTGTCGGCGCCGTCAATCAGAAAATTGTTCGATTCGGGTCGTTGGCCATCCACGGCGTAGGCCTGGTTCTGCCGCGCCGGACCTCCCGCTTCCAGCAGTCCGGGAGTCAAAGGCACGACACCGGGTTGAAGCAATCCCAGCTGCGAAAAATTGCGTCCGTCCAGCGGGAGGTCGAGCATCTCGTGCTCTATCACGGTTTGCCCGAGACTGCTGACCGTACTTTGCACCAGCGCCGCATTCGCACTCACTTCAACCTGCTGCGTTTCCGAGCCGAGCTTGAGGTGAATGCCGACCGTGGCAGTCTGGTTCACATCCAGCGAGATTCCTTGCTGCAAGTACTTCTTGAAACCTTTCGCCTGAACCTCTAACTGGTAATGTCCGATCGGAAGCTCGACCAGCACGTACTCTCCCTGACGGTCTGTGATCGCAACCCGCTTTAAGCCGGTTTCGATCTGCTTTGCAGTAACAGTAGCGGCCCGCACAATCGCGTCGCTCGGATCGCTCACAGTTCCGCGAATGCTCCCTGTGATTTGCTGTCCGGCAACATTCAAACTTGTAAGCAGGGCCATCAGGAACAACGTCAGCGTCTTCGCGCTACGCATGCTTTTCCCCATTTGTCTTCAAGAATTGATTTCGCAAAACAGCTTCTCGTCGGAGCTTTAGAGAACACGCGCGAGCATTCGCCCACAGAGTGAAGTGCGGCGACTATAGGGACACTTTGCAGCGGGGTCAATAATCTGAAAGCAGTACTTGCTTCGATCACCAAGTGAAAAGGAAGGCCGCCCGTAGCATTTTCGCATTATTGCGTCGCGACTCTTCTCCCAGCTGACTTGTCGCTACTCCTGTTTGTCTTCATCACGGTCGTCTCAGTCCAGCTCGCCGGGCCCATCGCGCAGTCGGGAGCCATCTCCCGCGAATTACTTCAAGCGTTCGTCGCGCGCGAAGCCACGATTCTCTCGGCGAAATCCGTGAGGAACGTGATCGCTTTGCTCGGGGAGATGTGGGTTCAAGCAAGGGCAGACGGTTACACGCAGCTCGACCCCTTCGCGAGTCTCGTCCTCCCGGATCCGGATCTCATCAACGAGCGATGCCTCACGCTGGACGAGATGCGATTGGTCATCGACAGCGCGGCGGACCCTTACAAAACCTTCTATTGGATCCTGGCGGAGACCGGGATCCGGTGTGGCGAAGCGTGCGGCTTGCCGGCGCGGAACTTACTGCTCGATGCTGGAGCAATCAAAATCGAGCAGAAAGTTTGGCACGGGAAGATCGAAACGGTGAAGTCGAAAAAGGGCAATCGTCTCTGCGAAATTTCTCCGCAACTCGCGGAGCATCTGCGCCGATACCTTCGCACCTGGCGATCAAACCGGCTCGGTTTGCTCTTCGCCACGGGCAACGGAACGCCGTGGGACGCGGATCTCGTTCGGAAGCGGAAACTCTATCCCATGCTCGAGAAGCTCGGGATCGAGCGTTGCGGGTTCCATGCTTTTCGCCACGGGAACGAGACCGTGATGGACGGCGAGGGTGTTCCGATGGCGACTCGACAGAATCGGGCTGGGGAGATGGTTCTGTTGCCATAGGGTGGATTTGAACCACCGACCTTTGGGTTATGAGCCCAAAATGATTAGTAATTTCAACAACTTACAAGACGCGGGTGGCCCTCGAAAACCCTTGTAAGAAACGTTAAGGAATCGTTATTGGACAGCTAAAGGACAGCGAACGAGCGCCGTGTTTGCGTTGATGGTCGCGCGAACAGCTTTGGCAGAAGATCGCAAACCCGGATCCGTCTGGCACTGATCTGCCCGGGTCTCCTCGAAGCGGCTTCTCGCCAGCGGTTGAAGAGTCTCTCGTGGAGCATAACTATCGACTTGCTGTGATCCGGTCGCGATCGCTAGCAAACTTCCGACAAGCCGGGACTTCCCATCACTAATCGCGGGCGGGGAAAGAGCATCTTCCCTTCTGTACAGATTTCCTGTCCGGAGTGCTCCCTGTTCGGTGAACACATAGTAGCTAATAAGCCTAGGCACAGCCGCTGGAATGCGGTTTACCCGCACCGTTGACACTACCCAATTTGGGGCTCTCGCGGAACATCGAAATCTATAGCCAGCACCCTGCACTTTTCACGGGCTTTGGGATGCGATCAAATCTGCATCAGGCCGCGCCGGAGCGCGATGGTGACTGCATGGGTCCGATCGTTGGCCTGAAGTTTATCCACCAGGTTCTTGACGTGGAAGTTAACCGTGGTCTCGGCAATCGACAGTTGATCCGCAATCTGCTTGTTGCGACAGCCATCTCGAATCAGTTGAAGAACCTCCAACTCCCGGGTCGTAGGGTCGTCGTCACCCAAGTACTCGGCGAGGCGAGCCGCCACCTCGGGCGGAATGTGCCTCCGGCCGGCGTGAACCGATCGGATCACACCTAGCAATTCATTTTTCGGCATGCTCTTAAGTATGTAAGCCGACGCTCCCGCTCGCAGTGCCCGCTGGATGTCCCCGTCGCTGTCCGAGGTTGTCAGCATGATGATACGAGCTTGTGGCAACTCCCCTCGAATCGCGATAAGGGAGTCGGTGCCGTTGCAGCCAGGAAGCCGAAGGTCCATCAGGGTGATGTCGGGTCGATGACGACGAAATTCAGCTACAGCCTCGACGGCATTCGACGCCTGGGCAACGAGAAGCATGTCCTGCTGAGAGCCGATGATTGTAGCCAGTCCCTCGCGGAAAACCGGATGATCCTCTACGCTCAGGATACGAATCGGCTTGGCCTGAACCATAAAAACTCTCTTTCGGCAAATTGCAGTGGTTTGTTTGTCGTTCCGCTGTCGAACGAGAGCTGTGTGGTGTAGTGTGGAAGACTTTCTAGATCCGATCATCGACATCGCGGACATCAAGACATCATCATCTTCGGGAAGATGATGCCTCCAGGAACTATTAGACTAATCTCAGCCCCGGAGCTAGAAGAGCTCCCGAGCGTGAGCTTGCCGCCGATGCGAGAGGCTCGCTCCCGCATACCCTGTAGTCCGAAGTGCCCGTCCTTCCCCCTATCCGCGGTAATGGGGTCAATACCTATGCCATTGTCACTCACACGCAGGGCAAGGTCGTTAGCATATCTGAGTTCCAGTTCCAATTGACTTGCCCCCGAATGCGTACATGCGTTGCGGATGGCTTCGTAACCGATGCGGTAGATTTCATCACGGACGATGGGATGCATCTCTCTGGCCTCGCCAACTACAGAAAATGTGACTGCCATGGAACTGGGGATCAGGCCGTCCTCGGTCACCCGCCGGAGAGCTTCAGCGAGGTCATCTGTCTGCGTCGTGGTCGTGCGCAGAGAGTTCAGCGCCGACCGTCCTTCCTGCATAGCCTGCGCAAGGCAGACGGATAGCTGTTCTATGGCTCGACGCATTCGGATGGGATCGGTTGACGAATCCAAGGCATCATCCGCAACCAGCTTGCTGCCTTGGATAGTCTGTAGAAGCGTGTCATGGAGGTCCCGCGCTATGCGAGTGCGTTCTGCCAATCGCTCATCGAACAGGATCCTCTGCAACTCTTGCCGCGAATAGCGCTGTTCGGGATTCTGGTCCCAGGCTTCAATCTCGTGAGAGACCAAAGCGTCATCAACTTCGATCGACTGACGTATCGGGACTTCATTGATGCTGTTGTCAGGCAAGAGATAGTTGTGATCGTATGGACGGTTCATAACTCTCCGAGTAGTCGGATAGCTTCACTCTTGCCTTTAGCTAGAGTTTCCGCTTCTCTGTCGCTCCATGTATTTTCAATAACAATGCTATGAGTCTTCTCTACACCGACGAAGTGAAGCCAAAAGTCGATATAACCTTTTTGATGGTCGAACAACGAGGCCGGTGTCGGTGATTGTTCCGCATAGGTCTGCCCTCTGCTGTAGATGACGACGGCATTGCGGGTCTTGAGCAAAGGTCCAAATTTACCTTGACTAAAGGTGAAGAGAAAGTTGCGCTGGCAGACGAGGTCGATCAGCTGTTTCAACTTGTAGGGATAAGCGAAGTTCCACATGGGCACTCCGAGCACAATCAAATCGGCAGCCTGGAAGCGAGCCGCAAGACTCTGAATGCTCCTCCAAATCGCTGATTCCGCGTCGCTCATTGCTTCCTTAGCGACCCCCTTGTACTTCGCTCCGATTGCCTCGCTGTCGAACTCCGGCAAGCCTTCCTCCCAGACGTTCAAGTTGTCTATTGTCACGTCTGGGTGCGCAGTACGGTATGCTTCCACAAAGGCGTCTGTCGCTGCGATTGAAATCGACTTCGATACTCTAGGTGAGGTCTGAATGTTGAGCAGAATCATGAGTACTCCTCCCGCCCACATCGACTTCATCCATGATTGCCACCACCATCTTGTTTTCGCTTCATCCGAGTTCTCTTGGACTCGCTGCGTAGGTTCCGTAAAAGGTGTTTTGTGTACACGTCGCTGGCGACTAACTCGGCGCCCTGACTCATGATCTCCGCCAGAACGGCTTCACCGGTTTGGTCAATGAATGTCACGTCGATCAACTCGACGATGCACCTGCGGGTGTCGCCTTTGTGGCGCTCTTCTCTCCAAGTCAACCTCAACTCAGCCGCCCACTGCCCGACCAACTGACCCTGCAAAGACCACCTCTGCTCATCAGGCAAATCGGTTATAGTGATCTTCAGCACTACCGTCCCTCGACTGCTTGCCAGAAACCGCAGACGTCCAAAGGCGCATCACCCAAGAACTTCTAGTGTTCTCTACGATTCCTTTGTCAATTACTTGCTACGGCCGAATACGCGCGCATCTCGGTAAACGGATTTTGCGCCGATGGACTGGGCGAAATTGGTTTGCAACCACCTCCAGAGTTCGCTACTCCTACAGCTACGAGAGCGACTTTACTTGGATCAGCCGGACGCGAAAGGATATGGCAGTTGAACGGCCAAAAGGGCACGGAGCATTCGAACTATGTCTATATGCCTGCTCCAAGAGCCTTTAGAGCCAGTGCTCGTGGCCCCAAGTATCGCGAGGCGAACGATCCCGGAGACAGAAATCCGGCGCGCGTGTCAGAGGTCCAGCACCGCCGGGGATGGGGGTGGGACTGCTTCTTGCCGCTGGGTGACGCCGGCGCCGCACGGGTGTATTTTGTTGATTAGCCCGCCGGATTCTGACGAGCGTTGTTTTGCGCTCACCAGGGCTGAGACAGGTGTGAAGTGTTGTCCAGTTCGCCCCGGAGGACAGTGATGAACAGCACGGTCCAAAGCGCGGCCGAGACGGCAGTAACTGAGCGATATGAAGCGCTCCTCCGCGTTTCGCAAACGCTCATTTCAGTTCGCTCTTGGGAGAAACTCCTCAGCATTCTCGCACGCGAGTTGCGCGCGGTAGCGAACTTCTGTTACTTGGGCGGAGCCATCTACGACGAGAAAGCGCTTCGTGCTGCCGACTTTGGCGGGCCTTACGAAATACATCTAAAGATCTTCGGTGATTCGGATGCTGCACTCCAGGGTCTAAAACTCGTGCCGGAAGAAACCTTAACTTGGTGGGTCTATCAACATCAGCGGCCCCTGGTAATTCCCTTTTTAGACGCAGAGACCCGATTCTCGCCGACAGTGGGGTTCCTCAAAGACCTCGGGGTTCGCTCTGTCTGCACGCTTCCCTTGACGACAGGGCACCGTCGCCTCGGCGGCCTCGCGGTGGGCAGCATCGAGGCCGATGCCTATAGGAGGGAAGAAGTCGCCTTCCTCTCGCTCGTCGCCAACCAGGTAGCGCTAGCGGTGGACGTCGCGGTGAACTTCGACGCGTCACAACGTGCCGAGGAGGGACTGCGTGTAAATGAACAGAGTTTTCGCCTGATCGTCGATAGGATTCCCGGCCTTGTTAGTACTATGACAGCGGAAGGCGAAGTCGAATTCGTCAATCAGCAAATCCTGGATTATTTCGGCAAGAGCCATGAGGAATTGAAAGGTTGGGCCACCTCGGACGCGGTTCATCCGGACGACCTCCCTTGCGCGATCGAGGCGCGGAAGCGCACGCTCGAAACCGGGCAGTCGCACGACACTGAGGAACGCCTCCGCCGTGCTGATGGTGTATACCGCTGGTTCCAGTCACGGTGCTTCCCCGCGCGGGACAGGGAGGGCCGTATCATCCGCTGGTATGTCCTGTATACGGATATTGACGAGCGCAAACAAGCGGAAGATCGGTTGCAGTTGCTCCTCGATGTTACCAATCAGGTTGTCTCAAATTTGCAGCTCCGCGACCTCCTGCGTGCCGTCTCGAGAAACATCCGGCGCGTGATGCAATGCGATTGCGCCAGTTTGGCGCTGCCGGATGGAGAAAACAAGCAGCTGCAACTTTATGTGCTCGATTTCCCGGAAGGCAAAGGATTCCTCCACGAGGAGGCGGCCTATTCAATCGAGGGATCGCCCTACGGCACAGCATTTCGAACTATGAAGCCTTTGACACTCGACAGCCCATTCGACGCGTGGCTAGATAATCCCGTCGTTCAAAGCCGGATTTCTGAAGGTTTCAAGTCTTTGTGCTTCTTACCGTTGATCAGAAGGAATCGCGCGATTGGCACCTTGAATCTCGGCAGGCTCCGAGACGATGCCTTCACCGAGGAGGACTTATATTTTCTCAGCCGAGTAGCGAGCCAGATCGCCATCGCTGTAGAGAATGTTGTGGAATATGGGCAGATAACTGAAGCCAAGGAGCGGCTGGCAGAGCAAAAGTTTTACTTGGAAGACGAAATCCGGCTTGAGCACAATTTCGAAGAGATCATTGGAAACAGTCCGAGACTGAAAGCTGTGCTCGAGAGCGTTCGAATCGTTGCACCGGCGGACTCGACGGTCCTCATCCAGGGCGAGACGGGTACCGGCAAAGAGGTGATCGCACGCGCAATTCACAACCTAAGCTCTCGCAAGGGTCAGGCGTTTGTGAAGGTGAATTGCGCAGCCATTCCTTTAGGCCTTCTCGAAAGTGAGTTGTTTGGTCATGAGAAAGGCTCGTTCACCGGCGCCATAGCCCAAAGGATCGGAAGATTCGAGCTGGCGCACAAAGGAACACTGTTTCTGGATGAGGTCGGCGATATACCGCTCGAATTGCAACCCAAGCTCCTAAGAGTCCTACAGGAGCAGGAATTTGAGCGATTGGGGAGTACTCGCACCCAACGGGTCGATGTTCGCTTGTTAGCTGCTACGAATGTCAGCCTCACGCAAATGGTCGCCGAAAAGAAGTTTCGAAGTGATCTTTACTATCGTTTGAAGGTGTTTCCGATTGATGTCCCTCCGTTACGAGACCGCCATGGTGACATTCCGCTTCTCATTCGATACTTCGCTAACAAATACGCTCGGCGCATGGGCAAACAAATCGAGAGTATTCCCAACGAAACAATGGATGCGCTTTCCCACTATTCCTGGCCAGGTAATATCCGGGAATTACAGAACCTTATGGAGCGGGCCGCCCTCCTTTCTACCGGCCCATCGCTGCGAGTGCCGTTGGCCGAAATTCTTGTTGACTCAGGCCTCAGCGCGGCTGTCGGGGACAATGCGCTAGAGCAAGCCGAGCGACAGCAGATTGTCCGAGCGCTCTGCGAAAGCAATTGGGTTGTCGGGGGTGCTCGTGGAGCGGCAGCTCGCCTGGGCCTCAAGAGGACGTCGCTCGCCTACAAGATGCAGAAGTTGGGGATCTCTCGCCCAGCGCAATGACGGACGCCTGGCTAGCGCGCCAAATCTCTGTCTTCCAATGAACCGTCCCGAATACCACTATCCAATTACCTCGCTGGCCTAAAGGTTCACACTCCAACAACATCGATTGACTTTGCCGCTGGCCGGACCTTTGGCAAGGCGTGTGCGTTCTGAGTTCTGCGTACCCGTCGGGGTCATGAAAATCCCGCGTTAAACCAAACATTCGGAAGAAAGGACTAGAGAACATGAAATTCAACTTCTTACAGAAGCAAACCTCACGCCGAGACATATTGCGAGGTTCAGTCACGCTGGCCGGTACCGCCTTCCTGGCGCACCTCCTTCCCGCGACGTTGCTCCGCGCCTCCGCAGCCGGCTACGCGCAACAAGCTCCCTCGGCGGCCGACCTGCTCGCGAGTTTCCGCGCCCAGTTCAATGCCGTTCCCATGGAGACGCAAAAGCTCGCTGACAATGTCACTATGTTCGACGGCCCCGGCGGAGCCGTGGTAGTCCTCAACGGTCCCGACGGCAAATTCGTCGTGGACACTTTCGTTGCGCCTGCCTGGCCCAGGCTCAAAGAGGAACTCGACGGCCTTGGCAACGCTCCGGTTAAATACGTCATCGACACCCACTGGCACTTCGACCATACCGATAACAACG
>WNFG01003072.1_pt1 | contig 13954 bp, 14 predicted proteins | sample 5400431 | NCBI WGS metagenome assembly WNFG01 (sample SAMN13153346, study PRJNA577476) | soil metagenome | isolation source: 120 cm saprolite under Douglas fir tree site 2 hole 3 replicate 2 | place: USA:California | collected 2015-04-18
GGCTTAACGATTGAAGACGTCCTCCTCGAAGGTCTCGAGAACGACCACATCCTCGACGACTACGACAAACAATCGCGCGTCGCCATCGCCCTCGGCAAGTCCGGTTTCATGGACCGCACCCAGGACACCGCCACCCTCTCCGGCGGCTGGCGAAAACGCCTGGCTATCGCCCGCGAGCTGGCCCGCGAGCCCGACGTGATGCTGCTCGACGAGCCCACCAATCACCTCGACGTCGAAGCCATCCTCTGGCTCGAAGCGCTTCTGAAAAGCGAACCGAAGGCCTTCGTCGTCGTCAGCCACGACCGCTACTTCCTCGAGAACACCGCGCGGAGGATGCTGGAGCTGAACCGCGTCTATCCCGACGGATTGCTCCAGGTCAACGGCCACTATTCTGATTTTCTGGAACGCCGCGACGAGCTCCTGCGCAACGAAGCCGCCTACCAGGAGACGCTGGCCAACCTCGTCCGCCGCGAAGTCGAATGGCTTCGCCGCGGCCCGAAGGCGCGTACGACGAAGGCAAAAGCGCGCATCCAGAACGCCGAGGGGCTGATCGGCGAGCTGGCGGAATCGCGCTCGCGCAGCACCACCGGTACCGCCAGGATCGACTTCACCGCCTCCGAGCGCAAGACCAAGCGCCTCTGGCTCGTCCGCGGCCTCCGCAAACAACTGGGCGGCAAGCTCCTGGTCGACGGTCTCGACATCCTCCTCACCCCCGGCACCCGCCTCGGCATCCTCGGCCCGAACGGTTCCGGCAAGACCACCCTGCTCCGTACGATCACCGGCGAGCTGTCCCCCGATGCCGGCGTGATCGAGAAAGCCGAAAAACTCCGCGTCGTCTACTTCGAACAGAACCGCGAAAGCCTCGACCCCACCCTGACGTTGAAACGCGCGTTGGCTCCGGAAGGCGACCAAGTCGTCTACCGCGACCGAACGCTTCACGTAGCCTCGTGGGCCAAGCGCTTCCTCTTCCGCCCCGAACAACTCGAAACCTCCGTCTCCCGCCTCTCCGGCGGCGAAAAAGCCCGCATCGTTCTGGCCAGACTCATGCTCCAACCCGCCGACCTCCTCGTCCTCGACGAGCCCACAAACGATCTCGACATCTCCACTCTGGAAGTCCTCGAAGACTCCCTCCTCGACTTCCCCGGCGCCCTGGTCCTGGTCACCCACGACCGCTACCTCATCGACCGCGTCTCCACCTCCATCCTCGCCCTCGACGGTCTCGGCGGAGCCGAGTACTTCGCCGACTACGCCCAATGGGAATCCAACCGCCCCCGCGCCGCTGCCCGCGACGCCGCCCCGCCCCTCCCCAAACCCCGCCCCAAACGCCTCTCCTACAAAGAGCAACGCGAATGGGATTCGATCGAATCAACCGTCCACGTCGCCGAGGAGCGCGTCGCCGTCGCCACCGCCGCCGCCCACGACCCCGCCATCGCCGCCGATGCCGCCACCCTCCAGCAACGTTTCGCCGAGGTGACCGCCGCCCAGGCGGAGGTCGATCGGTTGTACGCAAGGTGGGCGGAGTTGGAGGGGAAACTCGCCTGATAAAAAGAGAGACTCATATCCCTCCCTCTCCGCGTCTCCGCGTCTCCGCGTGAGAGAATGCTCCACCGAGGATTGGCAGGAGTAGGCGGATGGGTGCCATACTGAGGGTGGAGAATCGGGAAGATGGCGATTACGAGAGCTTACGAGGAAGTCGTTGAGTTCATCGCGGCCGGCACCAGCCCCCGAGGAGTCGCCCAGTACCATCCGTCTGCCGAGGCACGCGCACGAGTCGCGGACCTGGTAGCGCGGGAGAAGACGACAGGCCTGACGGCGGAAGAGACATCCGAACTGCAGAGTTACCTCCAACTGGAGCACCTGATGCGCCTCGCAAAGGCGCGCGCGCGGCAGCACCTCGCCGCCGAGTAGTGCCTCCGGTGAGCACCTCCTACATAAGCGCTGAGTTACGACGCTTCGTCGTTGCCCGAGCGGAAAGTCTCTGCGAGTACTGCCTCATCCACGAAGAGGACACGTTCTTCGGCTGCGAGGTCGATCACATCATCAGCGAGAAGCACGGCGGAGCAACGGATGAGCAGAACCTCGCTCTGGCTTGCCTCTTTTGCAACCGGAACAAAGGCAGCGATCTCGCCTCACTCGCGCCAGGTACGGATCGGCTGGTTCGCTTCTTCGATGCCCGATCAGACCAGTGGAGCGAGCACTTCCGGTTGGAGAGTGACGGGATCACTCTCGTTTCGCTCACCGAGATTGGCGAGGCAACCGCCCGGATCTTCGGTTTCAATGAAGGAGAGCGTTTGTTCGAGCGCGACACGCTGCGGGAGATGGGGCGGTATCCCACAGCGGCGGCGTGGCGGCGTATCCACGGAACCGCTGGTGGCACACCACCACCACCGTGGATTAGAAAGCGAACCTGACGGCGGAGTCGGAGGGAAGCTCGCCGAGGTACCCTAACGGCACTAATCTCCGCGCCTCCGCGTCTCCGCGTGAGACACCCCCGAGGTACCAACCGCATGACCCACAACGACATCCTGGCCACGATTCGCGCGAATGAGGCCCGCCTCCGCGAGCTGAGCGTCCGCGAGCTCGCCCTCTTCGGATCGTTCGTCCGCGGCGACGCCACCGACGCCAGCGATATCGATTTCCTCGTCGAGTTCGATGACAAGACGTTCGACAACTACATCAACACCAAGCACCTGCTCGAGACGCTCTTCGGTCGAAAGGTCGATCTTGGCAGCAAGAGCAATATCAAGCCGCGATTACGCGAGCGGATTCTGAGCGAGGCGGCTCGGGCAGTGTGACCCGCCCGTCTATCCCGAAGACATCCTTCAGGCTTGCCGCAACATTCAGCGATACACGGCCGATCTGACGTTTGAACAATGCGACGCAAATCAGATGGCAATCGACGCCGTTCTGACGAACTTCCTGATCATCGGCGAAGCGCCGCAAAAACCCGCCAGCGGGGTTGCGTACACTGCTCTCAGAAGTTGATTGGCGAAGCGTTGCCTCGGTCTCTTTGTGCTGATGGAGTGAGTTCGGTCGGCTCGTCACAGAGAGGACCACAAGCTAAGAAGCCCAGCTCTCCTACCCCAGCTCATTGCTCGTCGGGGGTCGCATCAGTGACGCGTTGTGCTGTGCTCTTCCAGTTCTCGTGATACACGCTTGTTCCTGCTAGAAATTGAGGACTTCCCTTTAAATTACTGTGGGAAAGTATCGCGCTCCAGAAGGCTTGCAATTCATTCGAATCAGCGCGGTGTTGCTCCACATTAACCCCTGACTTCTTGCCTGGGGGATAGATGAAATATACCGCCGCTCCATGCAAATCAGCGAATGTGCCCGCCTCCTTTTTAGCTGCCGCGATATCAGATTCGATATGCACATGGTTTAGCATTACTCGACCGCCACCGATGGAGTTATTGCACTCTTCGACCATGTCGGTAATCAGTACAACGTCAACAGGCCGGTTCTCGACACGCGCGATGTCGCGCGCCGCCCGTTGAAGAGTGCGAGCCAGGCAACTTTCAGGGAGATTTGAGGGGATCGTTTTCGCAATAGTCTCAAGGCTCGCTATAGCCCTATTCGCCAGCTCTTTTCGTTTCTCACCATCGGCTTTAATAGCTGCAACGCCATTGTCGTGTCTAAATGCGATTGACTCTCGCGAGAACGTATCCACATAATCCATATTGGCCTCGACTGGGTACATTAAAAAAGTCGAGTTTTCGGGTGCCCTATCGACTATGTCATAAATCGCCCGCTTCACTGCTTGAGGCTCGTCATCCTTGACCGTTACGTCGGCAAAAATCATGATTACCGGCGGTCGATCTTGTTGGTAGGCGCGATGAATCCGGCACCCCGCAATCAGCAGAAGAGCGAATGACCCAAGTACACGCCGCATCATACCTGTCGCTCCGCCGCCTCGTGATCTGACTGTTGAATGTTAGCAAGCCAATGATGAACAAGTGCCTCACATCGATCGTAGAGCGAGGCTTGTTGATCGATCGTCTCCGGAACGCACCGGCCACGCTGGTAACCATGAAGATAAAGATTCTTGAGGAACTCTTCCTCGACGTGATCACCTTCGATTGATTTCAGCTCCTCGAGCGCGCCCTTGGCGATTGCCTCACTGTGCTTCATAGCTAAATGCGCGTCAGTATGACTCACCCATGCCTCGGTGCGCTGCTTTGTGACAAGATCATAGTGCGTGACATTTTGAAATGCTGCTCGGGCCATGGAGAAGCAATAGCCGCACACCAATGGAAACATTATTGCGAGAATAGTAAATAGCCAAGCGCGATTGACATTTGCGCCTGCACCTGCATGTGCTGCACGAGCCTGACCAATCAACACAAAGGCATAGATCATCGCGGCGAATATGGCCGCAAGCAGCAAAAACAAAAATGCTTTGGACCACCACGTTTCATAACGGCGCGGCTTTTGTAACTTATCAATCAGAATTTTGAAGGCGATTGTGAGAGCGGCTATACCAACTGCGACGGCGGCGGGCTCCCATAGTGTGTCAAGGTTATATAGCAATTGCGAAAGGTTGTCAGCTGACACGGGAGGACCGCCGTTTGACGGGGACTGGCGCGTGCTGACGCCGAGTGCCGGCGCGACCTTTAGCGAAAGAGGCATGTCCGCGATGAATATACCTATGCCGAACAGCAGGTATATCCACGCCAGAATTTTTGAATAGCCAACCGCATTACGTCGTTGGTCATCAACAACATGATCGTACTCGGTTGAGATGTCATTCCACTCTTTTTGGCGCTGCTCAGCGATGAAGCTCTTGTGTTGTGCGTCGGCCTCCGCTGCGGCCAGTTGTTTCTTGGCTTCGGCAGTTCGTAGTGCGCGTGTTAGTTTCCCTTGTGATGCAACGAGCTGGAGCTGCGGGTCTGGTGTCTCGCCAATGCGCCCGTCGGTCCAACCCGCGCGCCAAAGGCCGTGCTCGTAGCGACTCGGCGGCAGCCCATCTTGCGAACTGCCGTCAGAGGTCTCGGGTGGTTGCTCCGCGACCAGCTTCGACTCGAGGACAAATCGCAATTCCGGCGGCGGGATGGGCGGAGGGGGAGGCACGATCGGTGTTGATGTCTCGATGACGGGTTCGGCGGTGGGCAAGTTCTCTTTCTTCAACCCGGGCCACGACGCGAACGGCCGGTTACCGCTATCCGAGATAGTCTTGTCGCTCACGGCTGTACCTCCGGTGTACGCCAGAATTGGGAAGCGTGTTTAGCGACTGAAGTGGTCCGGTCGCGCATCACGACGAATGCCGGTCTCGCGGTAGATCCAATTTCAAATGCACGCCGGAATTCCTCGATCTCGATCGCCTGGCGTTCGAGAAGTCGCGCGGTCTCTGCCGCGGCTCTGTCATCCGCACTCTCCCGTTCAGCGGCGGCGTTCAAATGCTCTGCTCGCGCGGCCTTAAGGCGGGTTCGTGCGTCTGTTGCAGCGGAAGCTTGAACAATTGTCGCGATTTCCTCGTCGATGTTGGCGAGCTCGGACCGCAGCTTCGACCTACGCTCCGACTGCTCGGGCGCAGCCTCGGCGTCTATCAGTCTCCAGTCATCTGCAGGGCTGGCCGTTGAACCCGGACTGCGCCGAAACCAGCTACGTATCGACCAAGGTGCATCGGGTTGTGTCACGTCTGAGTCGGGACGTGCGTCGCGCCGTTTCATTCGTCGCCGCCTCGCGTCGTCGAGTACCCTTTGCCGACGTTGGCGATACGCGCGCTCGATGCTTAACACCGCGTTACGTTCCGCTTTCGAGGGATCCTCCACTTCCGGCTCAGCATCGAGCTCCTCGATGTCGCCTTCGCACGTCCTCAACAGCCGGGCAATCTCGTCGACGTCGCGGAACATGCCTCGATACACGACACCGTACGCGAGTCCGATTGTGCTCGCGACCATGAACGCTGCCAGACATCCCCAGACGAAGCGGTCTGGCTGTGGCCGCGCCATTCCCACGGCAAATGCCAAAACTATAAGTATAGGCAAACTCGCGATTTCCCAAGGGCGGCGAGCCTTATTATCACCAGGTGCGCGCCATTCGATGATTTTGATGACGTAAAGAAGAAATACGGATGCCGCCAATAGCGTCACGACGCTTCCTATTGCCGTGTGAAGAATTGCGGGCGTGAGCGCCAACATCACGCGCGGTGTCGTGGTGTTGGCCGCGCGATAGGTCATGATGAATACAGCTAAGCCGCCAATGTAGGCAAATGGTAGCAGAGCGAGCGTTTGCACGTACGCGCGACGCCCAATCGCGGGTGAGGGGAGTCCGAGTGCAGTTCTTGAGAATCCGCTGTCGTTCGGCTGACGTTTCCGCCATTTCTTGTCGAAAGCCTGGATCAGCTTGTCGCACAGCCAGACGGCGCCCGCGATTGACGCAAGTACGGCTGCGACCATTATGATCCCAATGGGCAACACAAGGAAGGCCGGGACTGAGCGACTAAGGTCAGCTGCCATGCCCCCCATTGCTGTTGAGAAGTCGCTGAGAATGTTTGGATCGTTCTTTTCCCGGAGCAGGTAGGCGACTGCGGCACCCGTGGCGGCAACCGCGCTGTAGCCGGCCCAGAGCAGGAAACCAGCAACCGTTCGGGTAACTAGTAGGTCGCGGATCTCGGAAAGGCGACCCTCAGCTTGCTTTAGCTGTTGCTCCAAGCGCTGTTGCAACTCTGTCAGTCGTTGGCGCTGCTTTTCACGAGTAGCTTCTGCGTCACGCCAGTTGGCGATGCGCGACTTCTGAAGCGCAAGGCGCGCATTCGTAGCTCTCTCGGCGGCTTCTTTCTCTTCGACGTCAAGCTTCTGCAACTCGCTCTCGGCGAGTTTCGCCTCGTACTCGTCGCGAAGGCTAAGTACTTCTGCGCGAAGTAAGTTCATCTCCGCGACCACTTTGGCGCGTTGCAGGCGCAACTCCTCGATCCGGCTATCTGGCTCGGCGCCACCGTTGGTCACCTCAAGCGCCAGAATCTCGCGGGATAGGTCCGCCACGCGCGCCTCGAGCAGGCGTTTGTGTTCGGCTTGCCCGGCATCATTCGCAGACCGCTCAGTCGCTTGGCGTGCTGAAATGAGAAGCTCAGCATCTTCTCGGTTGAGTGGGTCAGGGGCGAGGCTAAGTGCCACGGCGTAGTCGCGGATTCGCCGGATTGCCTGAAGTTGGTCTACGGGTGTTCCCATGCTCGAATCCCCCCAAATGCGTTGGTCGCATCTGTTCAGCTCTCTCTCACAGTCGAGATCGCGCTCACTTGACTTGGTCAGTGGCTGCAGTCTCAACGACGTGACGGAGCGTTCTCCGTCCGTTCGATGGGGAAAGCCACCACCGTTTTGGTAACCAAATTCCGAAATGGAAGCCCCGAACCCTAGGGGCACCTCTGGATTAGAGGGTCTGAAGCGAGGATTTCCCTACCCTTTGACCACAAAATACTTCCCGAACGTGAGAGTTGAGAGCGATTAGAAGCCTGCGCCTCGCAACATGTAGCCGTACCTACCCCACCCCTCCCTCCTCCACCCGCACCACCGCCGCATCCGCGTCCAGCGTTGCGCGGGCGCCGATGGGTAACACCAGCTTCTGCTCGATGTGGCCGAACGAGAGGCCCGAGATGACGGGTACCGCCAACCCACCAAACCTATCCCGCAGGATCTCTTCCAGGCTGAAGCTCGGTCCCTTGACCCCGCAGTCGCTGCAGTCGCCGAAGAGGATGCCGGCGACGTTGTCGAACATGCCGCCGAGGGAGAGGGTGGTGAGCATGCGGTCGATGCGGTAGGGCTCTTCGTGGATGTCCTCCAGGAAAAAGATCGCGTTCGTGGTGTCGGGTTGGTAGGGGTGCCGATAGATTGGCGATCATGGTCAGGTTGCCGCCGATCAGGGGGCCGGTGGCGGTGCCTTTGGTCAGTTCCAGGATTGGTGCGGTCGACCAGCTCGTTCGGTTTCTTTGACGGGGTCGGGAGGAGGCAGGCGGGGTCGGGGTCATCACCAGCGGTGGAAGTCTTCGAAGGTGTAGGGGTCGAGGATAGATATCTCCCGAGGTACCATAGCTAAGCATGACTCGAGACAACATCCTGGCCACGATTCGCGCGAACGAGCCGCGATTACGGGAGCTGAGCGTACGAGAGATCTCGCTATTCGGATCGTTCGCGCGTGAGATCGATGTCACGGCTGACAGTGACATCGACATCCTGGTAGATCTGGGAGAAAAGACGTTCGACAACTACATGAGCGTCAAGGAGCTCCTCGAATCGCTTTTCCCACGAAAGATCGATCTCGTGATGAAAGGCGCTCTGAAACCGCGTCTTCGCGATCGCATCCTTCGCGAGGCGATCCGTGCAGCGTGACTCGTTGGTATTCCTCGACGACATCGTCGAGGCATGCGGGAAGATCGAACTCTACATTGTTGGTATGACGCTCGATCAGTTCCAGCGCGACCAAAAGACAATTGACGCCGTCGTCCGCAACTTTGAGGTCATCGGTGAAGCTGCGAAGAACATTCCGGCAGATCTACGCGCTCGTATGCCGGAGATCCAATGGAATCGGGTCGCGGGGATGCGCGATGTTCTGATCCACGGGTACTTCGGTGTTGAGCTTGAGGTTGTTTGGCGGGCAGCGATCGAAAGCATTCCGATGCTTACCGCGGCGGTGAAAAGGTTTCTCAACGCAAGGTAGCGGTTAACCGCTGCCCCACCCTCCCTCCTCCACCCGCACTACACCCGCATCCGCGTCGAGGGTGGCGCGGGCGCCGATCGGGAGGACCAGCTTCTGCTCGATGTGGCCGAACGAAAGGCCGGAGAGGGTGGGACGGGGAGGGCGCCGAAGCGGTCGCGGAGGATCTCCTCCAGGCTGAAGCTCGGTCCCTTCCCCGCAGTCGCTGCAGCGGCCGAAGAGGATGCGTGCCGGTCCTAAAACCAATCTTCTGTCTTCAGTTCGACGACTCGGGTGAACTCCCCAAGGTTGTGAGTGACAACCGTCAGGTCCCGCGCCAGCGCCACCGACGCGATCAGCAGGTCCCGCTCGCCGATGGGGCGCCCAATCCGCTCGAGATCGAAGCGGACTCGCGCATACGTATCGGCCGCTACGCGATCGAAAGGAAGCACGTCAAACGGTTCGAGGAAGGCATCGACCTCCTGACGCACGGCCACACTGCGCGTGCTCTTGCGTGCGCCAAACCACAACTCCGCCAGCGTGATGGTCGTGATCGCGATCTCGCTCGGCAGATGATCCCGCATCCGTTCCACGACCCGCCCCTGAAGTTTAAGCGCGTAAATACAGGTGTTCGTGTCGAAGACGTACCTCATGACTCGTCGAGCTCGACAGGCTCGCCGCCTGGGGGCAGATGGTCGACCAGCTCGAGGTCCCTGGAGGCCTTGCCCCATTGTCTCCAGTAACCCTTTGGCCAGGCACGGGGGCTGAGCGGTTCGAGGATGACCGCCTCTCCCTCGCGGCGGATCGACAGCTCCTCCCCTTCGAACCGGAACTCCTTAGGGAGTCGCACAGCCTGGCTCCTTCCGTTTCGGAACAGTTTTGCAGTACTCATCTCAACCTCCACGGTCTATACCAGTATAGACCAACGGGCGAATTGGGACGAGTTGGAGTCAGCCTAAACGCATTTCTCACACGCTCACTTGAAATTGTTCCCTCAAAAGCGTTGCCACTCCCTTTGTCGAGAGTCCTTCTCCCTCCGCGGTTTCTTGCGGGGGGAGAAGGTGCCGAAGGCGGATGAGGGGGCGTTTACGCGTCAGAAACGATCTTGCGTCGCTGGCACAGAGGCCGTTTGAAACAGGAGTCGCTCACGAATAACGCACGCGTGAAACGCCCCCTCATCCGCCTTCGGCACCTTCTCCCCCAGCTGAAAAGCGCTGGGGGAGAAGGGTCTCGACGAGGTACAGGGTGTCGACGATTCAAGTGAGCGTGTGAGAAATGCGGTAGCAAAGGGTTAGCAACTGTCTTCCGGCGACCCCTACCCCACCCCTCCTCCACCCGCACCACCCCCGCGTCCGCGTCGAGGGTGGCGCGGACGCCGATGGGGAGGACCAGCTTCTGCTCGATGTGGCCGAAGGAGAGGCCGGAGAGGACGGGGACGGGTAAGGCAGCAAACCTATCGCGCAGGATCTCTTCCAGGCTGAAGCTCGGTCCCTTGACCCCGCAGTCGCTGCACCGGCCGAAGAGGATGCCGGCGACGTTGTCGAAGAGGCCGCCGAGGGCGAGGGTGGTGAGCATGCGGTCGATGCGGTAGGGCTCTTCGTGGACGTCCTCGAGGAAGAAGATGGCGTTCGTGGTGTCGGGTTGGTAGGGGGTGCCCATCAGGGAGGCGATCATGGTCAGGTTGCCGCCGATGAGGGGGCCGGTGGCGGTTCCTTTGGTCAGTTTCAGGATGCGGTTGGTGCGGTCGACCAGCTCGTTCGGCTTCTTCGACGGCGTGGGGAGCACGCCGGCGGGGTCGGGGGTCATCACTACGCGGCGGAAGTTCTCTAATGTGAACGCTTCGAAGGTCGATCCGCCGACGGGGCCGTGGAAGGTGATCAGGCCGGTCTTCTTGTGCACGGCATTCAGGAGGGCGGTGATGTCGCTGTAGCCGATCAGCACTTTCGGCTTGCGCTTCATGAGGTCGTAGTCGAGGTAGGGGAGGACGCGGGGGGAGCCCCAGCCGCCGGTGTAGCAGACCACGCCGGAGACGGTGTCGTCGGCGAACATGCGGTTGATGTCGTCGGCGCGGTCGCGGTCGCGGCCGGCGAAGTAGCCCCATTTGTCGAAGGCATGCGGGCCGATGACGACCTTGAAGCCGATGGCCTCCATCTGTTCCTTGGCGAACTGGATCTCGTCGGCTTCGAAGGCGCCGCTGGCGGGGAGGACCAGGCCGACGGTGTCGCCGGGGGCGAGGCGCTTCGGTTTGATGACGTTCGGGCGCGGCGCGGCGGCGGCGATGCGGGGGGAGGTGGCGGCGACGGCGGCGGCGGTGACGGAGAGGCGGGCGAAATCGCGTCGGTTCAGCATGGGAGGCGATTGTAGGTCGGCCGGCAGGAAGAACCCATCCGCAGATGACGCAGATAGGATTGTTTTGATCTTCCTTAATCTGCGTCCATCTGCGTCATCTGCGGATGGGCTTTTAATCGGCGGCGGTGACGGAGCGGCGGGCGAAATCGCCGTCGGTTCAGCATGTTAACTGCCTCCGGGAGCGTATTCACGGACTCCCGGAGTGTATTCACGGACTCCGGGAGTGTATTCACAGACTCCCGGAGTGTATTCACGGACTCCCGGAGTGTATTCACGGACTCCCGGGAGTGTATTCACGGACTCCGGGAGTGTATTCACGGAGTCTCGGGAGTGTATTCACGGCCTCCGGGAGTGTATTCACGGCCTCCGGGAGTCCGTGAACCAGCCGCCGGACCCCCCCTCTCCAGCTCGGACCACGGGATTTTCCGTTCCGTGCAGCCTGTAACCATCTGCATCCTATAGGTGTCTAAGTAAAGAGGGGGGTAGGGATATACCTCGGTCGCGACACTCCTCTTTGGAGGGAGAGCTTTGCGCATGGAAGGACCGCCGACCCCGCTGCAGAAGTTCATCGAGGAACTGGGGCTGAAGGTGCTTGAGATCGTCGGTGAGGCCAATCGGATCGCCGCCGAGGAGGGAGTGGAATCGATCAGCAGGCAGCACTTCCTGAGCCTGCGCAAGGGCCACGCAACTGCAACAGCAGAAAGGATTTACATCATCGTGGCCGCCATTCGCTCGGTGACCGGCATGGTCGTCCAGGCCACCGACCTCTTCGTCCTGCAGCCGGCCGCCCCTCGGGTAGTTGGGTTTCCGTGGGAGCGTTCCTGGCCGCGGCCAGAGCCTGTTCCGGTATCCTCTCGCCGGACCTCCGGTGGCCTCCGGAGTACGGTGAGAAGCGTGGTCGATCCATCCCCCCCGACGAACGCGAGCGAATTCGAGGCGCTCTACATCGAATACGGCGTGCTCCTGCGCGGGATCGCCATCCGCCGTTACAACATCCCCCCCGACGACGCCGAGGCACTGGTCCACGACATCTTTACCGCCTACCTCCAGCGCAGCGAGTACGTGCGCGAGCTCAAGGGATGGCTGATCGGCGCCATCGGCAACGCCTCGAAAGACTATCTGCGCCGCCGGAAGCGGGAAGAACCGCTGCTGCCGGAGCACGACCAGAGGCCCGATCAGGCCGCCGAGGAGAAGGCCGAGCGCTGGATGACGACCATGACCATGGCCACGGTGATGGCCCGCCTCGGCGAGAAGTGCCGGGAGACGATCCGCCGCTACTACTACCACGAGGAGTCGAAGGAGTCGATTGCCGAGCAACTGGCCACCTCTCCCGGCTACGTGCTTCAGCTCCTGGTCTCCTGCCGCCGCCGCGTACGCGAGCTTTATGACGCCATGAGGTCTACGCCGCCTTCAGTGCGAACTTTTTTTTGACCCGCACGCTCGCTCCGGCTGGGTGAAAAAGTACCATTTCCGGCGCGCGGCCATCCCTCCCTAGAGAGCGAAACGCTCGGTAAGACAAGTATCCTTGTCTTAATTCCGTCGGGTAGGGAACCTACCCCCCTCGTGACTCTCCTCCTGCGTGACGGACGCAACCAGCTTCAGACGCCAATGGCCGTGGAACGGCCTCGAGCCCGAGCGGCTCCTGTGTGGAACGCGTCTCTGCAAGGCTGCGTCGCTCCCGTCACACCCGATCGGCACGCGTACGAGTGCCGCATGCCCGGAGGCTCCTGATCAGGGCCGTCCGGGTAACCCGGCCGCGCGTGCGCGCGTGTGGCGCCCCGCGCGGCCTTCAAAAGGAGGACAGATGTCCAGGAAGAAAGCCACGGGAGATGTGCCGCAGGCACCACCGGCCGATCCGGCCCCGGCACAGACCCCAACCATCACGCATTACCAGCAGATCGCCGGGAATCTGGCCAAGGCCATCGACGAAATGCTGGCGCTCATCCCCAGTTTCGTGGCCAGACACCCCTCGACGACCGGATTCGTCCGCTCGCACCAGAACGTGCCGGTCGAGTTCATCGCCACGGCCATCGACGCGGTCGAGGCAAACCCCGAGCTGCAGGGAACCGGCAACTTCGATGTCACCGAGGCTCGCGACGCGCTCCAGTTCATCGACGCCTTCCGACCCATGGCGGACCGGCTGAACGCCGCGGCGCAGAACGTCACTTTCAGCATCGACTCGCGGAGGGCAAACGTCGCGAACGGTGCGCTGCAGATCTATGCCATCGCCAAAGGAGTGGCCCGGAATCCTCTGAGCACGACAGTGGCCTCGCATGTTGGCAACCTGAGACGAGACCTCGGCAAGGCGGGCAAAGCCGGACGGAAGAAGGCGCCGCCAACACCGGGCAAGCCCACTCCGGTACCGGCTCCGGTCCCAGTCCCAGTCCCGGTCCCGGTCCCGATTCTTCCCATCCCGGCAGTCATCGGAGGGCTCACCGTAGACGAGCAGCAGTGACGAGCAGTGACGAGCAGGCATGACCGCGTGGCCCGCGGTCATGCCCTGAACACTCACCCCAATCCTCTGTGAGAAAGGAGATTCATGTCACCTGAGAAAGTACAACATCCGGCATGTTCTGTCATCCCGCTGCACATGCAGCGGCACTTGGCCGAGCATGGGGACGACGACGTCCGCGAGCGCATCGCCTCGACGCTGTATCACAGCCGGCTGATCACCGCCGGCCGTGCCGCCGCGCTGAGGTCGACTGCCGCGCCGCCGCCGTTCTCCAGTGGACGGAACCGGCGCGTCTATGACGCCGGGCATTCCCGGCACCTCCCCGGCCGGCTGGTCATGGCCGACCACGGTGCCGTCAGCAGCGACATCGAGGCCATCGAAGCCTTCGCCGGCTCCGGCGCCACGTTCGATTTCTACGCCCGCACCTTCTTTCGCAACTCGATCGACGGCAAGGGCATGCCCCTCATCTCCACCATCCACTACGGCACGAAGTTCGACAACGCCATGTGGGATGGAAAGCAGATGATC
>WNFG01011203.1_pt1 | contig 13948 bp, 16 predicted proteins | sample 5400431 | NCBI WGS metagenome assembly WNFG01 (sample SAMN13153346, study PRJNA577476) | soil metagenome | isolation source: 120 cm saprolite under Douglas fir tree site 2 hole 3 replicate 2 | place: USA:California | collected 2015-04-18
TTACCTGGGGCTACCCGGTCATGACGTGGCCATCTGACAGGCCGCTTGAGCGGACCGGCTACGCCGGCCGCTCAGCGCCATGTCGTTAGGCCTATAGCCGAATCGGACGATGCCTGGAGAACGCGAAGAGTCGAGTGAGCGGTTGGCGCGGTTAATCGTGGACGTGCTGCACGATGCCGAGATCATCGGGGCCGCGGATATTGCACGAGCCGAGCGCATTGCTGCGCAGGAGATCGATGTCAACAAGGCAATGGCCGACTACTGGTGTTCCTGGTGCAGTCTCCGGCCGGAGTCTGCACCTGGCGTGCAGGCCAACGACGAGAGCATCAGGTTCGCCGCCGATGGCTTAGCGTTTCAGCTCAAGCGCACTCGACGTGTCGATCAAGACGGTCGGCTCGCGGTCGAGATTCAAGCGCGAGCCGGCAGCTTCAGTGGGTGCTATACAACCGGGGTGCGCGTTGCGGACCTTCTTCGCTTCGCTTCAGAGTTGCGCGAAGTATACGGCGCTTCGGGTTCGGGGGGTATCGCGACGCTCCGAGACGTTGCCGGTGATGCTGTTATCGAATTGACTAGTTCCAATTCCAGTCGCTACCTGATCGAGATTCGGAACCCGAATGGCGTCACAACAATGCTGACGGGATCTTTCATCGCCGACGTGACGAATATCGCGGCCCTGGCTCACGAATTGAGATCTCTTGTTCATGATTCCTGGTCGAAGGCCTAACTTCACGTTGCACCGGGCCGCTCGCTCGCGTTGCTCGCTCGCGGCCGGTGAACGTGGGCGTTAGGCCCAGGGAGTCCGCACTTTGAGCACACTTGCACCATCGTTCATTGCTGGCAGCGCAGCGATCATCATGCTGCTCGGCCTCATCCACCTTCTGTATACCTTCTACGGCCCCAAGCTGCTGCCCCGCGACCGCGATCTTAAAGCGCGCATGCAGGAGGTGTCGCCTGTGATCACGCGCGAAACAACAATGTGGAAAGCCTGGGTCGGCTTCAATGCCAGTCACAGCTATGGTGCCATCCTCTTCGGTGCGGTGTACGGCTACCTGTCCTTGGCGCACAGTGCGTTCTTGTTCCAGTCCACGTTCCTTCTGTCGCTTGGGCTGTTGCTGCTTGGCGGGTACGCCTTCTTAGGCAAACGCTACTGGTTCAGCGTTCCGTTTCGCGGCATCCTTCTGGCAACGGTCTTCTATGTCATCGCGCTCATCATCAACTGGGCCTAACAAGGCGTTACGTGGGCGAGGGCTAGTACGTGAACGAATCGAACCTTTTTCTTCGAAGGCTGCTTTCGCAACGTGGCTCGTATCCGATCATCGCCGCGGCCGCGGCATCGGGCCAGCTTCATTTCCCGGTGACGCTCTTCGAACATGTCGGAGACGTCTACCGGCGGGTCGAGACGGCCGCCGATCATGATTGTGCCGGGATCGAGGAGCTGAGGTTGGCGGCGCTGGTCCACGAGGAACCGCGGGAGTCGATCCCGAAGCTCCTCGGTGCAGCCGGCGTGTTCGACTTTGCGCCGACTGTCGTTGCGGTGACCGGTGGATTTGGACGCATCTGGAAGGTTCGGACGGAAGGCGATCTCCGTGACTACGTCGAGGTGAACCGGCCCCACCTCGCCTCGATCCTTCTCTTCGAGTTGGCGCACGAAGGACAATTGATCCCCGAACTGGAACGAGCCGCTGAAGTAGGCGGGCTGCAGGCCGCTCTCAAGTGCTGGGCCGAGCGACTGAACCGCCGGGTCGTTAGGCGTCAGCAAGATCCGGCATGAGTTCTGGCGCAACAGGGGGATCCCATGACCCGACAACCTCGCGAAGGCATCATGACGCGCGTCGTGGTCAAGAAGGCCGATCGATGGGTTGTTGTCGCAGCACACAATGCCAACACGGTCACAGGGCAAGCCGGGCGATGACGCCTGACATCACGATCGACCTGACGTCGGCTTTGCGTTGCTCAGCCGCGGCAGGTCATCGTGCACGTTAGAGCGCAAATCATTCTCCTCAACCCCATCAACATTATGCTACCTATCAGAGTCATTGTTGCTGCTGCACTATCCGTTTCCACGCTCGCGTGCGCCGAGCCACCTAAGAGAGTGAACCCGGTTGGCCTCTCCTTTGCCGCGTATGAAGACGCGGCGCGCCGCGGTTGGACTGGGCCTCAGAGCCGCCCATTGGCCACGGCGGTCTGGTATCCGGCAGCGCCGGGAAGTCGTGAATCTGAATGGCGAGTCGGCATCTTCAACGCCGGGTGGAACGCACAAAACGCGCCGCTGTCCGCTGCCACCACCAAACGTCCGTTGATCGTCCTATCGCACGGAACCGGCGGTGGAGCGGCAGGAATGGCCTGGCTTGCCGAGACGCTCGCATCAAATGGCTATATCGTTGCGGCTGTAAATCACCACGGCAACACTGCGGCCGAACCTTCCTACCAGCTTCAAGGGTTCATGCTGTGGTGGGAACGGGCGAGGGATATGTCGGTCGTCATCGACAAGTTGTTGGCTGACCCCCTGTTTGGCGCTCACATAGACCCATCTCGGATCGGAGTCGCCGGGTTCTCTCTGGGTGGGTATACCGCGTTGGCAACGGTAGGCGCCAGGCTTGCGTTTCAGCAGTGGAAGAGCTTTTGTGCCAGCCAGCCAGTAGAGCCAAACTGCACCTTGCCCCCGGAAGCTTCCTTCTCTATGGCAGACGTCCAGCGACTTCTCGATCACGATGATCGTGTCAAGGAGGCGGTTGGCCACTCGCACGAGTCATTCCGCGATGCACGCATCGGGGCAGCATTCGCCATTGCCCCGGTCCTCGGGCCGGTCATGACGAAGGCCAGTCTGGCTGAAGTTAGGGTTCCGGTCCGCATCATCGTCGGCTCGAAGGATGACCAGGCGGTTCCCGACGTCAACGCGAGGCCGATGGCCGCGGCCATACCGAACGCTGAACTCGAGATTATCCCCAATGTCGCGCACTACACGTTTCTCGCGAGATGCAACCTCTTGGGTAAAGTCGTTGCGCGCTCGCTCTGCACTGACCCTGACGAGATCGACAGGGCAGAAGTGCACAGAAGGGTCAGCGCCGACGCCCTCAAATTCTTCAACCGCACACTACAAGGAGATCCCGCGGACGGGCTTCGCCCGCCGCTGAACTCCAACACTAGGTCTCGGTCAACACGTCGTCTTCTCACCGCGAAAACGGACCGCACCCAAAGGGGTTGGCTGGCACGGGGTCTTGGGCATTCCTCGAGTCAGAGGTAAGGAGAACGGACAGGGGGCGTATGGTCGATACACGTGCAAACTATGGCGGAACGATTCCCGAGTATTACGATAGCTGTCTTGGACCCGCATGGTTTGACGCTTTCGGTGCTGATCTTGCGCAACGCCTACCTGGCCGCTTGGCCGGCGACGTCCTGGAGATCGCCTGCGGGACCGGCCTCGTGACCCGCCGTTTGCGGGAGCGCATCGATTCTGCGCGCCGGTTGGTCGCGAGCGACATCAGTCCGGCAATGCTGGACTACGCGCGCAACAAGCTGGTCGATTACAAAGGCATCGAATGGCGGGAGGCGGACGCAGCCAGCTTGCCGTTCGATGCGGGCGAGTTTAGCGCAGTGGTCTGCGCCTTCGGGGTGATGTTTGTACCGGACAAACGAGCCGTATTCAGGGAAGTGCGTCGCGTGCTACAGAGTGGTGGAACCTTCCTGTTCAATGTCTGGGACCGCATCGAGGACAATCCGGCCGCTGCGATCAACGCCGAGATCGTCGAGGGTCTCTTTCCCGGCGACGCGGAGGTTCGGTTCAGAACGCCTTACGAGATGCACGATCCGGCAGCGTTACGGCAATTGCTCTTCGAGGCAGGGTTTCGGGAAGGGCGAATCGAGAAGAAACGGATGCAGGTAGACGGGGTCAGTGCCCGAACGATCGCCCTTGGGCAGATTCGCGGAACCCCGCGCTCGCTATTGATTGAGAAGCGGGGCGCGTCGCTGGACGATGTGGTCGAAAAGGTAGCCGCGGCATTGGCGAGAACGGGTGGTGCTGACCCATGGCGAGGTCCGGCGAACGCGGTGGTCATCGAGGCGCGCGCAGGTGCATAGCGCCCGCCGCTCGGCCGCTCAACGGCGGCGGGAGACGTATGTGTGGTGAGGCGGCTCTTTTTAGTGCGTCATTGCGAATCAACCGGGCAGGCCGCGTCTGCGCCACTGACCGCCGTCGGACAAACCCAGGCCATGCACCTGGCCGACCACCTGGAACCACTGGGGGTGGATCTGCTCGTTTCGAGTCCCTACATCCGTGCCCAGCAGTCTGTTGCCCCGCTTGCCCAGCGGCTGGGCCTCGCGGTCGAGACCGATGCGCGTCTGGCAGAGCGCGTGCTCTCCACTGAGCCGGTGGCGCATTGGCGCGAGGCGATCCAACAGGCTTTTGTGGATCTCGATCTGGCGTGGCCCGGTGGGGAATCAAGTCGCACCGCAATGGCACGCGGGCGTTCGGCGATTGATGTGCTCCTCGCCCGACCGGAACGCGCCTCGGTCGTGGTGACGCACGGGAACCTGATGACGCTGATCCCCCGCTCTTTCGAGGCCCAGTTTGGCTTTCAGACCTGGGAGCGTCTATCCAACCCGGATGTCTACTATCTCGCGGTGCAAGAGGAACGCGTCGAGATTTCCCATACCTGGCTCGGGGCCCGCGGCTGAACGCGTCCCTGAGCCCCGCCGGCCGCCTCATATTCCGGCATCCGGGGAAATTCGGGCCCGTGTAAGACTGGATCTGCAGCCCAGGGACCATGCACCATCACGCGTCCCGGAAGTCCGCTCCAGCCAGACCCCCCGGCCACCCCGGCCGGACCATCCACCGAGGCCTACACGACCAGGAGGGAATATGAACTGGTTCATGACCGCGCTCAAGAACTACGCCGTCTTCTCTGGACGCTCGCGTCGCAGCGAATACTGGTACTTCGGGCTGTTCTATCTGATCTTCTACGCGGTATGCGCCATCGTGGATGGGATCACCGGATCCTTGGACCGCGCGTCGGGCATTGGCATTTTCACCGGCATCTTGGCGCTCGCGTTGTTGATCCCTTCGCTTTCCGTGAGCGTCCGAAGGCTTCACGATACCGGTCGTAGCGGCTGGTGGCTCCTCATCGGACTCATCCCGCTAGTTGGTGTGATCATCCTTCTCGTGTTCTTCGCTCAGGATAGCGAAGCCGGAGCAAACCGCTTTGGCGCGAATCCAAAGGCAGCCGCACCTGGCCGTTCCATCGGGGCGACCGCGCCCGGCAAGCCGTGGTCTGCGCCTCAGGTGAAACGCTAGACGCCTTGTGACCGATCGTCGGAAGCGCTGTCTCGGCGGCTGCTTGTGCGCGATGGCCGGGGGGATCACGGCCGCCATGATCTACCGGCGACCCGTCCAGCTCCATGCTCCGGCGTGGGTCGCCTATACAGCGTGTGCGGCGTTTGTATTCGCTGGCCTACCGTCATCGTCGCCGTTATGTTGGTCTGGGTTGTGTTGCGTGCGGGTCGCCAGACGAATGCGGACTGACCCGGCCGCGCCACGCGAGCGCGGCGCCCGCCGAGCCCAGGACGAGCAGCGGCAGCCCGAGCCAGAAGCGCTGGCGGGCGCGCGCGTGGGCCCGCAGGGTGGCCAGCACCATGCGATCGCCCGCGACGATCTCGCTCCGCGAGGCGAGGAACTGGCGCAGCCGCTCCTGCTGCTCCACCGGTATCTGCCGCGCGCCCCACTGCACGTCCTCCTGGAGCGCGCGAAGGCGGGCCAGATCCGCCGCGCCGCGGCCGAGGGCGTCACGCGTCTCGCGGTAGACAGCCCGCTCGCCGGCGGTGAGGAACGCGAGGCGCACCGGCGCGGCCGTCGCTTCGAGCCAGTCGAGCCAGAGATGATCCATCCCAGGGACTAGGGCCAGGAGCAATCCCGCGACCGCCACGGCGAGGCAGAGCAGCGCGCCCACGCCGCGGAGCGCGCCGAGCCCCCGCTGGCGGACGCCGCGCCACAGGCCGCGCGCGCCGAGCGCCAGCCCGGCCGCCGCCATCAATGCGCCGAACGAGGTGACCACCGCCGCACCCGTCGGCAGATCCCAGGCGAACGAGGCCCAGAGTCCGGCCGCGCTCACCAGCGCGCCCACGGCCCAGCCGATCAGCAGGCGGGCCGGCACCGAGGCGGTCAGCAGGGCCGCCACCGCCGCCGGGACGATCAGGTAGGAGAATACGAGCAGGACGCCCGCGATGCGGACGGAGCTGGTCACGACGATGCCGAACGTGATGTAGAAGACGAAGTCCCACCCGCGCAGGCGACGGCCGTGGGCCCGCGCGGCTTCCGGGTCGAAGGAGATCTCGAGGAGGGGCCGGCGCACCGCCAGGTGCAGGGCGCCGATCACCGCGTAGAGCAGCGCGAGCTGGGCCACCTCGCGGCCGGTCACCGTGAGAATGCTGCCCACCAGCAGGGTCTTGATGTGCTCGCCGCCCTGCGGCGCGCGATCCACCACCAGCACCGCGGCCGCCGCGGAGACCGCGTAGACGATGCCGATGACCGCCTCCTGCGGGATAGGCGCGTGGTGCACGCGGCTGGCCGCGAAGAGCGCGGCCCCGCCCACCGTGAAGGCCAGCGCGTACCAGTAGGCCGCGTCGCTCTGGATGGGGTGGTTGGCCAGGAAGGCCACGCTGATGCCCAGCGCCGCCACCTGCGCGAGCGCCAGATCCACGAAGATGATCCCGCGCGCCAGCACGTGCAGCCCCAGATAGACGTGGATCCCGGTGAGGACCAGGCAGGCCAGGAACGGCAGCCAGAGGAAGTCGAGCATCACCGGGCGGACGGCGTGGCCGCCAGCGCGGCGGCGAGCCGTGCGACATTGACGTCGAAGAGGGAGAGGTAGTCGCGGGCCGCCGGGTCGCCGCCCACCGAGGGAATCAGGATCACCGCCCGGGCCCCGGCGCGCGCCGTCACCTGAGCGATGAGCGACGCGCTGGTGGACGGCTCCGCGATGATCAGCGGCACGCGGGAGGCCTTCATGCGCTCGGTGAGCGTGGCCAGGTAGGCGGCCGACGGCGGCACGCCCGGGGTCGGCTCGAGGGCGGCCACGACGGTGAGCCCGAAGCGCCGGGCGAAGTAGGGCCAGCTCTCGTGCGCCACGACCACGCGCGTACCCTGGTAGGGGGCCAGCGCGCTGCGCCAGCGCGCCAGCCCCGCGTCAAGGTCCCGCAGGAAGCGGGCGCGGTTGGCCTCGAAGAGCACGGCGTCGGCCGGGGCGAGCTGCGCCAGCGCGCCCTGGATGCGCGCGGTGATCGGCCGCGCGTTCTCCGGATCCAGCCAGTAGTGCGGGTTGCCGAAGCCGTGCACGTGCACGCCGCGCTCGGGGCGCACGCGGGGCGTCTCGGCGTCGAGCAGCGCGATGCCGCGCGAGACGTCCAGGTCGGCGGCGCCGCCCGGCAGGAGCCGCGCGTTTCCCACCGAGCGGAGCGGCCGCGCCAGCCAGGGCTCGTGGTCGAGGCCGATGCGCACCAGCAGCGCGGCGGCCTTGAGCTCGGCGAGGGCGCCCGGCTTGACCTCCACGCTGTGCGGGTCGTGGAGCGGGGGCGCCAGGCTCACCACGCGCACGCGGGGGCCGCCGACCGCCTCGACCAGCGCCTTCAGATCGGTGGTGGTGAGGCCTCGTAGCGCGTCAGCGGCACCAGCTTCTGGGCGGTGAGGAAGTCCACCGTCTCGCGCACCGCGTTGACCATCGCCTTGTTCAGGTCCTCGTCGAACCCGGTCATGATCCAGTGGGTCGGCGTCTCGATGCGCGGCCACTCGAGCTTCATGTCCTTGCGCACGATGAGCTGCATGACGATCTCGCGGTACGAGCACTCGAGCGCGGTGAGGTTGACCTCGCCGTTGCCCTGGCGGCAGTGCGAGTCGCCCGTCCACACGAGTCCGCCCTTGAGGAAGATCGGGATGAAGATGGTCGTGCCGGCCTGTACCTCGTTGATGTCCATGTTGGAGCCGTTCTTCCACGGCCGCAGCGTCGAGACCGGCGCCAGCGGATCCGTCGCGCCACCCTTGCGCGGCGAGGGGTCCTTGGGATCGATGCCGACGGCGAGCGTGCCCGGGAAGGGCTGCAGGTCGATGGTGATGCCGGGCTTGAACTCCGCCTGCTTCTTGTCCAGGTCGAGGTAGAAATACTTGATGAAGCCGTCCGGCATCTCGGAGGCGAGCGCGCCGATGGTGGGGAACTCCTTGCCGGGCAGGTTGAAGTTGGTGCCGAAGGCCTTGGGCGTGATCTTGAGGATGCGGATCTCCATCACGTCGCCGGGCTCCGCTCCGTTGACGTAAATGGGTCCGGTCAACGAGTGCGGCCCGCCGCCCGGGTTGGCCTTCCGCAGGGCGATGATCTCGTCCATGGTGGTGCCGGGCTGGACCTTGTTGTGCGCGTGCATCATGGTCTCGACCGCGACGGTGTCGCCGGAGTTGACCACGAGCTTGGGGGGCTCCTTCGGATCGAGCCAGCCCCACTGGGTGGTCTCGAGGGTAGCGGGCAGCGCGTGGAAGGTGCCGCCGGTCACCGCGACCTTGCGGTCGCGCTTGCCCTCGTCGGGCGCCTGCGCCAGCGCGTAGAAGCCGACCGCGAGCAGGCAGGTGAGGGAGGCAACGGCGGAGAGCAGCCACTTACGGGTCCTGAGCTTGGCCATCACGTGTCTCCTGTGGTTGTAGGTTCACGTGCCGGTACACCCTCGGACCGACCGCCGCGCATTCTAGCAGGAAACCCGCCCCGACGGTTCCCCATCCGGAAATATCCAGGTCTGTGCAAAACTGGGCAGCACCACGGGGGCGTCGATGAGCAGAGACAATGTCGGGTTCGCGGAGGTGCTCGGGGCGGAGCATTCGAGCGCGCAGATGTTCGACTCCCGCGCGGCGCGCAAAGCGATGTTCGAGTGACCAGGACCGCGCTCACGAGACGCCTCCTGCTCGCGGCGGCCGCGGCGGTCGTGGTGGGCATCCTCGGGCTGTGGTGGGTCGGCTCGCGGCTCGTCGAGCCCGTCCAGCATGCCGTGCCGCTGCCGGCCGATTTTCCCGCGCGAGCGCTCACGATTCCCGGGACGCATATCGCCGCCTGGTGGCTTGATCAAGGGGCGGGGACACCGGCCGTTCTCCTGCTTCACTCCATCCGCACCGACCGTTCGTCCATGCTGTCCCGGGCCCGGCTGCTGGTCCGGCATGGGTTCTCGGTGGCCCTCATCGATCTCCAGGCCCACGGCGAGACGCCCGGCGCGGCGATCACCTTCGGCTGGCGGGAGTCTGCTGATGTCCGCGCGGCGCGGGCGTGGCTCGGCCGGGAGGTTCCCGGGCGTCGAGTGGGCGTCATCGGGTGGTCGCTCGGCGGCGCCGCGGTCCTGCTCGGTCCGCAACCCGTGGGCTTCGACGCGGTGGTCCTCGAAGCGGTCTACCCGCGCTTCCGCCGGGCCATCGAGAACCGCATCCGGATCCGGCTGGGAGGCCTCGCGCCCCTGCTGACGCCGCTCCTGCTGGTTCAGCTCGGGCTGCGGCTTGACGTCTCGCCGGCGGATCTCGAGCCCATCCGGTCCATGGACCGACTCGGCGCGCCGGTGCTCGTGGTGGCGGGTTCACGCGATGAGCACACCACGGCGGCCGAATCCGACGACCTGTTTCAGGCCGCCATCGAGCCCAAGCGGTTGTGGGTCGTCGACGGGGCGCGCCATCAGGACCTGTTCGCGTACGATCCGGCTGGCTACGAGTCGCAGGTCGTCGGATTTCTCCGGAAATATCTTTGACCCGCCTGCGCGTCAACCTCCGCGTCCCGGTGGGCCGGCCCCTGCCCGAGCTGGCCGCGTTCATCGCCCGCTGCGAGGACGCCGGCTTCGACGGCGTCGGCATCCACGACCATCCCTCGAGCGGCCGCGACGTCTACCTGGCGCTGGCGCTCGCGGCCCAGGCGACGCGCCGCCTGCGGCTGTTCCCGGCCACGTCGAGCCCCATCGTCCGGCATCCGCTGGTCCTCGCCTCGCTCGCCCATAGCCTGGATGAGATCGGTCCGGGCCGCGCCGTGCTCACGGTGGCGCCCGGCTTCATCTCGACGCGGAGCCTGGGGAAGCCGCGCGCCTCGGTGGCCTTCATGCGCCAGGCCGTCGGCGAGCTCCGGCGGCTTCTGGCCGGTGACGCCGTCGAGTTCGGGTCGACCCCGACGTGCCTCCGGAACCGGAGCGCCACGCCCACGCCCGTCTACCTGCTGGCCGCCGGCCCGCGCATGACGGAGCTGGCCGGGGAGATCGCCGACGGGGCGTTTCTCATGGTCGGGCTCGATCCGGCGGCGATCCGCGCCGCGCGCCGTCATCTGGAAGAGGGCGCCCGGCGCGGCGGCCGCTCGCTCGAGGGCTTCCCGGTGGTCTTCGTGGTCACGCTCGGCCTCGGCGATGGAGCGGTCGGCGCGAAGTGGGTGCGGAGCTGGTTCGCGCCCGGCCAGCCCTTCCTCGCCTATCCGAGCGCGTCGAACCTGCGCTGGCTCGCCGAAGCCGGCTTCGACCTCCGCGAGCCCTTCGACCCCGCGGCGATCGCCGACGACCGGGCCCGCCGGATCGCCGATGCCTTCGGCCTCTTCGGCCCGCCCGAGCGCTGCGCCGAGCGCCTCCTCCAGGCGCGAGACGAAGCCGGAGTCGAGGAGGTGTTCCTGTTCCCGGCCCACGATCTGGCCGGAGGGTACGAGATGCCGGAAGCCGAGCTCGAGGCCTTCGAGCGCGTGATCCGTCGGCGTCTCGGGACGTAGCGCGTTAAGATCGTCGGCCATGGCGATCCTCGACTACCGCGCCTTGCCAGCGTCGTGACCCCGGCACGCGCCGCGGTGCTCGAGCGCGTGGCCGCCTCCGTGCTGGCGCTGCCCGCGCTCGGAACCGTCCGCGTCGGCATCGATGGCGTCGACGGGGCGGGGAAGACCATGTTCGGCGACGAGCTCCGCGACCGGCTGGCTCCGTCCGGGCGGCCCGTCATCCGGGCGACCGTGGATGGGTTCCACAATCCGAAGCCGGTCCGCTATCGACGGGGGCGGAGCTCGCCGGAGGGGTTCTATCGCGACTCCTACGACTACGCGACGCTCCAACGGGTGCTGCTGGATCCGCTGGGCCCCGGCGGGACCGGGCGATTCCGGCGGGCCGTCTTCGACGTTGACGCCGACGTCGCGGTCGACGCGCCCGAGGAGCAAGCGTTGCCCGGATCGATCCTCCTCCTCGACGGGCTCTTCCTGCACCGTTCCGAGCTCCGGCACCACTGGGACTACTCGATCTTCCTGCGGGTCGAGTGGGTCCGGAACCATCGGGTGCGAGATCGGCCCGAGCCGGGGCACTACCGCTACCACGAGGGCCAGAACATCTACTTTCGCGAGTGCGAGCCCTGGCAGCAGGCCAGCATCGTTATCGACAACGATGATCTGGCCGCCCCGTTCATCGTATCCTCCGAGCGAGGCGTGCCGGCGGCTCCCTGCTGACGCGGTCGTGGTCCTCGGCCATCCCGAGTACTATCCGCGCTTCGGCTTTGCCCTCGGCGTGCGCAGCGGCCTCGGCTGTGAGTACGATGTACCGGCCGAGGCGTTCATGGTGCTGGAGCTGCGGCCCGGCGCGCTGCGGGGCGCCTCGGCAAGGTCCAGTACCATGGGGCGTGCGCGAGCTTGTGAGAGGGAGAGTGCCATGATGGACGACGACCGGCCCTTCGGATCAGTGCTGACGCGGCGCGAGGCTCTCGCGCTCCTGGGAGTGGGCGGGCTCACCGCGCTGGCCCCGGGACGCAGCGTGGCCCAGCCGGCCGGGACGCCCACCTGCGTGGCGCGGCCCGCCCTGACCGAGGGCCCGTACTTCGTGGACGAGAAGCTGAACCGCTCGGACATCTGCTCCGATCCGGCGGACGGCAGCGTGCGGCCCGGCGCGCCGCTGCGGCTGGCGCTGCGCGTCTCGCGCCTCGCGCGCGGCGCCTGCGCGCCGCTGCCCGGCGCCATGGTGGATCTGTGGCACTGCGACGCGGTCGGCGTGTACTCGGACGTGCAGGATCCGGGCGGGGCCACGCTCGGCAAGAAGTTCCTCCGTGGCTACCAGACCACGGACGGCGACGGCCTCGCGCGTTTTACCACGATCTATCCGGGCCCCTACCGGGGCCGGGCCGTGCACATCCATTTCAAGGTCCGGTCGGCGGCGGGCGGCGGCCGGGTGCACGACTTCACCTCGCAGCTCTTCTTCGACGACGCGCTCAGCGACCAGGTCTACGCCCAGCCGCCCTACGCCGGCCGGGGAGAGCAGCGCCTGCGCAACGCGCGGGACGGCATCTATCGCAATGCGGGCGCCCAGCTCACCCTCGCGGTGACGCCCGCCGCGCCCGGCTACGCGGCGACGACGTTCGAGCTCGCACTCGAGACCGGCTAGAATCCCGGCGTGACGCGCTACCGGATCACGAGAGCCAGCCCCCGCTCCACCGAGCAGCTCGTGGAGGCCGGCGGATACGGGTACGCCCATTCCTGCGTGACGTCCGACAACTTCCCGGCGCGAGCCAAGGCGGCGGGCCCCGCCGAGATCGTCCTCATCGGGTTCGAAGGCGCGGTGACCGCGGCGGAGGTCCTGGCGGAGGCGGCGCGCCGCGGCCTCGGGCGGCCGAGCTACGAGGACGCGCTCCACTTCGGCGCCGAGCATCCGGAGGCGCAGCGGGAGCATCCCATCGTCTTCCTGCACGACCCCTGGGTCGGGTACTTCGGCCGGCGGGACGTGCTCTCTCTCTGGAGCAATGCCGGGCGCCGCGAGCTCGGGCTCGAGGGCTTCGACGATCGCTTCGGGCCGGACTGCCGCTTCGCGTTCGTCGCGCCGGCGGGGCCGGAGGTGACGGTCGAGCGCGCCGATATTCTCTCGCCGGGCGCGCGGGCCCTGATCGAGGCCCTCGACGCGGAGCTGCTGAGCCGCTATCCGGAGCCCGGCACGGACCACTTCGAGCTGGACGCGGACGAGGTGGCGCCCGGGCGGGGCGCGTTCCTGATCGCGGCGCGGGCGGGGGAGCCGGTCGGCTGCGGAGCGCTGCGGCGCACCGAGCCGGGCGCCGGCGAGATCAAGCGGATGTACGTGAGCCCGGCGGCGCGCGGGCTCGGGGTCGGCCGCGCGGTGCTCGCGGCCCTCGAGGCGGAGGCGCGGGCCCTCGGGCTCGAGCGCCTCGTGCTCGAGACCGGTGTCCGCCAGCCCGAGGCCATCGCGCTCTACGAGCGCGCGGGCTTCTCCCGCATCGGGCGGTTCGGCGGCTACGAAGACCACGCGCTGACTGTCTTCATGGGCAAGGACCTGCGAGCGCGATGACGAGCGTCCGGCGACTGCACGATGCGGTGAAGCGGGGCGACGTCAGGGCCATCACCGCGCTGCTCGACAAGGACCGCGCGCTCGCCAACGCGCGGAGCGAGACCGATGCGCGCGGCACCTTTCCGCTCCACGTGGCCGCGGAGTTCGGCCGTGGCGAGGCGGCGCGCGCGCTGCTCCGCTACGGCGCCGATCCCGCCTCGCTCGACACGGAGAACGACGCGATCCCGCTCAGCTGGGCCGCCTTCTTCGGCCGGCCCGAGGTGGTGGCGGTGCTGCTCGAGCACGGCTCCGCGCCCAGCCAGCGCAACAAGCACGGGCTCACCCCGCTCGGCTGCGCGGTTGGCGGGACCCAGGGGAAGTGGCGCCAGTTCTCCGACGCCACGCTGGACGACTGGCAGCGGTCCGCGGACCTGCTCCGCGCCCGTGGCGCGGCGGAGTAGGGCGGCCGCGATGACGCCGGTGAACGCGCCTCAGGGGGTCGCGCCGCGCCCGTTCTACGGCGAGTTCGCGTGGGCCTACGACTACCTGATCGAGCGGCCGGTGGCGGGCGAGTGCGCCGGGATGGTCGCCGCGCTGGCCCGCCGGCGCATCGGCCCGGGCGCGTCGCTACTGGACGCCGGTTGCGGCACCGGCCGGTACGCCGTCGAGCTCG
>WNFG01003074.1_pt1 | contig 13947 bp, 17 predicted proteins | sample 5400431 | NCBI WGS metagenome assembly WNFG01 (sample SAMN13153346, study PRJNA577476) | soil metagenome | isolation source: 120 cm saprolite under Douglas fir tree site 2 hole 3 replicate 2 | place: USA:California | collected 2015-04-18
CACGGGACCGGGACGGCCGGGCAGCAAACAGGACGGCAAGGCAGCGCGAGGAAGGCGGCACGGCCCCGGCGGAACGGCGCGAGGAGGACGGACACGCCCCGGCAGCACAGCGCGACGAAGGCAGCACGGCGCACGCAGCACGGCGCAAGGAAGACGGACACGCCCCGGCAGCACGGCGCGAGGAAGACGGACACGCCCCGGCGGAACGGCGCGAGGAAGACGGACACGCCCCGGCAGCACGGCGCGAGGAAGGCGAGCACGGCGCGGGGCAGGACAGCTCAAGGACGAGTAAGGAGAGTCAGCACGGTGCGAGCCGCAGTCATGCACGAGACAGGACCCGAGGCGCTCGTCGACCTGCGCGATGACGTGATCGCCGTCGGCCCCGGTCCCCGCGAGGTCAGGGTCAGGCTGCGGGCCACCGGCGTCTGCCACTCCGACCTGTCCGTCCTCACCGGCGTCATCCCGTCCGCCATGCCCGCCGTCCTGGGGCATGAAGGGGCGGGCGAGGTGATCGAGGTGGGCGAGCAGGTGACCTCGGTAAGCCCCGGCCAGCGCGTGGTGATCTCATGGACGCCCGCCTGCGGTGATTGCGAGGAATGCCGGCGCGGCATCCCGTTCCTCTGCCTGACCTACGTGGTCGAGGGTTTCACCACGCCGCGCTTCGAGCTCGGCGACGGCACCGCGGCCTTCGGCATGGCCGGCTGCGGTACCTGGGCGGAAGAGATGGTGGTGCCGTGGCAGGCGGTGATCCCGGTAGCCGACGACGTGCCGTTCGCCTGCGCGGCGCTGCTCGGCTGCGGCATCCCGACCGGCGTCGGCGCGGTGATCAACACGGCCAAGGTCATCCCGGGCTCGTCGGTCGCCGTGGTCGGCTGCGGCGGGGTCGGCCTGGCCGCCATCCAGGGCGCCAGGATCGCCGGGGCGGCCACGATCCTGGCCGTCGACCCGCTGCCCGGCAAGCACGCCAAGGCGCTGGAGCTCGGCGCCACGCACGCCGTCACGCCGGACGACGCCGAGCAGGCCAGGAAGGAGCTGACCGGCGGGAACGGCTTCGACTACGCCTTCGAGGTGGTCGGCAGGTCAGCCACGATCCGGGCCGCCTGGCGGCTTGCCCGCAGGGGCGGCGACGTCATCGTGGTGGGCGCCGGGGCCAGGGACGACACCGTCCCGTTCACCGCGTGGGAGCTGCTCTTCGATGGCAAGAACCTGCTCAGCTCGCTCTACGGCGGCTGCGACCTGCGGCGCGACATACCCAGGTTCGTCGGCCTCTGGCGGGCGGGCCGCCTCGACATCGCGGGCCTGATCACCCGGCAGATCAGGTTCGGCGAGCTGAACGACGCCGTCCGCGCGCTGCGCGGCGGCGAGGTGATCAGGCAGGTCGTGGCCTTCGACTAGGACACGCCGGTGCCGGCCGAAGCCAGCGGGGGCTGGGGACACGCCCCGGCGTGCTCTACGCTTCGGTTATGCGGGTTGCACTGTGCCAGCTGCCGATCAGCCCCGACCCTTCGGTCAACCTCGGCCGGGTCAGGGCGGCTGCCACCGAGGCGGCCAGCCAGGGCGCCGGGATCGCCGTGTTCCCCGAGGCCACGCTGGCCAGGTTCGGCAGTGACCTGAGGGCGGCGGCGGAGCCCATCGACGGCCCGTTCTGCCGCGGTCTTTCCATGACGGCGCGGGACCAGGGCGTCGCCATCGTGGCGGGAGTCTTCGAGCCGGCGACCGGCGGGCGCGTGTATAACACCGTCGTCGCGTATGACGCGTCCGGCGGGCTGGTGGCGGCGTACCGCAAGATCCACCTGTTCGACGCGCTCGGGCAGCGGGAGTCTGAGCTGGTCGAGCCGGGGAATGAGCCGGTCCTCTTCGACCTGGCCGGGCTCCGGACTGGCGTCATGACCTGCTACGACGTGCGGTTTCCCGAGCTCGCGCGGGCACTGGCGGCGGGGGGCGCGCAGCTGATCGTGGTGCCGGCCGCGTGGGCGGCCGGGCTGTTCAAGGAGGAGCACTGGGTCACCCTGGTCCGCGCCAGGGCGATCGAGAACACCGTGTGGGTGGCTGCGGCCGGCCAGGTGCCCGACCCGGCCGATCCGGCCGGCGGCGCGCCGACCGGGATCGGCCGCAGCATGCTGGTCGACCCGATGGGAACGGTCAGGCTCGACCTCGGGCCCGGCCGCGGCATCGCCGTCGGCGAGGTCGACTCCGGGGTCACCGCCCAGGTCCGGGCCGTCCTGCCGAGCCTCGAACACCGGCGCGAGGACGTGTTCGGCAAGTCATGGAATTTCAGCATTAACGGATAGCCCGGGGCTTGCGCTAGCACGCGGCCCGGCGTGACCCGGCGCGGAATAAGGCATCCTGCAGGCTGGCCAGCTCGTCGTCGCTGACCCGGTCAAGGAACCTGCAGATGGTCAGGCGGTGGTCCCCGCCCGAGCGGAGCGCCTCGGCCATCAGCCTGGCGTCGTGCTCTTCCTTCAGCTCGGCGGGCCAGTACCGCCAGGCGCGGCCGTGCTTCTCCCGGCGCAGCACGCCCTTCCCGTACAGGATCCCCATCACGGTCATGACGGTCGTGTAGGCGACCGGACGCCCGTAAGTCATGCGCTCGCGGACCTCGCGGACGGCGTAGGGCCGGTTTCCCGCCCAGATCACGTCCATGATCGCGCTCTCGAGCTGGCCGAACTCACGCATCGTGGCACCTCCCGTGCCGCCCAGCTAAGCACAGCGGCGCGGCCGTGCCGTCCGGCCGCCATGCGGCCAGGGGAGGAATGCAGCACCGCAATGATGATTCGTCTCCGGCCGGTGGTGACCGCTTCAGGCTGGCGAAGGTGCTCGGCAGGCAGGCCCGCACAGTTGCCCGGGGGCCGGCTGGGCACAGCCACCGGGCGGCCATCGCCGGCCGGGTGCCGTGGGTATCGCACAGGATCGTCTCTGCCTGGATCTTGCCCGTCGCTCACGGTGTGGTGGTCGGCATTGCGCAGCGCTGCGCCGGAGAGAAGGAACAGGTCGTAGAGAGCAAGGCTTCACGGTCGTCCCGAAAGCGGCGACCTTCGTCCAGCCCGGCCGGATCGTCTCGCCGAAGGCTCTGGACCGGTAAGAAATTCCCTGGCCGATTTGTAGAGTGCAATCGGATCGTCGAAGGCGCGCGCCAGGCCCTCATCGAACCTCGATCCAGGCGTAAGTCAGCTCCGTTCAGCGGCCGCGCATGTCAGTGCGCCGCGCTGCGGGTGCGCTTGCCGGTGGTGAACCACGCGCCGGCCCAGGACACGATGGCCAGGGCGAACGCGGCGAGAGCGTGCTTGGTGTGGTGGTGGGCTGACCCGGCCTGGTGACCGGGCAGGAAGGCGGGCAGCTGGCCGGCGGTCTTCGCCAGGTACAGGACCCCGAGCGCGGCGAAGATCACGCCAAGGGCGATCAGCCCGGCGGTGACGGCGGCGGGGGCGTTGCGGGCGGAGGTGTGGGCGGGCACTGGGTCTCCTCGGTGAGCGGAATGGCTGACGTAGTATGCGGGGCCGGCGAGATGGCGGGGGAGCACCTGGGTTCCGGCGCGCTGGCCTGCCGGTCCTGGCGCCCAAAACACGGCACTGCCGGACTGGTGGTCAGGTCAGGGTGAGGTAGGCGAGGCTGGCGAGCCCGGCGAGGGTGCAGTAGATGGCGAACGGGGTCAGGGTGCGGGTCTGGAAGTAGCGGACGAGGTAGCGGACCGACAGGTAGGCGCCGATGCCGGAGCACAGGCTGCCGGCCAGCACCTGCCCGCCGATGCCGGCGCCCAGCGGCCCGGTCAGGTCGGGGATTTTCAGCACGCCGGCGGCGAGGATCACGGGGGTGGCCAGCAGGAAGGAGAATCTGGCGGCGTCTTCGTGGGACAGGCCGCGGGCCAGCCCGGCGACCATGGTGACGCCGGAGCGGCTGATGCCGGGCAGCAGGGCGAGGATCTGCGCCGCGCCGACCAGGGTGGCCTCGGTGAAGCGGAGGGCGGCCAGCCGCCGGTCTGATGCCAGGTCGGTGCGGGCGGCCTGGCGCGCAGCGGTCCGCGTCTGCCCGGCATGGCTGGCAGGACGCACCGCGCCGGAAGGGCCGGCGGCGCCCGAGGCCCGGGGAACGCCGGCGCCGGCCGGCGCGCGGCGGCGCAGCCGCTCGCCGGCGTAGAGGATCACGCCGTTGAGGGTGAGGAAGATCGCGGCGGGGACAGGCTTGCCGAGCACCGTGCGGAACAGGTGCTCCAGCGCCAGCCCGCTGATGCCGACCGGGATCGTGGCCAGGATCAGCATCCACGCCAGCCGCTGGTCGGGGGTCTGGACCTGGCGGTCCCGGACCGAGGTGAGCAGCCCGCCGATGATGCGCAGCCAGTCGCGCCAGAAGAACGCCAGCAGCGCCGCCGCGGTGGCCACGTGCAGGCCGACGATGAACGCCAGGTAAGGCGACTGCAGGGCGGAAACGTTCAGGTCCCGGGCCCACTGCCCGCCGATCAGCGCCGGGATCAGCACGCTGTGGCCCAGGCTGGAGACCGGGAACAGCTCAGTGACGCCCTGGAACAGCCCGACAACGATCGCCTCGGCGTAGGTCAGGTGAGACATCGGCGGCCTTCCCTCCGGCCGGCCCGCAGGCTCGGCTCAATACTGGGTTCCGTGCGAATGGAAGGCGTCCGGCTGCCCGCGCCGCGGGGGACAGCGCGGGCAGCCGGTGCGTAGGTAAGTCACTACAGCCTGTGGACGCAAAGCCGCCGGACGCCCGCAGCATGAGGCCGGGCTGATCGGGTTGACGGTCAGGGCCGTGCAGCGGTGCGGCCAGGGCCGCGGGCGTGATGCTCACGCAGGTTTCCCTCCCGCACGCCGCCGGTTCCGGGCACCCGCCCGGCGTGGCATGCTGGACTCTCCAGTATCCGTCTACAGCACTGTAGAAATTCTACAGCGCTGTAGATGATAGCTGAGATTCGGGAGCCTTGTCATGCGGAAGCGTCCCCTGGGCCGCGACGCCCGGCGGCGCCGCCGCGGGCGACCTGCAGGCCCAGGGTGATGGTGGTCATGCGCGCCGGGCGCCGGGCGGCCCGCTGAGCCCGGGCACCGGGCAGCGGCTGGCGGGCGGGCCGGGCGGCGGGAGCTGGCCCGCAACGATGGTGATAATCTCGCCGCCGCTGCATGACAAGGGCGTTGCACGCACAGGCCGCGGCGTGCACCACGGCCGCGCTGGGGATGGTCGCCGCCACCCCTGATCACCCGGATCACGCTATGGCCGCGCCCGGGCAGTTCCACCGGTTGCAGGAGCTGGATCGCTCATGACCATCAAGGCGAGACCATAGGCGTCACGCAAGGTGATCACAGGTTCGCCGCATGCCTCCCGCGCTGGTTCCATGACCGCGCCGACTTGGTCGGCGGCTTAGTGGAAATGCGGGCGCAGCAGGTGCCACCCGCACGGCCGGCAACCGGCGAGTCTCTGTAACCACGGTTGCACAGAGCGGCGAGGGGGCTTACGGTGGCGGGATGGCTGGGTCGGTTGAGTGGCTGCTGCTGGCTTACCGGATGCCGCGGGAGCCTTCCACGCCGCGGATCACGGTGTGGCGCAAGCTGGCCCGGCTGGGGGTGGCGAAGCTGGGCGATGGGCTGGTGGCGCTCCCGGCCGGTGCCTGCACCCAGGAGCAGCTGGAGTGGATCGCCGATGAGGTGATCGAGGCCGGCGGGGAGGCGACGTTGTGGAAGAGCAGGCTCACCTCAGCCGGGGCGGAGCGGGCCCTGGTGCAGCGGATGGCTGGGGCGATCGCGGCGGAATACCGCGAGCTCATCGCCGCGGCCGGTGCGGACAGCGCGGGCACCCCGGTGCGGGCGCAGACGGTGGCGCGGCTGCGGCGGGAGCTGCGCCGGATTTCCCAGCGTGACTACTTCCCCCCGGCTGAGCGCGAGGAGGCACGCCGGGCGGTGGAGTCACTGACCTCCCGGGCAGCGGTCCGGTGAAGTGGGCGACCCGGGCCGGATGCCACGTGGACCGGGCCGCGTGCGCCTGGCTGATCCGCCGCTTCATCGACCCCGATGCGGAGTTCGTGTTCGCCGGTGACCCCGACCAGGTCCCCGCGGACGCGACTCCGTTCGACATGCGCGGCGCAGAGCTGTCCCACCATGGCGGCGATTGCAGTTTTGAGACGGTCCTGCGGCGGTTCGGGCTTGATGACCCGGTGCTGTGGGACATCGCCCGGATCGTTCACGAGGCCGATCTGGACGATGAGCGCTACGACGCCCCGGAAGCCCCGGGGCTGGATGTGCTGTGCCGGGGGCTGTCGATGATCCTGGATGACCCGGCCATGCTCGCCGCCACCGGGCCGCTGTTCGATGGCCTGTATGAATACCGCCGCCGCGCGCTGCTGCTGGGCCGGGAACCCTCATGAGGACCCCGCTGCCGGCTGATGTGCGGCGGATCCTGGCCGCGCAGGCGCTGCGTGCCTTCGCCTACGGCTTCGGGGCCGTGTTGCTCGGCGTCACCCTCCACCAGCGGGGCTACTCGCCTGACCTGGTGGGCACGGTGCTGACCGCAGTCGTGGCAGGGACGGTCGTGGCGTCGGTGCTGCTGGCACGTTACGCAGACCGGGTGGGGCGGCGGCGCTGCTACATCGTGATGTACCTGCTGCTGGCTGTGGTGGGGGTTGTATTCGCCTTGCCGGCGCCGCTGTGGGTGCTGCTGGCGGCCAGCCTGACCGGGGCGCTGTCAACGGAGGTCGTCGAGTCCGGCCCGTTCACGTCCCTGGAGCAGCCGATGCTGGCCACCGGCCTCGCTCACGGCAGGCAGGTCGCCGGGTTCGGCCTGTACAACGCGGTGGCGACGGCAGCCGGGTCCGCAGGAGCGCTGGCCGCCGGCCTTCCCGGGCTCGTGCGTCACTGGTGGACGTCCCCCCCGGCTGATGATCGCTACTTCCTGGTATTCGTTCCGGTCGCCCTGGCGGGCGCCCTGGTCGCGGCCCGGCTGTCACCAGCAGTCGAGGCATCAGCGGCACCCCCGTCAGCCATGCCCCGGCGCCGTCCGGTGGACCGGTCCCGGCCGGTTGTGTACCGGCTGTGCGCACTGTTCGCGGTGGACTCACTCGGCGGCGGGTTCGTCATCCAGGCGTTCGTCGCCTACTGGTTCTCCGCCCGGTTCGGCGCACCGATCGGCGTGATCGGCGTCGTGTTCTTCGCCTCGGGCCTGCTGCAGGCAGTCTCGTTCCTGGCCGCGGTGCGGCTGAGTGAGCGGTTCGGGCTGCTGCGCACGATGGTGTTCACCCACCTGCCCTCGAACCTGCTGCTGATCGCGGTGGCGTTCGCGCCCGGGTTCGGCTGGGCCGCCGGGCTGTGGCTGGCCCGGGTCAGCCTGTCGCAGATGGATGTCCCCGCCCGGCAGGCCTACGTGATGGCCCTCGTCGACCCCGGCGAGCAGACCGGCGCCGCCGCCTACACCAACACCGCCCGCTACCTCACCCGCCCCCTCGGACCGGTCCTCGCCGGGGCCAGCCAGTCCCTCGCGCTCGGCCTGCCGTTCCTGCTCGCCGGGATCATCAAGACCGGCTACGACCTCGCCCTGTGGCGCTGGTTCCGCCACGTACCACTGCCCGCCCCGCCCGGCCCGGGTCCCGCCGCGCTGGTGCCAGCGGCCAGCCATCCCGAGGAGACGCAATGATCACCTGCCCGCCCTTCTGCGCCTGGTGCCAGCGCAACGTGCCAGCCACGCCGTGACCGGGCCCCTCGGCTACGAGGACCTGCGGGCCGGCACCGTCCACCAGGTCGCCCAGCTCATGGCGGCCGCCGCGATCACCGCTCCCAAGTCCGGGGGGCAGCTGTTCCTGGCCGGCAAGCCGAACTTCATGGAAACCGTGATCGCTGACGACCCTGGCACCCGCAGCGAGCTGGCGGCCTGGATGCGGGCCCGGGGGAAGGAACGCCGGGAGCGGATCTGGTTCCGCGACGCCGAGGCCGCCGAAGCGGTCGACGCCATTTTGTTCGTCGGGCTCCGGCCGGCCTGGTACCCGCCCAATTACGACTGCGGCGCGTGCGGGTATGCGACGTGCGCCGAGTTCCTCCGCAACAGCAAGCCACTGCGCCGCGAGTCAGCGGAACTGGAGTTCGCCGGCCCGGTGTGCAACATGCGGGACATCGACCTGGGGATCGCGGTCGGCTCGGCGGCCAAGACCGCCGCCATCCACTCGATCGACTGCCGGTGCCAGACCAGGGTCGCGGTCGCCGCCCGCAAGCTCGGCGTCATCCAGGCCGACCACGCGGTCGGCCTGTCGCTGTCGATGACCCCAAAGCGGTCGGGTTCGACCGGCCGATGCCGGACGCGGACTTCGACCACCTAGACCGGCGGCCACCGGCACACTGCCCGTGGGGGTACCTGGGCTGGCCCGCCACGGCGGCGCCAGGAACCGCCAGGAAACCCGACTCCCAAACCGCCCCGCTTCATACTGACGTCAGGCTGATCTGGCATGCTCATCCGGGCAATGAGCCGTCGGCACTGCCCCATGCCCGCGCCGCCGGGCTTCACGGAAGGGAGGCAGCGGATGCGCCGCCGGGTTCTCGCCATCCTGTTCCTGGTACTGGCCGCGACCGCATGCTCCTCACCGGCTCCCGCCCGTCACGCCGCTGCGGCCAGCACCCAGCCCGCCGCCGTGGCCAGTGCGCAGCCAAGCCCGGACCCCAGTACGGCGGCGGCCCTGGTCCGGATCGCCCAGGTCTTCAACACCGACTACGACCACAACAACGACGGGCCGGTCTGGGACCGCTGGGACGCCCGCAGCCAGGCCGTCATCTCCCGCGCCGACTACATCCGCCGGCACGCCGAGTGCGCGACCGCCCCGCAAACGCCGGCCTACGTCGAAAGTGCCGCCCCCGGCCCGCACGGGGCCTGGCTCGTGCACTACGAGATCGGGGGCCAGCAGCTCACCGACTACTGGTTCTACATCCACCGCCGGTGGGAGTTCGACCTGATCCTCAGCAACCCCGACGCCGCGCGGCTCTACCGGCTCCCGTTCGCGAAATACGCCGCCCAAGTCGGCTGCCAGACTCACTAACCACCACGGAAGCCCCGCGGGACCCGGCACGTGCGGCCAGCAGGCTATCTTATGCAACCGTGGTTACACTAAATTAGCCGGGAGCGCTGAGGCGCCCGGCTGAAGCCGCGGCCAGCTGCGACAGGCCGCGCAGGATGAGAGGACCAGAGCCGATGAAGTGGGTTACCAGGGAGAACGCCAAGGTTGACCGGATCGCCTGCCCGTGGCTGATCAGGCGGTTCATCGATCCCGATGCTGAGTTCCTGTTCGTTGCCCGCGATGAGGTCCTGGCGGCGGCGGACCGGGAAGGCGCGCACTCCTACGACGCGCCCGGCGCAGAGTACACCCACCGGGACGGCAAGTGCTCCTTCGATGTACTAGTGGAAGACTTCAAGCTGGACGGCGACCCCGCCGTGGTGCGGATGGCCGAGATCGTGCACGCCGCGGACATCTCCGAGGACGTGGACCGCTCCCCCGAAGGGGCGGGCCTGCACGCCATCGCCCACGGGTTCGCCATCCTGCACGGCACCGATGACCACGAGAAGATCAGGCTGGAGACGCCGGTGTACGACGCGCTGTACGCCTGGTGCCAGCAGGAAACCTCAACCGCATGATCAGGCGCACGCACGGCAGGAACCGGCCGGGGTGCTGGCCGCCGTCCAGGCCCGCCTCCCGGTGAGGCGGCCGTAGGTGGCGCTGGCCCGGACCGGGTTCATCCCGGTCCCGCCAGGACCCCGGCCAGGGTTCGATCACGCCGCCGTCTACACCGGCGGCGCCGGCGCCCGCCGACTGTACGTGGCGCACACCGGCGCCGACCGGGTCGATGTGATCGACTGCGTTGCGGGCACCCTACCTGCGGTCCCTCCCCGGCCACCCCGGGGTGGCCGGCGTCCTGGCCGACTCGCGGCAGGACCTGCTCTTCACCTCCGACCGTGCCGCCGCCCAGGTGAGCGTGTACCGGTGCTCCGATGAGAAGCTGCTGGCCCGGGTGCGGACCGGCGCGCATCCCAACGGCCTGGCCTTCGACCCCGCCAGGGGCAGGCTGTTCGCCTTCAACCTGGGCCAGCCGACCGGACAGAACTGCACGGCCTCGGTGATCGACCTCGACCGCCCCCGGGTGGTCTCGACCATCGCGCTTCCGGGGCGGCCACGGTGGGCAGCCTACGACATCGCCTCCGACCGGATCTTCGCCAACATCCAGCAACCGGCCCAGATCCTCGTCATCGACCCCGATCGCGGCCAGGTCGAGCGGGCGATCAGCGTCCCAGCCGAGGGGCCGCACGGACTGCAGATCGACGGCGAGCGCCTTTTCTGCGCTGCCGACAGCGGGGCGGTTGCAGTCATCGACCGTGACACCGGAGCCCTCCTGGCCACCGTTCCCCTGCCCGGCGCTCCCGATGTCGTGATCCACGACCCCTCGTTGGCGCACCTGTACGTCGCGGTCGGCCAGCCCGGCGTCCTGTGCGTCATAGACAGCCAGCGCTTCGAACTGCTGGAAACCGTCCCGACCGGGAACGGGGCACACACAATCGCAGTCGACACCGGGACCCGCACCGTCTACGCATTCCTGCCAGACAGCCCCGGCGCCGCCGTCTACGCCGATCGCTGACCGCGCCGCAGAGCACGCGGCACGGCAGCGGCCAGCGCCCAAGACCTCAATCCCGTCTACACGAGCGAGATGGCCTGGTTGAGAGAAGCTTGTCGATGATGGCGTCTTGGAGTCGATGATCCTGCCGTCGCGCTCGGTGATGACGGTGTGGCTGGCGCGCAGGAACCGCAGGGTCTGGGAGACGGTGACGTCGTTGAGGTCTGTTGCGACGGCGAGGTCGCAGACGCTGATCAGGCCGGCCGCTTTGATGCAGAGCAGGAGGCGCAGCCGGATGGAGTCGCCGAGCAGAGCGAACCGCTGAGCCAGGCAGCTGCCTCCGGCGGGTCGCCGAGGCTCCCGACTGCTCGACGAGGCAGAACTCGAGCGCCAACTGCAGGCACGCACGGGAGCTGATGTGGCGGCTCTTCGCCCGGTTCATGCGCTCCATCACCGAGACCTGGCACATGTAGTTCGTCGGGGTCATCTTCGGGCTCGGCTTCGACACCGCCACCGAGGTCCTCCTCCTCCTCGCCGCCACCGCGGGCGAGGCGACCGAGGGCCTGCCCTAGTACGCCCTGCTGTCGCTGCCGCTGCTGTTCGCCGGGGGGATAACCCTGTTCGACACCGCCGACGGCTGCTTCATGAACTTCGCCTACGGATGGGCGTTCGCCCGCCCTGTCCGCAAGGTGTACTACAACCTGGTCATCACCGGCCTGTCCATTGCCGTGGCGTTCCTCATCGGCACCATCGAGATCGTCGGCCTGCTCTCCGCTGAACTGCACATCCACGGCAGGTTCTGGGACCTCATCGCCAACTTCAACATCAACGAGGCAAGTTTCATCGCCGACCTGTTTCGTCGCTGTCTGGACAATCGCGATCGGCTACTGGAGGCTCGCCGACGTCGAGACAAGGTGGGCGGGCAGCGAAGGGTCACCGGCAGCAACCAGGGTCCCACCTGACGGTCCGGCCGGGCCAACGCATGACTACTACGCAGCCCGCGGGGTAGGGGAAATCTTCTTCCCTGGCAGCTGAAGCCGCCTGCACGTCAGCGATCCCGCAGCGGGATCCCACCCGGTCACCATCGAATCCCGTCGAACGATCGCCCATGCGTATCGTGATCGGGGGGCTCGTGGAGTGCGACACTGGCGTGGTGAGACGGGAACGTGCCGTGGAACTGGCCGAGTGGGTCCTGCATGGCCTGGATCGGGGCCAGTGATCTTGTGCTACCGGGTCGACGCGCCGCGAGCGCGTCCATCGCGCTCGCGTTCTTCGCGCTGTTCGGCGCGCTGTTCTTCCTCACCCAGTAGCGGTCTCGCCGTACGGGGGCCGATCGGCGCGCCGGCAGCGGATCCGTGTGAAGGGATCGGGCATGTTCGACCCGGCCACCAAGACCGTCCATGCCAGGGGGTCATTCGTCCACTACAGCCCGGCCGGCGCGGTGGTGTGCAAGGGGATCTGGAAGGCACCGGATTCACCAGCTTGACCGGCTTCGGCACCAGCCGCCGGGGCGACGAAGGGGGCGTGCTGTCGATCGTGGTCACCCACTACTACACAACGATGACCATGACCATGACCATGACCATGACCATGACCAATATCCCCATGGCCGTGACCTCCACCGTGCACGCCCCCGCCCGCAGCACATATGCGGAGGGCACCACCGTGGCTGACTTCAGCCAGCCCACCGGTGGCGCGGTGGAAATCGAGCCCGGGCAAGCCTGGCCTCACCTGGCCCGTCAGTGAACCGGAACGGCCGCCGCCCGGCTGGCGGGCGGCGGCCTCGGGTGTTGAAGGGGCCTCGCACCTGCTGGTGCGAGGCCCTTGCGGTCGATGGTGGTTACCCGGTCGTGCTGACAGTGAATGATCCGGTCATGCCTTTCTGGGCGTGCCCGGGGACTGCGCACAGGTATGTGTAGTGCCCGGGGGTGCTGGCGGTGAAGCTGAGCGTTGCCTGGTGCATGCCCGCGGATGTCGGGCTGCCGAGGAACCACAGCGCTGACCCGGTGAACGCGGGCGAGGAGGTCATCATGGGCATCCACGAGGACCTGGCGCCGCTGGCGGTGATGACGAGCCCGTGTGCGGTGCCCGGGTCGGCGTTGATGACCTCGATGCTGACCTGGGCGCCGGCCTTGACGGTGATAGCAGGGTTGACCATGCCGGCGAGGCGGAAGGTTTCATCGGGTCCCCCGACCGGGCTGGCGAGCATGGTGATGCGGACGCTGGCGCCGGAGAAGGTGATCTGGCGGGCGGCCCGATTCACCGTGGCCCCAGCGGGGCCGGTGTTGCCGAGCCGGGCAGCGGCCCCCGCGTTCACCCGGGGGCCGGGGGCGTCGGCGAACAGCGCCCCCATGACCTTCCCCGGGTCACCGGAGGTGCCCATCATGAAGCCGGGCAGGGCGTGGCCGCGCATCCAGGCCGGGGCGCCGCGCCCGCTTGTCATCCACCGGTAACCGGAACTGCCCATCATCCAGCCGTAGGATGTGCCGCCCATCATCGAGCCGCCGTACAGCCGGCCCATCATCGACCGGTAGTAGGAATATCCGCTCGGTGCGCTGGCCGCGCTGGCCGCTGATGATCCCTGCCCGGGTGAGCTGCTGGCAGCGATGGCCACGCCAGCCCCTAGTCCGGCCGCAGCGAGAGCGGCGGCGCCGATCACTGCGGCGAGACGGGTGTGCTTCATGACGTCCTCCATTGGTCTGCTGTTGGTGGTTGCTGATCAGCAATGCGTGAGGCTGTTCAGGCTGGCCGGTGCCCGCGCGGCCCGGCGGTGACCGGCTCAGCTACCCGCGGCTGCGGGACGATGGCGGGCGTGCCGGCGGCCGGCGCGGTGGCGGACGGGGCGGCCGGGACCGGCTGCTCCTGGACGGGGCGGCGCACCTCGGCGACCTTCCACCACCAGGAGATCTTCTTCTCCAGGTAGTAATCTGCGCTGTAGCGCGCGGGGCCTGCGTAGTAGCTCAGAGCGAGCAGGCCCATGAACACCACCGCATAGATGACCGCAGTGCCTATGTCAGCGGACCCGGAGGTGTACGGGCCGCCGAACCCCTCGGCGGTCGCCCAGATCAGTACGCTGAAGGCCGCAGCGGAAATGTAGGTGAGCTTGCGCGCGAACCCGGCGATCAGCGCCAGCGCGATGAGCGTCTCGGCGACCGCGACCAGGTAGGCGAAGAAGACCGCCCGCGGGTGCTGCAGGTTGATCCAGAAGTCAAACCAGCCCTTGAGCCAACTGGGCTGGGTGCAGCTCTTCTGCAGGGACTGGCTGAGCTGGGAGGCTGTGGGTTGACCGGCCATGACAGCGGTCATCTCCTACTGTTTGGGGGTAGCGAGGAGATGCCCTATGAGTTCGCTGATCGAGGAACTGCAGCGGCGT